>Ga0182021_10000165_pt1 | contig 63104 bp, 56 predicted proteins | sample 612E3MmetaG_FD_120493 | JGI IMG/M metagenome (GOLD analysis project Ga0182021, IMG submission 120493) | Permafrost microbial communities from Stordalen Mire, Sweden - 612E3M metaG (Illumina Assembly) | ecosystem: Environmental > Terrestrial > Soil > Wetlands > Permafrost | place: Sweden...
CACAACCTCACGTACAACTGATTTTCCTTCCAGATTCTGAACTGTAATAACGTTAGCATCCTGCTGAGCAAAAGTGATTTGGCTTGGAGTAATTACGACATATTGAGCATTTGCATCTTTAATTATTGAAAGAAGAATTTTTGCAATCATTTCCCGATTTTTGGGATCCATATGAATGTCATATTCATCTACTGCTCTGAAGGGTGAACGCACATGCTGCTGCAAAGCTAAAAGAAAACTCATGGTTGCAGTAGTTCGTTCGCCGCCGCTTTGAGTATAAGCATTCAATGCAACGGGTTTTCCGCCTTTAAACCCGACAAGGATTTCTAACCCTGCCGTTTCAATATCTTGTGAATTTGAAAGTTGCACTTCGCCGGTTGCTAAAGTCTGGCTCATAATACGTTTATACTCGACATTTACGCGTTCTAGCAAGTTCTCCATTACAGCTTTCCATGACTGCATTCGGGCTTTAACTTCTTCAAGAGTTTTCTCTCGGTTTTCAGCTACCAGTTGGGCTTTCTCTTTTAGTTCTAAGTACAGTTTCGAATATGATTCGTATTGGCGTTCTATGTCTTCTGAAACGTTAGCGAGCGCAGCCAAGTGTCCGTCTGTTAAGCGCATTTCATCTTGAATATCAGACACACTTTTTATGACTGCTATTCGTTCGCCTAACAATTCAGCCTTTTGTACTGTTACTTTTAAATTTTCTTGAGCTTCATTTAATGACTTCTCAATTTCTTTTAGGTTAACAATGGCGTTTGCCCGCTTGTAATCAAGCAATGCAAATCTTACCCGCTTATCTAGCACTTCATCTGTAACTTTGTCAGCAGACTCTTCAAGAGTGATCATTTTCGTTTGATTTTCTTTTACCTTCTCGTTTGTTTTGTTGATTTGTTGCTGAGAGTTTTGGAGTATTTCTTTCAAGTTTTCAGTTCTAAGCAGTTTAAGCTGTTTTTTGCTACTTTGAATTTCTTGTGCCAGCATTTGAGCTTCTTCAAGAAACTGGCCGATCAATGATTGCGTAGATTGGTTTTGGGCGATGTCATGTTCGAGACTTAGCCTTTCCTCAAAAACCGTTCGTGATTCTTTTTTAATTGTTGCCTGTTGGTTTTGTTGGGTATTTAGTTGGTTGGTCATGGAGTGTTTTTGTTCTTCGATTTTGCTAAGAGAATCTTGATTTTTGTTTAGATTTGATTGGAGATTTTTAACTATGCCTTCGCGTTTTTCAACTTCTGCCCAAGTTAATTCTCGTTCTAAAAACCTGCGCTTAATCTGTAACTGCTTTTTCTCTTGATATTTATCGTATTGTTCGCGCCAATAGTTGAGTGTTTGCTGGGCTTGTTCTAAGAGTTTGCTTACGGATTCTTCTTGTGTGAGAATGCGCATAAGTTTTATTTTTGCTTGTAGGACATTTTCGCGAAAAGGCTCTAACCCAACTGCTTCTTCAACCATCCGCAGTTTTTCTGTGTTGCTAAGAACAGTGAATTGTTCCACCATGTTCTGATGCATAATAATTAACATGTTGTCAGGATCAACACCGAATTTGCCGAGTAGCCGATCAACATCCTGTTTGCTAACGGCTCGGTTTTCCAGTTCAAACCCATATTTTCCATCACGTCGCAACACACGGGTGAGGAAAAGTTGGTCTTTTGAGTATTTTGCCACTGGGCGTTTATTTCCCTGTTTGCTGTTGTCTAAAATGAGTGTTACTCGGGCTTGGTCTTTTCCCCAGCGGATTAAATCACTGAGTTTACGGGAGCGTTCTGTGTATGATTGTCCCAAACCTACTGAAATCGCTAGGAGCAATGAGGATTTTCCTGCCCCGTTAGGTCCACCGATGACATTTACACCTTGCTTAAACGGAACCCTAGCATACTCATAACTCATAAAATTTTCAAGTATAACTTCCTGAATTAACATTAAGCTTTCTATGCCTCTAAATTAAGCGTTCGTATTTAATGGAAAAACGTCTTATTAAAACAATTTGACACATTTATACTGATTGAACCCGTGAACTTGCATGATTGAATCATTTTTACCTGTGCCATTTTGCTAATTTAAACAACCCTCGCTTTCAGTTAACCCTGCTCTATTTAAATAAACTTTATTTTGAGATGGCTAAAAATAAAATCAGAAGACTATAAAATTGAATAAACCATGATAAAGTTGTGCTAAGTAGCTAACACCGCAACGTAACATTTCAAATCTTCGCGGTCAACAAAACTAACCACCGCTAAACCAGCGCCTTCAAGAACATCCATGAAAGCGGGTAGCGGAAAAGCCTTCTTTAGCCCCGTCACCACAATCTTGCCACCAACCTTAGCGACGCCCTTCAATTGGCTTAACGTTTCAGTTGGTTTAGGCATGTTCTGAAGCACCGTAAACGCGAAAACCATGTCAAAAGCAGATTCTTTGAAAGGTAAGTGATCAGCATCAGCTTGCAAAACCAAAACGTTCCCAAAAACTCTCGCTCGATCTTTAGCTTTAAGTAGCAATTTGCGCGAAATATCAACACCCACCACCAAGCTAGCTTTAGCAGCAACTTGACCAAAAAACAAACCTGAACCGCAACCAACATCCAAAACAGCGAAACCCAGTACATTTAGACTTTCAAGTGATGCCATATATTTCCTGTTCTGCTCCTCCGTATACCGCTCATCATACATTTGCGCCGTTAAGTCGTAACGCTGCATTACCTTGCGCTTGTCTTTCCAACCTGCCAATGCTGTGATCCTTCAAGAAATCTTATGTACCTAAGCTCTGACTAAAATAGTTGGCTGAAAAAAAATGCAACAATCAAACAAACTTTCCGTGTTAACACTTCCAACTTTAGCGGAAGCTGCCGCGTTGATTGAACGAGCTTTCGTGCAAAGAAGAACCCTCATTGTTGCGGGCACATGTCACGTTCAATATGTTGGTAGAGCGAGCTCAACGCTTGAACTCGGCGAACGCATTTTAATTATCAAGTCGGATGGTTCACTTCTTGTGCACCGTCCAGTCGGGTACGAACCCGTCAATTGGCAACCCGCAGGTGGCATCTTCCATGTACAAGTCAAAAGCGACGAAATAGAGGTTCATGGAATTCGACAAAAGCCGCATGAAAGTGTTCGTGTAACCTTTGAAAACGTGTATATGGTTTCCTCGCTTAACTTGTCTGATTCAGGCGATTTTCTTTTACATGCAAGCGAAGACGATATGCACCGAGCGATTCTTCTTAAGCCTGAGCTTCTCGAAGAAGGCTTTAAGCCGATTAGTTGGGAGAAAAAAGTTGAGCCGGGTTTCGTGGACATCTATGGAGAAGATAAAAACGGCAAGTTAGTCATTGTTGAAGTTAAACGTAAAACTGCGTCAAAAGAAGCCGCGTTGCAATTGGCAAAGTACATTGAACCTATCAAAGCCAAAGTTAACCGTGAAGTCCGCGCAGTGTTGGTTGCTCCTAGCCTCGCTAAGGATGTTCAGAGGATGCTGGTTACGCTTGGCTTAGAGTATAAAGCATTAGATCCGAAAACTTGTGCGGAAGTTCTCAAGAAGAGCGAAAACAAAAAGCTGGAAATGTTCTTCAATCCAGAAGAATTGTGATTTGAGAATTTGAAGCCGCTATTAATTTGATGTTGGCGTTTCAGGCATGTCCAGTTTGCGGATGGTACGCCAAGTTGTTGCACTATATATTGAAAGTATCAATAAAACAGCAACAACCACAATTTTGAGGACTGTAAACGCTTGAATGGTGGAGATGAGCAGGACTGCTGCTGGAAATGGACCGATTAATGCATAGAAGAAGATGGCTGTGCCTAATTTGTAGTTGTATTTGTAATCTTTGAGGCTGCGTTTCCCGAAATACAAAGCGGCTAATCTGCCTAAGCCAAAGGTACATTTTTTGCAGTTATAACAAGGTCTAAGGCAGCCAAGAAACTTTAGTACCCCATAAATAGCGATGAGCGCAACCAATAGAAATACAACGCCCGCAGTCAAATTGATGACCAGAAAACCTATCGTGTCTAATGCGATCCAGAAGGCGAGGGCAAGGTTGCCGATTATTGTGAATTTTTTTGGGAACTCTATCGTTGCCATGATTCTCTCTCTTCCTGTCAGGTCTCATTGTTAATGGAAGGATAAGAAGTTTCCATTCCAATCATTTCTTTAAGCTGAAAACATTTGAACTTTTGAATGTCATTGTAAAATAGTTCTAAGAATCAAAAAGATGTAACCCTTCGGGTTTTATTTCAGCCTTTGCGAAGGGCTAATAAAAGAAAAATTGTTACTCTTTTGGTTTGTTTTCTGGTACGAAGACTGCTGCTGCTACGGTTGTTGTCCATAAGCCGTTTTTGTCTCCTGCTGCAGATTGGGTTATGTTGGCTGTTTTGATGATTAATCCTGTGGTTTTGAAGAGTTGTTTGCGTTCGTCCCATGCTGTTTCTGGGTCAAACTGGATACCCATGGTTGTTGCAAGCATAGTTGCTGCTAAGTCTTCTGCGTAGTCGCCTGCCGTCTCATCGGTTTGTCCGTACGAGTGGTGTTCTGAGAGGTAACCGTATTGGTTTTTGCCTGAAGGGATAGCTACGCCGATGGATGATGCAACAAGTCTATGTGGCTCGTTGGTTGCGTTTCTAGCGATAACTACGAAGGTGATTTCGCCTGGCTGCACCATTTTCATGCCTTTTTCACGGGTAAGTTGCTCGCATGCTGGTGGTACAATGCTTGAAACGCTGACGAGGTTGCACATTTGTATGCCTGCATCTCTGAGGGCTAATTCGAATGATTGGAGTTGTTCTTTATGTTTGCCGACTCCTTTAGTGAAGAAGAAGTATTTTGGTATCATTTCGGGTTCGGAAACAATGATTACAGAATGCATTTATTAGGCTTTTGTTTTAAGACGTAGTAATATATTGAGAAGTTAAAATTAATTCCTTGAGGATCCAAATTTGTCTTCGCGTCGTAGTGTGTTCAAAGATGAGGCTAAGCTTGACATAAATTACATTCCGCAAACATTGCCTCATAGAGAAAAAGAACACCGTTTACTCATGGAATTCTACAGTTTCCTCACTCGTTGCCCAGAACGAATGTCTCAGCGAGTTATAATAACTGGTGATGTGGGCACGGGAAAAACGGTTCTTGCTCAGCATTTCGGAGCCAGTATCACTTCGGAAGCCAATAAACGAGCCATAAAATTCCGTTATGTACATGTTAACTGCCGTGAATACCGTGGAAGTTTGCAACCGATTTTACATAAGGTCGTGACTATTTTTCGCCCCAAATATCCAGCCCGTGGCTATTCTGTCGACGAAGTCCTCTCAACGTTAATGCAGGTTTTAGATGAAGAAAACACTTTCATAGTTTTAACATTAGATGAGTTTGACAGTTTAATCGAGAATGAAGGTTCAGATGCTGTTTATAAGCTGACCCGTCTGCAGGAAATGCGACAGGGCAAACCCCAAAGGTTGTCCTTTATTTTTATTATGCGTGATCTAAAATCTCTTGAGAAGTTAGATGCTAGCGCGAGTAGTACTCTTCAGCGGAGCATCGTACATTTGGAACGATATGGAAAAGAACAGCTTGTAGATATTTTGAACCAGCGTGTTTCTATGGCTTTTGAATTGGGAACAGTTGAGGAAGACGTTGTTGGGTTGATTGCTGAGTTGGCTTTCACTGAAACCGGAAATGCGCGTTTTGGAATTGAATTAATGTGGCGTGCTGGGAAATATGCTGATGCAGAAGAAGCAGGAATGGTTGAGCCTGAGTGTGTTCGTATGGCAATTTCCAATATTATTCCAGGTGCAAGGCGTAGCGATTTGGCGGGGCTTGGATTGCATGAAAAACTGTTTTTGCTCGCAGTAGCACGTTACTTTAAGGATCAAAATGAGCTGGCTTACGCTTTATTGTCTGAAGTAGAAAAAACCTATTCTGTGATCTGTGAAGAGATGAGTGAGCAACCAAACAGTCACACGCAACTTTGGAATTATGCCCAGTTCCTTTCCTCTCTGAAAATCTTAAAGGTCGAAGTCCGAAGTTCCACTACGCGTGGAAGGTCCACCCAGGTTTCTTTGCTTTCAATTCCAGCATCTGAATTAGAAAAAGAATTAACCGCCTCAATAAATCAAGAGAGGAGAAGCAGGTAAAAAGAATATGGAGATAGAAGAGATTTTTTCATCAAAGCTTCGAATGAAAATTTTAAAACTTATCAATGATTTGGGTTCGCTAAATGTTTCAGATATTGCAAGGCGGCTTAAAACTAATTTTGCGTCTGCTTCTGACCACTTAAAAATTTTAGAGGCTGAGGGAATTCTACAGGAGCTCACGTACGGTCGAGTTCGAATGTACAGATTTAATGAGGGTTCAATAAAAGCTAGAGCTGTTCAAAACCTAATAGAAACTTGGAAAGAAGATAAAGAAAAAACAAAATGTTTCCACACTAAGTAATAAAAGAGCGGAAAACAAAATACTCAAATGAACATACCGGTTTGGAGGAAGAAACTTGGCAATGGTTGATGTATCAGGCAAAGCAGAAATTTTTCGTGAAGCAACTGCAACTGGAACAATTAAGTTGAAAGTTGAAACAGTCAATTTAGTTACAACTGGAAAAATCGCTAAAGGCGACCCGCTTTACACAGCAAAAATCGCAGGCGTGCTTGCAGCCAAGAAGACAAGCGATCTAATTCCTCTTTGTCATCCGTTGCCTTTAACAAACGTAGAAGTCGACGTAAAAGTATCTGACAAGAACATAGTGCAGGCTACAGCCACTGTTAAAACTAGAGCGCAAACTGGAGTTGAAATGGAAGCATTAACTGCAGTTTCTGTAGCCCTTCTAACTGTTTGGGATATGACCAAGCAGTATGAAAAAGACGCAGCTGGGCAGTATCCTTCTACGGCGATTGAGAATATTCATGTTGTACGTAAGTTTAAGCAGGCGTAAAAGTATGAGTGAAAGCTCTAAAGAACATAAGTCTAAGGCACCTAAAGTTTTGAATTTCTGCATTTACATATGTAGTACATCACGTAACAAGCTAATTAAGCAAGGCGAAGCGGCGATTAGTGATGTTGGTGGCGACACAATTGTCAATTTGCTTAGAAACGCGGGTCAAAACGTGCTTTTTAAAAAAATAATTGCTGACGACGAAACAATAATTCAGGATGCTTTGGAAGATGCCTTGGGGTTGTCTGATTTGGATGTTGCAATTTTCTCTGGTGGAACAGGAATCACTCCAACAGATATAACAATTGAAACGGTGACACCTTTTTTTGAGAAAACCCTGCCTGGTTTTGGCGAGTTTTTTAGGCGCCTAAGTTTCGATCGAGTTGGTTCTGCTGCGATTTTGTCCCGTGCCGTGGCTGGAGTAGCCAAGGGCAAAGCTTTGTTTTGTATTCCGGGTTCCCCTGAAGCTGTGCGAGTTGCGGTAGAAATGCTTATTTTGCCTGAAGCTGCTCACATCGTTAAGCACGCGCGGGAATAACGAATGAGTTTAACGGATAATTGTGGCAGACCGCTTCTTAACCTCAGGATATCAATTACTCAGCGGTGCAACAATCGTTGCTTGTTCTGTCACAGGGAAGGCGAGGTAAAACACGCCAACGTTTCTGAAGAGAAAATGACGGTTGAAGAGATCGTTCGAATAGCCACAATAGCTGTTAGTTTAGGCATTGCACGAGTAAAACTGACGGGCGGAGAACCACTAATGCGCAAAGATCTTCCCGAAATCATCTCAGGAATATGTGCGCTGCCCGGCTTAAGGGATTTGTCACTAACAACTAACGGTTTAATGCTCAACAACATGGCCAGGCTCTTACGCGAACGCGGATTAAAACGCGTTAACATTAGTTTGCCATCAATAAATCCGGAAACTTACCATAAGTTAACGGGAGGAAATCTATGCCAGGCTTTGGCAGGAGTCAAAGCAGCCGTTGAAGCCGGCTTCTGTCCAGTAAAGCTCAACATGGTTCTCTTAAAAGACGTAAACGTCGGCGACGTACCAGACATGATAGAGTATGCACAGCAAACTGGCGTAATACTACAGCTAATAGAGCTTGATCCCATAAATGTAACTAGCAGCTACTACTCGACCCATCACCGCAGTCTAAATGAGCAAGAGCAAATGCTTAAAGAAAAAGCTGTAACGGTTGAGAAAAGGCCCTTCATGCACAATCGCTTAGTTTATCATCTGCCCAAAGTAACCGTTGAAGTGGTACACCCCATAGAAAACAGCGACTTCTGTATGCACTGCACACGAATGCGTGTTACAAGCGACGGCAAACTGAAACCTTGTCTTATGAGAAATGACAACCTGATCGATATCCTAACACCCATGCGCCAAGGAGCGAGCGTCGAAGAATTAAAACAACTATTCATGAAATCGAACCAGCAAAGAGAGCCATATAATAAAAGCCAATAATTACTTGGCTTAGCACGTTTTGTAATCAAAGATAGAAAAAACAGAAAATGCATTTTTTATCGTGATGGTTCAACTATTGCCTGGTCGCTGTCAATTCCTCGCCATCGGATTTTGTAGCTAAGCGCTGCCAAAACATTAGCTGAATCATCTACTCCTTCTTCTGCGATAATTTTTGCTGCTTCCTTAAGTGGTAGTTTTCCCGAGCGACTGATGTTTTCTCTGATTTTCGCATCAATTTGTAGAAGTTTTTTATTACTAATCAAAGTGTCCGCTATCGCGATGTAGCCGGAAGGTAGATTCGATGCAAGGAAGGCTCTTGCCGCTTCTGTTGAAACGCCAATTCTGTCCGCAAATTCCCTGAAAGAAACTATTGGTTCAGTAAATTTAATCGGCAAACTCTCCAGTAGCGCGATTTCTTTAAATTTGACTTCTTCAAATTTTGCTTCCAAATATCTCAAGATCGGACCGAGTGGAATTTTTTTGTGGTAATAAATAATGTCAATGTGTGGGCGTTTTTCTAAAGCAGAGAGTTTTTCGCAAGCCAAAGACTCGTTGACCAAGAGAAGCATTTTTACTTCTACTTGTTTTAGTTTTTCTATTTTCCGCAGCAAGTACTCTTCTGTCCAGAATCCAACAATTTCCAAATAGATTTTGATGCCAGCTTTTTCAAGGGAGAAATCGGGAATAATCACGTTTTTCCCGGCAGTTACGGGTTCAGGTTCTCTTTTTAATATCCAGCCAGTAGTTAAGGCTTGAAACTGGGAGGCGAAATCCAATTCGACAGAGCTGTCATAAATCACAGAGGGTAAGCGCGGTCTCTTTAGTAAAGATGCGTATTTTTGGCTTTCAATTTTGAAGTCGTAGATTTCGTTTGTAAATTTCCACAGAACCTTTGCATTAATCTTCCAATCGGGGTTAGCGATGATTATTGGCAACAGCTTGGCCATGCCCACTCCATATCTTCGAGTTAGCTTGAACAAGCTGCCTGGACCGTCTATTTTAACCCACAAACCATGATCATTACAAACTTCATAAATTAACCCAAATTTCTTTATCGCACGGAAGATTTCTTGCCAGTTACCTGAAGTTGTGAAATTCAACTCGGTAGCATCAAAAAGTAACGTCTGCGTCAAACCCAAATTATACTCTTCCAGTAACTCAGAGGCAGATGGTTCCGTAAACTTTTCAAGAACCAATTCGCTTTCTAAGTCAGAGTAAAAACTCTCTTCGACATCTTCTTTTGTTAGTGTGATTTCAGAAGCTACGGTTGTTAGTATTTTTTGTCTTTTTTCAGAAGTGGTTGGTATGCCAAGGTTTTCGGTGACTTGAAATATTTTTCTGCGCAAATCAATAGGGTCAATTTTGCTGTGGCAGACAAATGTGCTTTTTCGATCAAGTAGCAAAGACAATGCTCTGACAAAGCGATACTCATGTCCTTTGTCTTCCAGCTCAGTAACTACTGTTTTTAGAACTTTCTTTTTTTCTCCAATACGCGCCTTGTAGGCATCTATGAGAGTGTTCGCAGCCTCATCGTTACTGCTGGAAGGTTTAGCGTAACGCGGTAGGATCTCGCCTTTTCTTTTCCACACTGAAAGCAAATTGCTTGGAAACATTATGTTGCTTCTCCAGTTTTTTGATGACGCCTGCGACTTGTAGCTACTTCCATGGTCTCTTTAGAAATTATCTCAATTAGCTGAGCTGTTTTGCCTTCTTTCTTTCTGAGTAATCGCCCGAGTCTTTGGACGTATTCTCTGTTGCTTCCAGTTCCACCCAGAACTAAGCCGACTGAAGCGTCGGGGACATCCAAACCTTCGTCAAGCACTTGAGAAGTAACAACAACGGGGTACTTGCCTTTCCCAAAATTTGATAATATTTCTCGACGTTCTTCTCTTGGCGTCTGATAGGTAATCGCGGGAATTAAAAAACGCAAACTGATCGTATAAACCAAATCATTAAAGAGAGTAAAGATCAGGATTTTCTGATTTTTGTACTCTTCTAGTTTCTCAGCTAATAGATTTAGTTTGGTTTCCGAGTTTACTGCAACCTTTACGGCTCGGTTTCTTGCGAGTAATGCTTCGCGTGCCTTGGGGTCTCTTCCCGTAGTCATTATGAATTTTTGGAAGTCGGCAGGGCTTCTCAAAGTAATTTTTCGTTGTTGAAGAAAGCTTCTGAAAATCCGCATTTGGGACTCGTAGATTTGTTGCTCTTGGGGAGTTAGTTCAACTAGTATTTTTTCGTATGTGTATGGTGAGAGATGTTCTCCTGAAAGTTCTTTGATGTCAACTGAATAAACGGGGTCGCCGACAAGTTGAGAAAGAAGAGAATGCCTCTGGTCACTTCTTTCGTAAGTGGCAGTTAAGCCCATGCGGTAAGGTGCAGTGAACATCTCGGCAATCTGGATGTACCCTGTAGATGCTAAATGATGCACTTCATCGAAAACTAGTAACATGAATTTGTTGCCAAATTGCCCCGCGTGTATGTAGGCTGAATCATAAGTTGTAACCGTCACCATCCGAAGGGTGTTTTCGCCTCCGCAAACAACACCGGTTTCCAAGTTAAGGCAGTCTTTTACCCGTTTTCTCCATTGATCAATCAGGTCCAATGTTGGAACCACAATTAATGTCTGCACTTTTAATTTTTCAATTGCCTTTAACGCGATGAAAGTCTTTCCAGCTGCCGTTGGCAACACCAGAATCCCTCTGTTACGGGCTCGGTACCAATTGTCCAAGGCCTCGTTCTGGTAATCCCTGAGAGCAACATTACTTTTGATCTGTTCAATCGGAGGCAGCGATAGAGCATCATCCTCGACCTTAAGTCGGCTTTCAGCAAAGTACTCCAAAACATCTCGATAATTGTATGCTTTAATTCTGTAGCAGCCAACTCTTGGATCCCATTTTCCGTAAGGAGTTCCCACTTCGCCTTTCAAAAGAAGTGTGCCTTTGTCAAACCACAAGCGAAGCATAACAATGAATAAATCGCAACCCAATTAAATCTGTCTAGATAGCTCATTTCTAGACCATTTTCAAATTTTAGATGATCTATGCCGGTTCTTCAGTTTTAAAAACTATTGCTTCAACCTATATTTCAATTATTTTTGCTTCTTGCTTATCGGTATTTAAAATAGCTAATGTTGATTTTCCTGTCAAGTACCCGCAGAGTTCTCCAGGGTTAATGATAAGGGTTTTTCCTCTCAATTCGATGCTTTTGTTATGCGAGTGACCGTGAATGACAGCGTTGAAGTATTCACCGTCGATTATAGCTTTGAGCAGTTCAGTTTCGGTTCCGTGTAAAAGACCGATTCTGTAGCCTTCCACTTCTATTGATGCAAATTGGTCACGGATTGTGCAATTGGCAGTTTCGCTGAATCGTTTTTTCAGCAGTTCGTGGTCTCCGTCGTTATTGCCAAATACGCCGATAAGTTTGCAATTCAACTTTTTGAATTTGGGGATAACAAAACCTGCAACATAATCTCCAGCATGAAGCACTAAACCCACATTTTGTTCATTCAAATATTTTACTGCTTTTTCTATTTGAGGCAAATTATCATGCGTATCTGAAATTGCTCCTATAAGCATCCTTTTCACCTTGTTGTTTTTCTTTTTGATAAAGTAAAGGTTTTCTATATTTCTTAAGATCCTAAAATTCTTCAAGCACTGAAGTGAGTTCGCCGAGGCGCTTTATGGTTTTGTCCGGATTATAACGTCCCGCATCTTGAATTCGTCTTTCGATATATACAGCTCTCATACCCACTCCTTTAGCGCCTTCAACATCTGCGTCTAAAGTGTCACCTACAAAGACAGTTTCCTCTGCAGAAACGTCCAGCGCTTTCAAAGCGTTTTCGAAAATTTCTTGGCTAGGTTTACGTTTATTAACAACTGCTGAAACAACAACCACGCTTAGCAACTCATCTAAACCGTGAGTTTTAAGCAGTTTATCGATGCATTCGGGTATGGCAAAATTTGAGACTATCCCTATTTTATATTTTCTATGAAGCGCCTGAAGGACAGTTTTGGCATCTTGGTCTAAGTAAACAAACGTCATGAATTCTTCACAAAACTCGCTAGTCGCCTCGGTTACGAGGGAACTGGAAACGTCATAGTTGTACTCTAAGCTTTTGAGAGTTTCAGAGACCCGAACATTGAAGTGAGGCTCCCCCAGGTCAGCGTCTACTTTAGCATAAAGCTCATCACGCGTTTTGACGTAGGCTTTTTCAAAGGTGTCAAAGGAGACATCTATGCCCTTTTTGTTGAGGAAGCTATACATTCGCATTAATGCTGGACTGTAGAAATCATGATTTTTTCTGATCATCATGATTGTGTCGAACATATCAAATAAAACAGCTTTAATTGGCAATGCATTTTCCTATCAGCTAAACCAAACTTAAACTTAAAATCCTTATCGCAACATAAGCGCGTTTTTCTCGTATGCTCGTCTGCGCTTTTTCCAGGCTGCGTAGTAAACTGTACCTAAAACAAGGAAAGCAACGCCGATTATCCATGCCTCTGTTGAAGCTAAAAGTAAAAATGCCAACAACAATATGCAAGTTGCTAAACCAAACATTGGCAAAACTCTATGGCGTTCATTTTTTTCCTTCAGTTTGAAAGCAGCAATGTTAGTAATGGAGTAGTTAAACAAAAGAGCAAACGTACTAATTGCAACAATCGAGGTTAAATTCGGGATAAATAGAACTAGCAAAGTCATTAAAACGCCAGTGCCTAAAATCGCATAGTATGGAGTCAAAAATTTATTATGCAACCGAGCCAAAGCCGAAGGTAAATCGTTTCTGCGAGCCATAGAATAAGCCATCCTTGAAACCCCCAGAATCGCTGTTAGCAAAACGCTTGCAGTAGCTACTAAGCCGCCAATAGAGATGATGTTGAGAGCCAGCGAGTTGCCGGTAACACTCATAGCCGCTGTTAAGGGTGAATCTGAAGCCGCTAATCCTGCAGGTTTGAGCAATCCAACAGCTATTATGCCAACTAAAACATAGATAATTATTGAGATACCCAGCGATAAAAGCAACGCTTTAGGCACGTTTCGTTTAGCATCTTTCACTTCTTCCGCAACAACTGTTACCCTTGCAAAGCCGCCGTAAGCAAAGAAGATAAAAAAAGACCCATAGAGGACACCGCTTGTTAAGGGTTGAAAAGGAATAAAGTTGGCTGAGTTAAAGTTTAGAGAGCCGAAAACCACGAAAAACGCTAGCACTGCGACTTTAATGCTCACTAGAATGTTGTTGACTCCTGTTGATTCTTTGGCTCCAACCAAATTCAATGCAGTAAAACCCAAACACAAAGTAGCCGCCACGAGATTGCTTGGTAAACCTGGAAAAGCTGCAGTCAAATAATATGCAAACCCAAGGGAAACTGCTGCTCCCGTGAAAGTGTTAGCGACTAGCCACATCCAACCCGCCAAGAAACCTGAAAAAGGCGAAACAAGCTGTCGCCCATATTCATAAACGCCTCCTTCTATAGGTTGCCAAGCTGCTAGCTTTGCAAAGCTTGTTGCCGTAATCGTGGCTATAATGCCTGCGATGATCATGGATATGATAAGTGCTGAGCCAGCGTAACCAGCAACGATACCAGTGACAACAAAGATTCCGCCCCCTATAATTGCGCCAACGTTAATGGCGACGGCACTCCATAAACCAATTGAACACTTCAGTTTCTTGGGTTCTTGTTTTTCCACTGTCAACTCACGATAACCGAAAGATTCAAACAATTAATTATTAAAGCCTTGCAAGGCATCCGGCACTTTATTTGTCCCAGAATTCTCTAGTTCGCAAATACTGAATTTTTGCTTTTAGCAAATCCATGTAGAATTGTTCTTCGTTAGGATGCATCTTTCCAAGAATACGAGATGCCGTTTCGGGACCAACCCCTTTCACCTGTAACGCTTTAACTGCCTGCTTTCCATAGCTCAGTATCAAATCGGCTTTGCGTCTGGCAGTGCTTAGTTCTTTGAGTTCTTCCGGCGTAAGTTCTTTGCCTTCACGGCGCTTTTGTAAATCCACCTTCAACTTCTCTACGTCTTGGCTAAAATACAACTGGGTGAGTAAGCGTGAATGGCAGTTTCCGCATTGCGGCTCATCGGGTAAATCTTTTATGCGATCTTGAGTTGTCCATGTTCCACAGTTCATGCAAAGTAATCTGGCTGTTCTGACTTCGATAGAATGTTTCATTCTGTCAATGTTGCTTAAGATTACGTGTTCAGGTGCCATCAGCTCTGCCGTGTCAGCATACTGCATCAAAATGTGATATGCCAAAGGCGTCGGCGATTCACGGGCAAGTGTGTTGACAGTTATTTTTCCCTCTTTTATCTCCTTTATTATTTGCTTGGTCTTTTGCAAGTCAACTTTGTCCATCATGGCTTCCCGTAAAGTTTCATTATAAATTGGAGTGCCTTCAAAAGCAGCTTTGAGTTTTTCTCCTCGCTCAGAATGGGCTAATGTTTTTCCTCTTGGTATGGCGCCAAATCTTTCAGCAATAGCCTTCATTCTTGCAACAAATGGGAACTTTGAGTTTACATAGTTCAAAAAAGCTTCGTCAACACTTTCATCGCTTAAAGCGAAAAGCTCTTTGGGTAAGCCTTCGATCTCTTGTTTGGAGAGTTTATGGGTGGTTTCAAGCAGGATTCGGTAACCGTCCGCCCACCATCCTGTTATTGCTTCCCGTACAGATAGAACCGAATCAAAGATTCCGCCAAGTGTGCGGTTAACAATCTCGCCAAAACATGCATGAACAACGATGTAGCGGTCTAATACTTCTATAACAATACGATTTTGGGTGGGCAAAGGCGCTCCAGATTTTAGATACTCATCAATTTCCATGGCTGCGTCAAGAAGCGTTGTCTTATCGGTCTTCAGTTCAATGGCTAACTCTTCAGCTGCAGCTTCGGGTTTTTTCCCGGTTTTAATTAGTTTGCCGAGTTTTTCTCGCATTTCCCCCGTTTGTTGTGCTAAGTCAAAAGGTACTGGAAGGATCTCTCCGTCCCATCCTGGAATCGCGGCTGATGGGTCTTCAGCGGGCACAACATGCACAGTTCCTGTTTCATCGTTAATTTGGACCATGCGCCAAACTTTTCCGCGCATAATAAAATGCAATCCAACACGAGCATGTAGCGTCATGAATTCGTCGCCGAGCGTGCCTATTTTTCTGTCGGTAAGTATGTTGATTACTGGATAACGTTTTTCGTCAGGTATCATTGATAGATTGCTATAGTAGTATTCGCGTGTTTTTCCTGTTTTCTTCAAAATCTCTCCCTCTTCTTCAGTTCTAAGTTTATGTAGGCTCTCTAAAAACTGTACAACATCCTGAAGCTTCTCGCCAGTAAGTGTGCTGTAGGGGTAGGATCGGTTGACAATTTTTAAGAGTTCACTTTGGCTTATGGTTTCTTTGTCCATAAGTATGCCTGCAATTTGATGCGCCAAAACATCTAATGCATTTATGTGGAGTAATACGGGTTCAAGCTTGTTTTGTTTCGCGTTTTCCACTGCTGCCATTGACTCCAAAGTATCATCGGGAAAAGCCGTTATGATTACTCCTTCTGAGAGCCGTTCAAGGCTATGTCCGCTTCTGCCAACTCGCTGGATAAGACTACTGACTTGTCTAGGTGACATGTATTGAATAACTAAATCTACATTGCCGATGTCTATTCCGAGTTCTAATGTGCTTGTACAGATAATTGCCTTAAGCGTTCCAGCTTTGAAAACATCTTCAACGCTGGTGCGTTCTTCTCTTGAAAGCGATCCATGATGCACGGCTATGTCTGGTCGGTTTAGCTGGTCGAATCTATGACCAAGCAGTTCGGCAATAGTTCGACTATTAACAAAAACCAAAGTGGACTTGTGCGAATCGATTAGTTCAGTTAACCGTCGAATTCTAGCCGATGCTTCAGGAGTTGTTTCAACTTTTGCGGCCAATTCATAGTCCTTTTCAGTAGGCGTTAAATATTCCACATGGTAACGGTAGTTTTTAGCTAAAACTGCCTGTACAATTTTGATCTCTCTGCCTGTTCCAGCAACAAACTTTGCAACCTCATTAGGATTTCCAACGGTCGCAGATAATCCAATTCTTTGGAACTCTTTGCCCGTTACCTCCAAGATTCGCTCAAGTGCAATTGAAAGTTGAGCTCCGCGTTTGCTTTCCGCCAAATCATGCACTTCGTCAATAATCACACATTTTACATTGCTTAGATGTCGACGCATTTGTGATCCTGGGAGAATCGCTTGCAAGGTTTCAGGCGTAGTGACCAACATTTCTGGCGGCTTTATTGCTTGTTTTCGTCTGATTTTCATTTCTGTGTCGCCATGTCGAATCTCAACCGTTATGTCTAACTTTTCACTCCAAAATGTTAACCGCTTAAACATGTCACGGTTCAACGCTCGAAGAGGCGTAATATAAATTACTTGAATGCCGCCTTTTTCATGATTCTTTTGTTCAATAAGCTTTGAGAAAACCGGTAGAAGTACAGCTTCAGTTTTTCCTGTTCCGGTTGGGGCAATTAAAAGCACATTTTTTCCTTCTATGACAGGCGGAAACGCCAAAGTTTGTGGCAAAGTAGGTTGAGAAAACCTGAGCTCTGCTAACGCTTTGCAGATGGGTTTAGCAAGTAAATCGAAAACGGAGCTGGAACCTTCAAATTGCATTTTCTTACTTTAAATTAGACTAAAATCGAATGCTTTAACTCTTTATCTAGAAACACCAGTTCTGTGACGATCAACCGTTGATTCGACTTTATCTGACAGGTTTTCAAGCATTTTTAGCTATTACCGGATATCAAGATGTTGAAATTGAAAAAGCTTAATGTTCCTGTATCTGCTGCAGCTGTAAGTGTAATAGTTGCTAGAATAACTTCTCCGGGGTAAACAGAAATACCTTCTTTGTCCCAGCTTAAAGATAGAACTGAATTTGCGGTTGTAGGATTCCAGCCAATTAGAGTCATGTTGAGTGTTTCAATTGCGTTGCCTGAATTCTTAATGTACACAATGCGGTTTACTGAATTGCCTTTAATTAATTTGCCCCAATCAATGCTAGAGCAATTGATTGTTGCAGCTGCATCTGTATAGACTTCCTATATTTACTGAATTTAGTGAACTCCCGCCATTGCTTCCTTGTGTTGGAATATTTTGTGTGTTTTGTTTGGTTTGGAGTAAAGCTGCAGTTGCTACTGTAATGGCTACTCCAATAATGATTAATGCTGCTATGGCTATCGGGACTGTTTTCTTGGGGTCTCAAGTGCACTCACTTATTGCTTGCTGTACTAAGTATTAATAAACCTTATTTACGCTTAATTCATAGTTCCTCCAGAGTTGCAGGGCAAATCAAACTCAGTCTAATGGCTGCTCATTCAATTAATGTGTAGTCAAGGCAAACTGCCTTTAGCGTATCCTATGTGCGGTGGAAAACTTGTGTATCCTTAAACCCTTCTAGGAAACTCGGTGACGAGATCCCAATGCGAGAGTGATAAGTCTTAAATTTAGACAGTGTAGAAATAATCAAGAAAGTTTGACTAATTGTAGTCAAGAGAATTTTACTGGAAGCCTTTTATCGCCTATAGAATCCTAATACTAAGCATGGGACGTATCAGCAAGAGTTTCACATTAATTCTCATTCTAATAATGGCTATCTCAAGTCTAAGTCTAATGATGGTTAAACCTGCAAGTGCTGAATTAATACCCACACCATCTGTTCCAACATTTACTTTAAGTATTGTTTCTCATTCTTATGATGTAGCTCCGATTACTACAACAGACCAATACACAGGAAAGACTGTGGTTACCCATGAGGGCTATCAGGTGGATAATTAGTCAATAGATGTTTCAATAAAGAACCCGCCCTTTACTCCCTACTCTGTTAACGGTTCAGAAGTTAACTTTTGGTATCAGGTTCAATTTAAGGGGCAATATGATTCCGATTGGCAACTTTACTCATATTCTAATTCAATAACTCCCGTTGGATTAACACAGTATTATATTCAGTCAAATGGAGGTTACACTGTTAATTCGGTTCCAGTTAACAGCAATGAAGTGCCCGTTGGCAGTGTAACGAATTTTCCTGTTGGTGGTCAGGTGGACTTTCGAGTTAGAGCATTGATAGGTCACCCTTATGTGGAACAAGAGGGGCTGATTGGGATATGGTATTTTTTAATGGTGAAACAGGCGACTGGAGCAACGCACAAACTATAACCATTCCTGGAAGTTCTTCCTCACCAACATCAACTCCTACAGTTCCAGAGTTACCAACTGTTATGATTCTGCCACTTTTTGCAGTAGCAACACTTCTATCGATTGCACTTATCAGAAAAGAGAATACTCATTATAATTCTTAAATTTGTACAGCATGAATAGGAAGCGGTGAAAGATTGGATAAAAAAATAATGGCGTTTGCAGTAATAGCAATAATAGCTTTGATAGTTTCAGTAGTATCCTTGTCAGTCGCTTTAACAATCGTTTCTGAAAATCATGCTATTTTGCCTTCTTCCACATTTACTCCAACATCTACTCTCATTCCAATAATTAATGGTCATCCTAACCTAACATGTTATGATATTAGTTTAGCCTTAGAAGGAGGTCCTGGACACTATCGTCTTACAGTTGACGCAACCATTGAGAATGTCGGGAATGACACAGCTAAATCTGTTTATCTCTGGATACAAACATATTTTCCAAACGGCACGGAAGCAATACTACAATATAACGCTTGACGTCTCCAATCCTGATATCTCACCCTTTTATCCATGGGTATCTCCTTATATAGAACCCTATCAAACATACGTTGTACAAGACTATAGACATGGTGTTTACGTGGTATCGGACAATTTAGAAAAAACCAATTTTTACGCCAGCTATAAACTTACACCTATCAGTGAAAATAGTTAGCTTGGAACTAAAAACATATTAAACGGTTAGGTTGCCAATAAATTTCAATACTGAAAATCTCGATACTTATGAATTCTAAATAAAGTAAATTTACAATCGAAGATCATTTAAGCTCTTGACGCCATAGAGTCGAGTGGTGACGCTCGATGAAGTGTATTATCTTTATCGGGGGACGGGCAAAAGAAAAATTACACGAGATACCTCAACTTAATAGTCAAGGTACTTCCTTAATTCCAATCTTAGCACATTAATTTCTACGAACTCCATTTGTAGACTTGTTAAGATTGATGGAGAAAGTCTAACCGAAAAGTATTCCCTCAACCATAACATTGAAATTATTTGATTCCCAAGAGTTTGTCGGACGATGATTAGATCGAGGTACGATGAAGCGGAAGGCGGGGTTAATAATGCTGGAAGCTTGTGAAGTCTTTTTCCGCAAATGAGTCCACTTAACATTTTTTCTTTTGATAATTCTCAGGTTTACTCAGTATATGCGGAGTAAATCGAGGTACGCCGAAGCTGAAGGTGGGGTAATTAAGCCAGAGGATAGTGAGTGCTTTTTCCTTTACTGAGTCCATTTGGTGCCATGGCATGCGGCTTGAGTGGTTGATTTGTGAGCGTAATCTTCATATTGCTCTTAGTGTATCTTAATATATAATACAGAATAGCTACCTCACAATAGGAGCAACGAGGTTCCTATGAACAATAGACCGCCAACCAGCAGCCGATTGCCAAATAAACTCTCCTTACTTGTCACGATTCTAGCCATAGCCCTATGCCTTGCTGCGTTTTTCGCCGCAATTCCAAAAGCTTCGGCTGCTGCTCCAACCTCTTGGACGTATAGTCAGATGAGTGGCCACGACCTTTACAACTCGCCGCTGGTTTATGACAACGGCATCTACCTTGCAGCATATGACGGCTCCGTCTGCGCCATAAACGCCACAACAAACCAGCTAATATGGGGCCCAATCTCCACCGGCGACGAATTCTGCGGTTCCTCAGTCGCAGATAACGGAGTCCTCTACGTTGCCGGCGAGGGGGGAACGCTCTACGCTTTTGACCTCTATCATGCAGATTCAGGTAACCAACTACTGTGGTCTTGCCATCTCTCAGATCGATTCGAAGGCACTCCCGCAGTTTCAGGCGGGCTAGTCTATGTTGCTGGGATGGACGGCGGTGTCTATGCCTTTACTGCTGGGCAGACTCGCCCAAACGGCCCGCTTTGGTTCTACCAGACAGGATCTACTTTTGTTAATTCTCCAGTTGTTTCTGACGGCGAACTTTATGTTTCCAGCCTAAACGGTTGGGTGTATGCATTTACTGCAGACGGCATAAGCCAAACAGCGCCATTGTGGAATCTCCATTTTGCTGATTGGTTCTATGGTTCCCCTTTAGCCTCTTCTGGCATGATATATCTCGCAGGTGAAGGCGGCGTCGTCTACGCTTTTCCAGAAAGCTACACTCCTTTAAGCCTCAGCTCGGTAGAGAACTATACTGTTTCAACATCGGTGGCTATTTACGGCACACCCGTATATGACAACGGAGTTGTCTACTTCATATGCGGTGACGGATATCTTCGCGCCTTCAACGCATCAAACATTACAACAGGGACATTATGGTCTTTTCGGATGCTACAAGGACCAGATATTGGTACACCCGCACCTATACTTGACAACGGCATAATTTACAGTCTTGATTGAAACAACACATTACGCGCAGTCCAGGACGGCTCAATTCGCCCAAATAGTCTATTATGGTCATACCATATTCCAGACACCTTATTCGCTTCCCCCGTTGTTTATTGCGGGCAAGTCTATGCTGCTGCAGAATCAGGAAAAGTCTACACCGTTAGCATGGGTGTCCAAGTTAATTTTGTTGAGGTTGGGTTACATGATGGAACTGCTTGGAGTGCAGTGTTCAATGGGATAAATCAAACTTCAACCAACCCATCTATGACTTTTTATGTGGCTCCCTTTACCACTTACAACTATTCAATCAGCATCCCATACGGGTATACACCACACACTCTATTGTCGGGGTCAATCACTCCCCAAGACCTTTGTCCAGGGGCTTACTATGTTGTCGCCGAATTTAGTGGAACTTTGAATCATATTACGGTTAGCCCAAACAACGCAACTGTTGCCGGGGGCTCTACTACTTTTTCCGTTGAAGGGTTCGACGCCTTCGGTGACGACTTGGGTCCTGTAGAACCCTGGCTAACTGTTTCTTCTGGTTCTGGTGGCTCTGTTAACGGCAACTCCGTTTCAGCTACAGTAGCTGGATCTTGGATCGTCACGGCATCATATTTTAACGGTATCAGTGTTTCGGTTCCATTAACAGTTTCAGCTGGCCCTTTAGATCATGTTGTTGTCGCTTCTTCTAACTCAACAATTGTTGCTGGTTGTTCTACTGCTTTTTCAGCCGAGGGTTTTGATGCTTACGGCAATGACTTAGGTATGGTTGATGCATCTTTCAGTATTGCTCCAGAGGCTGCCGGAACGGTCAATGGCAATTTGATCTCGGCAACAAAAACTGGCTCCTGGATGGTGACAGCGTCTTTTCCGGGAGTTAATAATGTCAGCGTCTCATTATGGGTTATTGCTAGTCCTTTGGACCATATAGTTGTCGATAATTCAACCTCTACAATTGTTGCAGGTAATCCCTCGTTTTTCTGGGCTGAAGGGTTTGACTCTTTTGGCAACGACGTAGGTCCAGTCGCAGCTAACTTCAGTATCCTCTATGCCGCATATGGGTCAGTAAAAGGAAATTCCGTGTCAGCGACCAAAACTGGGACCTGGTCAATAACTGCCTCTTTTCCAGGAGTGGCGGACGCTGCAGCAACTTTTCTAGTTGTACCCGCTTCTTTGGTCCACATAAGTATCAGCTCATCAACAAGCACAATCGTTGCGGGGGGCTTTTTGACTTTTTCCGTTGAGGGATTTGATGTTTACGGTAACAGTTTGGGCCCGATTGCTGCAACTTTGAGTGTCGCAACTGGTTCGGGTGGTTCTGTCAGTGGCAGTTCAGTTTCGGCGACCAATGTTGGTTCTTGGGGTGTTAGTGCTTCTTTTCCGGGTGTGAGTGACGTTTCTTCGACTTTGTCGGTTGAGGCTGGTAGCTTGGATCATATGCGTGTTAGTTCTGTTAGCGGCGGGATTGTTGCTGGTGGAACTGAGACGTTTTCGGCTGAAGGCTTTGACCGCTTCGGGAATGATTTAGGACCTATCTCTGCCACTTACAGTATTGAGTCTGCTTCAGGTGGCTCAGTTAATGGAGATTTAGTCACAGTAACTAAAGCAGGCGTCTGGGGCATCACTGCTACTTTCCCAGGCATAGGTCAAGTTACCACAGTTTTGTTAGTTGCCGCGGGTCCCTTAAACTATATACATGCTAGCTCAGCCTCAGGCGCAATTGTAGCTGGTAGCTCCGAAACTTTTTCCACAGAAGGCTTTGACTCGTTTGGCAATGATTTAGGGCCCGTTGCGGCCACTTATAGCCTTCCATCTGGTTCAGGCGGATCAGTTGTCGGAAGTTTAGTTTCGGCTACAAAAGCTGGATGCTGGACTATTACTGCCTCTTTTCCAGGCATAGGGGATTTTTCATTAGTTTTATCGATTAATCCAGGTTCTTTAAATCATATACAGGTTAATCCTGTAGCTGGAGCAATCGCTGCAGGCACCTTACAAGATTTCTCTACTGAAGGCTTTGACTCCTTTGGCAATGATTTAGGACCCATCGCCGCCACTTACAGCATAGCGTCTGAATCAGGTGCATCTTTCAGCGGAAGTTCGGTTTCTGCAACCAAGGCAGGCACCTGGAAAGTCACCGTTTCTTTTCCAGGCGTGAGCGACGTTACTACGGCTTTGCCTGTTGTTGCTGGTTCCTTGGATCACATAAGCGTTAGCTCGCCTGTCGGAGGAATAGTTGCAGGTGGGAGCGTTACCGCTTCTTATCCAGGCGCAAAAGGTGTAACTACAACATTGCCAGTTGCTGCTGGTTCCTTAGATCATATAAGTGTTAGTTCAACTTCTGCTGCTGGCAAAATTGTTGCTGGAGATTCCGAATCTTTTTCAGCAGAAGGCTTTGACTCTTTTGGCAACGATTTAGGACCGGTTGTTGCCAATTATAGCGTTGAAGCTGGTTCCGGTGGGACAGTCAATGGAAGTTCAGTTTCGGCGACTAAAGCAGGCTCTTGGGCTGTCACCGCTTCTGTAGCAAAAGCTTCTGCCTCGACATCTTTGAAACTGAATCCAGGTGCCGCTCAAACGTTTACAGTTTCAAGTACTCCCCCTAAATCTGGAAGCGGACAGTCAACGTTTACTGTTACTGCGGAAGATGCTTACGGTAATGTTGCCACTGATTATGCTGGGAATGTAAAGATTACATCTAACGATTCCTCAGGAAATTTGCCCACCGAAGTCAATTTAACAAACGGCGTTGGAAATTTCACTGCAAACATAAAGACTCCTTACGCTCAGTCAATAACAGCCACTGACATTGGGAGTAACTCGATTACAGGGTCTCTGGACGGAATAAAAGCTACCAACTCAAATTCAGCTATACCAGAAAAATCAATGCTTGGAGTTAATTCTTCGATATTATCCAGTTTTGTTGTAATGCTTGCTGTCTTTGTTTTTCTGCCTCTCGCTGTCAGATACAGAAAAATAATATTCGCCAGATCTCCAAAGATTTTAGCCCCAAACATCATTCCGGGTAATGTAACATTGCAGATCAATAACAAAAGTGAAATTTGCCCTTCTGAAGAGAACTTAGATAGCGAAATTACATCGGGCACATCAACAAGAAAATCAGGGATTAATCGAAATAGGTCGTTGCAAAACTCAAGATTGAACCAAAGAATAAAGAAAGAACAAAACTCAGGTAGCTTTTATTTTAAAGATGTTAAATGGACAAATTGGTGTTCAAAGAACTGTTCGTTGAACTCACATGTGAGTTCACGAATTTTATGTTAAAAGAACCGATTTAACCAGTTTCCGGCGAAATTGGTTTTATTCGGTTTATTTTTTTTAAAAAAACATTTTAATTTTTCACAATAGTCAATTGTTTGGATAAATCATCATCGTTTTGCTAGTTGATTCTTAAAGCGAGTTAGGGGAAGACAAAGTGGCCTTAATGTGAATAGAAAACTGACTATTTTTTTGTTCTAAAAAGTTAGGGTTCAATAAAGAAAAGATTGGAGAGCTCTATTTTAGTAGGGCTCTTTTTTACCGGTCATGTAAGCCCAAGCGCCGACTATCGCACATGTTAGGATTGCGCCAGCGAAGCCAGAAATCATGTATGTTGTTGCTCCGCCGAGTAACGGCAAAATTGAGACCATCCATGGTATAAAGTAGATTGCTGTTAGTTGTGCTATGATGCCTGCTACGAAACCTAAGAGAGCTATTAACCCGAATATTTTCAACCTGCTATTCATTCACTTCACCTTTTTGTTTTAGGATTGCTCCCGCCTTCTTTTTAGTCTAACTTACACATTTCTGTATAAACAGATTAGTGGTTGCATCGTCTTTAACTCTAATAGTTAAAGCTCAATGGACTTTTTTAGGTCGTGTATAGCTCTACGTATATACGTGCATATTCTGGACATATTAACAATGTATAAGATTGTTTTACGCGCTCTCTGACTCAAGAGGTAATCAAATTGTCAGAAAGATTTGCAAAAAAGTGGGAAAGTAAACGGGAAGAAGAACCATTCCAAAATCGCATTAAAGACGCAGTAAAACCACCAGGACCACTAAAACCACGACTCGATTTTGCCGTAAGACGCATTGAGCTTCAAGTACAGAAGCTTGACCAGGCAACAGAAAGGTTCGGCCAAAGAGACAAAGCAATCTTCGCCAGAATTGTCGATGCATACGCAAAACACGACAGCGCACGCGCAAATGTTTTCGCTAATGAACTAGCCGAAGTTAGAAAAATGTCAAAGTTAATAATGAATGCCAAACTTGCACTAGAACAAATTACTTTAAGATTACGAACAGTTTCAGAACTTGGCGACGTAGTTTCAACTTTAGGTCCAGCCGTCGGTGTTCTACGTTCAGTCAGATCAGGCTTAGTCAGCGTATTTCCAGAAGCAGAAAGTGAACTAGGCGAAATCGGAAACATGCTCAGCGGAATAATGATTGAAGCAGGTCAAGGCAGCGGAATGACACTAAACTTTGACTCAGTAAACGAGGACGCATCAAAGATTCTTGCAGAAGCAGCAACTGTTGCAGAACAAAAGATTAAAGACAAATTCCCAGATCTGCCCCCAGGAATGCCCTCAGCCCCACAATCAGAAAAATCAACACAAAGTTTCTAAAATAGGAGGATAAAACACAAATGTCTAACTCCAATCTTTTTCTTTATATTGGTAAACCTATAAAGAACGATTACGGCCGCATAATTGGTAAAGTTGCATCTTTCGCATTAACCCCCGACGGGAAATTTGACGCAGTATATGTCGAATTTGGTGATGGTCAATTTACAAAACAGCCCATGGAAAACTTACGATTTAATGGTGCTGAAATCACATTTGTAACAAAAATCAAGACTCAAGCGGGGACGCTTTGTGATCATATACCATTAATTTGGCGTAAAGACGAAGCCCTGAAGGATTTGCTTGAAAAGAAAAAAATCACTCCAGACGTCTTCCAAGATCTTCATAACAGTTTCGGAACCGTATTGACACAGCTCAAAAAGGACGCTCAAGTTATCGTAGATGAATCCGCTGTAGAAATTGAACGGTGCCGAGACGAAATAACCTCTCTCAGCTACGCCATCGCTAACTTGGAAATTGAACATGAAATAGGAAAAGTCGATGAAGAAACATACAAGTCTGCTTTCGCATTACTTCAAGAAACTCTAAAGCGTGCATCTTCAGAAAAATCTGACTATGAAATTACAAAAAGCAAAGTCTCAAGCGTACTGCTCGGTGACCAATCCCAGACTCCAAAATCCACCAAAATTTACGCAGAACATGTCAACAACAATAATGACGCCGCATCAAAGCTTCCCGAACCCCCAGTGGTTGTTTACGTGAAAGAAATCGGGAAAGCAGGCATTTAATCCCCGACGAGTGGAGACTTCATACTGTGGAGGGTAAGAAATGAAACTAATTAATCAAACCCCTCCACCTATTCGTGAAGTTGCCACTAAATCTATTACAACTCTTAATATTCAAAAAAACCAATTAGAGCAAGCAAGTTTTCGTTTAAAAGAAAGAGACCGTATGCTTTTTGAAAAATGCATGGGTGCAATAAAAAAGAATAATCGTGAAAAAGCAGCGATGTGCGCCACGGAACTTGCTGAAGTTCGAAAACTTGTTAAGTTTTTGTATAATGTTCAATTAGCTGTTGAACGTGTAATTCTTCGTCTTGAAACCATAAGGGAACTTGGCGATATTGTTGCTGATTTGAAGCCTGCCTTGCGTTTGCTTCAAGGGGTTTCAGCTGAGCTGTTCCAAGTATTGCCTGATGTTAGTTCAGAATTAAATAATGTTAATGCCGCAATCCAGGAGACTCTTCAATCTACAAAGATTTCGACGGATGAAAATATTATTCCTGTCGGCAAAAAGACGGAAGGCGGCGAAGAAATCCTTAAGGAAGTTACTTGTTTCATGCAGCAGAAGTTAACTGAAACTCTTCCCGAGCCTCCCGTGAGTGAGGCGATTAAGGAGAAAACACCTATAAAACAACTTGTTGCCCTTGCGACTTCTTCGTCGCAAGTGATTGAGCATAAAACTACAGAAGAAGCTGGTTTTGACCCAGAGAAATCTGTTTTCTCTTACAAAAAGCAAGAGATCAAAGAGTTCTCAATAAAGCTTAACAAAGATTCGTCTTTGGAAGATATGGTTCTTCAATATGTCCGTAAAACTAACGGTGAAATAGATTTAAGCAGATGCTCGAGTGAACTGCAAACTTCTAATGAAGAGATTGAGCGTGCCCTAGAAAGTTTAGGAACAAAGGGTAGAATAAAAATTGAATTAAAGTCACCTGAATAAGAGAAGGAGAAGGAAAAACATGAGTGCATCAAGTGAACTTGAAAGAGCAGCGACAGCATATGCGTTAGATGCTGTACGCTTAGATAAACAAGAACAAAAAGGCCGAGCCATTACCCTCTATCAAAAAGCAATAGAAAGCTTACTGCAACTTGTGCAGCTTTACCCTGAATACGGATTGAATAAAGTTTACGTACAAAGGGCAATTGCTTACCAAGAAAGAATCAAAGTTTTGCAAGGAGCAGTTTCATCTACCGAGATGAATCAAGCTGCCAATAATGATAATGAAGGAGGATCAGGAGCAACTATGGAAGGTAACGGTGGAAATGGAAAACACGAAGAGCTTGTAGTTACTGAAAAACCCAATATTAGCTGGGGTGAAGTCGTCGGTTTAGATACCGCTAAAAAGGCAGTGAAAGAAGCCATTGTTTACCCGGTGCAAAGACCTGACTTGTTCCCGCTTGGTTGGCCACGAGGCATACTGCTGTTTGGTCCACCTGGCTGCGGGAAAACTTTGCTGGCTGCAGCGGTTGCGACAGAAATCGACGCTAACTTCTACTCCATCGACGCAGCATCTATTATGTCAAAGTGGCTAGGTGAAGCTGAACAGAATGTTTCAAAGTTGTTCGGGACAGCCCGCAAATCCGCAATGGAAGGGAAACCTGCAATCGTTTTTGTTGACGAATTGGACTCTTTAATGGGAGCACATACTAATGAGGTCGGCGGAGAAATCCGAGTCCGAAACCAATTCCTAAAAGAAATGGATGGAATAGTTGACAAAGGCAAGAACCTTCACGTTTACGTTATAGGTGCGACCAACAAACCATGGGACCTCGATTGGGCCTTTATCAGACGTTTCCAAAAAAGAATTCTTGTTCCACTCGCAGATCACGCAACCAGACTAAGCATGCTAAAGCTCTACTCAAGCACTCTAGCCATAGATGCCGATGTGGATCTGCATGAACTAGCTCGGCTTGCTGAAGGATTTTCAGGAAGCGACATACGCGACGTTTGCCAATCAGCACAACTTAGCCTTATAGGAGAATTCTTTGAATCAGGCAAAGCAATGGACAAAGAAGCAAAACCAAGACTGTTGACCATGGCTGACTTCAGACAAATCCTAGAAGAACGCAAACCAAGCGTTTCCTTAGACATGTTGTCAGCATATAGCAGATGGTTCGAGGCTTTCAAAGCCTTGTAATCATGGAGGGCAAAAACCAAAACAATGGGTTGGGTGGAAAGGTTTGGAGAGAAAATTAATTTTTAGCACGCTCTCCCTTCTCCCCCTCAAATTATCTCCAAACCCCACAACCCAAAACCAACCCATTCTTAATTCTTTCAACTGTTTCACTTAAACAATTTACCATGCAACCAAAAGCCGACATAGTTTACCCCCAGGATATTGACCTACAACGGTTTAACTAAAACCTTAGCAGCTGTATCAGAAACTTTAACAAATCCAACCTTAATTATTGAATCAAAAATTCAAAAAAATTGATTTAATATTAATTGGACGCTTATAGAGCGCTTTTCATTTCTTCTCTAAAGGTTTCTTCTAACATTTTTTTGTTTATGCCTATTTCTTCTGCTAAACGTTTCACCTGTTTCACATAGGTTCGGAAGAGACTTTGGAGGATTTCGGCTTTTTCTTTTTCTGAAAGTTCTTTTTCTTCAGCCATTAAGAGTGCGAACCACTTGCCGAGGTTTGTGAGTTGGTAAGTTTTTACCCAGATGATTCTCCCTTCGTTCTCGTTTTTCTCCATGCTTTCGTTGAGAACACCCAGCTTGGTTAGGGTTTTTAGGTTTTCTATGATTGTTTTGTTTGAGTAGTTGAGTTTTTTTACGAGTTCTTTCTGGTAAATGTTTTTCGTTATGCCTTGTTTAAGCGAGAAGCGAAGTAGGTCAACGCCTGCTTTGGAGCCGAAAATTGCGCTTAGTATCTTGTCTTTTTTTTCCATTGGAAGAAATACTACATAGGGATGTAACTTTTCAGTCATGTGTTAGCCTTATAACATCTTATCCTTACTTTTTACTTTTAAGAATTATGCTTCATTTTATTTTGGGTTGAAGTGGCTTTTTTGAAACATGTTCTCGTAGAAAGGGTATTCAAAAGACTACTCTGTTAAATCTTCCATTTTGTGATTTAGGTCTAATTTTGAAAAAGTGTTTTATAGTACAAAGTAGCTTTGTTGGAGTTTGTGCGGATAAGAGGGAAGGGGTTATGAGGAAAAGAACAGTTTATTTGTTTATCGTTTTGTCACTATTTTCTTTAGCATTAACTTTAGTTCCTGCTTCACTTGGTCAAAACGAAAACGTGAAAATTGGAAACCACACTTATTACATTGATAATGCTGGGTATCTTGACGTTATTGGGCAAGTTCAAAATGTCGGCTCCAACACAGTTGATCCGGTTGTCTTAACGGGTACAATCTATGCATTAGACGGGTCGACCCTTGGCAGCTCATATTGCTATGTTTGGGTCAAGTATCTAAATCCACAACAGGTTGCACCCTTTTACATGGAGTTCCAGCCGCCACAAAACTCAAATGGTTGGGTTACATCCAGCATCGGCAACGTTTCTCTAACAGTAGTGCAGGCAAACGCAACGACCAGTTATCTGTACCCAGACCTTAGAGTCACTAGCAGCTCAGGTTCAGTTGGCACAGTTGGAGATTATAATGGTGCCTACGTAGTGAACGGTGTAATTCAAAATTCAGGAAGCCAAACAGCCTCGAACTTAACAATCGTGGCAACTTTCTTCAATTCTAAAGGTGACGTAGTCGCAGTAGGCAATACCTACAGTTCCAACAGTTACGTTACTTCTTCCCTAGCGTCCTCTGGGACAGTTGCATTTCAGGTTGCAGCATGGGACAGAAATCAGTCACAGGTATCCTCAGATCAGAAAATCGCAAGTTATTCCCTGCTTCTGCAACCTCAAGGGCCAGTTCTACAGGGAACTGCACCTACGAGTACTCCATACACAAGTAGCGGTACTTCATCAGTTACCACAAATACGCCGTTATCAACAAATGGAGCTGTCAACTCGAAGAGTTCATCAAACTCAATTCTAATCTACGCTTTAGTGGTTGTTGTGGTGATCATTGCAATTGCGGGAACAATACTATTATTAAGACGACGTAAGCCTCAAACAGAAACAGTAGTGGTTCCCAAAAAAGCCACCTCAAAGTGAGAAAGATATAATTTCGCGCTACCGAATCTAGGAAAATGTGCATTTTGTTTAAATATTTCTTGCGCACAGTGTTTGTTTATGAGCTTTAAACCTCAAACGGGTTCACGCCGAGGTGCTGCTCGACAATTCTCAAAGTCTACTCATGAAAAGAAAGCGAAAGAAAGAAAGCAGCGGTCTGGCAGTAAATACTTGCAAGAAGAGACTGAAGTTTCATCAACAGAGGTTACCCAGAAAACCCTTGGTATCTTAAATAAGCTTGGGACTCAAATTTTTGCCCTTTCACCATTCAGCCAATACTTTGACGATTGGCTTGTGAACTTAAGACAAACAGTTTCAGAGTTCGAGTCAAACTCTGTAATAAACATCGATGAGCAATTTGTGAAGGAGCGATCACAGATTTTTCTTGATGTTGAAGCTGCACTTGCACAAAAAAGGCTTCAAGAATCTAATCTTACCGAAGAAGAGAAAGCATTAGCTGACACGAACCATCTCATGGTAGAAACCGATAAAGAATATGCTGAAGAAACAAGAGAACGAAGTTGCAAACGAAACGCAGACGTTCAACGATTAAGCACTAAAATTCGTGGACTGGAAGACAAAGTGTCAAGTCAACAAGAAATTAAGATCAGCTTTTACAAATTTACCGCAAGAAGAAAAGCTGCAGACCAACTTGCTCAAACACAACAAGAACTAAAGTCAACAAAGAACGAATTAGAAGTAACGTTGCAGAATTTCACTGCTGAACAAGAAAAAATGCATGATAACTACGAAAAAAGAAAGCAAGAGCTAAACGAAAAATCAGATAGCTTACATAAAGAACTTGAAAAACTTGAAACCGACACATCACTAAACATAAGGCAGGAAGCGGCAAATGCTTTGGCTAATGCTATTAATACTCTTATCCAAAGGGCGCCTATATCTTCTGAGCCTGAGAAATGAATCGGCGTGAAAGGCTATCTGAGCCTAATTGAATCTTTGCATAATCTAATGGTTGGCTTTATTGCCCCATTATGACTTTTAGAGATTTAATCTCATTCCTAATTGAAGCAATCTCCAATTCTAGATTAGTTGCTTTGGCATCAGCCATTTTTTTGAGATCTTCCATTTCAGCGAGAAGGTTTTTCTTTTCAACTTCTAGATTTTTTATCTTTTCAATTGTTTTTTGGAGGCTGCTCATATGTTTCCCCTTAGGCAGCTAATGTATTTATCTTTTTTGCACTTAAGACTTTTGCATTTAACGGGCAAAAAATACATTTTAGTCACTGGATTACTAGTTTTTCGAAGAAACATTAAAGCGTCACCGTCTCTTGACGATGCAGTTTTTATAGAGGAATCTGTAACTTAAACATGTTGTATATGTTCCATATTTGTGGATTGTGTCTCGATGAGAAAGACCATATTTAAAAAGTTAGAAGCTCAAGGGCTGATTGCTAATTATAATCGTTTGAGAAAAAACTTACCTCCTAAACTTCCTGACCGAGTATTTATTTGGGATGAAACTTTTAGGGAGGGCATCAAAGCTCCAACCGTTTATTTGACTTATGTCGAGCAGGTTAGGCTGGCAAAGTTAATGGATGAAGCAGGTGTTGCCATAATTAACGTTGGTTTCCCAGCCATTTCTGAAGATGAAAAACGCAACGTTAAACGAATTGTTAATGAAACCTTTACTTACTCAAAGCTGACTGCATCAGCTGAAGCCACCAAAAACAGTGTAACTGCCTGTTTAGAATGCGGTATTAAAGAAATAACAATTGAATCGCCTATTAACGGTTTAAATCTGCAGTACAAACTAAAATTGACTAAAGAACAAGCGTTACAAAAAATTGTCGAAAACGTTGATTATGCAAAAAAGCATGGAGCAACAGTGAATTTCGTGCTTATGGATGGCACAAGAACCCCGCTTGAAGATATACTTGAAGTTTTTGAAGCGGCAGCCAACGCTGGAGCAATCCGGTTAGGAATAGCTGATTCAGTAGGATTTATGAGACCATTGTCTATGCGTTATTTAATGTCGCATATACGCGACGGATTGCCCGATGCAATAAGAAAAAAAGTGCCGCTTTCAATTCACTGCCACAACGATTTCGGTTTGGCGTCAGCAAACACTCTTGCAGCAATGGAAGAAGGTGTAGCTTACCTGCACACATGCATTGCAGGGTTTGGCGAACGCGCTGGAATAGCTCCATTCGAAGAGGTAGTGACGGCAGCAGAACTACTCTATAATATTGACACTGGAGTAGATATGGGAAAAATCTACCGACTTGCTCAATCTGCAGAAAAAGCTTTTGCTCTGCCAATTCAATTCCACAAGCCAATAATTGGCGAGAACATTTTCACGCACGAAGTTGAAGAAGAGGTGGAGGAAATGATGGCTCAACCATTAGTTTTTGAGCCTTTTCCACCTGAAATCGTGGGCAGAGAAACAATGATCTTTATAGGAAGAAACACGGGGCAAACGCTGATTCAGAAACTTTTGGAGAAAGCGGGAATTCGCGCTTCACCACGGCAAATGGATGAACTTTTTAGGCGCATTAAGGGACCACAGGAAAGCTTAGACAAAGGTGAAGCTCAAATGACTTACTACCAAGTGAAAAAACTCATGAAAGACCTGTTAAAAGGCTTCACGATGGACGAATTCTGGCGATTAGTTGAGCAGGTGACAAGACAAAAACCGAAATTGCCTAAGGATAGTAAAAAACAACCCATGCAAACTGCTGATAAATTGGTACCTTAACAGCAGTTAAGTTGCTGTTTTATTTTTTCTAATTCTTCTTTGCTTTGTTTTTTCGGGTAATTGTAGATTGGTCCACTTGGTTTCTCGTTGTAGTAGGGGCGGTTGCAGTCTTTGCAGCCTGAAGTTAGAAAAGGCTCTCCTGATTCAATTATCGGTTTTAACTCTTGCATTGGTATGTTGAAATCAGATATCTTGCCTTCATTATCAAATTTCATCGTGTCAAATCTTGATGCTCCCTTTACAATCAAGTATCTGGCAAGCTGAACTCGCCTATACGATTCAATGGACGGCGGAGAACAATATTCCAATGCTGTCCCGCGGATTGGAGTAAACGCGAAAAGCGCTGGCAAAATGCTCATGTCAACGCATTTTTGAATTACCTGTGTTACTTCTTTCTCTGTCTCGCCTAACCCAACAATCACATGGGTGCTCACATTTCCTTTTCCAAAAACCTCTATCGCCTCATCCAAGATCCTGAACTGATTTTTCCAAGTATAACTGCTGCCCGTGCCTTTACCCTTAACTTTTTCGAATAAAGTCGCATTTGCTGCATCCAATGCGATGCCTATCCTATCAACATTTGATTCTGACAAAAGCTTAATGTTTTCTTTGACGAGCGGTTGGCATGAAACCGAGACTGATATATTGACTTGTTTTTTTATTTCTTTTACAAGCGTTTTAAGCTGCGAAAAGACTTGTGGATAATTTAGGGCTTGGATGCAGACGTGCTTAATTTTTCTTTGGTTGACAGCGGCTTCAAGAGATGTCAAAATGTTTGCAGTAAGAAAAGTAGGCCACGAAACTCTGGACAGCAACTCGGTGCTACTTTTGCTTTCTTTCGCCTGAGGACAGAAACCGCAGTTAGCCGTGCACTTGCCCTTTTTGTACATCATAAGGTACGCTGTTGTTGGCTCAGCATCCAACTTACCTTTTAACAACCCCAGAACTATGGCGGTGCCTAATGAAACTCGAATTTGCTCAATGCCATCTGTTTGAACTGAAAGCGTTTTTTCTTGCAAAGTACCACCTGAACGGAAGAATAATATGAAAATGCTATATTAGTTTAGCATGCCCCGAAGAAAATATTGTGAATTCCCAAAAGCTCAATTACAACTTCAACCACTTCTTTCGTGGTGATTTTTTGCCAGTTAAGGGAAATGGAACAAAAGAGAAACCGTGGATATTAAAAACTCCAAGTGGTACATCCGAATATCAAGCCTACAAAGACGAAAAAGCCAATCCTCCCGCAGTTGTGGTTCAAGTTGGAAAAACAGAACTCAGGTATCATCTAAGAGGATTAGACGATCTTCACAAAATGCTTAAAACAAAAGAGGATTGGGTGCCGCTGGGCAGTGCAGACGAGCAGAAACCAGCAGAGGAAGGAACTGTTGAAGCCTGGGCACGAGCAACAGACAATCCCGTGGGCGGATGGTACGGACTGAAAAAGGGGTTGCGTGGAAGATTCGCAAATTATATGCCACCAATTCTTGAGGCTCTGGGAATAGCTGAAGTTGAACACAACCCAAAAAACAATCGAATGAGAGCCATATAGTATTTTTTTCAAATTGTTTTTATGTTCAAAACCACGCTTTTCATAACGAGATGAAAAGAATGTCTGATGGCTTTAGCCTTGACGATTTTAATATGATTGATATGAACGCAAAGAAAGTACTTGTAGCTCTTTCAAAGTTTAAAATCCACCTGTCTCAGAGAAATTGCCACCCAATGATTTTTACACGGTAGAGATAACTGATTTTGGAAGGCAAGTTTTGGGAAAATACAAGTAGCAAACAGTTGTTTTATATCTAATGGCGGCTTCGCGCTAAGCTTATTACGCGGCTTCCGAGCGAAATCAAGAAGAATCCAACGAAGGCAAATTGCACAAAACTATATGTCGATTGTTCTGGGAAAACAAGCGTTAAAACTATGCCTATGCAGAGGGCGCTTCCGATATACTTTCCCACAGGATCATACACTTTTTTGACGTAATGGCTTGTAATCAAAAACTGAGCAAATGATGCTGCAATAAGTAATGGTAGCCAAATTGGATAAAATCCTTTAATTGCAAAAAGTGCAAATGCGCCGATTACTAGAGTAAAATCTGTTGTGGCATCGTAGTAGGTGCCAAACCTGGATGTTGCCCTTAATTTTCTTGCTAAGTAACCATCAAAAAAATCTGTTGCCGCCGAAAAAGCGAGCAAAATTAAGCATGGAACTATATTTGCTGAATTGAAGGCATAAATGAAGAGTGGTAGAACTGCGATTCGCAGTGAGCTTATGAATGTGGGAATTGCAGTTAGTTTTTTCATATTTGCACTTTTATATGGATATTTGGCTTGCTGCTCCATGCAAGTTTAAGTTGTGAGTGCTTCTGAAGGCTTTTAACTTTAGTGCTTGTAGCTATTGCTTTTGGAACTTGCGCATACAACCGAAAAACAAAATCAATTTTTCCCTTTTATTTTTTTATTTGCTACTATTAGTACAACTAGCAAATCGCCCATTTGTCCTAAGTGGAAAAACCTGAAACAAAACATACGCTTCGTAGAATGTTAATATTTTAATCAAGGTTAACATATACAAATTAAGTGGAATTATGAGACTTTTGAGATTGGTAGGTTTGATTCTTTTTGCAGTTGGATTGGCGCTCTTGTTCATCTGGGGTTATGAGGAGTTTATCAACAATTTTAATTATTATTACCATCATCAGGTTAACTTCGATTTGTTAATCTTGTTTGGTGTTTTGTTATTTGTTACGGGTTCGTGGTTAATGAATTGGGAAAGAAAACCAAAGACACAGAATTCTTCTCTGGACTCCCCAGTTCATTTGATGCTTTTGAGGATAGAGGAGCCGAAAGGGTATTTGCTTATCCAATCATATTTGGCTGGTGAGTTATTGTGGTTATTTGGTAGGGCAAAATGAGGAAAAAATTCATGCTGGTGAATGTGTTTATTTAGAATAAACATCAAACGAATATTTTGTCAAACCCTAAATCAGAAAAGCAGCCCAAAATGCAAACAGAAAAGATGGATGCTACACTGCCGAATCAACGCATCATCTTAAACGTTATATCAGTTAGACGCTCAAACGGCTTACCTAACACCCTGTAACCATCTTTTCCAAGATATCGCCTGCCATAAAATTGCGCATGTGCTTTCCCAATAGCGAACTTTAATTTTCCTTCGCTGAAGCCTGAAGCGTAAAGCAGCTTGTGCCTAACTAAACGGTAATTTTTAGGTTCTTCCCAGTCCTCAATTGCAACGCCTTTGTCTTTGACCCGTTCGTAGAGTGGTGTTCCAGGAATGGGGTAGGGCAAAGTAAATGATAAGTAATCAAGCGGTAAAGCTGAAGCAAAACGAACGGTGTCCAAAACTGTCTTGTCACTTTCACCTGGGTAACCAATAATGAAGAATGCTCCCGTTTTTAACCCAGAAGCTTTAGCCACATAAACAGCTTTTTTTGCTTGCAGAGTCGTTATGTGTTTGTTCATTAAACCTAAAACCGAGTCATTGCCTGATTCAATTCCGAAGAAAACTCTCAGGCAACCCGCCCTTTTCATGCCCTTTGCAACTTCTGCATCCATCGTGTCTACACGTGACAAGCATTCCCAGCCAATGTCCACTTTACGGCGCACAAGTTCATTGCATACATCCAAAACGTGTTGGCGGTTTAACGTGAAACAGTCGTCTGAAAACCAAACCCGATCGTAACCCAAAGAGGCGATCTCTTCAACCTCGTCAACTATGTTATCGACAGAGCGGCTTCTCATTTCTGCGCCAAAGATTGGTCGACTGCAAAAATCACATGAAAAGGGGCAGCCTCTGGAAGTAATCATGGCAGAGGTGGAGTAGCCGAACCTGTCACGGTAATACTTCTTGTATGCTTCGTTATCAAACAATTCGCGTGAAGGAAAAGCTAAGCTATCCAAATGCTCAATAAATTTTCTTGGCTCAGTATGAACAATACGTTCTTCTTCCTTGTAAATAAGTCCATTAACGCCTGAAAATCCAAGCCCTTGCGCAACGCAGTCGGAAAGCTCAACCATGGTTTCCTCCCCTTCGCCAACAGCAACCACATCAAAGGCGCCAAGAAAACTTTCAGGCGACCAAGTAGGCAGAGGACCGCCGACAACAAACAAGCTACGATTGCACTCGCTATTATCCTTAATGGCAGCTGCAAGATCTAAGGTGGTTTTCTTCATCGAAAACATCGAGTAAAAACCCACAATTTGAGGTTTAGCACAAGTTACCCGCTCAACAGCTTCGCTAAACCGTAGAAAGGTACAATCAACCAAATCAACCTCAACACCATTTTTTTTCAAAGCAGCCGCAATATAGCCTAAACCTAAAGGTGGAAAACGAAAAATCGAATTATCATTAGCAGGATGAAAATACGGATAAACCAAGGCTACTTTAACTGCCATTTAGTTCTTAACCACCAAAACAATAATCAAAATTTCTTATAAAAATATCCGTTTTATCCTTTAAAAACCTTACATGACAAATGGAGTCAACAGAATTAATCTTAGAATTTCTTTAACTCTGGAAACGTCAACGGCCGCCTTCAAAGAAGTAGTAGAAGAAGACGTGCGCCCCTGCAAATCTTCTTCTTCTTTCTCAACAGCAAATCCAGAGAAGAAGAAGGACACAGTGCACCCTGCGATTGTCCTCCTTCTTTATTCAGGAGAAGAACAACACCCGGTGCTACCACCAACTGTTGTTGTTCTTTTTTGAATAATCAATCTGTAATTTCATGCGTAGCGGTTATGTTGGCAAAGCTTTATTATGGAACTGTGAAATTTTACATTCGATTGAAACAACATGCTTTCAATCTCTTAAGTTGCTTGGGCTGTGGTTTGATGGCGAAATTATCTGATTTGGGTTTCTTCAAAGGCATAATCGGAGAAGCGATAGTTTCTACTTACAACAAAGATAAAACACCGAATGCAGCTCCAATGGGAATCCTGATGGAGGACGAAAAACACCTAACCATAGACTTTTTCAATTCAACAGCAACCTGCAGCAATATTATGGCAAACAGATGTGCGGTTATAAATTTAACAAGTGACATAGAGTTTTTCTATAAAACAGCTTTTAAAGAAGCAAATCCCGATGGCAAGCTTCCTAAAGATTGGTTTGAGAAATCACAAATTGTTAACGCTCCGAAAATGCGTTTAGCCGATGCTACTATTGATATTTCAGTTGACAACCTTCTCCCAATAGATTCACAGAAAACCAAAGCTACGTTTAAGATAGAACTAATAAATGCCACGCCAAAATGTCCACAAGTTCACTCTCGCGCCATGTCGTTGACGATTGAAGCCATCATACATGCAACCCGCGTTAAGGCGCTAGCAAATGATCACACAGAGTCAAAAACCATCAAACATCTTTTGGAAATAATTGACGACTGCAACAAAGTGGTAAACAGGGTTGCTTCAAACTCACCTTACTCACTAGTTATGGCTGATTTGATTAAAAGTATCCACATGTGGAGGCAGGCGCAGTGAAGGTGCTGTTAATAACTGGTTTACTTGCACAAGAAACCGTTGAACATTACGCCAAACAGGGCCAAATTGAAACCAAGGTTATGGTTCTGAACGTTCCCGTGGCGGCTTTTTTGACGCCTCAAACAATTAGCCAATCTTTAAAGCAAGCGAAGGTGAACGATTTTGATTTAATTCTTGTTCCAGGGCTAGTTCGGGGCGATGCCTCAGTTATCTTCAAAGCTACTGGCATCCCAGCGTTTAAGGGTCCCATATATGCTGCTGATTTACCAACTGTTCTGGAAATGCTTGGCGAAGTGTCGCTTTCAACAGTTGTGCCTGCATGCGAATTGCTTAGAGATAAACTTCAGAAAAAGGCTCTAGAGGAAATATCGAAAGTTGAAGAGAACAAAGTAGTTCTCCTGAAAGAACCAGGTAACATGGCGATTAAAAATTTGGCTTTTGGAAAAGATTTTCCCATGCGGGTTTTGGCAGAAATAGTCGATGCCGCTTTACTGAGCAACAGAGAGATTCAGCGGTTAGCTAAGAAGTATGTTGCGCTCGGTGCAGACGTTATTGATGTTGGAATGGTTGCTGGTGAAAGCAGGCCAAAAGACGCCAAGCGAATTGTTGCCGCTGTAAAAGATGTGGTATCGGTTCCTGTTAGCATTGATTCGCTTGATCCAGAGGAAATTAAAGCAGCTGTTTCTGCAGGTGCCGACTTGGTACTTAGCGTCGATGCCGGAAACGTAGCGGCAATCGCGCCGTTCCTAAACAATGTTGCCGTGGTAGCAATCCCCAGTAACCAACGTGAAGGATACTTCCCAAAGAAACTCGAGGAGCGCGTGCAACTGCTTGAACAAGTGATTGCTAAAGCCAAGAGTTTAGGCATAGAGAATGTTTTAGCTGACTTGATTCTTGATCCCTTAGACGTTTTGGGGTCATTTTTTGCCTTTCGACAATTTGCACAGAGAAATCCAGATGTTCCCCTTTTTGTTGGGGTTTCTAATGTTACCGAACTTATGGATGCGGATTCTGTAGGTATCAATGCTTTGCTTGCACGGCTCTGCTCAGAAATCGGCGCAAGTATGATGTTGGCTACACAGAAAAGTGACAAGACACAAGGAAGTATCAAGGAAGAAGTTGCGGCGTCAAAAATGATGTTTTTGGCGAAAAAGCGAGGTTCGGTTCCCAAAGACCTTGGAGTAAACATGCTTATCTTAAAGGACAAGCGGAACCGAGAAGAGAAATACAATAAACAACTTGAGGAAAGTACGCGCGTTTTATCAGTCAAAGATAAAGGGGCATCTGCTGAAATAGATAAACAGGGATCTTTCAGAATTTTTATTGACCGAGAGAAGCAAAGCATTATAGTTCTTCATTTTATGTTATCGGATTTAGAAGTTCCCGCATTAATTGTTAAGGGCAAAACTGCAGAAGGCATATACAGAAAAATTGTCAATTTAGGTTTAATTTCGAAGATGGATCATGCTGCTTATTTAGGAAGTGAATTGACAAAAGCCGAAATTGCATTGAGAACAGGCAAGGAATACATCCAAGATAAACCAATGTTTAAAGAATAATTAGAAAAAGCTCATAACTTTTTAAACACTTTTAATCCTTCAGCGATATCCTTGCCAAGATAAAGATTGCTGAACACTGTTCCTTCGCTTTCCCTAAGCCTCATAGTATCAACTAGTTGTTTGTATTTGCCGCCTGCTAATCCGTTGGCGAATACTGCCGCGCCTTCAGCTGCTTGCTTTGTTACAGCTGCTTTTCCATCAAGCACTGATATGTCAATTTTCAATCCAGTTCCTGCAAAGAAACGCGAAAGCTTTTCCTTCATAGCTACCAGAAACTCTGGAATCCGCGTGAATCTCCCACTAAGTATTATTTCCTTTGGTTTAACCGATGGAAGGAGCGAGGAAACATCTTTAGTTATTGATTCCAACATCAGCTTATAGCCCTCTTTGGCTTGAGGGTCAGTTCTTGCATTCTTAACAAATTCTTCCAAAGGCTTAGAGGGATCAATCCCTGCAAATGAAGCTACTCCGCCAGCAAAGAGGAGTTGTTTTGAAAAGTCCTCAGTAACATTGGCTACGGCGTAAGCTACTTCTGAATCAAGAAAGCCCATTCCAAGAAACGATGGAAAACCAGCAGTACCAGCCATGGCGTCAACGATTTGTCCGTTTTGGACTCCCATTGCCGATGTATAGCCAAATCCGACTTCAAGAAGAATGAACGAGGTTTGGCTGTATGGAATTTGCAGTCTTTCAGCTTGGTCTTTCACAGCTAAAACCACGCTTAGAACCTTGTCTGAAGTTCCCATGTCTATTTTGTTAACTTTTCTATATCTCGGAACTGTCTTTAGGTGAATGACGCCCTGTGTAAAGTAAGTGGTTAAGTCGCTGGCGTCCCTGAGCCGTGCCATAAGCTCTCGCAGTCCAATGATTCGCAGTCGCCTTTTAATGTCGGCTTCTGTTACAAAGGTTGCCTCAGCAATTTCCTCATCAGTTGCTTGCTGAGCCCTTTTAAGTTGCATGCCATAACCAGATGGTCCAACAATAGCATCTATTTTTCCAACGCGATTTTGCACATCTCTTAGTTTTTCCAGAACAAGTTTGGATCCTTCTGTAATATGGTCCCTTGGAATGGCTACGTCAATTATTATGCTGCCGTCTATATCGTCGAAACCGAAAATGTCCATAGTTTTTGTCCCAGAATCAATCCCTATGGCTTTAACCAAGGACTACTTGCCTCCGATTACAGCTCCAACATTGTTAGCTTTAGTGTAGAAGACCTCTCCCCCACCATTCTTAGCTAAATAATCCTTAAGTTCATTAGTTAAGATTTCAGCTTGATTTTTTCCATCGACTATACCGTATATTGTCGGTCCCCACGAGGTTTGACATGCACATGTGCTTCTATGTAGCATAATTTTTATTGCCTCTTCAACCACTGGATGACAGTAGGTTCTGCCGCATTGGTATTCATTCCAGAATTTGCCTAATTCCGAGTTAAAAGCGGTTAAGCCTTCGCCAAACGATTTGAGGGCATTCTCAATTATTGACGGAATTATTTTTACAAGCACAATTCTTGAGAGCATATCTGAGGTTTCTTTTGGCATCAATTTGAGGTTTCTAAGTATGTGATCTTCGTTTTCCCGCATTTTAACTATTTTTTCTTGAGGTTCATTGGCTATTGCGATGACAAAGAGCCAATTGTTTGGCACAGCCTGGTGGAAGATTAATGGAGGAATCATTTTTTCTCTCTGATCAACTCTGAAACCCCCTTCAACAATAAACCCGCCTACCTTGAATGCATGAACGCCTAGGCTTGTTATTGCGCCTCTCTGCATTGTCAATCCAATTTGCTCAGTGGTTAACTTCAAGTCGTACAATTTTGCTAATGCAGAACCTATTGACAGCGCTAAAGTGGTATGATACCCCATTCCCACAAACTTTGGAATGTTCTGCTTAACCTTAACCTCAGCCCCAGCCAAATCGAAGGCATCAACAAAACGACTTGCAAAAAGATAAGCCGCCTCATCTTCAGACTTGACGTCATTAGTTTTGGTGACTTCAATCTCAAGAAGTCTGTCAACTGCGAAACCTACCGTTCCATATAGTCTTCCAAGGTCTCCTGTCATGTCAAAATTGCCCGTATGAAGATGAGCCGGTGCAATTACTGTAACTTTTTTAGTTTCTTGCATTCTGTCCACTGCACGGTGATGCATCCAAGCAGAATTATAAGTTTTTCGTCAACTGTTATTTGATAACTTTGATAATTGCTCCTCGATTATTACCTTTGACAACAAAAACATTTCCACCTACGCTCTGGTTAAGAAAAGCTTGAGTTTTCATCTGAATTTCTTTTGCTTCCTCTTTTTTAGCTACACCATAAACCGTTGGTCCCCACGAACTTTGCCCTGAACCGTAAACGCCGTTTTCAAGCATGAACTCTATACACTGGCTGGCCAGCGAACTTGAGTATCTGCCTCCTTGAGCCTCTGCAAAGCTGTCGCCTACAATGCGTTGGATCTCAGTTAAGGCTTCGCCGAAATTTTTTATATCTTTTTCTGGGATAGCTGGCAGAAGCTTCATCATAATTAATCGACAGATTTTGCCAACCTCTGATGGCGGCATGGGTGGAAGCTGCTTAAACGCTGAAACCTCCGCTTCATTTGCTAAACCCTTTTTTACGTTTGGGATTGCAACAACGAAGCGCCAGTCATCTGGAAAGGGTTGACGACAAATAAGCGGTATAGCCTTCTTGGATGAATTTTTCGTGTTTTTTCCCCCATCCACTACCAATCCGCCCTGTTCAAACACTGCAGTACCCACTCCAGACTGAATCGTTCTATCCATAACTACGGCAAAATCTTGAATCGACCCCTCCACAGTAAACAATCGTGAAAGTGATGTGGCAACAGCTAAAGCCAGCTGGGTACCTGAGCCAAGCCCAACATGTTCAGGAATCACTTGCTTTACGTTAACTGCAACTTTCTCTTTTATTCCATTAGCTTGCAGAAATTTGAGTGCAAGTTTCTGCGTTAATTCAGCCTTTTCGCCGCTAAACGTGAATGTTTGGTTTTTTTTTGCCTCCAAAATTATGTTTGGGTGATCAATACCTACTCCTAAGCCTCCGAAAATTCGTCCTAAATCGCCGTTCAAATCTATAAGTCCCAAATGTAATCTTGCTGGGGTTTTAACGTAAACTTTCATGTCTTGTCATTCCACTTTTTGGTTAATCGTTTGTTTTGGTTTTATAACTGATTTCTGACTTGTCATAATCCAGTTCAGAGAGCATAGCGATAATGGTTTTTTTGTTTACTGGGTGAATGAGGTTTGGGGCAATTTCGGCTAAAGGAACAAGCACAAACGGTCTTTCCCCAATTTTTGGGTGAGGAACCTGTAAATCGTCTTCCTTAAGAATTTGATCTCCGTAGAAGAGAATGTCTAAATCTATAGTTCTGGGGCCGTTTCGTTTCACGGTTTTGCGGCCTAATTTCTGTTCTATGCTCTTCAAAAACTTCAAAAGCTCTTCAGGCGCTAAATTTGTCTCAATCTTCGCGGCGCAGTTTAGAAACCATCCTTGATCTTCTACATACATAGGCTTAGTTTCATAGATTGAAGACGTCTTGACAATTTGGATTCGCTCTTTTAAAGCGTCAAATGCTTTCTTTATATTAGCCTCTCGATCACCCAAGTTGGAGCCTAAAGCAATGTATGCCTCAACCATGGCAGTCCCTTGTAATTTCAATTCCCATTACCGGTTCTTCGGCGTATTTTTCCTTCTTGACGGTGACCACAACTCTCGACGCGATAGAACTCTTTAAGACCAATGATGCTAGGTTTTCGGCAAAGCTTTCTAAAAGGTTGTATTCTCTGTTTGCGGCAGCATTAATTACTTTTTCTTGAATTTCAGAGTAGCTCAGGCTTTTACTTAGAATATCAGTGGCTCCAGCATGGCTTAAGTCGCAAAAAACCTCAATATCCACGATAATATTTTGTTTTTTTGCCTTTTCCTCTTTAGTTACGCCGACTTTGCATGGAACAACAAGATTCTTAACAAAGACTTTGTCTGACATTGAACGTTTCCTCTGGTAAAATTATTGACTGGCCTTTTGTGTTATGGTTTTAGCCTTCAAAATATTCACACCAGCTTTTCGGAGTTTCCCAAACCCTTACCTTCTCCAAAGTCGCTCCTCTTGGTAAGTTATCTTTCAAGTGCTGGAAAATGTAATGGGCGAGATTTTCTGTAGATGGATTGCCTAATTCTTTGAAATCATTGAGGTAGCTGTGGTCAAACTGTTCAGTTGTTTTGAGCAATTTTTCTTTTAGGGCTCTAAGGTCGACTGAAACGCCGATTGAATCTAGCTCTTTTGTTAGAAAGAAAGCTTCGACTTTGTATGTGTGACCGTGCAGTCGGGCACATTTGCCTTGGTAGCCCTCTATTTTGTGTGCTGCATCGAATTCAGATTCTACCTTTAGCCTGTACATTTAACGCATGTCCGTTTAGAGTGTTCCTCGCCATTCTGAGTAGGCATTATGATCATGAATAGATTCGTAACTGGAACATTTTACGACGCAGTACCGATTGGGATATTTTTCTCTTAGCGACTGGACACATTTCCTAACTACATCTTCAACGAATCTAGCGTTTTCATGCATTTGCTCAACAAGCTTTTTTTCTTCAGGTCTCTTCAAAATTGAAAATGTTGGCGAACTAAAACTCTCGTTGCAAACACTGATGATGTCCGAAAGTTCAACTTCGCCTTTCGAAACTTCAATATCTATGCTTAAGTTTCCCCGCTGATTATGCGTTAAACCATTACACATTTCTTTCGAACATGGACAAGCAAGTGCACCGTTAAGTGACACACAGAGAGTTTTTCTTTTAGTCGCAGTTGAGTATCTAGCGGACATTTGGGCTATTGCATTTTCTTTTTCACCGTTAGGTCTGGTTCTTTCAAATGGAAATTCACAGAAAACTTTTGTGCAGCAGTCAAAGCGGTGTTTTGCCAGAGAGGTTTTAGAAATTCTTTCAGCTAAATCCTCGATTGAAGATGTTTCTTCGGGGATTTCTTCTATGGACTCAGCAAACCTACTCATATGCACTCCACGGAGGTTGGAGGGCAATTTTATGTAGCTGTTAATTGTTACGATTGTGTGATAGTTTTTTGTTGGACTTTTAACTATAACGTATTTTCTTAGCCCTTCTACTCCAACTTTGTTTAATTCAATTTCGTTTTCAGGCTTTTCATTCTGGACATCTTTCAATAGTTATTACCTCAGTAGTTCAAAGGTATCTGGATGGCTATTTTTGTCAGAAGAAAGGACTGTTTCGTTATGAAACTTGTTATAGGTTGCTAACCTTAACCATGCGCTATTGGATTTCATTAGGTATTCACTCCAATGCATCATTAGCCATCTGGATTTTTTTTCAAAGCTGTGTAATTTTTTACATCGCGCGGATATAAAAGACTTTCCAGTAGCTCATAAGTAAACATTTATAGTTGGAATTAGCTAAACTAAAATGGTTTTTAGGTCAGAAATTTGGTCTAAAGAACCTTATCCTGTTAAAACAATTAACAAGATTGAGCGGAGAGAACAAGATTTGGAAATCAATCCGTTAAGTACAAACTTGGCAGGTTTGAAGTTGGAAAACCCAACCATGCTGGCTTCAGGCGTTTTGGGTTACTCAGCAGAGTCCCTGAACCGAGTAGTTAAAGGCGGTGCAGGAGCAGTAGTCACAAAATCTATTGGGTTAGAACCCAGAGTCGGCTATCCGAATCCAACAGTGGTCCAAGCTGAAGCTGGATTAATTAATGCCATGGGGTTGCCCAATCCTGGTATCGAGTTGTATGCCCAAGAAATAAAATACTGCAAAACTGTTCTGCGTGTTCCAGTTATTGTAAGCGTATTTGGCTATTCAGCGGATGAATATGCCAAAGTTGCTAAAAAAGCCGTTGATGCCGGCGCTGACGCTGTGGAACTAAACGTTTCCTGTCCCCATGTCCAATTTACCGGCTCAGAAATAGGACAAAACCCCAAATTGCTTGCTGAAGTAGTTGAAAAAGTTAAGGTGGCAGTCGGTAAACCTGTAATTGTAAAGCTTTCGCCCAACGTTGCTGATATCGCAGTAACTGCTAAGGCTGCTGTTAAGGCTGGGGCAGATGTGCTGACAGCTGTAAATACGCTTAAGGCAATGGCGATTGATTCTGAAACAATGTTGCCCATTTTAAGTAATCTTAAAGGCGGGTTGTCGGGTCCAGCCATGAAGCCGGTGGCTCTGCGTTGTGTGTATGATATTCGAGAAGAATTGCCAGATGTGCCAATAATTGGTTGTGGCGGAATATCAGATTGGACTGACGCCGTCGAGTTTTTCTTAGCAGGCGCTTCAGCAGTGCAAGTAGGCACAGCCATCGCTTTAGAGAACACGGATGTTTTCAAAGCAATAACTAAAGGTGTCGAAACTTTTTTGAGAAAAAAACATTACAGGAGTGTAAAAGAAATTGTCAACCTCGCTCACCGCAGCTAACACACTTAGAACAACCGAAATTGTGCAAATCAGATCGGAGAGCCCAACCGTAAAAACATTCATTCTCTCTGACAGACTTTGTGCTAAAGCTAAGCCGGGACAATTTTTGATGCTTTGGGTACCCGGCATAGATGAAATCCCCCTGAGCATAATGGATACCAGCACCGGGTTAGTTTTTGTGTCAGTGAAACAGGTTGGCGACGCTACCAGGCATTTACACAAGCTGGAGGCAGGCGCAACAGTTGGAGTCCGTGGACCATTTGGCAACAGTTTCACTGAAAGCCGAGGCAGAGTCCTTTTGATAAGCGGGGGAACGGGAACAGCGCCGCTTCTTTTCCTTGCGAAACAGCTTTCGGCTAAAACAGAGCGATTATCGTTTGTGGAGGGTGCCAAAACCAAAAACGAACTCCTCTTTGTCCGGGAACTCAACGGGATCTGTGCTGAGAAAAACTTGATAACCACAACTGACGACGGCACCTACGGATTGCAATGCTTAGTCACTGAGCCTTTGGGCAAACTTTTAGAAAAAGAAAAATTCGACATGATCTACACATGTGGTCCCGAAGTTATGGTGAAAAAGATCTTTGAATTAACCGAGCAACGCAAACTGCCCCTAGAAGCGAGCCTTGAACGACTAATGCGCTGCGGCATAGGCTTATGCGGAAGCTGCATGATTGGCAAATACCGCGTCTGCAGAGACGGCCCCGTTTTCAATGCAGCCCAGCTAAGAGAAGTTAAAGATGAATTGGGCATTTCAAAAATAGGATTTGACGGCTCAAGAATCCCCCTCTAAACAAGGCACCCACATGTCACTGACTCAACAGGAAATAGACGACCTATCCCGAAAAACCAGCCAACTCTACAACAGAATAAAAAGCCCCCAAGTCACCACCAAAGTCAAATTTGCCACGCCAGACATGCTTACGATTTCGTTTTCAGGCGGCTTCTGCTACGGCTGCGGCATACTAGATTACGTTGAAGGGTTTGCTCAGGAATTTAAGGTGTTATCAGGCAACGCTGAGTTAAAAGTCGGCAAGACCAGAGAAATTACTCCAAGAACATTCGAGGCAGATTATTTTGTTAAGCGTCGTGGTTAGTTTATTTTTGTGTTTTGGTTTACTTGAACCTGGGGTTTAAATTTTGTTCTTTGTGCTTTGGGTTGCTTTTTTAATTCAGGAATTGAAGGGTTTGTAGTTATCATCGGAAATCATCGCAGACAATCGCGGCTTTTCATAATATTTTAAGGCCTGAACGCGCACATTTTTTTCAGTTTGTTTTGTTTATTCTCAAGTAGAACAACAACAGTTGGGATTGCCATTTTTGATCAAGCTGGTTTGGATTGCTTTTTTGAAATTAAGCTTGAATCATCTGCAAGTAGGGACATTATTAGACAATATTAGGCAAAATTAGACAATGAAAGAAGATGGATTAAAGTTCCTTTTACCGGCAAAATAAGGTTTAGAGGGATGTTTAAGAGGGATAGTTTAATTTAATTTTTTAGGTAAAATTTTTTTCAGGTGTTTTGTTTTACCTTTTGATTTGAAAGTTTAAAGTGTTTACAGGTGCTTACAGAAAGCATAGAAAAAAGAACAGAACGACGAGAAAAGCATGGGAACTTACAGAAGCGTATAAAAAAATACAGAAAAAGTTTGAAAAGCCCTTCTACAGAATAAACTTGTAAGAAAATCATCAAGTGATCTATTGACAATGTCTCTACAGCTTTTTCAATATGACGCGCCGATTCCCAAATTAATCAATGAACTCAAGTTCTACGGTTACAAAACAACTTCAAGCGGAAACGAACATGTCGGAGCGCCGGAAGGCCATGACGACTGCGTCATAGCTTTAGACTTAGCTGCATGGCAATTAAAACGCACCGCGCCTTCAGGAATTGGAGTATGCTTCAGCCAACACGATGAATATAAAAGAAAACGCGAGATATCTGATTTCCCTTCTTGTTTCACTAAAGTAAGCCATTTCTAAACCAGCCCCATCATTACTCCTACCGCGAAAATATCGCTATAGAAAAAAAGAGTGAATGAAGATACAGCAAATTCGCAATTAGAACGATGAGTCTCATGGATGAACTTAATTATTTAAGAGAATCTTTTCACAATTTATTTAAGATTTAAGGCTGCCCGTCCACACACCCAAACCAAACTGTGTAAAAACTTGGACTTAGAACAGAATAATATTTGCCCTTCAAACTCTTCTATAGCCGACGGTTGCTTTTATTTTGCTTTTTTTTTCAATCAATGGTTATTCAAGTATTTACGTGTCAGATTAAGGATTTGGGGAATATTCGCTTTTGAATTTTTTTTGGGCGTCGTTATAATGTTGCCGGATCTGATCGTTCATTGAAGTGCATTGAATCGGTTTTTCTTTCTTGCCTTCGCCTTTTAGCTCTAATACCTTGTCGGCGCAAAGTTTTGCTTCCTCTTTTCGCCCAAGTTTTCCCAAGATTACTGCTTTTCCGATTAAAGCTTCAGTAAAATCAGGTTTCAACTTGAGTGCTTGCTCAAAATAGTCAAGCGCCTGTTCAGAATTCCCTTCGTTGCCTAACGTAATTCCAATTAGGTAATGAATTCTTGGATCATTAGGTTTCTGTTTGAGCAGCTTTTCATAGCATTTGAGTGCATCTTCAAATCTCTTGAGTTTTTGGAAAATGGCGGCTAATCTGAAAGTAAGCTCCAAATCGTTTGGGTCTAACTCAATTGTCTTAGTGAAGCATTCGGCAGCTTTTTCCTGTTTGTTCAAAGTTACTAATGTTGCTCCCTTTAGGCGCCATGCCTCAACATAAGAAGAATTAAGTTCGATTATTTTCTCATAGCATTTTATGGCTTCATTACATCTGCCCAATTTTCCTAAAAGAATGCCTTTCATAAGCCAAGCGTCAACATAATCTTGTTGAAGCGACAAAGCTTCTTCGATAGATGTTAAAGCGCTTTCATATTTGCCGGCGGCCTCAAAAGCCATTGCATTCTTTACTTTAATCACTGTATTTGAGATCGCCGAAGACTCATTATTTGTTTCTTGCCCAAACATACAATCAACCTCATGAATTTATGTTGAAGGAGTGGCAACTGCTCCACAATTGCCTCTCTGAACAGCCTTTTTTATGTCATCAATCATGGGTTTGTAACGCTCAGCATCCATGGTTTCATGAGACAACTCTTTCGCAGCCGAAATATACCAGTCCTTCAACGTACCTTTTCCAAACGCAGGATCAGCAAAGACAACCCTAAAATCATTCATACACAGCGAGCTTTCAACGCCTGTTTGGTTCTCTCTAAGAAGTGGCTGCATTTTCGCCTCTTCAACCAAGGCTTCTATGTCAGCCGCAGAACACCCCTCAGCATCTTTAGCTAACCTGTCAAAATCCAAATTTTCCGTGGCACAGCTTCCAACATAATACTGGAACAATTCTTTTCTAGCGGTGCATAATGGTGCTGGAATGTAGATGCATTCGCCTATTCGGCCGCTACGTTTTAACGCTGGGTCAATTCCCCAGGGCCTATTTGAAGCTGCGATAATGAATAACCCCTCAGGATTTTTCTCTACCCCGTCAATCTCCATAAGCAGTTGATTGAGTGCATCCCGATGAGATCCATGGCTTTCGTGAGCTACCAAACGCCTATTTACTCCAATTGAGTCAACTTCATCGAGAAAAATAATAGTTGGGATATGCACTTTATCTATGATTCTTCTGGCGTTGGCAAAGAGCTCATGCACGTTTTTCTCGGTCTCTCCAACGTAACGGTCAATTAGTTCGTGAAGTTTAGCATTGATAAGTTGGAAACCTGTTTCTCCAGCCAAAGCCCGGACCAACAATGTTTTTCCGCATCCTGGTGGACCGTAAAGTAGGATTGCGAAACTATGTTTTTTCTTGTATTTGGCAAACAAGTCGGGTCTCTTAAGGGGGAGCACTACGTTATTGTGCAACTTTTCTTTTACTTTTTCAAGCCCCTGAACATCAGAAAGCCTGATCACATTTTCGCCCTTTTCACTTTTTTCATCGAGCGTGAGTTCCTGAAGCTTGTCCGAGCAAACCATTGAATTGATAGCGGTGTCTATTCCTGAAAGATCATTTTCAAGTTGCGCGTATTCCTGCTCCGTTATCAAATTGTCAAAGGCTTTCTGAAGGGTTTTTCCAAGGTCTTGAAAGTCTGATATGGCCTCAAAGAATTCGTTGCTCTCGGGGATAGCTTGAATAATCGCAGTTTCTTTAGGTTCTTGACTTTTTGCTTCTAAAATGTTTTGTTTGTAGAAGTGAGCCTCTTTAAGAATACGGTGCAGCAGAACCGAGCTTAAGTCGTCAAGAGAACTTTCAACGTTTTTGAGAAGCCCCTTAGTTAATCCTCGTTTGTACATTGCGTTCTCGTTTGAGGGATCCAGCCTTAGGCATTCGGTGTATGCATCTAAAGCTTCTTCGAAGCGATGAGAATCAAAGAGTTTCTCTGCCCATACCAAGGATCTTTGAGCGGTAGGTGGTGGAAGTGAAAGATGCGCCAAATTCAACGGTGACGGAAGCGCCAAAACACGTTTAGTTAAGCAAGGTAATCCTTCCATAATCTCATCTCGGTTTTTTCTTACTTAAGCACGAAGTCAGTATCACCCACTGTTGTCTAAATGTCTGAAGAATTTGTTTCGGAAAGATCAGTGCCTCCGTAAGGAGGTTACCCTTGAGTCAGATTTGTATTTAAAATTGATTACCTAAAAGATGCCCAATTAAAAATGTCTCAAAACAAAGTTTGAGTTAAGAATGCTAATAAAACTGACAATTAATTGTTGTTTAAAACTTTTCATCATCTATTTTTTCATAGTTTCTTTCTGAATCTTTATATGCGCATTTTTTTTGTTTGCAATTTTGTAAAAAAAATTATCTGTCTAACGATTTTCAAATGGATTTTGGAAAGGAAGAAAAAAGAAGGGTTAGCTTTCTTCTTGGGGTAGTCCGATTTTTCGCATGTAGTCTTTTGCGTATTTGGGGTTGTATGTTAGGAGTTCTTTGCTTCTTAGTAGTCTGCGTTCTAGTCTGTCAAGTGCTACTCTGAAGGTGGGTTCGACGCCCCATCCTTCGCTTGCGGCAAAGAACGTGCCTTTAACGGTTCGAAACTGTAGGCGGCAGTGAACTAGTGGTGTGCCTCTTAGGCTTGTGTTTCCTTGGCTTTTGACATAAGCAAAGAGTGTTCCTAGCTGGAAAGCATCTTGGTATTTGTGGGCGAAGGAGTCGAATTCATCCATCATGAACCCTTGTTGATCAGGTGTTATATCTACACCTTTAACGCCGAACTGCACAGATAACTTCTTTTCAGCAACTTCTAATTGCGAAAGTGGTTCAAGAAAATCAAGCTTCGTGACGATACCTACCAAACGCTCGTTTGTAACAACGGCTAAGCAGGAAACATCTCGCTCATGCATAAGCTTCTCAGCGACCCGCAAGTTCGTTGTTGTTTCAACCGTGATTGCAGGTCTTGCCATGATGCCTTTTGCTGGGACACTTAAGGTCTCAATTTTTTCTCCAACTATATCTCCGGTTGTTTGGCGTCTTTGAGGCCAGTAAATATTCTCCAAAATATCTTGAATGGTAATTATGCCAACAAGTTTGCCCTCACCCGTTATTGGAACGTGTGAGATACCGCGTTCTCTCATTAAGCTTAGAACAGCTCCAACTGATCGGTTTGATTCAATCGTGTATGGCGCTTTGGTCATGATTTTCTCAATTGGAGTTTTTCCCCATTCACCAAGTACAGCACCATGAATTATGTCTTCATCAGTAACAAACCCTACGATTTTGTTCTTTTCAAAAACTGGAAGCTGCCTACTTTCACTTTCAATCATCAACTTAGCCATTTTACCCACGGAACAATCAAAGGTAACTGGAGGCGCAGTCTTCATCAAAGATTTGACTTTAGTAGTGGTTGGATCAAGCCGTGACCTTAAAATGGTGCGTCTAGATATCATGCCTAAATATTTACCTTTTTCGTCTAAAACAGCTAAGACTGGAGGCTTCCCTTTTTCGAATGCTTCTAAACATCGAGATAAAGTGTCGTTTTCCAATACAGCATTATAATCTTTTGAATAAACATCTTTTGCAAAAATTTGGGTTGACATAAATAGTCCCTTCACAAGTTTATGCTAAAGTAGAATTTAAATGTTGCAAATCTGGCTATTTTCATAGTTGTTGTTGAATTGTAATTTATTCCATATTGGATCGCAAATTTTTTCAAGCAATATTTATATCAAAAGCTCTGTATTCAAATCTTCTAACCTTCAGGCGTTGGAATAATTTGTATCCCGCATGTAGTTACCTCTTGGTGATAAAATAAATGCCGTTACAAACCGTAAAGAAGGATACGGCAGATGCCCAGACTTTAGAGTGGGTCTTGCAGGTTAAAAATTACAAATTAACTATTGATAAAAAGCGTTGTGTCGGTTGCCAAATATGCAGTTTAGCATGCCCAAAAGAAGCCATAACAACCCAAAAACAACCTAAAATTGAGGGGCAGAAAGCTAAGAAAGCCAAAGTTGATGTTGACTTAGCTAAATGCACTTTCTGTGGAATATGTGATGTTACCTGTCCTTATGGAGCAATAAAAGTTAGTTTGAATAATGCACATGACCTCTCTATTTTGGAGAAGGAAAGTTATCCACAGATTGTTCGCGACATAAAAGTGAATACTCACCTTTGCCAGAAAGAATGCGTAGAATGCGAAACTGCTTGCCCATTATCACTCATCAAAATTTCAAGAGTTGGTTTTGACGGGTCACCTGTTGAAGACATAACAGCTTTATCTCCAAGCGCCAAACAACGAGTCCAAGTTAACTTAGATATCCAAAAGGATTATTGTCCAACTTGTAGGGTCTGCGAATTCAAATGTAGTCCAGGCGCCCTAAAAGTTACAAAAACCTTTGAAGGCAAAATCAATATTATTCAGGAGAAATGCCCTGAAGGCTGCAAGGACTGCGTTGATGTATGCCCTATTCCAGGAGCCTTAACGCTTGGTGAGGACAAGAAAGTTCATGTTAACGAATTATTCTGCACTTACTGTGGAGCATGCAAAAATGTTTGCCCAGTTGACGAAGCCTTAGCGGTTAAACGCACAAAAGTCCACCATACCCCCATACGCTCAGGCACATGGAACAAAGCGTTAGAGCGAATAACTTCACCGATCGATGCGTTAAAAGAATTAAAGACTCAAGCTGACGCGAACAGACGCAATGCAGTTAGTAAGAGATTTGTTGCGCATGAAATTGGAAAGGAGTCTATGAAATGAGTACTCCCTCTTGTTATAATCCGCCGCAAAGCTCAAAACCTGAAGAGTTACGGGTCGGCGTTTTCGTTTGTCACTGTGGTCTAAACATTGCAGGCACAGTAGATGTTAAAGCAGTCGCTGAATACGCCAAAACCATTCCAGATGTCGTGTACGTTAAAGAAAATCGTTATACGTGTGCTGACCCGGGGCAAGAGGAAATACGCAAAGCCATACGCGAGCAAAAATTAAACCGTGTGGTTATCGCTGCTTGTTCACCTAGAATGCATGAACCAACCTTTAGACGCACAGTCTCCGAAGCAGGCTTAAACCCGTTTCTCTACGAAATGGCTAACATCCGCGAGTTCGCTTCATGGTGCCACCAGAATTATCCAGCAGCTGCAACAGAACGCGCCAAAGATTCCGTTCGTATGGCAGTTGCAAAAGTACGGTTAATGCAGCAACTTCAAACCATCGAAGTACCCGTCACCAACAAAGCATTAATCATTGGCGGCGGCATCGCAGGCATGAACGCGGCTTTAGACCTAGCGGAAATGGGCTACAAAGTCTATATGCTTGAAAACTCGCAAAGCATCGGGGGGCACATGGCAGCACTCGACAAAACCTTTCCTACATTAGATTGCAGCATATGTATTGAAGGGCCAAAAATGGTCGATTGCGGACGCCACCCAAACATCACAATATTCGCTAATTCGGAACTCGTTAAAGTTGACGGATACATCGGCAACTTCAAAGTAACAATCAAAAAGAATCCACGTTATGTCCTTCCTGAAAAATGCACAGGCTGCGGTGAATGCAAAGACGCTTGCCCAATAGAGTATCCAAACGAGTGGGATATGAACCTTGGCACACGCAAAGCGATTTCGGTACCGTTTGACCAAACAGTTCCACTCATTTATTCTATTAACAAAGATTATTGTATCGAATGTTTCAAATGCACTGAAGTTTGCGGTGAACGTCAAGCGATAGATTTCAACCAGAAACCTGAAGAAGTACAATTTGATGTGGGCGCAATTATTGTTTCCATAGGCTTTGACGTTTACTTACCATACGACATGCCACTGTTAGGCTATGGAAAATACCCCAACGTCATCACTAGTATGGAGTTTGAAAGACTCATATTAGCTGCTGGTCCAACAGGCGGCAAAGTGATTCGTCAATCAGATGGGAAAAAACCCCACAGAATCGCTTTCATCCAATGTGTTGGCAGCCGAGACAAAAGTAAGTACCCCTACTGCAGCAACTTCTGCTGTATGTACACGCTCAAACATGTGGTCCAGCTGAAAGAGAAGTACAAGGAAGACATAGAAGTTTATGTTTTCTATATGGATATTCGCAGTTCAGGCAAAGGCTACGAAGAATTTTATGACCGTGCACGAGAAAGAGGCGTTAACTTTATTCGAGGACGTGTAAGCCGTATAGACGAGGATCCGAAGACTCATAATTTAACGGTTCACTCTGAAGATTCAATTCTTGGAGTCCCAATTGAAGTCGATGCAGATATGGTTGTGTTGGCAACTGCAGCCATACCCAAAAAAGGTTCGGCAGACATAGCGCGCATCCTCAATTTGTCACGTGGCTCAGATGGCTTTTTCATGGAGTCTCATCCCAAGCTTAAACCCATGGATGCGCCAACTGATGGTGTTTTCTATGCAGGTGCCTGCCAGGGCTTAAAAGATATTCCATACAGCGTTTCGCAAGGAAGCGGCACAGCTGCACGCGCAGCGACAGTTATCAGCAAGTCAAAGTGGAAGATTGAACCCATCATATCAATAGTTGATGAAACCAAATGCCGAAACAAGACCGCGAAATGCGGTGTCTGCGTTGACAAATGCCCGTATGGCGCTATCAAAGCTGAACCAGGTAAAGCAGCTTTCATCAATACAGCAAACTGCCACGGATGCGGAACATGCGTAGCTGAATGCCCACAACATGCCATTACACAGATGCACTTCACAGACGCCCAAATTATGGCTCAAATTCGAGCAGCTCTTGAGGATAAGCCTGAAGAAAAAATCCTCGCTATCCTTTGCAACTGGTGCAGCTACGCAGGCGCAGACCTAGCAGGCATCAGCCGATTCGACTACCCAGCCAGCGTTCGAGCCATCCGTGTCATGTGCTCAGGAAGAGTAGCAAGAGAATTCGTCCTTGAAGCACTTCGGCTTGGCGCAGGAATGGTTTTGATCGGAGCATGCCACCTACCTTACGACTGTCACTACATCAACGGCAACTACAAGATGAAAGCACGAACCGACGCTCTCAAAGGCATGCTGACAAAACTGGGCATGAGTCCAGAGCGATTCCGGGTAGAATACGTTTCAGCAGCAGAAGGTATACACTACGCCGAAGTCATCAAAGAAATTGATTCCCAAAGAAAAGAGCTAGGTAAAGAGAAAATACAAGCTGAAAACGCCAAGCTTAAGCCTATCCTCGAAAACATGCTGAAACGTAAATAGACCCTTCTTTATTTTCTTTTTTGTTTGATTTAGTTTGTTGTTTTCTTGAACCAAATTATTCCTATGAAGGCAACCGTTACAGCTGCAATAATGGCTATCGGGTTTATGCTTTGAAGAGCGATGTAGGTTTCCCCGAGTAGAGATATGCAGGATATTATTGAAACTAAAATAACTGCGCCGATGGCGATATTTTTGGTGCTCAACCTTATCTCACCTGTGCTTAAGATAGAGTTAGCGGTTTTTTGATTTAATGCTAAGCTCTGGAACAAGGTGTTCAGAGAGTGGACAGCAAAATAGAGTTGAGGAAAATAAAAATTAGTTAAATTTTGGGGAAAAAGTTGTTAATCTTCTTCATCGTAGAGTTTTCTTTCTTTAACTTTTAACGCTTCTTCATGACCGATAACTTTGAAAGTTTCTGACAACTGGTGCTTATGAAGGAATTTTTTGATGATTATGCGTACGTATTTCTTTGAGAGGGCTTCGCCTTCACCTTTTACCGTTACGGTTTTTGCGTCGGTGGTTACATCTCCGCCTGTTTTTTCTTTGAGGAAATCTGCTAGTTTTTCGATTAGTTTGCTTTCGTCACCTTTAAGTTCTGAAGCATCGACTTTCATTTCAACCATTTCATATTCACCTCGATTCCCGTTGCGCCCTGTTAGTTAGTGTTTAGCTTAGTTTTTCATGACTGCTTAACTGATAAGTTTTCCGATTGAAAGTCTCAGTTCGTTGACGGTTTAAAGAGAACAAACTAAGTTTTAGAAAGAATGAAGAAGTTGTGATATGGCATTTCAAACAACCTGTAACACTTCTCGATCGAAAACCCGTTTTCTTTAATAATTCTTTTGATTTTGTTCAAAAGATACCCTTTCTTGCCAATTTCCCAGTAGTGTTCACCATCAAATTTGTAGACTCGATTAAAGATTTTTGGAAATGAAACTATTTTGGAAAATGTGTTTGCTGTAGTCTTAGTTTGTATCACAAGGTAGTAGGAAGCGTTAGGTAAAGACAAAACAGCATTTCGTGACACACGTTGGATTTCTTGCAATGCCTTAGTAAATTCAGTAAATGGTAGATGCTCAAGGACTTCGCAACACAAACAAACATCAAATTGTTTATCTTCAAAAGGCATGCTTAAAACAGAACCAACGTAATCTGGATTTAGTTCTTTCGAAATGTCAAGTGTCGATATTTTTAACCCTTTATTTTTAAAGTAATTATGTATGAAGCCATTTCCTATACCAATTTCCAAAATTTTTGAAGGCTTCAGCTTTTGCATTTCGTTTATTTGATGCCAGTAACTTGCAAATCTTCCTTTTGTATCGTAATTATTGTCATATTGTTGCATAAACCATATTCTAACTGTATGCTTAAAGATTTTATCGGCAAAAATAGAAAGATCACAGCTTCCCTTGGAAGTTAGGACAGGGGCTTCAAGTACTCAAAAAGAGAAAAAAATTTTTTGTCTGCCGAGGTATTTTTTGCGTTCTACTAAGTCAGGGAATTGGATAATGAAAACTTGAGTAACTTCCCATTTCCAAGCTTAAGGATTCTGTTTTCTTTTGCCCTCTCCTATTCATGGTAAACTTATGATTTGTCATAAGCTTTGTTTTGTCAGTTCGCCCGTCGAGTCATTATCACTGCATAAGCTCTGTGACTCTAGTGCTCATCATCCAAAAACACCAATTAGCAACAAAACTTAAGACTCTTACGCAAAAACCATCTTCCCCTTCTGGATTTGTTATCTTCAGAAACATGATAACGTTTAAAAGTGACTTCTGTATCCCTATTCAGTTTTATCAGAGGCATAGGCACATGTGCGAATCGGTAAATCGCCAGTTCAGCAAACATGCGCTTGTTCCCGATAAAAAAATCACAATAACATAAAGGAGGATAAGAAAAAGATGTTGTCAAGAGATTGCGACGGATGCTCGCAAATGAAAACGTGCCATAGACGTTACTTTGTCGTTGAAAAAGGTAACTGCGTCTATTGCCCAGACGGAACAGCCCATCTAGTAGATGGATTATAAAACAAGAAAATAAAATATTTTTAATAAAATTTTATTTTTAGACCTTTTTTTTTATTTTTCTGTATTTTTTTGAGCGGAAGCTGTTTCGCCAAGTGCCATAGCTGAGCCAGTTGCCTGTTTTTCAAGCCAATTCTTCACAGTACTAGAAACTTGTTTTTTCTGCTCTAAGGTGTATTTTGAGCTCATTGTTGGAATAATGCTTTGGTAGAGCCAGTGATCTGCGCCTAGAAATATCTGGAGGTTTTTGTCGTTTGAGGCAAGTTTTTCCATGAGCTTGTTTGAGCTTTCGGGAAGTGCGATAATGTCGGCGTCCCCGTGGATCAAAAGTGTAGGTTTTTCGATTTTTGAGGCGTAGTGGAGCATTTTGTTTGCCAATTTAGTTTGGAGTTCAAATAGAAAGCCTAAGCCGAAAACTTTGGTGCAAAGCTCATCTTCTGTTATCAACTTGTACTCTTCGCCTTCTCTGAAGGCTTGAGGCCATTTGTCAATCAAATCGTACATTGAATGGTGCTCAATTATCGGAGAGAAGACAAGTTTGATTGTGTCTTGGGTTGGAACTTTGAAGCCTGCTTCTAGAGGATTCGAGGCGAGAATTATTCCGTCAAGTTGCTGGGGGTAATGTGCGGCGTACCACAGAGCGTAGGCGCATCCGATGCTATGACCAAATATGAATATTTTCTTTCCAGGATGGTTTTTGCGTACAGCTTCCACCACTTCATTAATGTCTTCCAAATGCCGTTCAAAACTTTTGACATCGCCTCTTGGTAAATCCTGTTCTTTTGAATTTCCAAAGCCTCTTCGATCGAAGCCATATACTTCACAGTTACTATTTGCCAACTCAGGTCCTATAAAACCAAAGGCTCCTGAATGAACTTCGATTCCATGAAGAAAAATAACTACTCGATCCGCTTGTCCAGATGATTGCCATCTTCTGTAAAAAAGGTTGAATCCATCGGACATCTTAAAATAATCTGTATTCTTTTCAAGGGGTTGAGCTTGCATTATAATCAGAAACTCTATTTCAAAAAAAGCAAAAGTAGCTAATACAGATTTGTGACTGCAGCACGCCATCACAGCTTGAGTTCATAAAAGATGTGATTTGGCGCCAAAAAGGCGCCTGTTTCCTAATTAGAGTTTATTTGCCAGTTCGCTACATCTGTTTGCTGCTTTTCTGTTGCGCTGGCTGTGCTATTGGGATGATGGTTGCTTTGGCTAGGTTTTCTTGCTCGTTTAGGATTAGTGATATGGCTTTGCCTTCGGGAACAATAATCTTTGTGTTATTCTGCAGTGACGACGTAATTGTGTCCAGTTGCTTAAACACGATGGCGCTGTCTTTGAAGTAAGTTGTCAAGGCTTCGTTTCTCAGTTTGGTTGCTTGAGCGTCTCCTTCAGCTATTTCGATCGTAGCTGTTTTTTGGCCTTCTGCTTGGAGAATTGCAGCTTGCTTTTGCCCTTCTGCCACTTGAATTGCTGCATTCTTTTGTCCGCTTGCCAAAGTTGCTTGAGCTATGGCGGTTTTTTCAGCTGCTTGTCTGTCGTTATCTGCTTTAAGCACGGATTCCATGGATATGATTAGTTCTTTTGGGGGTTCTAGGTCTTTGATTTCTGCTCTGACGATTTCTATGCCCCATTTCTCTGTTTGTTCGTCTAGGGCTGTTTTAAGGCTGGTGTTGATTATGGGTCTTGAGGTGTTAGCTACGCTCATGTCCATACCGCCTATGATGTCTCTTAGCACTGTTCGTGCCAAAGTGTCTATTTGGGCTGCAAAGTTTGCTACGTTGTATTGAGAAGCCTTCACGGATACTTCGTCAGGTTTGATTCTGTAGAACACTACGGCGTCTACGCCCATGAACACTTTATCTCTTGTTATTACGTCTTGGCGCTGAACCGGCGTCATGCGCTCAGTAATGTTAACTTTTATTATGCGATCAACGAATGGAAAAAGGAACGTTACGCCTCCTTCAACAAACCTGCGGTATTTGCCGAGTCGCTCAACTAATCCTTTCTCGGTTGGCCTTACAATCCGAATTGTTGAAAAGAACGCGTATATCAAAACTAACAACGGTACTATTATTGCAAAAACTAAGAGTATATCTACCATATTATTTCTACCCCTCACTGCCTCTTGTTGTTAGAGCTAAGCAGTTAGATATAAAATTTGCGAAAAAAGAGTTGAAAGCCATAAAAAGCAACATTTCAGAAAAGTACTTGCAAAGCCATTTGTAAGCAAGCAATCAGCTGAAATTCCAGATGATACTTCTTACTCTCCGCGTAAGAGTAAAAGTGGTTTGGCAGCTTCTTTTTTCATTATTATTTTTATTTGAGAATCATCAAAGTCTTCTGTTGTTTCCTTAGTTTCGTCAAAGATGTCGTCTGGGATAATAAAGTGAATCTCGCCGTTTGAAGATTGTTTTCTAACTACACGAGATTTTGGCAAACCCATCCACATAGTACATGGTTTGCTCTGATAACTTAATGTTTTTTGTTAAGTGGACTTTGCAGATTTGCAAAGAGAATTTTAATCTTTGCTTAAGGATTTCATTTTTCTCTTAAGTAAGAAAAAATATTAAAAAAAATTAGGTTATTGCATTCTTCATAATGTGATCTATTTCTGGTTGTACAGTGTCCCTAATTTTTTTCAAGTTTTCTTCGCTGTCAGCCTCAAATCTCATAGCCACTGCTGGCTCCGTGTTTGAAGCTCGGATCAGCATCCACCCATGCTCAAATTCCACTCTGGCACCGTCGGTATCATTTACATGATAGTTTTTTTCTTTGAAGGTCTTTTTTATTTTCTCAATCGCTTCGAATTTGGTGGCGTCTGGGACCTCGTATCTTTTTTCCGGACTTGAAACATACTTAGGTAACTGTTCGACCAGATGGGAAATTGGTTTATCAGTTGTATCTAAGATTGAAAGCAAAGTTAATGCCGCATATAACCCGTCGTCGTAGCCACTGTTTTTTGTGAAATAGTAGTGTCCGCTGTATTCAGCGGCAAAAGGAGCGCCAGTTCGGCGAATCTCTTCCTGAATAAAAGGATAGCCGACTCTCGCCATTTTTAATTTTCCTCCTGATTTCTTAACATAATCTTCGATTGCACGGGAAGCTGTAACATCAACCACTATTTCGGCACCTTTTACTTTTTCAAGAATTGAGCCAGCGAAGAGCATGGTTATTTCTGCTGAGGTTATCATTTTTCCCTTATTATCTACAAAGCCAACTCGGTCGCCATCGCCGTCAAAGGCTATTCCTAAGTCTGCTTTTTCCTTTATCACTGTCTTGGACAAGTCGGCAAGATTTTTTTCAAGAATGGGATTGGGTTCATGATTGGGAAATAAGCCATTTGGCTCTTGGTACAAGGCTACAACTTTATGATTGAAACTCTTGAGAACGTCAACAGTAAAGCCGCATGCACCGTTGCCAATATCCACAACCACGGATAGGGATCGCTTAAATGAAAAATGGGTTTTTAAATAATCCCAATATGCTTTTATCGCATCTGTCTGTTTTTCTGTTCCAAATGTACGAAAATCTGCCCGAATATAATTTTTCTTATTAAATATCTTTTCAATTTTTTCAGGCGGAACCATTTGGATAAAATGCTCATTCCATTTTAGACAAAGCTTAAAACCGTTATATTGAGGCGGATTATGCGATGCAGTTATCATAATTCCCGCCGTTACATCTTGAAAATGTGAAGTAGCATAATATATTGTAGGCGTAGAAACTATTCCTAAATTTAGTACATTACAGCCAGTAGATAATAGACCAGCAATCAACGATTTCATAAAAATGTTCCCGCTTGTTCGGCTATCTATACCGACGGCAACTAAACCCTGACCTTTAAGAAAAGTACCGACTGAAAGACCAAATTCAACAAACATTTCTGGAGTAATTTCTGTTCCTGCAATTCCTCTAACGTCATACATTCTAAAGATGGATATATAATTCACCCTTGTTATCTTTTGACAAATACAACTTACTTTTGCATTAATTAAACTATTCTTCTGATCTGGATTCTCAAGGATGACTTGTTATAACGTAACGCAACTACAGAATTATAGCCTCTTCAAGGTTTTTGCAAAAAGAAGTAATCATTCTAAGCTTTGGTATAGTGCAGTTCTCGCATGGAGAGATCGCCCGTTTTGACATTTAGTTCAATCTTAATTCCAAGATAAGAAAGAGTACATTGAGACCTCAACTCTGACAAGTTTAAGAATATTCTTGGAAGTCTAAGACTTTTTATTTTCACTGTCCCCTCCACTGAGCTCGGGCGTCTCTTGGGCGAATTTCTTTTAAAGCATTTCCAGAATAAGCGGAAGTCCCGAGGTGCTTTTGCTTGCTCTCAATTAGTAGTCCTTGCAAAATTAAAGGTTGGATACTTGATGCTTACCCTTCAAACGAAGGTGAGATCTCAGTCTGGATTATAAGCGAGGCAGGTCAAAGGATACGTTTAATTGATAAGTTCCAACCCAAAATCTATGTTTCAGCAAAACAAGAAAATATTGACCCTTTAATTGGTAAGCTCTACAATAACTCAGACATTGCAAAATGGAGTTTTGCTTACAAGTATGCTCAGCCGACAGATTCAGAGAAAACCAAAGTTCTGGAGCTTGTACTTAGAGACTGCAGAAGAACACA
>Ga0182021_10000166_pt1 | contig 63034 bp, 51 predicted proteins | sample 612E3MmetaG_FD_120493 | JGI IMG/M metagenome (GOLD analysis project Ga0182021, IMG submission 120493) | Permafrost microbial communities from Stordalen Mire, Sweden - 612E3M metaG (Illumina Assembly) | ecosystem: Environmental > Terrestrial > Soil > Wetlands > Permafrost | place: Sweden...
AATTGATCCCATTATCGATCGCCGTTCTGATAATCCGGATGCTGATATTTTCATCATTCTGCAAACCCAGGTGAAATCCACCTAATCCGATTATTGAGACTTTTTCTCCCGTATGTCCCAAAGCTCGATAGGGTATATCTGTTTTCATATTTTTATTTCTCCTTGTGATAGAGTAACCTTACTTATCTTAAGATTATCATATAGAAATTCACATTTTCTATAAACAGGTTTTGTGTTCAATTACCCCTTTGGCAAAAGTATAAAGTTGGGGTGTAGGTAACATCAAAGATATACAGGTATACTACTAAATAGAACAAATTAGTGAACGATAAACAACATATTTTATATTATTATAACACCGGGTCATTCATCCCGTATCTGGCAGATGAGTATTCAGCATTGACTTAATCAGGGTAAATTAATATACTTTCATTAAGGTTCGATAACGAATATTGTATTAATAGAGTTATAATATAAGAATACCCTTAGTTCAATCGGTCAGGGAGGAGGCAGGAGATGGCGATCGTCTATAGTGAAATAAATGCGAAAGACATCGGCAGTTGGCAAGAAACATTTACACCAACTTGCTCCCAGCGAATTAAGAACTTAAAAAAGTTAGCAGTCCAGGTGCCGGGGATTTGTCTTGAGCGCGCCCGCGCTGAGATGAAAGCCTATGAGCAATATATAAATGAGCCCCGGGTAATACAACGAGCACGAGTTTTTGAAACCTATCTCAGAGAGAAGACTATTTTTATTCTTGATGACGAACTTATTGTTGGTAATATCAATAGCAAAGTGCGTGGTTCAACGATCTCCGGATTTATTATGGCCAATCTCATCGATAGAGAATTGGACGACCCTGAAAAAGGCTTCGACGTCACCCATTGGAATAGACACGTAATTTCTCCCGAAGAAAAAAAAGAACTTCGCGAAATTATTTTACCCTATTTCAAGGGAAAAACTATTGGTGATTACAACTTACAGGCATTCGATGATGAACTAAAAGAAAAAGCCGACCCAATTACATCTTCCTGCCACCACATCCCCAATTCTGCCAATTCTTCATTGCGGACAGAATCCGGTATGCAGATGGCCAATTATGAAAAAGTCCTGTTAAAAGGTCTCAACGGCATTAAACAAGAGGCTGAATGGTACCTGGCCGAACTCAATCAGCCATATATGCATTTCGGAATCCGTGCGAAGAAGGACTTTTATCAATCGGTTTTAATCACTCTGGATGCAGCTATGGCTTATGCCAAACGTTATGCCGACATGGCGCGACAACTGGCTAAAAAAGCGACCGATCCAAAACGGAGGGAAGAATTAGAGGATATTGCTGAGGTATGCGAACGGGTACCGGCAAATCCGGCACGTAACTGGCGTGAAGCAATTCAATCAGTTTGGATGACACAGGTTTTTATTCATTGTGAAAATGTTGTAGGGGCGAAGTCTTTCGGACGTTTCGATCAGTATATGTATCCTTTCTATAAGAAATCGGTCCTGGACGAAAAATCAATGAGTCGTGATGAAGCGTTGGAATTACTCGAAAATTTCTGGTTAAAAACCGCGTCATTTACTTTATTACGCGGCTATGATTTTGTCCAAGCTCATGGGGCTGGATATGATCTGAGTCAGGCGCTTAACGTCGGCGGTCAGACTCGAGACGCCAAGGATGCTTGTAATGATGTTACGATGCTTTGTCTGGAAACCGAAGAACAGGTAGGCGGTATCCAGCCGGAGATCGCCTTTAGAATTTGGGAAGGTACGCCTGATAAATATCTAAAAAAAGCGGCGGAAGTATTGCGTCTGGGACGCGGAAAACCGAAATTCTTCGGCGATCGTGAAGCAATTCACATGTTATCCAAGTCTTACTCTCAATTAAAGGTTGAAGACTGGCGTGATTATTCCATCCAGGGATGTATCGAATTGAATCTTCCCCACATCACAAAAATGCATGACGTCGAAGGCACACTTCTCGGACCCAAGATTTTAGAGCTGGTGATGAATAACGGGAAATGCGCGCTCTGCGGCAAACAAATTGGCCCTTTGACCGGAGACCCGCGGACTTTCGAATCGATGGAAGCGGTGCGGCAAGCTTTCAGACTACAGATCTTCTACTGGATGAAATATAGCGCGAAGGCTGTTAAAATTGCCAAAGAACGACTTGCCCAGATGAGCATGAGCCCGTTTTCTTCCTCTCTGGCAGAAGGCCCGTTACAGAAAGGTCTGGATATTGCTCAAGGTGGCGCATGGTATACAACCTTCGGGTTGTGGCTTTCCGGACTGGCGGATACCGCCGATTCGTTGGGAGTGATCGATAAACTTATCTATCATGATAAAAAGATTACCTGGGATCAACTTATAGAAGCAACGAAAGCTAACTGGAGCGGTTTTGAACAACTGCGACAGCAATGCATTAACGATGTTCCAAAGTACGGTAATGATGATGATTACGCCGACAGTTGGGCAGCCTTTGTTTTCGATACATGGCAGGATAGTATTGACTGGATCAATACCCAAAAAGAGCTGATACCATCCTATGGCGGGATGTATCTGGGAGCAGCGATGTTCAGTGTCGGTAATGTGGGCTTCGGCCAGTTAGTTGGGGCGTTACCCAACGGTCATATCTATCCGAATCCGGTCGCCGACACGATCTCCCCGGTACAGGGGATGGATAAAAACGGACCGACCGCAGTGATCAAATCAGTGGGTAAGTTGCCATCACACCGGTTGGCTTTCGGCACATGTTTAAATCAGAGATTCAGCCCGCAATTGGTAGCCACCGACCGGGATATCGATAACCTTGTGTCATTCCTGCGCACTGCCGAAGAATTGGGAGTTTATCACATCCAACTTAACATAGTTTCCAGTGAACTGCTGCGGAAAGCAATGAAAGAGCCGGAAAAGCACCGCGACCTGCAGGTTAGGGTAGCCAGTTACTGTGCTTATTTTGTCGATCTTACCAGGGATCAGCAGTTGGATATTATCAACCGATCGGAGCAGAAAGGCTGGTAAAATGTCATCTATTGATTCGAAGACTGTCACGGGAAACCCGAGAAAAGACGGGTCCGGCGACAATTTGCTTGTTCTTAATATCACACGGATGACAATTCATAACGGGCCGGGAATACGGACTTTAATCCTATTAAAAGGGTGCCCCTTACGTTGTGTTTGGTGTTCTACCCCTGAATCACAAAAAACCGAGAGTGAAATCGGCATCTATCCAGCCAGATGTATTCGCTGCGGACAATGCCTGGAAGTATGCCCGACAAGCGCCATCACGATGGCAAATGGAAAGCCGATCATCAAGAGAGATCGATGTAATGGCTGCGGAGATTGCGCTCAGATCTGTGCTCCTAAAGCGATAGAAGTACTGGGACACAACATGACTATCGCAGAGCTTGTTACAGAGACTAAGAAGGATGAAATCATCTTTAAACATTCCCACGGCGGCGTCACTATATCCGGTGGCGAGCCGCTCTATAAACCGGTTTTATTGTCGAAGCTGTTACAGGCTTTAAAGCAGCATCAGATTAATACCGGAGTCGATACGTCGGGGTATATTCAGTGGTCGAAACTCAAAACGATGTTACCTTATATAGATTATTTTCTACTGGATATTAAGCACATGGATCCGAAGAAACATTTGGAATACACCGGCGTATCCAATGAACTGATTCTCAGTAATGCCCGGTCTATCTCGGAGCAGATGGTTCCCATCTATATAAGAGTGCCGCTAATACCGGGATACAATGATTCTCGAGAAAATCTTAAAGCTATGTGTGAGTTTTCCAAGCAGTTATCCTCACTGGTCGAAGTTGACATAATGCCATTACACCATTTAGGTAAGGCAAGGTACCAAAGTTTAGGTAAACCCTATCCGATCGAAAATCTATCTCTAATTCCGGATAATGTACTGGCGGAAATAAAAACTATGGTAGAGTCATATGGCTTAAAATGTGTTATTCAGTCGTAATCCTACCGAAAACCGGGTGGTATTTTCCTTACCGAATACTATATCGATATCATCCTTCCAAAACAGGAGTGCAAGTTTGAAAATTAGAGATGATGGGTATATCATTAAAGTTAATATTACTATAAGAACGGTGGTCGGTTAACTACAAATTTTATGAAAAATCTTGGTTCAAATATATCGTCTTCAGAATTAGAAAATAAGGTCGTAGACTTAAAATATGCCATAAATACGTATGTAAAAGACGGAATGATCATTTACATGGATAATTCCGGGGCAGCCGGTAACGAACTGATACGACAGTTCTGGGGCAAGGACCCATCTTTTACGTTGATAATGAGTCTACTTAGCGGTCCTACACCCGCAAGTCTGATCCACAGCGGATTAGTCAAAAAATGTATTTTTACAAATTGCAGTGATATCTTTCCGAAGCCGACTCCCAATGCGGTGGTTCAACGTGCTTATCAAAAAAAGAATGTTGAACTGGAAAACTGGACTGTCTTGAGTTTAAGCCAGGCACTCATGGCAGGCGCGCTCAATCTTCCTTTCATGCCAACTAATTCAGTCACGGGAACTACAATGGCCGAAGAGAATCGGCAATCTTTTCATATGATTCAAGACCCGTTTGGAAAACAGAACATCGGTGTAGTAAAAGCCTTAAACCCTGATATTGCCCTGGTGCATGGCTGGGCAGCTGATACTGCGGGCAACGTGATTCTCGGGCCATTCGGCGATTCCTGGGCAATCAAAGCAAGCAGGGGCGGAGCTATCGTCACGGTTGAGAAGATCGTATCGACGGAATTTATTAAAGAACATCTTTTATTTGTGAGGTTACCTAGCTATTTGGTCAAAGCCGTTTGCCTTGCGCCTTTCGGTGAACATCCCCATAGCATAAACGGCATTACCGACCGCCTCTACTCCGAATTCAAAGACTATTATGAAGACAGCTATCCTATGGACCGAAAATTCCTTCAGGAGTTCCGTCAGGCCAGCGAAGCGCCCGATACTCTTGATAAGTGGATAAAAGAATGGATTTTGAGATGCGAAACACATGCCGATTATCTGGCGAAGTTGGGAGAGGCGAGGCTCTCGGAATTAAAAAACAAAACTATTAAAGCGCCTAAACAATCGCGTCGCTCAGATGCGACGATAAATCAAGAAAAACAACCTGCTTACAATGATATTGAATTCTCTATAATCGGGGCAATCCGCAAAGTAAAAGAGACAATACTTGCGCATTCCTATAAAACCATGTTCGCAGGTGTGGGGCTGTCAGCATTGACCGGCTGGGGTGCGGTTCTAAGTCTCGAAGAATTGCAATATAAAGTATATATGCTGGTGCCATCACCGATAGGGTTCGGCGCAATGCCTCGCACGGTAATTCCAGTTGGCAACGGCGCTTTCGATTTGCAGGGTTGCGCGGTCGGGGGCGTTAACAGCAGTTGTATCGGAATCATGGGGATATCGCAGATCGATAAGTTCGGCAATATGAATTCCACGAAAATCGGTAACGACACTTATGTTGCCGGCGCAGGTGGCGGCGGTGACATCGCCAGCACAGCCCAGGAAGTGGTGGTAGTCGCAAGGAACCGTGAAGATCGCTTTTTAGATAAAGTACCATATATTACCAGTCCCGGGTCAAGAGTAAAAACCTTGATAACAGAAGATGGTGTTTTTGAGAAAGACGGTCCGGAATTTGTGCTGACTGAGTATTTCCCGAGAGCCTTCATGGAGAAAGACGAAAGAATTAAACAGATAGTTAATAATTACAGCTGGAAAGTGAAAATATCGTTAAAAGTGAATGAAGTCCCGGCACCCACACCGGCAGAGCTTACAATATTACGCTCTCTCGACCCCGAAGGAATCTGGACTTCCAAATGAGTAAAAACAGGCAAAATAGACAACGGTCATCAAGATATTCCAAAACAATGATGATAAACAAAGGAGGAGAATACAATGTTGAAATGGGAATTGGTTGAGGAATACAAAGAGGTTATATATGAAAAAGCCAAGCCGGGATATAGTTCTGTCGCCAGGGTGACGCTGAATCGTCCCGAAAGAATGAACGCATTGGGCAAACAATTGACTGCAGATATGTGGGCGGCGCTGGATAAAGCAGCGCAGGATGATGAAGTTAACGTGGTCATCGTAAAAGGCGCAGGTCGCGCTCTTTCTACCGGCGCCAGTTTGGAACAGGTAGGCTACGTTTACGGATGGAAAGATCCTAAGCCCGGAGAGCGAAAAGCATCGGCTAATATGCGGGCAAGATTACGTCATGATAACAATAGTTTCCGTAGTAAATGGGGAGGCATATTAAATTACCCCAAAATTATAATCGCCCAAGCTCATGGTTATCTCCTCGGCCAAGCTTTAGACACATTCCTTCATTGTGATTTTATTATCGGTTCGGAAGATTGTAAATTCGGTGAAGTCGAAGATAGATTAGGCCTCGCCGGACTTACGCTTTCGCCGATTTGGGTGCTAAGATGTGGATTAACCCATGCATTGGATATGTGTATTACCGGCAGGATGATCGACGGAAAGGAAGCTGCCCGAATTAATCTGATCAACTGGGCGGTTCCGGCCGATAAACTCGAAGATAATGTGAATAATCTGGCCGAAGGTTTATCCAAATACCCTCGCGATGGTATTGCTCTCGGTAAGTCATCACGCCAATTATTATATGACATATTAGGTGTGACCAGCGGAATATCTCATGCCGCTGTAATGCATAGTTTGCAAACGAACATACATTTTGAAGAGGGAGAATTCGGCTTCTTCAAAGCGAGAAGGGATCTGGGAGTTAAAGACGCTATCGCGGAAAGAAATAGATATTACGAACTCCTCAACAACCCTGATAAATTTTAACGCAGATCGTTAATAATTATTAAATACAAGAGGTTCCTGCAGATAAAGAGTTAAAAATTTAAATCGACTCTAAGTCTGCCGCTCCTATCCGCCATTGAGCAAATCAAATCAGAATAATACAGCGGGACACCGCTAGATTTTTAAGGCAGGTTCAATCATGGTAATCAATGAGAAGCAAGAAGGGATGCTTAGCGCGTATCGCGTTTTAGATCTTACCGATGAAAAAGGTCTATTTTGCGGCAAGCTTTTAGGCGATCTGGGAGCAGATGTTATTAAAATCGAAAGACCTGGAGGAGATCCGGCGCGAATGATCGGGCCTTTCTACCACGATCAAATCGATCCCGAAAAGAGCCTCTTCTGGTTTGCTTTTAATACAAGTAAGAGAGGAATCACTCTTGATATTGAAACTCCCAAAGGCCAGGAGATTTTTAAAAGACTGGTAAAAGGAACGGATTTTATCCTGGAGTCTTTCTCTCCTCAATACCTTGATAAAATAGGGCTTGGATACTCAGTTCTGGAAAAACTAAATCCCGGCTTGATTTTGGTTTCCATCACTCCCTATGGTCAAACCGGTCCCTATAAAGACTTCAAAGCATCGGATATCACGTCCTGGGCTATGGGCGGTCACCTGTATGTGAACGGAGATCCCGACCGTCCTCCGGTCCGTATCAGCCATCCGTGTCAAGCTTATCTCCATGCGGCTGCCGAGGCAGCCGTGGGGGCGATGATCGCTCTCCACGCGCGTGAAATGACCGGAATGGGACAACAGGTTGATGTTTCGATTCAAGAAGTAGTGGTACGCGTTTCAGACACCACGATCTCCTGGGATACAAACCATGCAGTCAGGAAACGCGGAGTAGTCGAAGCACGTGCGCGTATTACAACAAAATGGGCTTGTAAAGACGGACATGTTACTTTCACTTATTGGAGTGGCCCCCGGGCCAAACGTTACAATACACCCCTCATTGATTGGATGGCAAAAGAAGGAGTGAACGTCGACTACCTGAAGAGTATCGCCTGGGAGACGTTCGATTTCAGGGAAGCCACGCAAGATGTAGTCGATCTCATTGAAAAACCAACACAAGAATTTTTCATGAGACGTACCAAGGCAGAGTTGCTGGACGGCGCAGTAAGGAATGGCGTGACACTCTATCCGCTGGCTACCACCGCGGACATGGTTAAAAATGTTCAGCTTGTTGCCCGTGAATATTGGGTGAAAGTAGAACATCCGGAATTGGGAGAGTCCATTACGTACGCCGGTGCATTCGGCAAGTCTACCGAAACGCCGATCAAAATCTGGCGGCGTGCTCCGCTTATCGGAGAACATAACAAGGAGATTATTGAGATAGAATTCGGACACTCCGATGATGAGCTAGTAGCAAAAAAGAAAGCGAAAGAGAAGACTCGACTCTTTTATAAAAAAAGCCGGATAGAGAATATCGGGAAAAAGCCGCTTGAGGGAGTGAAAATTGCGGATTTCAGCTCAGCTTTAGTCGGACCTTTTACCACCAAACCGCTGGCTGATTTCGGCGCGCAGATGATTCATGTTGAAAGCAAAAGATGGCCCGATATGCGCACCTCGCGTCCTTTCAAAGATAAGATCCAGGGGTTTAACCGCTCTGCTTATTTCAATCGGGAACATACCAGTCAGTTAAGCGTTGCCTTAAATCTGGCCTCCCCTCAAGGTATTGAGGTTGCAAAGAAAATCGTTGCCTGGGCCGATATTGTAGTGGAAAACTTTGCAGGTGGGGCAATGGACAGGATGGGTCTCGGTTACAAGGAATTGAAGAAAATTAAACCCGATATAATAATGATGAGTTCCTGTATGATGGGACAAACCGGACCATATTCAAAACACCCCGGTTACGGAAGACCATTAACCGCATTGACCGGATTTACTAATATTACCGGCTGGCCGGACCGCGAGGCCACGGATTTGAATGTATATACGGATTTCGTGGCGCCCCATTTTAATTCGCTGGCAATTCTGGCGGCGCTTGATTATCGTGATCGCACCGGGAAAGGGCAATATATCGATCTTTCACAATATGAAAGCTGTCTGCATTTCATGGAGCCGCTGATACTCGACTATAATATTAATCAGCGGGTAGCCACTAGAAATGGAAACCGCAACCCTTCGGCCGTCCCGCACGGAGCATTTCGATGCAGCGGTGAAGACAGATGGTGCGCGATATCAATATTTAATGACCAGGAATTTGTGAAACTGTGCAAGATTATAGGGAACCCCTCGTTGATAAAAGACTCTAAATTTGCCACCTTTAAGGACAGAAAGGGAAATGAAGACGAACTTGAGAAAATATTGGGACAGTGGACTATCAAGCATTCCGCTGAAGAAATCATGACAATGATGCAATCAGCTGGTCTGTCTGCTGGAGTTCTGGAAACCGGTAAAGAACTGATGGAAGACGATCCCCAATTAAGAGCCCGCCGGTTGTTCTGGAAGCTAGATCACCCGGAGGTGGGGACATATCATTCCGAAAGACCTCCTTTTGTGCTGTCCAAGTCACCTTGTGAAGTGCGCCGTGCCCCGTTGCTCGGCGAACACAATGAATTGGTCTTGAAAGAGATTTTAGGTATGTCTGATGAGCAGATTGTCGAACTGGTATTAGCGGAGGTCATCGAGTCGACTTAACCATGGTCTTGTTCTATGTAGCAGCTATTAAACAAACGAAGACCCACGATTTACATCATGGGTCTTCGTTTTAAAACTTTATCCCTTTAATAAATTACTTTTTCCCCTTTTAGCTTTTGGATATCATTCTTCGATATCCCTAATAATTCACCGAAAACATAATCATTTTGCTCGCCCAGTGACGGAGCGTAGCTATAGTTCCCCCTCGATGTATCGCTTAATTTCCACGGCAATCCAGTGCGCCGTAATTTGGTTTTATCCGGATATTCGATATCGACAAAGAACCCCCTTTCTGCTAAATGGGGATCATTTACTACTTCTTCTACATTCAACGACGCTCCAGCCATCACCCCTGCGTTCTGTAGTTTTTGCATGATCTCATAATGGTCGTAATTTATTGTCCAGCCAGTAATCAACTTATCCAGTTTTTCCTGATTTTCGTGCCGACTTTTCTCAGTATTGAATTCCTGATTCTTTGTCCACAAAGGGTTTCCGATAACCTCACAAAAGTTGTCCCATTCCTTGTCACTGGAAACTGCGATGGCCACCCATTTATCTTGTCCTTTACAACGGTAACATCCATGCGGCGCCATATATTCATCTTGATTTCCGATAGAACCTTTTATTTTCTCATTGACAGCGTAATTCAGAGTTTGCTCCGGTGCAAAAGACATTGCCACCTCTATCATAGAGAGATCGATATATTGTCCTCTATGGGTTTTGGAGCGATGGTATAAAGCTGCCAGTACGGCGAAAACTCCATGTTGTGCCGAAATGGAATCATTCCAACCCCTGACTCCCAGCCCCAAAGGCTCTCCGCCGGGAAAACTATTAGCATAAGCGATGCCAGTAAAGGCATCGATAATAGGGGAATAAGCAGGACGCTCGCTATAAGGGCCAGTCCTTCCCCAACCGGATCCTGCGTAATAAATAATATCGGGTTTGATCTTTTTTAAATCATCGTATCCCAAACCCCAGTGTTCCATTACCGCCTTGCCGAAGTTTTCAGCAACGATGTCACTGACCTTGGCCAGCTCTTTTACAATCTCCACTGCTTTGGGATTTTTCATGTTGAGAGTAATACTTTTTTTACCATAGTTAAGAGATGCAAAATAACCAACCCGCTTTGTATCAACCTGTGCGCTTTCCCCCGAAGCATTGGCTTGCTGCATTTTGGAGACTTCCTGGCGCAAATTGGTCTCAATCTTGATAACCTCGGCGCCCATCACCGCTAACCATTGGGTGAGTTGCGGTCCCATTCTTACCTGGGTGAGGTCGATTACCCTGATATTTTCTAAGGGAAGTTTTTGCAATTTCTTCCTCCTTCTGACGATGTCCTAGATCACTCCGGCAGTTTTTAATTTTGCCAAATCCGACCTGGAATAACCCAACATTTTACTGTAAACGCGGTCATTATGTTCTCCGATCATCGGAGCCGGGTGTTTTATTCTCCAGGGGGTATCAGACAATTTGTAAGGAGCGCCTGGGAATTTTAACTTCCCTGCTTGCGGGTGGTTAACCTCAACAAAAAATTCCCGCGCCCTCAACAACTCTGAATCCATGGCTTCTTTTACCGATTGAATAGGTACGCAAGCCGCACGGCTAGCTTTCGCCAGCTGGCTTATTTCCGCTATGGTATGCTGTAACATCCATTCCTTGATCCGGGGTTTGATCATCCCCAAATTTCTACGGCGCGAGCCGGCGGAGCGGCAGACATCACTCTTAGCCCAATCCGGATTACCCATCATTTCAACAAGACTTGACCAAAAGGCGTCAGTAAAAGTGCTGACCATGATAAAACCGTCTTTACAGGCGTATTCGGAGGTTAAAAAGCTCTTCTTGCTGGTTTCGCGATAAAAAGATACACCGCTATCGAAGTAATTATCAAATTGATGACATAATATATAAGCCATCGCTTCCTGTTGGGACAGGTCGATATGCTGTCCGACACCTGATACCTGTCGTGCAATTACTGCGGATAACGTATTGATTGCGGCGATTAAGCCGGCATAATAATCGCTGGCATGGCTGGGAGGATTCAGAGGAGGCTGTTGCTCAATATCGTCCACACCGGATTCGGGGTTGGTATATGCCTCACCGCTCATATGGTTATTAATAAGATCACAGCCTTTATAATCGCTGTAAGGACCCGTTTGCCCGAATGGTGTGATTGACGTAACCACTAATGATGGGTTAATTGCGTGCAGCGAAGGATAATCGAGGCCAAGCGTTTTGATCTCCTGAGGGGGGTTGTTTTCAATAATAACATCGGTTTTCTTTACCAACTGTTTGAAGAGCTTCTGCCCTGCCTCACTCCTGAGGTTTAGTGTCACCCCTGATTTATTGGTGTTGAGATATAAAAATAGACCACTTTTTTCCGGATGGGGAATGTCTTGTGGGAAGGGGCCCCAGTTCCTGGCTCTATCACCTGACACCGGTTGCTCCACTTTGATGACTTCAGCTCCCAGATCGGCAAGGAGTTTTCCACAATAAGGTCCAGATATAAATTCACTACATTCTAATATTTTTAAACCTGAAAGAGCTTCATCGTTCACATTAATCTCTCCTCAGCCAAAAAAGCACCGCAAGATTATCATTTTCTGCATAGTGTCAAATTACTTAATGTTCTTTTAAAGACACTCTATCCCAATGGCGGCGTCCAATTTCAATACAAGCGGACATCCCGATAAGCAGGCAGATTAATTTCCTTCGACTATTATCGAACTAAATGAAAATTATACTTCATAAAGCCCGTTAATATTACTATACTACTAAGAACCGGTATTGTTAAAATGATTCCTTGAAGATCTTTACGATAGCTTTGGCGTCCATCGGTGTGGGGTGGTCAGCCAGCCAGGGAGAAGACTTCAAGGCAAGTTCTGCCACTTCCTGAGCATTTTCCATTTTAAATCCCAAGTCACGAAGACGTAATCTCATCCCAACACTCTCTAAAAATTCCTCAGTGGCTTTGAGTCCATCCTCTTTACCAAAAACATTCCTACCGAGTGCTTTAAATCTGCTTTCTCTGGCGGAATAAAATGACTTCATCCATGCGGGCATTAACGCCGCTAAACCATCGCCATGCGTAACGTCATAATACCCACTTAGCGCGTGTTCAATACCATGGCACGTTGCGGAAAAACCGCCACCGCCCAGTTGTGCCAACTGCCCCGTGGCGACTGTGCTTGCCCAGCAGAGTTCAGTACGGGCTTCGATATCGTCAAGATGGGCAACCACTTTCGGTAAATATTTTACGACCATTTTCATACAGGTCTCACGTATCCCATCGGTCAATGGCGTTGGAGTGCTATCGGTAACATAAGGTTCAACCAGATGAGCAAAAATATCGACTCCTCCTGCTTTGGTCTGGTGCATCGGTACGCTTAAAGTGATCTGCGGGTCGATTATAGCGACTTTTGCCTGAATACGAGAGTCCATTAACGGACATTTAACATGAGTTTCCCAGTTGGTAAAAACGGCCAGATTATTAGTTTCTGCTCCGGTTCCAGCAATAGTCGGTATCTGAATGACGGGCAGTACAAATCCGGTGGTCACCGCTCCGTTCATAACGTAGTCCCAAATTGAAGCAATGGCACTGCTGGCAATTGCGATTCCTTTGGCTGTGTCCATGGCGCTTCCGCCACCGAGTCCGATCACCAGATCGATCTTTTCTTTACGGGCTAACTTTGCGCCTTCGTCGACTGTTGTTGTGCGCGGATTTGGTTCTACTTTTTCAAAAACGACGACATCTACTTTATTATCTTTTAAGTATTTTACGACTTTGTCCAACAAGCCAATGCGTCGGATATCGGGATAAGTAACGATCATTGCTTTATGCCCTAGCTTGGCTGCCTCTTCACCAACGTTACTGATGCCTCCGGTGCCAACTAATATTGCTGTGGGAAGATCGAATCTGAATAACATTTCTTTCTCCTATATTCATTGCTGAATGCAGTAAAATGATTGACCAAATAATACCATATACGGTCGTATCTGTCAAAATATTCGAACACGAATTCGTATTCGATTATTAATGCAATTTTGTGCGGAATATGGTAGAATTTATCACTTCGACTTTATTGAAACTATCATGTATTCGTGTGTAAATATGTTGAGTGATACTACAATGAAAAATATTTGACAATTAAAATATATGTTGTATAATAGCTTTTAATATCTAGGCCGAATACGATATAGAACACTATTATAGAACAAAACCTTAATAAATGGAATTTAAACCTTAGATAGATCGCCGGTGGAGGTGTTAATGAGATAAAGAACAAAATGATTAATATCTTCAAAAGAATAGCAAAATGGAACATAAAGAGGAGGAACTTTTGAAAAAGAAAGGGTTATTTTCATTTTTGACGGTACTGTTAGCGCTTATTATCGTCTCTACACTTTTCCTTAGCGGCTGCTCCAAAACAACCGCTACCACCCCCAGTACATCAGCGACATCTTCAACTCAATCAGCACCACAGGTATATAAGGTCGGTTTAATCGCCAGCCTGACGGGTTGGCTTGGAGCTTTCGATCAATTACAGGTTAACCAAGCTCAACTTGGTGTTGATATTATCAATGAAGCCGGCGGCTTCACTGTAAAAGGTCAGAAATACACTATCCAACTCGTCGTTGAAGACGGGCAGAGTTCCACCGATGGCTGTCTGGCAGCCGCCAACAAATTGATCTTTTCCGATGGAGTAAAATTCATCATCGGTCCCGATGCATGGTTCGGTTCCGCTATTAGCGGTATCTGCGAATCGAATAAAATTATGCACATTCTTGGTTGTGTCACAATGCAGCCGGGAGAAATGGATGCCACTACAACATGGGCATTCCTCGGCGGCACCGCAGTTGTCGAACCATTCTTCCAGGCATTACCTTATCTCAAAGAAAATTACCCGAATGTTAAGAAAGTCGTTCTCTTACAACCGGATGATGGTAGCATACCTTATGTCGGACCTGTAGCTAAAAAGGCTTTACAGGATGCCGGATACACTGTGGTCGGCGATGTCATCGGATATGATAATGCGGCGGTCGATTTCAGTTCATATGCCGCGAAAGTGGTCGCCAGTGGCGCAGACTGTTGTTTCTCCATCAGTGGACTGGCAACAGCCTATGGTTCCATTCTTAAAGACTCCCGTGCTCTAGGCAGCAAAATGGTATGGGCTATTGCCGGCGGCCAAAGTGTTAGCGACCTGCTGACAATCGCCGGACCGGACGCATTAGTTAATTGTTTTGATGCAGCTTTTGATAATAACCCGCCCAACATGGTACCCTGGCAAGCAGAACTTGGAAAGAGAATTGAAGCTAAAATGGGCGCTGCTGTTCCCCAAGTCTATGAATATGCCAATCCTGTCTGGGAATACGTCCAACTTTTCGAAAAAGCTCAGAGTTTCGATCCTGCCGCAGTAAAAGCAGCCTTCGAGAGTTCAACCACACTTAACACATTCTTCGGTCCTGGAACTATCGGTGGATTAAAGACCTACGGCATCAAACACGCTGTCACCCCCGCTATGCCGATATTCACCTTCGATGGTGGTAAACTCACCTTCCAGAAATACGAACCCGGTATCCTCCCGTAGCAATGTAGTCTCTATGCATCCGAACCGAAGGAGATAGAAATATGTCTCCTTCGGTTCGATTTAACATCGTTAATTCAGTTCCCGGCAAAGGGAAATTAAAATAATTCAGTTAAACCGGATAGCGAACAATAAACCTAATTAAAAAGAGGTATTAACGTGACGTCCTTATCCCTTATTTTAACCACGGGTGTGAATTCGATCATATTATCTTCAATGTACATTTTGTTAGCATTAGGTTTCGCTTTTCTTTTCAGTATCATGGGAATCTTGAACTTTGCGCACGGGGTCATATACATGGTCAGTGCGTTCCTCTGTTTAAAATTCACATTATTACTGGGGATGAACCCCTGGCTGGCTTTGGTTTGCACTGTGATCATCGTGGCAATTTTCGGTGTGTTACTGGAAAGGTTCATTTTCCGGCGTTTTTACGGAGATATGAACGGCACGATAGTCGCATGTTTAGGTATCATAGCTGTTCTTCAGAATTCTGTAGTTATCACAGAAGGCTATGTCGTTGAAAAAATCCCCGAATTCGCCCATGGTTTTATGAGAATTGGAGCTTTCTCGGTAAGTTGGGAAAGGATAGTTACTCTCCTGGTTGGCGTAATCCTCCTGGTTCTCGTTCTACTGTTTATTAACAGGACGAAACAGGGACAGCAAATGCAGGCCATCGCTCAAGATACCGAGGGAGCCATTTTCCAGGGTATCAGTATTCATGGAATCGCGGCCTTGGCTTGTATTATTGCTTTTAGCCTGGCAGCAGTATCCGGTTCCTTAATGGGTTCCTATCTTAGCTTCTCGCCTTATATGGGTGATAACATCACGATGAAAATTCTTCAAATACTTGTCCTAGGCGGTATTGGAAGTATTAACGGTATTTTGTACGCGGGATTAATTCTGGGAACATTGGATGCAAGCTTGCCGATTTTCGTTAACGCTGCGGCCGCCCAGGCAATTGTTCTTTTCGTAATTGTTGTTATTCTGCTTTTCAGACCTAAAGGGCTCTTCGGTCGTGAAGTATAAGGATGATTAAGGTTATTAATAAAGATGAGTAATGAACGAATTTCTACAAATATCAGCAGCTGGAACAGGAATTATCAGTTTATTATCTATGCCGCGTTGATAGTGGTTTTAGCCTTGATTCCGGTGTTTATATCCTCGCCATTTATCATTCATATCTGTATATTAACGCTGGTTTATATCATCGCAACTACGAGTTTACGTTTAGTGATGACTTCGGGGCAGTTTCCACTGGCTCATGCAGCATTTATGGGCATAGGCGCCTACTCTTCTGCTATGTTGTCTAAATATTGGGGCTGGTCGCCGTGGCTGACCATCCCCATCGGAGCCATATTAGCAATGGGTTTGGGAGTATTCATCGGCTTTCCTTTTTCCAAATTAAGAACGTTCTATTATGCCATGGTGAGTGTGTTTTTTGGCGCCGGGATAGTCCAGGTCATTGTTGCTTTTGGAAAATACACCGGAGGATCCGGCGGGCTCGCCGGTATTCCGACCCTGTTTGGCGCTGCCTCAAAAATACCTTACTTTTACTTTTTCCTGGCGTTAGCTGTTGTCAGCGTGTTAATCATGTATCGATTGGAGTTCAGTCGTTTCGGATTGAATTTGAAAGCAATTGATCAATCGTATCTGGTAGCAGGTAGCATTGGTATCAATGAAGCCAGAAACAGGGTTATAGTATTGGGTATCGGTTGTTTCTTTGCCGGGTTAGCGGGTGCTGCGTACTCCGCTTATAATATGGGGATATCTCCTACCAATATAGATATGACCGCGACATTATGGCTCGTGTTATATGTCGTCGTCGGAGGAATGGGCAACTTTGCAGGGCCGATCATAGGGACTATTTTCCTGTATATGGTACCGCAGTTTTATCGCGGATTGAAAGAATACACTCCATTCCTGACGGCAGCGTTGTTATTTATCGTAATATTTTTTATACCGAAGGGAATTGTCAGTTTGCCCAAACTAATCTGGCAAAAATTAAAAGGACGTAAAACTAAACGGGAGATCAGTCAATGATTCTTGAAGTAGAAGGCCTTACAAAACAGTTTGGCGGTTTAGCGGCTGTTTCAGACCTTAAATTTAACGTAATTGAAGGCGAGATATTAGGCTTGATCGGGCCTAACGGCGCCGGTAAAAGCACTGTTTTTAATTTATTAACCGGTGTGATCACGCCAACAAAAGGAAAAGTCTCGTACAAAGGGAAAAATATCACCGGTAAGAGACAACATGAAGTTGCAAAATTGGGAATAGGGCGGACGTTTCAGCTAAACCCTCTTTTCCCTAATTTCACCGTATTACAAAATGTTGTAGCATCGTTTCAACTGCGCCCGAGTTCCGGTTTTTCTGACACTTTTTTCAATACTAAAAAATACCGTGATCATGAAAAACATATCCAGGAACAATCTCTGGAAATTTTAAAAATGGTCGGACTCTACAAGGTACGAAATGAACTCGCTAACAGTCAGCCGCATGGATACCAAAAAATGCTCGGAATTGCCAGAGCACTGGCAGTTAAACCGGATTTACTACTGCTCGATGAACCTATCGCAGGTATGAACCCGGATGAAATCGATAACACATTGGAAGTCATTCAAAAGACTCAAGCGTCAGGCGTAAGTATTGTGCTGGTAGAACATAATATGAGAATCATGGAACTGTGTAATAGAGTGGTTGTGATTAATTTCGGGCAAAAAATCGCCGAGGGTACTCCTAAAGAAATCCGTGAAAACAAAGAAGTTGTTCGAGCCTATTTAGGTGGTGCATATGATACTGAGCGTTAAAAATATTTCGGTGTACTATGGAAAAGCCATGGCGCTGGAAAATGTTTCTTTGGAAATTGCTGAAGGTTCTGTTATCACCGTCATCGGGGCAAACGGCTCCGGAAAAAGTACACTTTTAAGAACGATATCAGGCCTGGTGCGGGTTACTTCAGGTGAGATACGGTACATGGGCAAGAGGATCGATGCGCAAACACCCACAAACATCGTGAAAGCTGGCATTGTGCAAGTCCCGGAAGGGCGTAAACTTTTTCCCTTCCTCTCAGTAAGTAGCAATTTGAAACTGGGCGCCAGTCTACGTAAAGATCATCTTGAAATAAAAAGGGATATGGAACAGATTTATGAGCATTTTCCAATCCTTCAAAAACGCTCGAATCAAGCGGCTGGAACTCTGAGCGGGGGTGAACAACAGATGTTAGCCATTGCCCGCGGATTGATGGCTAAACCGAAGATTCTTTTATTGGATGAGCCCTCGATAGGGTTGTCACCCATCATGGTCGATGAGTTGGTTCCGATCATAACGCGGATTAACAAACAGGGTGTCAGCGTCCTCCTGGTAGAACAGAATATTCCCTTAGCACTACGCGTAGCTTTAAAAGGATACGCTCTACAAGTGGGTAAGGTTGTATTGGAAGGCGAAATCGGTTTATTTAAGTCTTCCGATGTTGTGAAAAAAGCTTACCTCGGAGGATAGCTGGATAACCGTTGGACAAAGTTTTTAATTCCGGTATATTGCATTTTTATAGAAGTTACATACCATTGACCGGTATCAATTTGTCAGACATGAAGTGATCATGATTTAGACTTAATGTAATATTCTCTACTTATATTGTGATGTTACATTACTAGAGAATATAATCAGTATAGGCTTTGTACGACTCTATTCAATATCCGATAGCTTCATTACGATATTGATAAGACAATATCAAAAATAAAAGAACATGATGGAAATAGGTAATATTAGTTTTTAAAAGGAATACAATATGCAAAAGATCACTCTAATAGTAAACGGTATCCAACGGCAAATCACGGCAAGTCCGGACATGGTTCTGATCGACCTGCTACGTGAAGATCTGCACCTTACCGGTACCAAGCAATCGTGCGATCGTAAAGGGCAATGCGGCGCCTGCATGGTCATTGTAAACGGCAAGGCAGTCCGCTCCTGTATTACTAAGGTAGCTAATCTGGAAGGCGCCGAGGTTATCAGTATCGAAGGATTGGGGACACCTGCCAATCCTCACTTAATTCAGGAAGCTTTTGTACTGGCCGGCGCTGTCCAATGCGGTTTTTGTATTCCCGGAATGATAATGGCCAGCAAAGCGTTATTAGATCAGAATCCTGATCCCGCCGTTGCGGAAATTAAAAAAGCTTTGGCCAGGAATATGTGCCGTTGTACAGGGTATAAAAAGATTATTGAGGCAGTCCAGTTAGCCGGTCGGTTCATCCGCGGTGAGACCAGTCCTCAAGAAGTAAAGAGCAAAATCGGAGAAGGCATGCTTGGTGTATCACATCCCAGACCGACCGCGATGGTAAAAGCCTGCGGAGTAGCGCAATTCAGCGCAGACATCCCAATGCCACCGGATGCCTTAGAACTTGCAGTCACTCGCAGCACCCAATATCACGCTAAGATAAAATCCTTTGATACTTCAGATGCATTGAAGATGCCCGGTGTAGTCGGAATTATGACCGCCGAAGATATTAAAGGCACAAACCGTATCAGAAGCACGCAGCCCGATCAGCCGGTTTTGTGTGAAGATACCGTCAGATTATTGGGTGACCCGATTGTTGCAGTAGCTGCCAAGACCCGGGATCAGGCAAGGGCAGCCGCTGCAGCAGTCAAAGTTGAATACGAACCTTTACCGGTGATGATGACACCGTTGGAAGCGATGGCTCCCGGCGCCTATCAGATCCATAATTTTGCCCCGGGTAATATAGCGGCATCTCAACCTGTTTTAAAAGGTGACCCCGCAACAGCTCTTCAGAAAGCAACAGCCATTGTTGAAGCGGAATTTGTCACCCAGACAAATCATCAAGCCCCGCTGGAACCGGAAGTTACAATGGCATATTTCGAAGGCGCAGGTGAAAAACCGCAATTGATCGTCTGCGGCCGTAGTATGCAGATTCACGTTCATCTCGCTTTGATCAAAGAAGCTGTTGGATATACTAATATGCGTTATAAAGAAGCCTTTTCCGGGGGGCATTTCGGTATTAAAATGGCAATTGTTACCGAAGCCGTCACTGCCGCGGCGGCATTGCACTTCAAATGCGCCATACGTTACATCCCCAGTATAGAAGAATCGATGCTTATCACTACAAAACGCCACTCTTATAGGTTGAAGGTAAAACTCGCCGCCGACGAAAATGGCAAGATTACAGCTTATTACAACGATTTCATCATAGATAAAGGGGCTTATACATTAGGTGCGCGCGGTCCAATGTCCCGCTCCATTTATATGTTGCAGGGCGCGTATAATATTGAAAATATCAATGCTTTAGGACGAGTTGTATATACGAATAACTCCCCCGGCGGTGCGGCACGTGGAGCTGGTCCGCCGCAGTCGACTTTCGCTCTGGAAACAGCCGTAGACATGTTGGCCGATAAGATGGGAATAGATCCACTGGAATTCCGTCGTAATAATTCGTTGAAACCTGGACAGACAAAAGCGACGGGTATGGTCGTCCGGCAATGGCCGTTTGTTGAGCTTTGCGATGCTATTAACCCACATTACGAGAGAGCGAAAAAAGAAGCACAGGCATTTAACGCCAAGAGCGTCAAAATCAAACATGGTGTTGGCATCGGCGTGCACTCTTTCGGGATTGGAGTCGCCGGCGATTCTGCTAAGTTGTCGATTGAACTGGACCCGGATGACGGCGTCACGATTTATGGCGCAGTTGCCGACCCCGGTGAAGGCAATGATGCGATGCTTACCCAGATTGCTGCGCACCAACTAGACTTACCGCTTGAAAAAGTACGATTATATACACGCGATACTGACAAAACAGTAGATTGCGGACCAGCCGCAGGCAGCCGGTTAACCTGGATGTCCGGAAACACTTTGTTGAATGCAATCGAAAATCTAAAGAAAGGAATGAAAGAATCTGGAGCGAAAACTTACAACGAATTGAAAAAAGCGGGAAAGCCCACCAGATATGATGGTGCTTTCAAGAATGATATTCCTGCCGGTCTGGATCCAAAAACCGGCCAGGGGAATTCATTTGTTTCCGATTGCCACAACATTCAGATGGCCGAAGTAGAAATAGATATTGAAACCGGAACAGTCAGGGTTTTAAAGATAACATCAGCCGTAGATCCCGGTACAATCATCAACCCTCAGGCTTTGGAAGGCCAGATGGAAGGCGGCATGGATCAGGGAGTCGGTTTTGCGCTAAGAGAGGAATATATATTGGGTAAAACTAAAGACTATGTCAGTTTCAAATTCCCGATGATTAGGGACAGCTTTGAAAGCACTATCATTACCCGTGAAACACCCCGTATCGATGGTCCGTTGGGAGCAACCGGCATCGGCGAAATGACAATGACCTCTACCGCTCCGGCGGTATTGAACGCTGTCTACAATGCTTGCGGAGTCAGGATTTTTAACTTACCGGCAACACCTGACAAGGTTAAAGCGGCATTGGCAGCCAAGAAAACAACAATACCTTTGTGAGATATCTCGGCAAGCCCTAATTGAAATCGGGGCTTGCCGATTCAACAATCTAAAGAACAAACCTTCCCATACATTTCGTGATATATTTACTAAAGAGATATATCATATTTTATACTTTACATAATATGTATTTGGAGGATACAATTAAAAAAGGTACAATAACTACCAGTGTAGAAACCGAGAAAGTATTTCTTGTAACTGTCGCTACGAAAGAAAATTCGCAGATTGTATCGGCGGAAGCATCACAGAACGAATTAGTGCAGTTGGTAAAATCGGCCGGGGCCGAAGTGGTCGGAAAAACGATACAACGCCTCGATATGCCGACCAAAGCTCTTTATTTAGGAAAAGGCAAACTTGATGAAATAGTAGCCTTAAAAGATACTTTACAATACACAACCGTCGTATTTGATGATGAGCTCTCTCCCGTGCAACAAAGGAATCTGGAAGATGCTTTTCAAGTGAAAGTTATCGATCGGGTAGCTTTAATTCTGGATATTTTTTCAAAACGTGCTATGACGCGCGAAGGAAAACTGCAGGTTGAACTAGCACAACATCAATATTTATTACCTCGTTTGGCCGGACAATGGAGCCATCTGGAAAGACTCGGAGGTGGTATTGGTACGCGGGGTCCTGGCGAATCACAACTTGAGACCGACCGGCGTCTGATACAAAAGAGGATACAACGGCTGAGTACAGAGGTTGATAAAGTCAGTCAACAACGTTACCTTTATCGTCAACACCGGCACAAAAGCGGAATTCCGGTTGTAGCGCTGGTCGGGTATACCAACGCCGGGAAAAGTACATTATTGAACGCATTAAGTCGCGCTAATGTCGCCAGCGGAAACAAAGTCTTTACGACCCTCGATCCGACGACTCGGCGGATTTTATTACCGGATGGTAATTTCGCGTTATTAAGCGATACGGTGGGTTTTATCAGGAAATTACCTCCGAATATTATTAAAGCTTTTCGTGCAACGCTGGAAGAACTTGAAGAAGCCGATCTATTATTAAATATCATCGATTTTTCTTCCTCTTATGCAGCGGAAGAAAATCACGCGGTAGAAAATATCCTTAAAGATTTAGGATTACTGAAAAAACCAAATATCACCGTCTTAAACAAAATCGACTTACTACTGGGAAAGGATAAAAACTGGACCGAAGAAGAAGCTTTACAGTATTTAACAAGCAACCAACCTGAAAAAGAAGAAAACGTAATCTTTGTTTCTTCGGTTAAAAAGTGGGGATTGAAAAGTCTGCTGGAACAAATTAACAAGATTTTAGTTGAGAAAGTCGGCTTTCAGGCTCATGTTTGAGGTCAATACTTGCTGTAATCGAAAATTAGGCCATCTAAACTACTATTTAGTGTAAAGATACTCAAAGTTAATCCAAGCCATATTATTTACCAGATTATTTTACCCTTTCATATATTGTTCTACTTTTGTTTTACAAAGTTATCCTCATTACATAATATTTAATAGTAAATAATCTTTTTTTGTTACTTTCCAATATTTCATAATATTCTGATTTATAGCTTTTCCGTTTTTAGTTTTTTGTTTTGTTTATTTCAATTGTTAAATAAATATATGTATCACTTAGTAATCCAATAGAATTGAAAGTCTTTATATATTAAAAATATATACAAACAAATGTTCGACTTGCTTAAATAATTTAGGTAGGGCACTTACATATATTTAATGTTAACAGATGACGAGCCCCAACATCCCAGTAATAATAAAAGTATCACTAAGAGTCTAAACATAGGTCAAAATGGAGAAAAACAATCATTCCTTATGTAAACTATAAATTACTTCTGGAGGCTACTGGGGCGCATAATATATGTTATGTATTGTATTTCAACTATGAAATCTCCAATTCATTGACAGTCAGCGATTCTCGCTGTATTATCTTGGCAGCATTATCCCACAAGAAGGAACCAATTCGCCTAACAAACAAAATTAAAAAGGAGATAAATACATGACTGATAACACAATAGATTATCCAGCAAAACTGAAAATCGATTATCCTGACCGGCAACTAAATCGACTCACATCATTCTTTCGCATTTTTACGATTATTCCTATCGCTATTGTTCTGGCTTTGCTTACAGGTCCGGGCACATCGTGGCGACAGCATGCAAACGGATGGACAATGGGCTCAGCTTCAGGCATTGGTATTATTTTTTTCGCAACCCTTTTAATGATCGTTTTTCAGCAAAAATATCCGAAATGGTGGTTCGACTGGAATCTGGCAATTACCAGGTTTGGCTCCCGCGTACTTAGTTATCTATCATTATTCACGGATATCTATCCATCAACCGATGAAGAACAGTCGGTACACATCGATATCCCATATCCTGATGTTAAAAAAGATCTCAATAGATGGTATCCCATCATTAAATGGTTTCTGGCGATTCCTCATTATATTATCTTAGTTTTTTTGGGCATCGCCGCATTTATTTGTCTTATTCTCGCATGGTTTGCAATTCTCTTCACCGGAAAATACCCCAGGGGGTTATTCGATTTTATTGTCGGTGTTTATCGATGGGATATACGTGTCGTGTCCTATGCGTTTATGCTTGTGACCGATAAATATCCTCCATTCAGCATGGATTAACTCATTATGTAATGTATCGATCGTGAAGTACGGAGAGGGAACGTAGTATTATAGTATCTGTAAGGAGAAAGGATACTATATGGTCTGGAAACGTTATTTATTATATTTACTCAGATGGCAGCTCAGTACTCCGATACTTGCGCCGATCATTTCATACTTCAAGCATTCTCCGAGCATTTTCGGAACAAAAGCTGATTGGATAGGTGCTATTGTTGCCAATCTGATCGGTGGTCTGATATTTTTCTGGGTAGACCGATTTATCTTTAATTCTGATAAACTGGGTCCCGTATGGAATGTCAAAGAAGAAGTAAAGTGCGTGGATTGCGGGAAAATCACGCGAGGATACCGTTTGGTAAAAACCAGGAACTATGACAAAACAGGCTCCGTACCTGAATTCAGATGCGAATCTTGTTCAATTAAAAAAGCCCAAGATTTGAAGGATAAAGGTAAAATTTAATCCTCAGCGCTGAAATATATTTGTCTCTAATTAAAAAACAACCTCCTGCCCTGGTTTGATAAATCGGTAGGAGGTTGTTTTTTATGCAGATTAAAACTGTTTTTAAGCGGATTTATTTATCTTTCTTATCTTCCTCCGGCGTAAAATCGCCCACACTATTACCCCAGCGATGATCCATATGGGGCTGAATATACCGAGCCAGATAAGTACATTAACCAAGGCATGGAAAAATCCGCTGAGTCCTTTCCAAGCTGTATTAACGACGTTACCGACATTCCATCCGGATTGAACCATAATATAATCGCTTCTGGTATCATTCGCTGTGTTTCCTTTGTCATCGGTCACGACTAATGTTACGGTATATTTGCCCGCAGAGTTGTAAACGTGAATTGGTGAAACGTCGGTGCTGGTGGATTTATCTCCGAAATCCCATTTATAATTGTAAGGAGAGAATCCCCCCGACACTTCAGCAGAGAAATAAACGTTTTCTCCACCACGGACATTTCTCCCACTCATGGCAGTTAATTTCACATCGAGTTTCGATTGTGACAGTGAGACGGTAATCAAAGATGTAGCGGATGTTTGTTCCAGGTATTGCATGCGTCCTTTGGTAGTCTCGATCAGACCTTCGGTATTGGTCAGCTGTTCCTGGACTGCCAAAATATCGGCGATTTTATCGGCTTTGGTCATGATCAGCAAAAGCTGTGCTTCCGTAGCTTGTAGATTCTTTAATTGCGATGTCAGATCGACATATTCCGATGTTACATCTTGAGAAGAAGTATTTTCAGAAGTAACTTCATCAGCCATTCCACGCAAAGTGGATATAGCTGTATCGAATTGACCGGCTGGTACCCGGATTGTGATAGTTCCGGCGAGTCTGCCATTATCCTGCCACTTATCTGAAGAAATGACGTAACCCCCGGAATCAACAGCCAGTTTAGAGATACGGTCGAGAGTTGACGCGATGTCGCTTACTACCAGGTTCATATTGCTGGTACGCACAATCATGCGCTGAATATCAGGAGTGTATGTTTGTCCTCCTCCGCTATCGTTTTTTGGGGGTGAGGATACCGAATAATCGGTTGAACCGTTAATTGATGTCTGGTATGGTTGAGTCATAGTAATTGTAGGAGTCACTATCCCGCTGCTACCAGACATAAAAGTTCGAGCTGCAGTAGTTGGATAGGCCATAGTTGTCTGCGTCGTCGTGGGAGGATACCTGCCATAATTTGACTCCGGTACAGCGGATTTGGAAGCACAGGATACACTCAATATTATGCACAGTAATAGCAGCAGTGTTCCTCCAATGTAGATTGTTTTTTTCATTCAGTATCTCCTTGATCAGTTTTTGTATTTCGTTGTTGCTCACAGCCAGGATAAATATATAACGTATGCTAAACATAAAAGATAGGTCTGTCAATATTTAGTCATATATAAACAAACAAAAAAGCGGATGCCCTCTGCGACATCCGCTTTTGCCGAAACTCTTTTAAATCTTTATACTTTCTTCGGTCTCAAGATATTTTTACTATCATGCCAGGCGGCCATGCGGGAAAGCCCTTTAAGCAAAGAAGCATCAGGAATAGTCAATGAGAGTCTGACGTAACCTTCACCATTGCCTCCGTAACCGATACCCGGGGTCACCACCACACCCACTTTTTCAAGTAGATCATTCGCGAATTCTACGGAAGTAAAGCCATTGGGCACTTTTGCCCAAATATAGAGACCGGCTTTCGGCGGCTTCGCTTCCAGTCCCATTTTATTTAGGGTATCGACGATCAAATCGCGCCGCCGCTGGTATATTTCATTGTGCTCTTTGATACAATCTTGAGGCCCGTTCAATGCTTCAATGGCAGCATATTGGATTGCCTGCGGGATTCCTGAGTCAAGATTGGATTTCATTGTTTTCAGCGCGTTAATGGCTTCGGCATTGCCCACTGCCATGCCGATACGCAAACCGGTCATATTGTACGTTTTTGACAAGGAATGAAATTCAATACCGACTTCTTTCGCTCCTTCAGCCTGCAAATAGCTAACCGGTTTGAAACCGTCAAAAGCGACTTCCGAGTAAGGGCCATCATGACAAATACAGATATTGTGCGCCTTCGCGAACATCGCTGCTTTATTAAAAAACTGGAGATCGGCAACTGCCCCTGTAGGATTATTGGGATAATTAAGCCATAGTACCTTACTCTCTTTCAATACAGCTTCCGGTATATTATCCAGATCAGGCAGGTAGTTATTCTTCGCAGATATTGGCAGATAATGCGGTTTGCCACCTACTAAATTTGTGCCGATGGTATATACCGGGTATCCCGGATCCGTGATTAGCGCTGTATCCCCTGGATTTAACAGACACAAAGCAATGTGCGCTATTCCCTCTTTAGAACCTATAAGCGGCGCCACTTCTTTATCCGGATCCAGAACGACTCCAAACCGCCGCAGGTACCATTTAGCAATCGTTTTCCTTAGTTCAGGTAAACCCTCGGATTCGGGGTAGCGTTGATTAGCCGGAACATGCGCCTCCTTGCAGAGACGTTCGATAATATGCGACGGGGTAGGGATATCGGGGTCTCCGATACCAAAACTAACGACATCCTCTCCCCTTGCTTTCCTTTCGGCAATTTTGCGGCTTATTTCCACAAACAAATAGGGAGGTAAGCTTTCAACTATTTTAGATAATCTCACGTGTAATTTCCTCTCAAATCAAAATATTGTATTGATAATAAATGCTCACCATTCGCCGTGAAATATGGTGGCGGCAGGTCCGCCTAAATAAACGTTGTAATCGTTATTAATATCCCAATTTACTTTCAAAGTACCCCCAGGTAAATTAACTTCAACTTTGTTGTCGAGCCATCCGAGTAAACTGCCGGCAACGACTATAGCGCAAGCGCCGCTTCCGCAAGCTTTAGTTTCACCAACTCCCCTCTCCCAAACGCGCGCTTCAACCCGTTTCCTGTTGATAATTCTTACCACTTCAAAATTAGTTCCATGCGAAAACATCTTATTTGTTTCTACTTTACTCCCAATTATCTTCAGCGGGAAATCATGGATTTCACTCTTGCTAAAATATACTGCGTGAGGGTTTCCTATGGAAATCACGCTCAACAAGAGTTCCCGCCCTGCGATACCAATCACTTGGTTCATGCTAGTAGTTATGTCAATTATATTTGTTTTCCCGATTTCATTTACGGGAATGCAATCTACTCCTATCTCGGGTCGGTCCATATTGACCTGAATCCGGGTGATTTTTCCATCGCGACGGTTTACCTTTGCGGTACGTATTCCTATCGATGTCTCTATTGTGATGTCAGATAATCCTTGATCCGGGTTACTCTCAAGGTAATTTTTTACCAGGCATCTCAGCCCATTTCCGCATACCGCAGATTCTGAACCATCCGCATTGAAGATACGCATCTTGAAATCGGCGATTTTTGAAGGTAATGATATTAGTAAACCATCAGCACCTATTCCATAGTGGCGTTCGCACATTTTAACGGCGAGGGAAGCCCAATCACTAAGGTTATTTTTTGTTTTAATGACAACAAAATCATTGCCGGCGCCTTGCATCTTGGTGAAAAACATTAACTTGATAGCCTTTTTGATTCTAAATTAAATCGTTTTTACTATGTTTGAATTATAACATAAATTAAAATAGATCTCGTTTTGATTTTCTAGTGCAGCCCAATATAAAGACCGGCGAACGACTAGCCTTTAGTCAATTTGTGTCTAATTTAATTATTATATATAATAGGAAAATATATTTATTTATAGCGATGTTTTCAGAAATTTATTAATCTTAATCATGATCAATGGGTACCATACCCAGATGCTCGCATGGGTGGCCGGGTAAGAAACACGTTCGCATTGTCCACAAGCCCTCCAGAAATCCAATGAAGCCTCTTCAGGAATGATTTCATCCCATCGGGCATTTATCATCAGAACCGCACGACCCTTCAACATAGGCGCATAGGTCAGCGGGTCGATAAGGTAGGTCTGTTTCGCGGGTTCTACGTTCTCAAACCCTTTCTCCGCGACATCTGTCAGATATTTAGCGTACATATTTTGGTTTTCCCGGTATTCATCCTTAGAAATGCGCGTCCCTTTCCTTATCAAAGAGACTCGACTGATTTGCATGATCTTTCCCGAATTGCCTCCATTAACAATAAATATCCCGGCTTTTATGCGGGAATCGATTCCCATAGCGATGGAAGAAACAAAAGCTCCCAGACTCAAGGCTATTACCGTAATTTTATGGCGATCTATTTTGTTACTTTGGCTTGCCCAATCGATGATCTGTCTGACATCAGTAACCGCCATTTGGTAACCTGTGAACCATTCATCGGGAGTTAAACTGGAAAGTTTGGACTTCATTTCATCGGGCAGACGAGTGGCATGAAACGGCAGATAAAGAATGAAACAGGCAATTCCTTGCTTTACTATCCCGGCGGTCATCCATTTAAAAGGCAGCACGCTATGGTCGCCCCAGCCGTGAATAAGGATCGCCAGGGGTGCACTATCTTTCCATATCGGCTCGAAATATTCTCCCCTGGCAACTTCACCACCTGAATAATATTGGGGAGACGCAACGGGAAATTCCACTGCGTAGTGATGCCAGAATTTGTTCTGATTGATGAGCCTCATTTTAAAAGAGTGCAATTGTTGTGAGTATGAGAATGGATTTACGGGCGACAAAGCTTCACTGGCTCCTTTGTCGAAAAGCCTCATACATTACGATGGCGGTCGCCACCGAAGCGTTCAACGAACTGATTTTTCCTTTCATTGGGATGGAAGCAACAGTATCACATCTTTTTCTTACCAGGTCGGAGATTCCGTTCCCCTCATTGCCGATGACAATAGCCGTAGGAATTTTATAGGCGATCTTATCATAACTCGCTCTACCGGCCATATCGATGCCAATGACCCAGACATTGGCCTTTTTCAAAAACTCAATGGCCTGTGAAATATTCGCAACCCTGGCAACCGGTACGTATTCAATAGCTCCAGCTGATGATTTTGCTACGATCGGAGTAAGCCCCACCGCCCTTCGTTCCCGGACAACAAGACCGTGGAATCCGGTGGCGTCGGCAGTCCTCAGAATAGCGCCGAGATTTTGCGGGTCTTCAATTCCGTCGAGGATGCAATATAACGGCGGTTCGTTTTTACTTTTAGAAACAACTAACAAGTCATCGAGACTAATATATTCTTTTGGTGAGACATAAGCTATAATTCCCTGACTGGCGCTAGTAAAGCTCATTCGTTTGATAATACTTTCATCGACAAATTCCACCGGGGTGCCTCTGGTTTTCGCGAGGTTCAGGATTTCCGCGATGACGCTATGCCGCTGGACGTTGTTGGCAAGCAGGATTTTATTTATGGAACGTCCTGCCTTCAGCAACTCGAGGACTGGATTTCTACCTTCAATAATGTCTGACATCAAAGGTAATTATATGGGGAAAGTAATTTTAATACAAGTGAATATTTTCGCTTTTAACGAATTTAGAACGAATATTTTACTCTTTCTTTTTATACTTTTGACAAAGCGCCACTGTATTCCTATACTCCATCACCTGACGCTGCTGTTCTTCAGCGCTCCATCCTAAAAGCCGTCCCATCTCTACGCCTACTGTTTCCGCGGCATCCGATCCCTGGCATTCTATTAACCCCAAACCGCTACGACGAAGAATAAAATCGCTGACTGTAAGAGCGCTTTCTTCATTTACCGTGTACCATATTTGAGCCACGATATCCTTAGAATGGGGACAAAGTTGTTTTTTACCGCGGGTATCTTTCCCGGCCAGTTCCAGTATTCGGGTAAACCGTGAACCATACAGAGAAACTAAATGCGAAATAGTTTCAGAGTCCAATCCGCTTTGTTTTATCGACTTTTCTATTTCTTCCTTAACAATCACGGTTGCTCCAGGTAATGGAGTGGCGGCTGTTTTACAATGGACTTTCATATTCAACCGTAGGCAAACGAGATCAGTGATTTCCTCAGCGATACCACGGGAACCTGTGATTTTCCCTCCCAAAACGGAGATAACGCCTTTTATCCCATCCAGTTTCTCATGATCGATTGTTTGATGAGCGCGGGATACATTAGAAGGTCGTCCTTCACCGGTAGCCGGTAAAGACCGCAATCCGGCATAAACGTAATAAATATCCTCAGCCTTGAAATGAGGAAATACCCTCTGCACCTCTCGTATTATGTAATCTACATCCTTTTTATCAGCGTAAACCGCATCCAAATCATTTGTATAGTCCGTATCCGTGGTGCCAATGAGTGAATACGGCCCCCACGGTACTACGAACCACAGTCGTCCGTCGCTTTTAGCGAAAAGCACCAGTGCATTATTGGATATTCTGGGGGTTAACAGGTGAATCCCTTTGGTTCTCCTGATCTTGTATTTAGCCTGGCCGTATACCATTGTGCAAATAGAATCCATCCAGTGTCCGGCGGCATTAACCACTATTCTGGATGCCACTTCATATTCTTTTCCGGTAATCATGTCCCGTACATTAACACCACGTACATCGTTGCCATCTTTATGGATTCCAATCACTTTAGCATGATTAAGAACAATAGCTTGGTTTTCAACGGCCGAAATGATATTTTCCAGACAAAGACGTTCGGTATACCAGATCTGGCAATCGTAATACAGATCGGATCCTCTCAGTCCTTCCAATTTCAAATTCGGTTCTTTTTGTATAGTAGCTTTGCGTGAAAAGTGCTTTCTACCCGGCACACTCTTATCATATGACAGAATATCGTATAGTAATGTGCCCATCGCCATAATGAAGTGGTCTTTGGTTGTGGTAACAGGGATTAAGAACGGTAGAGGATGCACCAGGTGCGGCGCAATTTTAAGTAGAATTTCGCGCTCCCGTAGATCTTCCCGAACTAATCCAAACTCGAAATGTTGTAGATAACGGAATCCACCGTGTATCAATCGCGTAGAACGTGATGTTGTGCCGGCCCCAAAATCATCCTTTTCTAACAAAAGCGTTTTTAATCCACGCATTGAAGCATCACGCGCCACGGTTGCGCCGATAATCCCACCGCCGATCACAATCAGATCGAATGTATTTCCTGTTAACTCGGAGAAATTTCTTTTCATTTCTCGACTCCGATTTTATTCTATAGCCCAGTTCCGAGAGCGTTCAACAGCGCGTTTCCAATTGTTATAAAGTTTGTCACGCTGCTCGAAAGACATTTTAGGTTCGAATGTTCTTGAAGTAGAGTACTTCAGCGCGATTTCGTGCGTATTTTTCCAGAATCCTACAGCCAAACCAGCCAGAAAACCAGCGCCTAAAGCTGTCGTGTCCGGCACGGTTGATAGCTGAACCGGTATCCCTAAAATGTCAGCTTGAAATTGCATCAGTAATGAGTTCGCGGTTCCGCCGCCATCTACTCTCAACAACGGGACTATTGTATTAGCTTCTTTACTCATAACGTCAATAACATCCCTGACCTGGAAATCGATTGCTTCTAATGTCGCTCTTACGATGTGCCCCTTGTTCGTCCCCCGGGTAATGCCTATAATGATGCCGCGGGCATACATGTCCCAATAAGGAGCTCCCAAACCGACGAACGCGGGCACTATATAAACACCGCCGTTGTCTGGCACCGAATTTGCGACCGCTTCGCTCTCAGCAGAGTTTGATATCAATTTCAATTCATCTCTCAACCACTGCACTGCCGCGCCAGTGACAAAAATACTTCCTTCGAGCGCGTATGTCACCTCTTTACCAATGCCCCATGCTATCGTAGTTAATAACCCACTCTGGGAAGTTACCGGTTTATTTCCGGTATTAAGTAGAATAAACGAGCCGGTGCCATAAGTATTCTTGGCATTGCTGACTTCATAGCAGCCCTGCCCGAAAAGCGCTGCTTGCTGGTCGCCAGCGATACCACTGATTGGTAATTTTATCCCGAAGATTTCGGGGATTGTTTCCCCATAGACCTGGCTGGATGATAGAACCTTGGGTAAAACTATTTCCGGGATATTAAGCATAGCTAACAGGTCTCGATCCCACTGCAGCGTGTGAATATTAAATAACATCGTGCGGGAGGCATTGCTGTAATCGGTAATGTGCTCTGCTCTTCCTGTCATGTTCCAGATCATCCATGAGTCTACCGTACCGAATAGAAGATCGCCCTGTTCCGCCCGTTTCTGCCCGTCCGTGATGTGGTCTAAAATCCAACGTAACTTAGTGGCCGAAAAATAGGCGTCGATGATTAATCCCGTTCTTTCTCTGACCAGGTTATCGAACCCTTTTCGTTTTAATTCTTCACATATTGCAGCACTGCGGCGACATTGCCAGACGATAGCATTGGTCACCGGTTCGCCGGTATAACGGTCCCAGACAACGGTGGTTTCCCGCTGGTTAGTAATGCCAATGCCTTTTACCTGTGAAATGCCGATATTAGATTTTTGAACAACTTCTCTAGCACCCGCGATAGCTTTTTGAAAGAGCTCTTTTGCGTCTTCCTCGACCCAACCGGGTTGGGGGTAAATAGGATGCACTTCTTGATAGGCTTTATTGACAACCTGCCCTTCCACGTTGATTAAGAGAGATGTAGTGCCGGTGGTGCCTTCATCAATGGCCAGAATGTAGTTGGGTTTTTGCATGTAGTATTCCTGTATTAAATTTTTCCAGATTATTAAAAGGATAACAAAACGAAATCCAATTTACAATGTAACTCATACTTTCCTGTTTCAGGCATCGTCTAAATTCATACTTCCTATTACAATAACTATTGATTATTTATCGTATATTAGTTATTGACTATCGATAATATAATGGTTATAATCTAGTGGTAATCTAAAATATCGATAAAGGAGTGAATATTGTGGAGATACGTCAGGTTAAAATGAAAATGTTGGCGAAGATCCTGAAAAACGTCAGCAATATCCTGTTTTTGATAGTTGCCGTCATAGGAGGTATATTTTTGCTAGCCTCTCTTATCGTACTTTTTATCCCGGGAAAAGATATGTCAATATCACCAAATATATCGAGTTCACTAGCGACTTCGATCGGCGGAACGATGGTGGTCAAAGCTAACCTGGAAACACTCGGGGAGATAATGATTAAGCCTTTCTTACAAGCGATGTTTCTGTGGATTGTCTTTCTTGCTCTGATGATATCTGTTATTTTATATGAGCTCAAACGCATTTTACAAAACATGGCTGAGGATAGAGTGTTTGAGAAAAACAATTCAAAAAACTTAACTGTGATGGCGATAGCTTTGATGGCAGGAGCATTTATCGTGAAACTCTTTGAATATCGGCTGACTTCTACGGTAATTCACACGCTTCAAATAGATAAGATCAAAGTTTATTATTTACCGGATTGGACTTTGTTATTAATGGGAATCCTAATCCTGATACTCGCTGCTGTTTTTAAATATGGAAGCTATTTGCAGGACGAAGTCGATTCGACGTTATAAGGGGAATGAAGATGCCTATTATTATACGCTTGGATAGAGTGCTCGCAGATAGAAAAATGCAAATGAATGATCTCGCGGAAAAAGTCGGCATTTCGAACGTAAATATGTCGAATTTAAAAACAGGTAAAGTTAGAGCGATAAGATTTTCTACATTGGAAGCTATCTGTAAGTACCTGAATTGCCAGCCGGGAGACATTTTGGAATATCAGCAGGACGGAAAATAATCACTGGGAGAACGAAATATAAAAGAGGGAGCGTTGTGGACTCCCTCTTTTTTTCTTAATAACTAATCTAATGTAAAACTAGAAGACGAACATTTTAGCTGCTATTTCCGCTAGTTTTATTCCGTAATTCGGCAGAACGCCAAGCAACACCACACCTACGCAGCATATTAATAACGCAATACGTAGCGCGGCGGAACTGCTGACTTTTCCTTCGAACTTCGGTTCGTTAAACCACATTACTTTTACCACACGCAGATAATAGTAAGCGGAGACGACGCTGTTTAACACCGCGATAATAACCAACCATAACAAACCGTGCTGTACCGCCGAACTGAAGATGTAGAACTTAGCCATGAACCCGGCCGTTGGCGGAATTCCAGTCAAAGAAACCAGGCACAGCGTTAACGCCAGAGCAATCATAGGTGCGCGTTTCCCCATACCGTCATAGTCGCTGATACGATCGCTTTCTGCTTTATTAGATAAGGCGATCACTGCAATGAATGCGCCCAGATTAGTCACGGCATAACCGGCCAGGAAAAAGAGCAAACTGCTCTGCCCGAGTCGACTTACTATCGGCGAGAATCCCATGGTCGCAATACCCAAGATCAGATACCCTGCCTGAGCGATGCTGGAGTATGCCAACATGCGTTTAATGTTGGTCTGGGGAATCGCAACGATATTCCCCACTGTCATACCGATGGCTGCCAGAACAGCGAATACCATACCCCAATCCTGACTAAGCCATGTGGGAAAACTGAATGCCGTGTAGAAAAGCCTCAGAATGATAGCAAAACCCGCTGCTTTACTGGCTACGGAAAGATAAGCCGTTATCGGCGTTGGGGCACCTTCATAAACGTCGGGCACCCACATTTGGAACGGAAAAGCCGCAATCTTGAAACCGAACCCGACGATTAATAGTACGAGCCCAAGCATCAGTCCGGAGGCGGATGAAGCGCCCGGTACCCCGATCCTCTGTATCACCTGAGAGATCTCTCCCAGTTGAGTTTTGCCGGTAAACCCGAAGACAAATGCCATGCCATAAAGCAATATTGCCGAAGCGATTGCACCTAGTAAGAGATATTTCAACGAAGCTTCTGAAGACTTGGGATCCTTGAGAAAGCCAACCAGCGCATACAGTGAAATGCTGATCAATTCCAGTGCGACAAAAATGGAAATCAGGTCGGTCGCGGCGGATATTAGCGTCATGCCTAACGTGGATAATAACACCAGCGCATAATATTCACCCTGAAAAGAATCGATCCGGGACATATAATCCGTCGACGCCAGAATCACTAATGCCGTTATCACCGGGAACAATAACTTGAAAAACAACGCGAACTTATCAACTACCAGCATATTGTTGAAGACAGTTTGGGGATTAACACCCCATAGATAAACGGTAAAACCAAAAGATATAGCCAAACCTGCCAGACTGAAAACTGCCAGCCAGCCTTTACGTCGGATAAAAAGATCAAGCACAATCACTAAGATCGCGGTAGCCAAAAGGCTGATTTCCGGCGCAATCAATACAAGGTTCAAAACCCTACTCCTCTAATATCCAATAATAACTAACTGTTCCTATCCGCCTATTAAATGCACAATGGGTGAGATTCCGATCTTGATAATATTGGTCAATATCGATGGGTCCAAACCGATTGTGAAAATCAGAATAATAAAAATAGCCGAATATACCCTTTCCAGTTTGTCGGCGTCCTGAGTGCCGTTAAATTTATCCTGCGGCGGACCGTAAAATACCCTTTGTAACAGCCATAAAATGTATCCTGCTCCCATTAAAATCCCCAGTATCGCGATAATGGTGAAAACTCTGGCGCCTGCGACGGAGCTGCCGAAACTTCCTAAAAAGGTCATGAATTCCGCAATGAATCCACTGGTCCCGGGCACACCCATCGCACCCAGGCCAGCAATGGTAAATATTACGGTTATCATCGGTATCTGGCGCGCTAACCCACCCAGTTTAGCGATATCCCTTTCGTGGGTATTATGCATCACGATCCCGGCAGTAGCAAATAAGAGACCGGTGATTAAGCCGTGACTGACCATTTGCATAGTAGCGCCGACCATACTCACTTGAGTCAATGAGAAAATACCTAATAAAACAAAGCCCATATGGCTGATACTACTGTAAGCAATCAGTCTCTTAATGTCGGTCTGCTTGAGTGTCACGGCAGCCCCATAGATTATATTAACTACTGCCAGACCCAACAAAAGCGGCGCCCATTGACGGGCAACCGCGGGGAATATCGATACGCAAATTCGTATCATCCCATAGCCACCCATTTTCAATAACGCGCCTGCCAAAACAACGCTCACAGCCGTGGGAGCATCTGTATGGGCATCCGGTAACCATGTATGGAATGGAAAAACCGGTAATTTAACCGCAAACCCACCAAGCAGTAAAAAGAACATTAACACTGTGGGCACAACCATGACGTACGAACCGATGCCATTTTGCGCAATTTGCACCATGTCCAGACTGTGAGTCGTAAAATACAGGCAGAGTATGCCGGCCAACATCATTGCGCTGCCGAACAGTGTGTATAGAACATATTTGAGGGCGGAATATTCCTTTCTGCCGGCGCCCCAGATGGAGATCAGGAAGAACATGGGGATAACTTCTATTTCCCAGAAAATGAAGAATAGTAGAATATCAAGGGAAGCAAAGACACCTAAAATGCTCGTTTCCAGCAATAACAACCAGGCAAAATATTCTCTCGGTCTGAGGTCGATTTTCCATGAAATCAGGACAACCAGGAAACCGAGCAGGTCCATTAAAAGGAATAAAGGTAAACTGATACCATCCAAACCGACATGATAATAGGCGCCAATTAAAGGAATCCATGATGCCTTTTCCTGGAATTGCATAACACCTGCCATTGAAGCAGATTTATCAAAATTAAAGAATGCAATTACACCTAAGATCAGGGGTATCAAAGTGAAAATAGCGGCGATATATTTAATCAGCTTTGCACGCGAATTTGATATGCAAGCGATTATAATTGCTCCCAGGGCAGGGAGAAATATTATTAATGAAAGAATGTTAAAATTCAATCTTCTACCCCCTACAAGTAATTCACACTCAACCTAATATCAACAAACTGACAATCAACCCCAGGATACCTAATCCAATTATCAACCCGTAAAATTGTAATTGTCCCGTCTGCATTTTCCGGAAAGTTTTACCGGCAACCAACGTGGTACCGGCCACACCGTTTACCGCTCCATCCACACCCTTCTTATCGAACGAGAACAAGCCGGCAAAGAAATTCTTGACGATCATCTTTTGGATTACAAAGGTATTGATTCCACCATCAATAATCTTGGTATCAATGAAATGCGCTGCTTTGAAAACACCTCCCATCAGCAGTTTTTTTACAATGATCCCTTCATACAATTGGTCGACCCAATACTTGTTATAGAACAATTTATATAAGGGAGAAAAGACTCTACCCAAGTTTTCAGCGGAAAGCCACTTACGACTGTAAATAGCGTAGGCCAGGAAGATACCCGCACCGGCTAATAGTAAAGATATCCAGGGTAATGGCTCGGTGAAGATACCGAATAATCCTTGCAGGACGCTATGGGTTTCACCGGTGCCGAAAAATAAGTTGAATCCTCCGGTAATATTAAAGAAGCCGGATCCTACTGCCAGAACAGTGAGAGCAATTAATGGAATTGTCATCACTGATGAAGATTCATGGAGGTGCTCTTTACCGCGATATGTGCCGCCGAAGGTCAAAAAGACAACGCGGAACATATAAAAAGCAGTCATAAAAACGGTTATCAGCACTAATACGAACAGCAACGGTTGTTTATCAATCGCGGAAGCTAATATCGCATCTTTACTCCAGAATCCGGAAAGCGGCCAGATGCCAGCCAGGCTTATCGTACCAATCAGGAAAGTCATATAGGTTGTCGGCATAGTTTTACGCAATCCGCCCATTTCTCTCATATCAAATGTCTTGGTGGCGTGATTAATACTGCCGGCGCCGAGGAAAAGCAAAGCTTTAAAGAAAGCATGGTTGAACAAATGGAAGATACCTACGGCAACCCCACCGGTCGCCAATCCGAGCATCATATAACCCAACTGGCTTATCGTAGAATAAGCCAGCACGCGTTTTATATCGTTTTGCACGAGAGCGATAGATGCTGCGAATATCGCTGTGATACCGCCGATTATACCGACGGTTTGCAAGGCCATTGCCGAATGCTCAAAAAGCGGATATGTCCGGGCGACCAAAAACACACCGGCGGCAGCCATCGTAGCCGCATGGATCAGGGCGCTAACCGGCGTGGGGCCTTCCATTGCATCCGGTAACCAGACATGCAGTGGGAATTGCGCCGACTTTCCAATTGCTCCCGCAAAAATACCGATTGCAGCCCATGTCAGGACGCTACCGGCCAACATACCGCTGACCGCCAGACTGTGTAACTCGGCAATATTAAATGTTCCGGTCTTTGTAAAAAGTAGGATGATTGCCGCTAAGAAACCAAAATCACCGATACGGGTAATAATGAAAGCTTTCTTGGCTGCGTTAGCGGCTGACGGCTTGTGGAACCAGAAACCGATAAGCAGATAAGAACATAAACCGACTAATTCCCAGAACATGAATGCCAATATTAAGCTATCCGCCATTACCAGGCCGAGCATCGCGGTAGTGAACAGAGACATCGCTGCGTAATAGCGGTGATATCCAGGATCGTCTTTCATATAACCTTGTGAATAAATCTGCACCATCAAGCTGACGATGGTGACCACCATAAGCATGATCCCCGTGAGTGCATCCACCATTACCCCCAGATGGATAGTTACCCCATTGGGAATGATGATCCAGTTTATCTCCGGTATTATCAACTGGTGATTTGCCGCCGCCAGCAATTTAAAAAGTACGATGACCGACAAAATAAACGATACGGACACAGCGGTGATGGTCGCGTATCCAGCCAACTTGGGTTTATCCTTAAAAAACGGTTTAAGGATTAAAAATATTACCGCAAATGACAGTAACGGTATTAGAAATATCAGCCAAACAAAATTGTTTTGCATCACTTTACCATTTCATCAAATCGATTTTATTTGCGTCGATTGTCTCTTTATTTCGGTAGATAGAAATAATGATCGCCAGTCCTACTGCAGTCTCGGCGGCTGCTACTCCCATCGCAAAAAGGGCAAAAACCTGCCCGGTTAATGCCGTCGGCACAATAAACCGGGAGAACGCTATCAAAGCAATATTTACCGCGCTCAACATGATTTCTATAGACATCAAAATCACGATAGCATTATGCTTGGCTAAAGCGCCATAAAGTCCTATGGAAAACAAAACAGCGGATAATATCAGATAATGTTCCAATCCGATTGTCATTTATTCCTGTCCTTTACCAAAACAATTGCTCCCAGAATAGTGGCTAATAAAACCGTAGGTATAATTTCCAACGGAAGGATAAAACCGTTCGTGCCGAAAATCTTAATTCCAAGTCCGGAGGTCGTAGCAGCCGTTGGCGCTGCACCGGATATCTGCCAGTGTGTATTGACGATAGCGTAGATCACCCCGCTGCAGAATAAAGCGGCAATAATCAAAGCGGGAACTTTAAATTTGTTAGAGGGGCTGCCCAGTGTTACCTGTTTGGTCAGCATGATTGCCAGAATTACCAAAATTCCGATGGCGCCGATATATATCAATATTTGCATCGCAGCCAAAAAATCGGCGCTTAGTAAAATAAAGATTCCGGCGATAGCTAGAAAACAAGTGACCAGCAATACCGCCGACCGGAACACATTCTTCAGGAGCACTACTCCCAAAGCAGCGCCGATGGTCGCCACCGCAAACACCCAGAATGCAATTACCTGTCCCATTTACTTCCTGTCAATCAGCAAAGTTTGTTTTGGTAACTTTGCTTCGTTTTCCGGACTATAATATCCACTCGGCTTTGATTTATCAGTCATTAATATATCTTCTTTAGTCAGTTTCAAATCTTTACGTGAATAGCGTGCCTTTTCATATCCAGTGTCCATAAATAGACATTTTTGAGGGCAAGCTTCTACACATAATCCACATGAAATGCATAGTCCCGTATCAACGTCCATTTTGTCCATTTTCAATTTCTTATTTTCATCGCGAGACGTTATCATATCAATACAATTCACAGGACAGGCTCTGGCGCACATGCTGCAGGAAATACAAGCATCTTTATTCCAGACGAGCTGATTTCCCCGTGTACGGCGGGAGACATTCAACTTTTGTTCCGGATACTGTGTTGTGATAGGTCGGCGCATGGCGTTTTTCATCGTAACCGCCAACCCTTTCGCAATCCCCTCTCCATAATTATTGAACTTCAATCTTATCTCCCCTTGTCCGGAAAAACCTCGAGAATAGGACTATAAGCAACGCTGCAAGAATGATGTTTACGCCGGCAATTACCCATTGTGAAATATTCGGCCAAACTACTATTTGAATACCGGTGATCAGCAGGTTAATAAAAGCCAGAGGTAATAAGAATTTCCAGGCAAATCCCATGACCTGATCGATACGCAAACGTGGTAGAGTGGAGCGTATCCAGATGATCACAAAAAATACGACGAATAATTTTATCAGGAACCACAAGACCGGGGGTAAAAATGGTCCTTTCCAACCGCCCAGGTATAAGGTGGTGATAATGGCGGAAATAGCCACCGCCTCCGTATACTCGGCAAGGAAGAAAAGCGCAAATTTTATCCCGGAATATTCGATATTGTAGCCTGCGACAATTTCCCCTTCCGCCTCCAATAGGTCGAAAGGAGTTCGGTTGATTTCCGCCAGAGCCGCGAGGAAGTATATCAGAAAACCCATGGGTTGCAGCAGTATATAAGGAATAGTCTGAGCCTGGACTATGCCGTTCATCGATAACGTGCCGGCGATCAAAACTACCCCGACAACTGCCAAAGCGAGCGGGATCTCGTAACTGACCACCTGCGCAATCACACGCATAGCGCTGACGAGCGCGTATTTGTTATTAGAACTCCATCCGGCCATGACCATACCAACGACGCTCACAGAACTGACCGCCACGATGAAAACAATACCGATATTGAGGTCGACTAGAGCTGCACCATTTTGAAACGGTATCACCGCAAAAATCAGGACTACGGGTACAAAAACCACTCCCGGCGCCAAAAGGTGTATCAATTTATCGGCATTCAGGGGTACGATATCTTCTTTTATCAAAATCTTAATTGTATCGGCCACCGGTTGAAAAAGACCGAAGGGGCCGATACGGTTAGGCCCGATACGAATCTGAAATCGGCCGAGCACCCTTCGCTCGAAGTAAATGAATGCCATTGCCATCAAAATGATAAAAAGAAAAAGAATGACGACAAAAATAATCAAATGGCTCCAGAATCCTGCAGGCCAATCGGGGGGCAAAATGGCAGGATGAAAAATCGTTGGAAAAATGTTGTGTCCAAAGATAGACATTATCGATCTACCTCCCCGACACAGATATCGATACTACCGAATATTGCCATGGCATCCGCTATTTTTACACCGATTAACATTTCTCTTAGAACGGTTAAGTTAATCAAAGATGGAGCCCGCATATGCCAACGGTAAGGATTGGCTGATCCGTCCGAAACCAGATAAAACCCTATTTCGCCCTTGGGACCTTCTATGCGTCCATAAGCTTCGCCTTTGGGCGGACGTAAAACTCGCGGTATTTTAGTTTGTATATCACCGGGCGGTAATTGTTCTATGGCCTGTTTGATGATAGTTGCGCTCTGGAGCATTTCTTCAATTCTGACACGATACCGGTCGTAAACATCCCCTTTCGTCCCGATTGGTATACTAAAGTTCAAACGTCCATATACGGAATAGGGATCTGCTTTGCGAATATCCCAATTCACCCCGCTGGCACGGAGTACCGGTCCGGCAGTGGATAAATTAATCGCCGATTCCTTACTCAAGATACCGACTTTTTTCGTTCTGACCAGTAAAATTTCGTTTGTCTCTAAAAGTTGGTCGTATTCTGCAACAAATCCGGATAAACTATCGATAAATTTCTTAAGCGCCGGTATAAATTCATCGGGGATATCCTGGCTTACGCCGCCGATACGCATATAGTTATAAGTCAGCCTTTGTCCGCAAACCATGTCGAACAGATCCAGGATTTTTTCTCTTTCACGGTACATATATAATAGAGGGGTCATGAAAGCGCCCAGATCATTCAGGAGAAAACCCACAGCCATCAAATGACTGGAAATACGCATTAATTCAGCCATGATTACCCGCAAATACTCCGCGCGCTCCGGGACTTGTATCCCGGCCAGTTTTTCTACAGCGACGACGTATGCCTGATTGTTGGTCATTGAAGCCAGATAATCCAGTCGGTCGGTAAATACAATATCCTGCGGATAACTAAGGCCTTCGGCGAGTTTTTCCACACCCCGGTGCAGATACCCGAAAACCGGTTCCACATCTTGGATGACTTCGCCATCCAGAGTCATGCGCATGCGAAACACCCCATGTGTACTTGGGTGTTGCGGTCCGGCATTTAAAATAAAAGTTTCTGTTTTAAGAACCATTACTGTTTGAAATCCTTACGCAGTGGATATCCCTGGAATCCTTCCCACAAGAAAATACGCTTGAGATTAGGGTGACCTGTAAAAATGATCCCAAAGAGATCATAAATCTCCCTTTCCTGAAAATCAGCCCCTTTCCATAGATCGACTACTGAAGACAGTGTCGGCTTCTCATGGTCTGCTAACCGCGTTTTTAATATCATGTCTTGGTTGTGCTCGATCGAAACCAGATGATACACCAATTCAAAATGGGTTTGATAATCCACAGCAGTTATATAATTAAGATAATTAAAATCAAAACCTGCGGCGATCTTCAGGAAAGCAGCCGCCTGGTGAAGAAATTCAGCTTTAACGACAACCGTATTACCGTTTGATTCCATGATAGATCCCGGTACGGCTGCTTCCAATTTGGCAATTATCTCGGTTGCTGCCAGCGCTGTTGTCATGACAGTTTCCTCTTTCCGAGAGTACTTTGCTTTTTAATTTTTTTATGCAGCATTTGAATTCCATAAAGTAGAGCTTCAGGGCGTGGCGGACACCCGGGCACATAGACATCGACGGGAATTACCATATTTACCCCGGGTACAACAGCATAGGAATTATGGAATAAACCTCCGCTAATAGCGCAAGAGCCCATCGCAATGACCCATTTAGGTTCGGCCATCTGATCATAGATCCGTTTAATTTGCGGTGCCATTTTCCATGTCAACGTACCGTTAACGATCAATAGGTCGGCTTGACGCGGGGAAGGACGAAAAATTTCCATTCCAAAGCGGGAAATATCAAATCGGGAAGAAGCCGCTGATATCATCTCGAAGGCGCAACATGCTAAACCTGCGTTAACCGGCCATACGGAAGAAGAACGCGCCCAATTGATCAATGAATCAGCGGTTGTTAGTATGAAATTATTATGGGGCTCTTCTCCCTGCCAGCTATCCGGATCTTCAATGGGAGTTTGAAATAGTTTTCTGGCAGATTCTATCCCTTCGCCTTCTGTCTTATCCAGTTCCACGCTGGAATAGCCCGCAGGTTGCGGGACATTACTTAATTCCATTCAAGCGCCTTTTTCTTCCAGGCATAAATATAGCCTATCGCGATAATGAAAATAAATATAATTGTGCTGATTAAAGCCGGTGAGCCCAATTGCTTCAATTGGACCGCCCATGGATAAAGAAACACAACCATCACATCCAGCGCGACAAATATCAAAGCGTAAAAGTAATAACGGAAATTAAATTGAATCCAGGTTTTGCCCGTGGTCTCCATGCCGCATTCATAGGTCAGATATTTTTCTGCATTGGGCTTCTGCTGAACAACACGGAAGCGTCTGAGTAGCACGGGTAGACCGATAGCAATACCTACAAACAGAATACCAGCTATCAGGTAAAAAGCGATATAACCGTAATCAATAAGCAATTCACACCCTCTTCCAAAAGTATATTATTTTTTCACGGCTATTATCAATACTTACGACAATTCTTTACTTTTTCTTAACCAGTTTTGTCAGTTCTTTGTCCAGACTAGCCCATGTAATGAGGCTATTCATCAGTTCGGCGACTTTCATCGTCGCAACGCAAATTACACTGTCGCCGCCGCCGTAATACACAAAGAGATCTTCTCCAATAATCACAGCGCCGCAGGGAAAAACCACGTTGCCTACCTGGCCGTTTAATTCATACGACATTTCCGGTTCCAGAATCGGCACTTTCCGACGGGCGATTACCTTAGAGGGGTCTTTCAAATCCAATAACGCCGCAGCGACATAATATGTCATCGGTTGAGTTTTTCGGGAAACACAATGGTAGAGTAACAGCCACCCGAATTTTGTTTCGATAGGCGGCCCTGAAATCCCCAGCTTTTCGGTATCCGCCAATTCATCTTTCGGGCTCATGATAATACTGCCGCCCAACCATTTATTGCCTTCGAACTTCAAATCATCCACCATATCCAACCAGATGCTCACTCCGAGACGGTGGAAAATGGCATATTTGCCGTTGATCTTTTTAGGGAAGATCGCCGCATCTTTATCCGGCACATTAGGCTGAGAAATCAGAATCGGTCGCGACCAATTCCAACATCTGGCAATGAAATCGTCGACCGATACATGAGTTAACGCAACCCTGGGTTCGCTACGTCCGTTGAAGGCGGTATAGAGCATGTATATTGTATCGTCGATTCTTGTCAGTCTGGGGTCTTCACATCCGGAATTACCGCCGGGCACCAGTTTAGCCTCAAAATTTTCGCGCGGCGTATAAATCGGTTCAGGAGGTCGGTCTTCAAAAGTAAAACCATCTGCGCTCGACGCAAAACCAATAACGGAGGTATTATCTTCTGACATTGCCCGATAGGCAAGGTGTACTCTTCCATATTCATACAAAGCTGTCGGATTGAAAACAGCCCGACTTTGCCAAGCTAACTTCGGGTCAGGTTTTATCACCGGATTGCCCCAGAATCGATTCAGTCTGATCTGTTTGATTCTGGTCTCCAACATATCTTCAAGTAATGTTTCCAGTTTGCAAGAAGCGACGGCGCAGGTTGTATCGGCCGCCCCATAATATATGTAGAGCATATCATCATTCACCATTGCACCGGTAGGAAAAACGATGTTCGGTACTTTACCGTATTTCTCGTATTCTTCCTGCGGCATTAGTAACGGCTTATCCGTCCGCGCTATAATTCGTTGCGGGTTATGTATGTCGAGTAGTGCAGCCTCAATGCCGAAAACAGCCGGCGGTGAAAAATAATTCTGTATATAAGAATATATAAGCAACCAACCGTATTTGGTTTTAATGGGAGGCGCGCCAGCTTCGATATGGTCTTTGGGTCCCCTCTGTAAGGGGATAATATTATCATCTAAAAGTGAATACCAGCCTTCCCAATATGTAGGTGAATACATTTGTTCTTCGCGGTCGAAATAAGCTACAGCGATCCTGGTCGGAGGAACATCTGTGTTGACGCTTAACACCACCGCATATTTTCCGGCAACCTTTTCAGGGAAAAGAGACATTGCTTTGGCGTTGAATGGAGTCACCAGGTGTTTTTCGCTGATTTTTTTAAAATCGCGGGTGATCGCTACGCCAACCTTAATGCAAGCAGCGCAAAAAGGAAACGCAGATAACGCTGTATAAAAAATATAGTATTTACCGTTCATCTTCGTAACCCTGGGGTCTTCGCATCCGAATTGTTCCCAATCATATTCAGGTTTTACGAACTGCCGGCGATTGCCGAAGTGTATACCGTCATAACCGAAGGCATAACCAACTGTAGACACAGGTAATTCGTTACCGGCAATTGTTTGAGGCGCCGAAACCGCCCGATATACAAAGTGTATCTTACCGCCATCGCGTATTGGGCAGCCATTGAAAGCCCCATCTGCTTCCCAAGTATTTTCGGAGTAAGGAATCAGGATCGGGTTTTCCAAAGAACGTCTCATGTCAACCATATATTTAACCTCAATTATCAGTTTTACTTTTTCCCGAATTTAGTCATCTTAGTGCCGCATGTCGGACATAAACCACGAATGGCATGACGCATATTTTTCATGACAATATGTCTGGGGTTTTTCATTTCAAACTTTTTCTGGCATTTCAAACAGTATCCCTGCACGTGTTCTTGATTGTCAATAACGTTGCCAAGCGGTGGGTGAAGAGGATAACTGATCTGGATTGCTTCCCTCTCGTAATTGAGCTGAGATAAGAATTCATTCATTTTTGCAGTAGCCACACATACCACCATATCTGCTCCGCCATAATACACAAACAAAGTATCGTTCATCACCACGGCGCCACACGGATATACTACGCCGTACTTCAAACCTTCGTTTTCATATTCCGCTTCCGGTTCCAATATCGGTCTGGTAGTCCTGGCTAAAACACGGGTTGGTTCCTTTATGTCAAGTAGCATCGCTCCGATTTTGTACCTCAAACCATCCTTTTCGTCAATGGCATGGTAAATGAATAACCATCCGTCTTTGGTTTTGATCGGCGGCGGACCGGCAGCCACCTTAAGACTATCCCAACTCGAACTTTTTACCGATATTTTGTAATGTCCTTCCAACCATCTGGTTTTCCCGTCAAAATCAAGGTTATCCACAAAATCGATCAATATGTGCGGAAATATGCGATGAAATATGACGTATTTGCCATCAATTTTCTCCGGGAGCAGACAGGCGTTTTTATCGACGATATCCGGTGGGGAAATGAGAACCGGGGTTTTCCAGTTCCATTTATGATCCAGAAAATCATTAATGTCAATCGAACTCAAAGCCACGCGCGGTGGACTGTAACCGTCATAAGCCACATAAGTCAGATATACTCTATCTTCGATGCGAGTCAATCTGGGATCTTCGCAACCGCCTCCTCCCCCGCCGCCTGAAATATAAGGACTCAACGTATCATTATTTAATCGGGGCATTGAATTAACGCCCTCAAAAAGCTCACGTGGTACGTAAGCCGGTTTATCCAGCCGTTCATCGATGTGAAAACCATCAATGCTGGATGCGTATCCTAGACACGAATTATCGGTTTCGCCAATCGCCCGGTAAAGAATATGTACTTTACCGCCTTCATAAAGAGCCGCCGGATTAAAGACCGCTTTTGTTTCCCACCAGTGTCTGGCATCAGGTTTCAGTATGGGATTATTTTCAAATCTTTTTAAAATAGGAGGAACGTTTATTCGCTCCTGAGTTCTCTTTTTCGGCGCCATTTTTGCCCCCAATACCCGATGTATTCCAGGAACGTCTCAAATCTGTGTTTTTGAGATTTTGAGAGTACACCTGCATACTAGCATAATGAATATCTGCTTTCAATGACTTGCAGCATTGGTTAACGGATTCTTTTTAAGTTATCAGTTGTCAGCCCTCAGTAATCAGTCTGGAATTAAGATATTTGAGTTATCAATAAATATAATATTTTACATATATTAACCGGCTTCAAAGCTAATTCCAGCCTAGGTTGCAGAATATGTCAGCGAATGCCATAATTTTACTAATCTTTACTCTTCTAAAAATAACAACCTGAAACGAGGGAAAATACATGGTAAATAAAAGACTATCACTTGGCCTTGATTTAAGTACCCAGAGCATATCCGCTGTCCTGGTAGATATCGACTCCGGAGAAATATTATATAACCACTCGATCGACTATCAAAAAGACGCACGATTAAAAAAATACGGAGTCACGGGACAAAATTACATATTGCCTCCCAGAAACGAAGGTGAAGCTAATCAACCCCCTAAAATGTTTCTCGCCGCTCTGGATGCTATTTTTTCAGACGTGAAGTCAGCCGGTCTCCAGATGAGGGATATTCTCGCCTGTAATGCTTCGGCGCAGCAACATAGTAGCGCATACTTGAGTCGGCGCGCCCGCACTATCTTCGGCAGACTCAATGTGCCGGGGAATGGAAAATCCAATCTGGTGACGGTTTTAGACGGTTGCTTTTCCCTTGATATAGTCCCGACATGGATGACCTCGGATACAACAAAACAAGCGGATTTCATCCGTAATTTTGTGGGCGGACAGGAACGTATGATTCAATTATCCGGGTCGAATTCCCCATTGAGATTTACCGGTGCCGCCATCAGGAAAATCGCGGAACAGTTCCCTGAAGCTTATCAGGAAACCGAACATATTCATTTGCTGAGCAGTCTGATCCCGGCCGTACTTACGGGAAACTCGAGAGTTCCAATCGATTTCGGAAACGCTTGCGGTATGTCGATGATGGATTATGCAGGGAAAGACTGGTCGGTAAAACTCATTAAAGCCGTCGGCGATGGATTACCCGGAGGCGAGAGCACATTGCGCAACAAACTCTTGCCGATCGTTTCACCTTTTACGATCGTAGGTCGCATTTCAACTTACTTCATCGAAAAATACGGCTTCAACGCAGATTGCAGGATTATTGCCTGTTCCGGTGATAATCCTCAGTCTAAAGTGCTGGTTACGGGCAGTCTTCTCAGTTTAGGCTCGAGTTTCGTAAATATGGCATCAACAGATGGTAAACAACTCGATTTGAGCGGCGCTTCGAACGCTATGTATGATGGCATTGGCCGGCCTTTTATTTTCAGTTGCCGGACTAACGGCGCACTGGTCTGGGACCAGTTACGCGCCACCCATGATTTAAAGAAAGACGAATATGAACCGGCTGAGAAAGCTCTCAAGGAAACCCCGGTGGGACGTTACATGGTTTTCTGGCAACCCCGTGAAGAGAGCTTCCCCGTTTCAGGTAGTTTTGATATGATCAGACAAACCCATAATACTACCGAACTTGGACCGGATTATTCAGGGCTGATCGAAACCTCTCTCGGCATGGTTTATCTTTACTCTAAAACATTCGCAAAAGATTCCTCTGAACCGTTGTATGTTACCGGTGGAGCCAACAGCAGTGCGGAGATTATAAGGAGAGTAGCGGCCATATGGAATAAACCGGTAGTGCGGATCGAAGAAGCCGGCGCCGCTCTGGGAGCTGCCGCTGCGGGCGCTTACGCATTGTTGAAAACGACCGGTAAAGAAGTAAAGATAGAGGAAATCAACAAAAAGTTGCTGAAAAAGGGCGAATTTATTCATCCCGCACCGGCAGATGTGGCTGCTTATCATGAAAAAGGCGCTTACCTGGATAAACTATCTGCGATCGCGCAAAAAATATTAGAGGAACACCCCTGAAAAAACCTGAGAATTTAAATTACGGCTTTCTGATGCTGTAAATGCACCCGCAATAGTTCTGACGGTAGATTTGGTGCTGTTTGGCCAATTGACTAGCACGCTGGAATCCGGCCTGTTTTTTAAAATCCTTCGTTAGGAAACTATCTCCGCCGATTTCCCTGCCAATGCGATTTATTATTTCCGCTGGTTTTTGCGGCCCTATCGTTAAAGTAGTGGTAAAGGCATCAAAACCGATCATAAGCATATGATCATAGGTTGCTTTTAACCGGATATGGAAACAAATCTCGCATCGTCTACCGCCTTCTGGTTCCTGAGCCAAATTAGCCGTCGTTTCCAGCCATTTTTCGGGATTATAAGAAGGCACAATAATTGGAAATTTCATGATGCCGGCGATACTTTCCGCGGCTTTAAGTCTCCGGGTATATTCCTCGACCGGATAAATATTAGGGTTAAAATAATACCCGGCGATCTCGTGGCCTTCGAACATCAGTTTTTCCGCCGCGCCGGCAGCACAGACTCCGCAACAGATATGTAATAATACCTTCATTTTACATTACCAGGATTTTATTACCGAATTAATCTCGATAAAAGATGCAAAGGGAATGCAGCGAATATTATTACGTTTACAATTCTTTAGCAGGCTTTCGGTGGCAAAGATCTTGTAACAATTTCTGGCAGGAGATAAATCCGAAGTTCCATTACCTATATATATAACCTGATAACCCTCTTTCTGATAATGTTCAACATACTTTTCTTTAAACCCTGAATCAACCACATCGCCACCCGGTCCGAGATAACGGACTCTCAAACCGGTAGCATAGAATTTACTTTCCGCGGCATGATATTCCAAACCTTTTAATCCATTCGATTCCAGAATATTTCTGATATAGAAGTCAAGTCCATTGCTGACAATAACAAGTCGAATCCCTTTCTTCTCGCACAGCTTAACGAAATCCTTGAAACCGGGACGCAGTTTGGCTTTATTCTTTATATAATCGAGCATAACTTTCTTACCGGTCTCAACCAATCCGAAAGCCATTTCATTGAATTGCCCGACGGAGATTTTCCCATCAGTATATTGCCTGTTAATGGCACGCCAGTCGCCTTTCGCGAACGCATCCAACAACATGAAACTGATATCTTCTTTCGTAGCGGTACCATCGAAATCGCATTGTATAAGAATCTTTTTTTGCTGTTCCAAACTGCTGGTTACTCCTGTGAAGTTATTTATCGATACCGCTCCCTGACTAAGATGATACCAAACGTGTCCTTCTGCGTCCAATCCAATCCGTCTGTTTTACGATAAATAGCGATTGCTAGAAGTATATGTTAGAATCTGATTTAAAGAATTTACGGGACGGCTAAACGTTTATCAATGAAGAAATATTCTACAATAGTGATCGGCGGCGGAGCTGCGGGTATTTGCGCCGCTATCAGCAAAGCTCGTACCGGTGAGTCAGTTGTGATTTGCGAAAAGACAGCACAACTTGGTAAAAAAATACTGGCGTCGGGGAACGGACGTTGTAATATACTGAATGATAATCTCAGTGATATCTATTATAATCACGCCGCCAGAGATCTCGTAAAATCGATATTCGGAAAAGTCGGGAAATCACAAATATTGGAATTCTTTAAAGAGCTGGGGCTGGAGACCTATTCACCGGATGGCCGGATATTCCCTCTCACCAATCAGGCAGCTTCGGTTTTAAAGGTATTAGAAATGGAACTGAGGAGATTGGATGTGCCCGTCGAATTTAGCTTTAATTGCGCCTCATTATCTTTTTCGAAGGGTGATATTTTTGTTTCATCGACCGCAGGGGAAAAAATAGTTTGTCAGAAATTAATAGTAACCGGCGGCGGTAAAAGCTACCCTGTACTTGGTTCAGACGGCAGTATATATCAAATCGCCGGCCAGCTGGGACATACTATCGTCGAACTGGTTCCCAGTGCCGTGCCTCTCGTGGTAAAAGACACACTATGTCATCTGTTACAAGGACAAAGAATATTTGCAACCGCAGCAAGCATCATTGAAGGACAAAAATCACAGGAAGTTAAAGGAGAATTACTCTTTACAAAATACGGGCTATCCGGAACTTGTATCCTTGACATCAGTGAAAAGATTTCCATCGCCATCAATAGATATCATCAACATGATATGTCGGTTTCCATCGATATGGTGCCTTTCATGGATAGAGCACAACTAAAACATAATATTGAAGAAAGAATAAAAAAAGGTTATTTGCCTGAAGAAATGTTGACGGGTATCTTGCCGAATAAACTCTGTGTCGCCTTGAAAGGTCTTTTTGAAAATACTGCCATCGCGACAGCGGTTAATTCATTGAAGGACAAGCGGTTTAAAGTTGCCGCCACGCGGGGTTGGAATGAAGCAGAATTCACCAGCGGTGGTATTAACGTGGATGAGGTTAACAACCTGACTCTGGAATCCAAATTATGTAAAGGAATTTACTTTGCCGGGGAGGTCCTTGATGTTAACGGCAAGCGTGGTGGTTATAACCTCGCTTGGGCATGGGCTTCAGGGTTGGTAGCCGGTCAGACCAAATGAGTATCGCTGGTAAGTCGTCTACGATTTAATTTTCGCTCCCGTAGTAACCGTCCAACCGTCGGTATTCTTTCCCGTTACACGGAAGGTATTACCGCCAACACTCTTTTCGAAATCAGCGAAAGCGCTGTTGGCTTCGATGTTATGTGACAACAAAATACCTCCTTTCTTCAGTTGTGGCCATATGGTTTTAAATTCCCATGTCATGTTTTCATATGTATGCTCGCTGTCATGGAAAAAGAAATCAATGGGTCCTGAGTTATTTAAGAGCTGCGGGAGTTTATCGTAACTTCTACCGATTGTCAGTTCCCATCTGCTTTTTATGAATTCGGGTATGATCCAACCTGGCGTTTTTTCGATTGGCATCGCCGTTAAAGTCTCATCGCTAAAATGAGGTTTCCAGTTCTGAGTGACCGTATGCCAGGGTACATCGATCGAGCACAACTTTCCCTTTTGGTTTTTATCCAACGCTCGAAGGATATAAGATGAGGACATGCCGCTTGCCACCCCGGTTTCTACAGCTATTTCCGGTTTCAATGCCCGACATAGTACATACAAGGCCAGATAGGAAGGTCGATCGATTGCCAGTACTTTTAGCGAAAAAGGTTGTTTCCCTCCCATGTTATTGCCCTTTTTACCGATACTATCAAGGAATTGATTATCTTCAAGTATTTCCGATAAATATATTTGCGACTCTTTTTGATTGCATTTACCGATACTTGTAACAAAATTTTGAATGTTATCTCTGGTTTCTTGATCTATTTCCATTTATATCTCCGCAACTAACCTATTAAAATAATAGTTTAACCGTTTCCACTGGAAAAGGCTACAAAGTTTACCCACTATTATCCTCGAATTCACCGGGGAATTTGTAGTTTATTGTCCAAATTTTTAAAAGAAATGAAAAACCTATTGACAATTGTTGACGTAGCGTATTAATATAGACTATCATATTTGTATGGTATATCGCTTATTTTACGCTATATGATATTAATGACATACTAATAACTGAATCAAAGAGGCTCTGATGATTCGACCTAGAGCAGCGATGCTAACCCTATACGGCGATTACGTACGCAATAAGGGCGTAGAAATCGGAATCGGTAGCCTTATCAAATTGCTGGGTAATTTCAATCTATCCGAACAGTCTGTTAGATCTGCTGTGTCACGGATGTGCCAAGCCGGTTTACTGAAAGTTCGGCATAGCGGCGGCAGAAGTTTTTATTCACTGACAGACGAAGGCCAAAACCTACTCACTAAAGGCACGCAACGTATATTTGTTCGTAAAAATAATCATTGGGATGGAACCTGGAATATAGTTATCTACTCCGTCCCGGAGTCAAGAAGAGAATCAAGGGATCGGCTACGCCTGGAATTAAGTTGGTTGGGATACGGCTCTTTAAGCCAAGCCACTTGGATATCCCCGTATGATCTTACCAAAGAAGTGGAAGAATTAGCTGACAGGCTAAGGATCAAACAGTATATTCAAACGTTCCAGGCGAGACACCAAGATTCTACCGACCCTAAAAAGATAGTCTATCAATGTTGGGATTTAGTGACGATAAATAAGAGATACGTCGACTTCATCACCAAATATCGCCCAAAACTGGAATACCACCTTAAACGCCTCAACTCCGGTGAAAATATCGAACCCAGTGATTGTTTTGTCGAGAGGTTCAATTTAATTCACGAATACCGGAAATTCCCCTATCTTGACCCTGATTTACCCCAGGAGCTTCTACCCGAAAACTGGCTGCGCCCGGAAGCTGCTGCGCTGTTCGATAAATACCACAATTCGCTCACCGAGAAAGCGAATGAATACTATGACCTGGTCTCGAATAATTATCAGAGTTTCAAGCGAGCTAAACAAGACATACCAAAAACACTGACGAACGATTACCTGCAGGAAGAAATTAGAACTCCCGTTTCCCTATTAAAACGCAAGGAATACGAGGCTTTGACATACGGTAAATGATATTTCATATCTATTTTGGCGGCAAGGGTTAATGTAGGGAGTAACCTGAGGGGGTAAAAAGTGAGGTATGCAGAAACAGGGGTTAATCTAGAGATCGATCTATCCAGTGGAAGTATCGAGAGAGAGGCAACTGACCCGAAATTAACTCAACTTCACCTTGGGGGGCTGGGTACCAATGCTAAGATCTTGTGGGATAGGGTCTCCCCTGATGTTGATCCGTTTTCTCCCGATAATCTGCTTATATTCGGCGCCGGTCTTCTAGCCGGAACACCAGCGCCAGGCGCTAATCGCACCATTATAACCTCATATTCTCCCCAGACTTTATTAATGGGATACTCGATTATGGGGGGATTTTTTGCTCCCGAAATGAAGTACGCCGGTTATGACAAGATCATCTTTCGGGGCAAGTCACCCCGTTTGATTTATGTCTGGATACATAACAACAAAGTAGAACTACGCGATGCCAGCCATCTCCGCGGTAAAGGCGCGATCGAAACTGCGGAACTGATCAAACAGGAATTAAAAGAGCCAAACGCTCAAGTAGCAGCCATCGGGTTGGCAGGCGAAAACAGGGTCTTCACAGCTTCCATCGAACAGGGCCGTTCCAGCGCCAGCCGTCTCGGACTCGGCGCTGTCATGGGAGATAAAAACATCAAGGCCGTAGTGGTCCGCGGAACCCAGGATATCAACCTTGCAAGACCAGCCGAGTTTTATCAGCAATGTAATGATGTGCTGAAATATATAAAATACCGAAACGATAATCCTGTTCCAAACGTAATGACTATTTTACAAGGTCTTGGTTCACCCCAGGAGATGTTGCACGTCGACGAGGCATGGCACACCCAGAATTTTATGTGGGGTAATTCCCGGGTTCGTAGAAAAGACTTCTGGAACAAAGAAATCGAGGAAAGGTGGAAGTCGGTTCAATTAGGCGTGCGGAAGCGATTAATCAGTTGCTACAATTGTCCGATGAAATGCGGGGCGATAATATCCGTCCCCGGCCTGACGACCTATATGATGAAATGCTTCTCAAAACTGACTTATACCATGGCAGCTTTTGTAGATGATCTGGATTTTGGTTTTAAAATCGCGCAACGGGCCACCGAATATGGCGTCGATGGTTTTTCGACTCCGCAAATCATGGCTTTTGCTTTTGAACTCAAAGAAGCAGGCATTCTAACCGACGTAGACTTTGCCGGGTGTCCGACCGATAACGAAGGAAAATTCTACTGGTTACTGGATAGAATCGTCCGGCGTGAAGGAATCGGGGATATTTTGGCGAATGGCACTTACTGGGCTGCCCAGAAAATAGGTAAGGGAGCGGAAGTTTACGCGCATAATAACATTAAAAAACATGAACAGTTACCGCTTAAACTGGGAATGTTGAATCCCGTTTATTTCCTGATGTATGCCACCGGAGAGAAGATAAACATTACGCAGATCGAAGGTCAATTCCCCCAATCGCCTTTCATAACCACGGCAGAGAAAGAAGAATTTGTAAAAGATTGGATTCAAGTCCCCGATGAAAAATTTAAAAAGATCGTCATGGATTGGGAAATAAGGGGAGAACGTTCGAATCCCTACTACCCAACCGTCGATATGTCCGTCGATATTGTTGATTGGCAAGAGACGATGCACTACATTGACGATGCGCTGGGAGTTTGCGCCGGTTTGTCGTCATTCCCTTTAAAACCTCCCTACCATATGCATAATTACCCGCATTTTATCTCGGCAGGTACCGGTATGGACATAGACGAAGAGGGATTGAAGAATGTTTACCGAAGGAACCGGAATCTGATCAGAGCAATCAATGTCAGAAGAGGGTTGAGGAGATCGGACGAGAAACCGCCGGAAGACCATTGGAAAAAGAGATTCCCTGAACTGGAAGAAAAGCTTTTGGATGCGTACTACAAATTTAAAGGCTGGGACAATCAGGGTATTCCAACTAAAAAGTCTTTACAGGAATTAGATTTAGGTTATGTTGCAGAAGACTTGGAAAAGAGGGGCATTATTAAAAATGAGCAAAGTTAAGAGGAAAGTTAAGACAATCAAGATCGACTTGGACAAATGCAACGGTTGCCGGGCTTGTGAGGTTATTTGTTCCGCGTTTCACGCCGCCCCGAAGTATAGCAGCAACAATCCGGCGAGATCCCGTATTCGAATGATACGTGACCCTATAAAAGATGTATATCTCCCGGTATACGCCGGTGAGTACACTGCTGCTGAATGTATGGGCAGAGATAAATACATTATTGACGGTAAGGAATACGATGAGTGCGGATTCTGCAGGGCATCATGTCCGTCCCGGGATGCATTCAAAGAACCGGATTCGGGTCTCCCTCTTAAATGCGATATGTGCGAAGATAATCCACCCGGTGAAAAACCATTGTGCGTACAGTGGTGTCTTAACAACGCCTTGATCTACGAAGAGAAAGAAGAGGAAGTGGAAGAGGAGAAACCGGGAGACGTGGAGATAGGATTGGAATCAATGGTCAACAAATATGGCTTGGATAAAGTACTGGATACCGTAGTTAGAATGGCAAAGAAGGCATAAAGCCGACAGGCGAAAAAAGGATTTACAAAAATAATGGAGATAATCCCTTTAGAACCATTCAAAATGGTGATTGATGGAATTAAAGAGTCCGGCGGAGATGCCGACAAATTCTGCTATCAATGCGGAAAATGTGACACGGTGTGCCCATGGAATAATGTCAGGAAATTTTATGTCCGCAAACTGATCAATCAGTCTAAGTTCGGGGTAGTACCTTTTGAGTCTGAAGATATCTGGCTTTGTACGACCTGCGGTCATTGTGTGCAGGCTTGTCCTCGAGGCGTAGAAATAATCGACGTAATGAGAGCGGTGCGCAGGTTGATGGTGCCGGACGGAGTCGTGCCTGCCAGCATCCCCAATCTGCGAAGCGTAATGACCAGTCTGGCCAGTGTCGGTAATCCCTGGGGACAGGAACCCAAAGATAGGGCGAACTGGGCAAACGACCTGGGGGTAAAAGAATTCGACGAGACGACCGAGATATTATATTTCCCCTGCTGTTATCCCAGTTATGACCCCAGGTTGCGCAAAGTGGCTCAGGCGACTGTCAGTATCCTCAACAAAGCAGGAGTGAATTTTGGGATATTGGGTTCTAAAGAACTTTGTTGCGGTGAAAGCGTCCGCAAAGCAGGCAATGAAGCATTATTCAAACGCCTGGCCAAGGAAAACATTAAAACTTTTATAGATAGCGGGGTAAAGAAAATCCTTGTAGCTTCCCCTCATTGCTACCATACATTTAAAAATGAGTACCCTGAATTCAAAGTGAACTTCGAAGTAGTCCATATCTCTCAATTTTTATACCAATTGGTCAACGAAGGTAGACTTAAAATCACCAGGGACTATAAGAAAAAAGTAACCTATCACGACCCTTGTTATCTGGGACGACATAACGGGATTTATGATGAACCGAGAAATGTTTTAAGCAAGATTCCCGGTTTGGAATTGAAGGAGATGGCGGAGACGCGTGAAAAAAGTCTCTGTTGCGGTATGGGTGGCAGCCGGGTTTGGATGGAAACGGCCAAAAACGAAAGATTCTCAGACATAAGATTAAAACAGGCGCTCGATGTAGGAGCAGAGGTATTGGCTACTGCCTGCCCATATTGTATCACCCAATTCGAGGATGGTAAGCTAAGTTTGAAAGACAATTCAACCCTGCAGATCATGGATATCACCGAGATTCTCCAGGAAGTCATTTAGAGAATCCGGATATCGGATAAGGATTAATAAAGTGGAAAAAGAAGAGATGGAACAGCTTCGGAAAAGTCTCGCGAGGGGTAACTTCGGAGACGTCATGGTGGTTGGAGGCGGGGTTAGCGGGGTGCAAGCCTCTCTTGACCTGGCCACGGCGGGATTCAAGGTTTATCTGGTGGACAAAGCGCCGGCTATCGGCGGTCATATGGCCCAGCTGGATAAAACCTTTCCCACCAATGACTGCTCAATATGAATCCTGGCCCCAAAGCTCGTCCAGGTTGGACGGCATCCGAACATTAAGGTTCTTAGTTACACCGAAGTCGATAACATAGAAGGTGAAGCGGGTAACTTTAAGGTAACTTTGACTAAAAAACCCAGGTATATCGATGAAAGCAAATGCACGGGTTGTACTACCTGTGTCGAATATTGTCCTGTTAAGTACCTGGACATATTTAATCAGGAGATTTCGAGTAATAAAGCCGTCCATATCTTATTCCCGCAGGCGATTCCTTTGATCACTTATATCGATGAAAGTTGCCTGTATCTTAAAGACAAAAAATGCCGGATTTGCGAAGCCGTATGTAAGAATAAAGCTATCGATTTGAATCAAAAAGCAGAGAAGGTAGAAATAAAAGTAGGAGCGGTAATTCTATCTCCGGGTATCGAACCGTTTACGCCTAAGGCAGACAATGAATATGGTTACGGTAAAATGCAGAACGTGGTCACCAGCATGGATTACGAGCGCCTTTTGTGCGCTACAGGGCCGTATGAAGGTGAAATATTGCGGGCTTCCGACAAAAAACATCCCCATAAGATAGCCTGGATCCAATGCATCGGTTCCAGACAGGCTAACCCTAAGGGTGACGGCAATAGCTACTGCTCAGCTGTCTGTTGCACCTATACCCAAAAACAGGTGATTTTAACTAAGGACCATGATTCTGAAGCAGAGTGCACAATATTCCACAACGATATTCGCTCTTATGGTAAGGATTTCGAGCGATTTTTCCAGCGAGCGGAAAAACTTCCCGGCATCCGCTTTTTTAGAAGTTACACATCGGTAGTCAGAGAAGACCCCATGACCAAGAATGTAACCGTGCGTTATTCTACCCCTGACGACGGCGTAAAAGAAGAAGAATTCGATATGGTCGTGTTATCCGTAGGGTTAAATCCTCCGGCGGAAGTAAAGAAGCTCGCGGAAAAATTCCAAATCGAACTTAATGATCATGGATTTTGTCAGACCAGCCCTATTAATCCGATGATAACATCGCGCCCGGGTATTTTTATCAGCGGGGCTTTCGAGGGTCCGACAGATATTCCCGAATCGGTGTTTACCGCCAGCGGAGCCAGTTCCCAATGCGGGGAATTACTTGATTATCGTCGGGATAAACTGACCGAAGAAAGGATATTTCCCCCGGAGAGAGATGCGTCCAAAGAGGAGCCCAGAATTGGCGTCTTCGTCTGTCATTGCGGCGCTAATATCGGCCGGGTTGTCAGTGTGCCATCTGCCGTGGAATACGCGTTAACTTTACCCAATGTTGTACACGCTCAGGAACAACTTTTTTCATGTGCATCCAATTCGATAAAAGAAATTACAGACATAACAAAGGAAAAAGGTCTCAACCGGGTAGTAGTTGCTGCCTGCAGTCCCAGGACTCTCGAACCGTTATTCAGGGAGACTTTACGCGACGCCGGTATCAATCAATATTATTATGAAATGGGGAATATCAGAGAGCATAACTCCTGGGTGCACTCTAAAGAAAAGGAAGATGCCACCGATAAAGCCAAAGACATTATCCGTATGTCTGTGGCGCGCGCTCACCATCTGGAGCCGTTAAAGGAATTTGATCTGCCGGTGAACAAGACAGCATTAGTTGTTGGCGGAGGCATTGCCGGCATGACCTGTTCGCTTTCTATCGCCAATCAGGGACACGATGTCCACCTCATAGAAAGGGAAAAAACACTGGGTGGATTGGCGTTAAAATTACACCATACGCTTGAGGGATTGGACGTCCAGGCATATCTGAAAGACCTGGTTGGAAAAGTATATCAACACCCTTTAATCCACGTGTATACAGATGCAAAAATTACTGAAGCCGCCGGATATGTTGGTAACTTCATTACAGAAGTACAGTCTGAAAGAGGCGTCACCGAAATCAAACACGGCGCCGCCATTATCGCCACCGGCGCCGAAGTATCTAAACCCGTCGAATATCTCTATGGGCAAGATGAAAGAGTCATGACTCATCTTGAACTGGAAGAGCAGATCAATAGAGGCAATGAGAAGGTCATCAACGCTGCGAATCTGGTGATGATACAATGCGTAGGATGCAGAAATAAAGACAGAAATTACTGTAGCCGAATATGTTGTAGTGAGTCGATTAAAAACGCATTGAAATTAAAAGAGCTCAATCCAAAGATGGAGATTTATATCCTCTTCCGCGATATGAGGACTTATGGATTCGCCGAGGATTATTACCGGAAAGCAGCGGGTAAAGAAGTAAAATTCATTCGCTACGAACCGGAAGATAAGCCACAAGTGGAAGCCGGTGAATCGGCCGAAGGCAAGCCTGTTCTCAAGGTTACAGCAACGGATTATATACTGGGCAGCAAGCTGGAAATCGATGCCGATATCGTTACACTGGCAGCTGCAGTTATTCCCACGACCGGTAGCAAGGAATTAGCGCAATTATTTAAAGTGTCTTTGGGGCAGGATGGTTTCTTTCAGGAAGCACACGTTAAGTTGAGACCGGTCGAGTTTGCGGCAGACGGAGTCTATTTATGCGGCATGGCACACTACCCCAAACATATTAAAGAAGTGATCAACCAGGCTTACGGTGCTGCCGGTAGGGTATTAACGTTGCTCTCACATGATACAGTCGTCGCTTCCGGCTCTGTTTGCACGGTGGATGAGAAGAAATGCATGGGGTGTGGGGCATGCGCTTCTATCTGTACCTATGGCTCCATAGAAATGCGTGAGACCAAGCAGGGTAAAAAAGCTGTAGTTAACCCCATTCTCTGTAAAGGAGACGGCCTGTGCAATGCCAGGTGTCCTACAGGGGCGATTCAATTGAAGCACTTTACCGATAAAGGTTTATTTGCCCAAATTGATGCGGCGGTCCCGCACAATAGGGTTCTGCATATGAGCAGACTGTAAATGCTATCAAAGGAGGTGAGAATAAATGAGTACCAGTCTTAAGTTTAAACCTAAAATCATTTGTTTCTTGTGCCATTGGTGAGCATACGGTGCGGCTGATATGGCTGGAGTTTCCAGACTACAATACACTGCTGAAACAAGAGTAATACGCGTAATGTGTTCCGGAAGGGTCGGCTTGGAATTTATTCTCAGAGCTTTCTCAGATGGAATCGATGGTGTGTTTGTCGGCGGTTGCCGTCTAAATGAATGTAATTATATTACTCACGGTAATTTTCACGCGCTGAATATGGTGCTTATGGCAAAAAAGATCATAGAACATATTGGGCTGAACCCGGAAAGGTTGAGGGTCGAATTTATGTCTTCGGCTGAAGGAATAGTTTTTGCAGAAGTGATGAGCGACTTCAGCCGTAAAGTGAGAGAATTGGGACCTATCGGGTATGGTGAAGGAATAGACGAAAATAAATTGAAATCTGATCTCGCTGAAATTACAGCGTTAATCCCGTATATCAAAGTAACGAAAAATGAGAAGCTGGGAACACGTCTTCTGAACCCGGAAGATTACGACAAATTTTTCACCTCAGAAGAAATAAACAAATTATTTAAAGAAGTTCCATCCTACTATATCGATCCAGAGAAGTGCCAGGCGTGTATGATATGTGCCCGGAGATGTCCCGTTGAAGCAATTATCAGCGCCAAAGGTCAGATCCATGTCGTTAATCAGAATGAATGCATCAAATGCGGTACCTGCTTGGATGTTTGCCCGCCGAAATTCGGCGCGGTAACCAGAATTGTCGGTGCGCCTGTTCCGCCGTCGCTCCCTGAAGATCAAAGAACAGTCGTCAGAAAGACCAAAGAAAAAGAGGTTGCTTGAAGTATAAAAGTGATAGTGACGGAATTCACGCAATCGTTCCTAAACTTTATTAAGGATCGTTAATAACCGGGGCGGAATTGTAAAAGGACAGGAGGTAATTATGTCGCCACTTACCGTCAACTACTGGAGCGTAACGAGTTTTGTTGTTTTCTGGGTTTTATTGGCCGTCGCTTTGAGTTTATTTGCACGAAGGTTACTATTAATCATCAGCCTCATAAGGTTGGGGAAGCCGGAGAATCGGTTTGGAAACCTGGTTTCCCGGGCATGGCACGTAATAACGGTAAATCTGTCCCAATCATGTACCTTGAAAACTGTCAATCGAAAAGACCTGTCCGGACTGGGACATGCAATGATGTATTGGGCTTTCGGTCTGTTTGTGATCGGCTACGTCGTTTTCACCGGACTAGGGGCAGGCTTTGGTCTCTCGTTCATCGGCAATACGTTTGAGAGGGTTTACCTATCCATCATGGATATCGCTGCCTTGCTTTTTATCGTAGCCGTCATCATGGCAGTGATCAAACGTTATGTCACCAAGCCGGAGAGATTGGAAAGGCATGAAAGTGCTAAGGAAAAAATTATACAAGCCTCACTTTTCTCCGTCATGATAATCCTGATGGTGCTTTTCTACTTGATGGAAGGCTTCAGGTATGCCGCTTATAATAATCCGGGCTCCTGGCCGCTTATAGGCAGCGCTATTGCCCGTTTACTGATTAGCGCGCATGTTGTGCGATCGGCATTACTATCCGTCTTTATGACTATCTGGTGGGTTAATTATGTCTTACTTCTGGTAGTGGTGGTCTATATACCTAATTCCAAGCACCTCCATCCTCTATTCTCCCCGGCTAATATCCTCTTCCGGGAAAGAGGACCTAAAATGGCGTTAGAACCAATTTTGATGGAAGAGCAGGAAACCTTTGGCGTATCTAAGATTCAAGACTTTACGTGGAAGCAATTGCTGGATCTGTGCGCTTGTACCTGGTGCGGCCGGTGTCAAGCCAATTGTCCCGCCCATCAGACCGGTAAGACCCTCTCCCCGAGAGAGGTGATCCTCAACCTGAAAGAGCACTTGCTGGAGGAAGGACCCATACTGCTGAAAGCTAAACCTGAAACTGCAGCGGACGGCCGTCCCAGTTCAATGATTGGGGGTGTGGTGACCGAAGAAGAAATATGGGCATGCACTACATGTGGCGCCTGCCAGGAAGTTTGCCCTGTTA
>Ga0182021_10000167_pt1 | contig 63024 bp, 82 predicted proteins | sample 612E3MmetaG_FD_120493 | JGI IMG/M metagenome (GOLD analysis project Ga0182021, IMG submission 120493) | Permafrost microbial communities from Stordalen Mire, Sweden - 612E3M metaG (Illumina Assembly) | ecosystem: Environmental > Terrestrial > Soil > Wetlands > Permafrost | place: Sweden...
AAGTAGAATCGGTTTGATCGGGGGAGGCGGGAATCCGATGCCGGGAGAAATTTCTCTTGCTCACCGCGGGGTTTTATTTTTGGATGAATTCCCCGAATTTCCCCGGAGTGTTTTGGAAAGCCTAAGACAACCTCTTGAAGATGGATTTGTCTCGATCTCCCGAGCCAAAGGTTCGGTTACCTATCCTGCCAGCTTTTTGTTGGTTGCTGCCAGTAATCCTTGTCCTTGTGGTTACTATGGTGACACAAAAAGACCTTGTACTTGTTTGCCCGGAATGATTACCAGATATCAAAAAAGGATTTCAGGTCCAATACTCGATAGAATTGATATCCATATTGACGTGCCTTCCGTTGAAACACAAAAGCTAGTGAATGATAGCAAAGAAAAAAGAGAAACCTCAAAACAAATCCAAAAAAGAGTGCAAACGTCCCGCAATTTTCAACTAAAAAGATTTAAAGGAACAAGGATCAAATCAAATTCGGAAATGAGTACGCGTGATGTCAAAAAGTATTGCGAGATAGACGAAGCTTCACGCGCAATTTTAACAAGCGCTCTTGCTACCATGAATCTTTCCGCACGAAGTTATTTTAAAGTCATAAAAATTGCCCGAACGATTGCCGATTTAGCGGGAGAAAATAAAATATCCTCCATCCATATCGCCGAAGCACTACAATACCGGCCAAAAGTAGACTAAAATCATTTTTAGAATGACTGCAACAACTAATGAAATAAAACGCCAGAAATTTAGTGCTTGGATAGTTCTTCTTCGGCAATTTAAAAACCCGCTTCTTTTGGTTTTTATTATTTCCACAATAGTTTCATATATTTTGGGACAGAAAACTGAGGCTTTTGTCATTTGGATAGTAATGACACTCTCAATAGTCTTGGGTTTTTATAACGAGTACCAGGCAGAAAAAGTAATAAATGATCTTATTAAGAAAATTTCTTTTACAGTAACTGTTATCAGGGATGGAATTAAAAAAGAATTACCCGTTCCCGATATTCGTGTTGGTGATGAAGTAATTTTGCATACAGGTTCGATAATTCCTGCCGATATCCGTTTATCTACCTCCGAAAATTTGGAAGTCAACGAATCTGTCTTAACGGGTGAGTCAATGCCGGTTACAAAAGGTGGCGGTGACGCTACTTACATGGGGACGGTTGTTATTGGTGGAAGTGCGCGTGGAATTGTAACTGCAATTGGAATGGATACGAAGTATGGAAAAATCTCGGAATTGGTCGGTAAGGTAAAACCTCTCACGGAATTTCAACGGGGTCTTAAAGATTTTAGTGTTCTTCTTGCCAGAATTGCCGGAGTGACCGTGGTTTTAGTGATCGTCTGCGGTTGGTTTTTGCACCATCCGATCATCGAGACAATCTTATTTGCACTGACTGTAGCAATGGGGATTACACCGGAACTTTTGCCTCTTATTGTTACATTAAGTCTCTCCTACGGTTCAAAAAAGCTGGCGAAGAAAGATGTGATCGTCAAACAATTCGTATCGATTGAGGATATAGGCAATATGGAAGTTCTTTGTACAGATAAAACAGGGACACTTACCGAAGGTAAAATTTCACTTACTTCCTACCAGGACGTTTTAGGTAAAGAAAATTCTGAAGTTTTGAACATGGGTCTTATTTGCAGCTCAGGTTTTGGCCATGAACATTCTACAACCGACCCGATTGATAAGGCAATTATTGATTTTGCTCAAGTCAAGAACATAAAGATTGAAGATAAACCCGAAAAACTTTTCGTGATGCCGTTTAATTTTGAAAATAGGTTCATGTCGGTCGCCGTCAGGATCGGTACAAGGGAGGTATTAATATGTAAAGGTTCACCCGAAGTAATAATCTCCCGCCTTAATGCTACAGAAAGTGAAAAAAGGAAAATTGAAAAAGATGCAGTAGATTTACAAAGACAAGGACTTCGGGTAATTGCAGTAGCATCGAAGGATATTAAGAATTTTGATCCAAAGCTTGTCAAAAGTGAGTTTAAAGAACTTAAATTTGGCGGTTTTTTGAGTTTTGCCGATGTGCCGAAAAAGGACCTAGCGGAAGATTTCAGAAAGTTTGAAAAATTGGGAGTGGCGATCAAAATTATTACGGGAGATAGTGAAGTTGTTGCTGAAAAAGTTTCCCGGGACGCCGGATTTGATTACAAGAAAGTATTAATCAATTCTCAAATAGAAAATATGAATGACGTGCAGCTTGAAAAGGAAGTTTGGGAAACCGATATTTTTGCCAGAATTACTCCGTCGCAAAAAACAAGAATTATTCAGGCTTTGAAAAAAGGAAACCATACGATTGGTTTTTTGGGAGATGGAGTTAATGATAGTCCGGCCCTTCACATCGCTGATGTCGGAATATCGGTTAATACGGGGGTTGATGTTGCTAAAGATGCAGCCTCTATAGTCCTACTTAGGAAAAGTCTCGGGGTGATTGCCGACGGAATTAAAGAGGGCAGAATCACTTTTCAAAATACAATTAAATATATTTTAATGGGAACAAGTTCTGACTTTGGCAACATGATCAGTGCAGCCGCTGCTTCCGTATTTTTGCCATTTTTACCTATGACCCCTGTGCAAGTACTTATTACAGATATTCTTTATGACGTTTCTCAATTATCTATTCCTTCCGATAATGTCGATGCAGATCAAATACAATTACCAAAAAATTGGGATATTGGTTATATAAAAAGATTTATGATTTTCTTTGGACCCATTAGTACAATTTATGATTTTATGACTTTCGCGGTTATGTATTTTGTTTTTCATGCCAGAGGTAAATTCTTTCAAACAGGATGGTTTATTGAGTCATTAATTACTGAAATATTGGTAGTTTTTGTAATCAGAACCAGAAAAATTCCTTTTTGGAAAAGCAAACCAAGTTTTCCGTTTTTGGCTACCTGTTTGGGTGTTGTTGGGGTGGGTCTCATTCTTCCATTTAGCCCACTTGGAGTTTATCTTGATTTTGTTCCTCTCCCCGTGCTTTATTTTGGCTTTTTGATCGCGATTACGGTAACATACTTGGTTGTGGTTGAAATCGGAAAGTCTTACTTAAATAGGGGAATAAGAAAATAATATTATATGAGACTTGTTGTACAAAGAGTTGAAAAAGCGAAAGTTGTAAAAGTTGATGACGGTTCTGTTGTGGGGGAAATTGGTAAAGGATTTTTTGTTCTGGTTGGAATTAAAAAAGGCGATGTAGAAAAGACTGTTGAACAGTTAGCCGATAAGCTGTCAAGATTGAGGGTTATGTCTGATAAAAATGAAAAAATGAATCTTTCGGTTACCGATGCCGGTGGGAGTATGTTAGTCGTTTCCCAATTCACTCTTCATGCCGATACTTCAGGGGGTAATAGACCAAGTTTTATTAACGCCGAAGAACCAAATCGGGCAAAGGAACTTTATGAGTTTTTTGTCACCAAGTTAAGGGAAAAGGGTTTGACTATTGAAACCGGAAGCTTTGGGGATTATATGAAGATAGAAACAATTTTGGACGGTCCTGTTACGATAATCTATTCAGATTAACTTCTCTTTCCTTAAAAACTCCTCCAGTTTCTTCTTTGAAGTATATTGTCGGCCTATGGAAACGAATAATTGATTCATCTCCGGCCAATATTTTTTAGGGACAATTTTAACCAATTCCTTTTCGGTTTGTTCGGGTGTTTTTGTGTGCACCCAACCTAGAAGATTTGAAATTCTATGGACATGAGTATCAACTGCAATTGCCGGAATTCCGAAGGCTCGGTTTAAGACCAGATTTGCGGTTTTGATTCCAACTCCAGGTAGACTGACAAGGTCCGTCCTTTTCATTGGCACTTTTCCGTCAAAATCTTTTAGTAATTTCTCGGCAAGCAAATGTAGATGTTTGGCTTTAGTCTTATAGAATCCTATCGGATAGATTGTTTTCTCAAGTATCTTGGTATCGAGTCGACTTAGTATCTTAACGTTTGGAGCAACGGTGAACAAACGTTTTGAAGCCTTCAGGGTTGTATCATCATTTGTCCTCGCAGACATAACAGTTGAGATTAAAGTTTTATATGGATCGTTACCAAAAACTTCCAGAGGAATTGGCTTGTATTTTTTTTGGAAAACTTTGAAGACTTTTGCAAAATTCATTTTGGTGGGGGGAACACAAAAGGGGCCGGTCGTACCGGTGCCCTCTTGCTTTAAAATATTCAAGATATGAAAGTTATTTGCCTCCGATCTTGAACATGGTTGTGCCACAGACTTCACAAACAGCCTTTGTGGCTTTCTTACCATTCTTCATGGTAACCTCTTGTGCGTCTTTTCCTTCTCTCTTGGCGCGGCACTTTACACAGTACATCATAATTTCTCACCTCCTGTCCTTAGGACAGAACAAACTTGTTCCAGGCTAAGTATACCACTAGCTCCAGGATTAGGATGAAGCTAATCAAGATCAGGCTCCGAATAATGTTTCTTTTTATGTTCGAGGCTGGCTCAGCTTGTGCCAAAGATTCGGCTCTTTTGCCGTGCCTGAACGTAGCCGGGACGGCGATTTTGTCCGGATTCGATTCCCCCTTGACACGTGCCTCACCGGAGGCTTTTGGCTGCCAGGAAACCAAGAAACCATAATGCGGGCTCTCCTTATTTTTCCGGAATCTATGTTCTGCCATTCCTAGTATATTAGTATCTTAATGCATTTTTTTCCACTGCTTCCGCTTGACACCCACTTTTCAAGATGCAAGAATGACTCAGTCTGCCAAAAACCGGATGCAAAACTTAGGGTTTTTTATTTTTTTTATAATCGGTATTTGGCTTTTAACGCTAAGTTTTTTCCTGTATCGTTTCATTGTTCTTTTCAATAAACTTACGAAGGGATTGGAAGTTACCGATCTAAAGAAGGTTTTGGAAAAAATTTTAGCGAGGGGAGAATCTAATACAGAAGAGATAAAAGCCATTGAAAAAAGAGTTGACCTTGTCGAAGAGGACGGGAAGTTTCATATACAAAAAGTGGGTTTAGTTAGATTTAACCCTTTCAAAGAACTCGGCGGAGACCACAGTTTTAGTTTGGCAATTCTTGATTCTAATAATTCGGGAATTGTCATTACAAGCTTACATACAAGAGATCGAACCAGAGTCTATATGAAGGACATTAAGAAAGGGGAGAGCGGATTTGAGCTGTCGGTTGAAGAGAAAAAAGCGTTGGCTAATGCCGAAAAGAGTAGATAATGCTACAATAAAAACACTGTGATGAAAAAAATTAATTTTAAACAGTTTTTGGATAACAAAAAATTCATAGTCATTGCAAGTTTTATAGGTCTTTTTTTTGTCTCTGTTGGACTTTCGTTGATAGTTTTCTATTATACCAATCCCGAGGGAGCCTCGGGGGTACTTTCTAAGATTAACCAAAAAACAAAAATAAATGTTAATCTTCCCAAAACTGAAGAGTGTCCGATAAATGGTGAGAAATATACGAAGGTTGAAAGTGATACTTGGAATACCAGGAGACCTATCGCAATGATGATTGAAAATCATGTTGATGCCCGACCTGAATCCGGATTGTCCCGCGCCGATGTTGTTTATGAGGCGGTAGCGGAAGGTGGAATAACAAGGTATGTATCTATATTTTATTGCGGTGCAGCGGCTGAGGATGTTCAGGCTGCCCCCCTCAGAAGCGCCAGGGTTTATTTTATAAATCTTGCGGCGGGGTACGGGACAGATCCGATTTTTCTTCACCAGGGTGAGGCGAATGACATTTGTAGCGATTGTCCCGGTGGAGTTAAGCCATCCAGTCAGATTAACTCTACAGTAAATGCATTGACACTTTTTGACAAATTGGGTTGGCAGGGTGGTTCTCAAGGAAATAATCTTGACGGTGGGTACAACATCGGTTTTCCAATTGTCGAGCGCAATCAATACCGTTTAAGTAGCACTCCGGCGGCTTGGGAACATTCGGTTGTGGCCGATCTTGATTTAGTTTGGGCAGAGGCCGGTAAGCGCGGTTTCAATTATAAAGATGCAAATGGCGTACCCTGGACCCAGGGTTTTAGGAAATGGCTATTCCAAGACGGTAAGGCCGCTGCCTCACCCGTAGCTCCCGATATTAAATTCAATTTTTGGGATAGCATGCCCGGATATGATGTTGAATGGAAATATGATTCCACAACAAATTCTTACAACAGGTTCAATGCAGGAGTTGCACACGTAGACTGGGAGTTTGATAAACCTCAGTTGAATGCTAAAAATGTAGACATTATGTTTGCTACCGAAAAAGGTCCACTTGATTCAGAACATCATATGTTTTATCAAGTGATTGGAACCGGAAAAGCTTTGGTTTTTCAGAATGGTCAAGTGATCCAGGGAACCTGGAAAAAGGCCTCGCCGCTTGACAGGGAAGTTTTTTATGATACAAATGGGGTTGAGGTGCAAATGGTTCGTGGACAAACTTGGGTTGAGGTGGTTCCTGCTCAAAACAAAGTTACTTATTAGTTAAGTAACTTAAAAATAGTAAATCTGCTCCAAAAATAGATGGCCAATTTAGGTGACATTATTACTTCCAAAGTTAGAATTAAAATCTTGGAGCTTTTTTTCTCCAATCTCAAGGAGATCTATCATGTCAGAGGAATTGTTAGGGAGATAGGTGAAGAGATTAATGCCGTTAGAAGGGAGCTGGCCAAACTTGAAGGCGATGGAGTTTTAAGGAAAGAACCCCGCGGAAACAGGATTTACTACTCAATAAGACCAGAATATGCATTTTTTGAAGATTTAGTTTCGATTGTTGCCAAAACTACCGGTTTGGGCAGGGAAATAATCAACAATCGTAATAAAATTGGGAAAATTTCGTTCGTTATGTTTTCCGGGAAATTTATCGAAAATAAGGACCGTAAGCGGGAGGACGACGTAGATATTTTGGTAATCGGAGAGGTTGTTTTGCCGGAATTGGCCTCGATTATCAGGGTAGAAGAAAGTAAAAGAGGCCGTGAAATCAATTATACGGTCATGGGAAGGGATGAGTTTGATTTTAGAAAGAAGCGGCGTGACCCGTTCCTTTTGGGAATTCTGTCCGGAAGCAGGTTTATGATAATTGGGAATGAAGAAGATTTGGTAAATTAATTTCCAATTTTCTCCGCCGATATGTTATGCTTCAAAGGTAAAATATATGTTTTGGACTCCTATTAAAAAGTTTATTTTAATTATCGTCCTGGTTTTGGCGGCAATTTATGTCTGTTTGCCAAAAAATTTCTCCATCCTCGGAAAAAAAATTACGCGGCCCGATTTAAATTTGAAAATAGCGGGTTTTACTTTGCAGCGGAGTTTTGACACTCATCTTGGTTTGGATTTGGCGGGAGGCAGTCAGCTCGTTTTTCAGGCAGACATGAGTAAGATCTCGGTTGATAAACAAGCCACGGCTCTTGATAGCGTTAAAAATGTAATTGAAACCCGCGTAAACTTGTTTGGAATTTCCGAGCCGACTGTCGAAACATCCGTTTTTGAAGGGAAAGACCAAATTATTGTTGAACTTCCGGGAATTAGCGATACCCAGCAAGCAATAAGCTTAATCGGTCAGACGGCACAACTGGGTTTTTATGAAATTAAAGAAATTCCTGCGACTAAAACCGCCTCCGCTTCTGCCAAACCTGTCGCTACAAATTTAACTGGTGCAGATCTACAATCGGCACGGGTTGTTTTTGACAGTCAGACCGGAAAACCTGAGGTTTCACTTCAATTTACTACCGACGGAGGTAATAAATTTGCGGACATTACCGGCAGAAACGTTGGCAAACCCCTTCCTATTGTTTTGGATAATAATGTGATTGAAGAACCTGTAGTTCAAGAAAAAATTACAGGAGGCACGGCTCAAATCACTGGAAGTTTTACTACAGACGCCGCAAAACAACTTGCAATTCAACTTAATGCCGGAGCACTTCCGGTTCCTGTTAATTTGATTCAGGAAACTACAGTCGGCGCAACTCTTGGGGCGCTTTCCATTAAAGAAAGTATTCTGGCGGGAATAGTGGGAGCCGCGATGGTTTGTCTTTTTATGATTTTGGCATACGGTAAATTGGGCATCATTGCCGATATCGGACTTTTTATTTTCTCGGTGATTACAATTGCGCTTTATAAATTAATTCCGGTTACGGTAACTTTACCGGGAATTGCCGGTTTTATGCTTTCTGTGGGAATGGCCTTGGACGGCAATATTTTAATCTTCGAAAGGTTTAAAGAAGAGAAAACTAAACATGAATATCATCAAGCTTTGGAAATTGCTTTCGGCAGAGCCTGGAATTCAATACGTGATGCATATGCAGCAACTCTTATCACCTGCTTTGTTCTTGCAAATCCATTTGATTGGAGTTTCTTAAACACATCGGGACCGATCCGCGGTTTTGCAATTACACTGGCGCTTGGTATTTTTATCAGTCTTTTTTCCGGAATTTTCGTTTCAAGGAATTTGTTGCGCGTTTTTGTTAAAGAAAGGAAGCAAAAATGATTGATTGGATGAAATACCGCTGGCTTTATTTATTAATTTCCGGAACGGTAATCTTGACCGGTCTTTTTAGTCTTTTCAAATGGGGACTTCAAATCGGTATCGAATTTAAGGGAGGAACATTAATTGAGTATCAACTTGGAAAAAATGAAGACCAATCCGTTTTTGAAAATATTGTTAAAACAAACGGTGTTCAATTTATCTCAGTTCAGAAGACAAGTACTGGATCATATATTTTGAATCTTGGGCAAGTAAGTTCCGATCAAAGGCAAAAAATTCTAACTTCTCTGAAAACCAAAGCAGGGACTGCAACTGAACTGCAATTTAAAACAATTGGACCAACGGTTGGTTCCGAACTTGTCAAAAAAACCCTATATGCACTTATTATCGCCGCTTCCGGAATTTTACTCTGGGTGGCTATTCAGTTTAAAAGTTTCAAGTTTGGAATTTCGGCGGTTTTGGCCATGATTCACGACAGTCTTGTCACAGTCGGAATGTATTCTCTCTTCGGTCACTTTTTCGGGGCACAGGTTGATTTACTTTTTGTAACAGCACTTTTAACAATTCTTTCCTTCTCTGTTCACGATACGATAATCGTTTATGACAGAATTAGGGAATCAAAAAAGAATTACGGGGAAAGTCTTTACGATCTGGCCAATAAAGCCACCAGTCAGACAATGGTCAGGTCTTTGAATAACACTTTTGTTCTGGTATTTATGATGGTTGCCCTTCTTCTTCTTGGCGGGGAAACCATAAGGTGGTTTGTGGCAACTCTTTTAGTCGGATCGATTTCCGGGGCATATTCTTCACCGTTTGTTGCCGTCTCAATTTTGGTTACCTGGGATGAAATCCAGAAAAAATTTAAGAAGCACTAGCCTTTATTTATTTTTAGGAATCTGCCTCGTATTTTTCGGGTTAGCCATTTATTACTCAAATAAAAATAAAATTGTTCAAGTTGTTCCGTCTCCATCCCCGTTTCCAACTCCCAATAGTCAAATTACCTACGCGAAAGTAACGAGAGTTATTGACGGCGACACAATTGTTATTGATACGGGGCAACATGTCAGATACATCGGCATGAATACACCGGAATTGGAAAGTTCAGAATGTTATGCGACGGAAGCAAGTGAAATAAATAAAAATCTGGTTTTGGGAAAAACGGTAAAACTGGAAAAAGATGTCAGCGAAACGGATAAATACGGAAGGCTTTTGCGTTTTGTCTATGTTGGCAACATCTTTGTAGATGATTATTTAGTTAAAGACGGAGCGGCCAAAATAATGAACGTCCCGCCGGATATCGAATATAAAGATGAATTTTTGTCTTCTCAAAATTATGCTAAAGAAAATAAATTAGGACTTTGGGGAAAGTGCTTTTAAGAGAGGTTCTCTTTCGTTTTCAATTTCTTTATTTACCACTTTTTCAAATAAATCATTCAGGATTTTACCAATCTCAGGGCCCGGGGTAAGGTCCGACTCTTTCATCACATCGTTTCCATCAATTTTTAAATCACGCACCGTAAACGGTTGCTTTTGAACTTCGATTAAACGTTTTTTAAATTCCTCGAGCCGCCAGGAAGTTTCGCGGGCGCCGCCGCCAAGGCGGTCAGCAACACGCAAAGCAAGCATGTCATCCATATTCTCAAGTCCGACATTCCTTATGACTCTACGAATAGCAGAATCTGTTTGATGCTCATCAACAGTAAACTGATGCCATCGGATTAGTTTTATAAATTTGTCCTTTTCTTTATTGGAAAATCTAAGCCGGTCTGCAATATTTTCGGCGATTTTTGTCGAAACCATTTCATGATTGTAAAAAGTTATGGTTCCCGTCGCCAATTTTTTATATGTTAGAGGCTTTCCGATATCATGAATCAATGTTGCAAATCTGGTAACGGGATCCGGACTTGAACAATTCTTAAGTGACATTAAAAGGTGGTTGCCAACGTCATAAATATGGTGCCTTCCGGGAGATTTTTGTTCGACCCCGAAACATTTTTCGAACTCAGGTATTATTTCGGCCATGAGTCCGCAATTTCTGAGTAGGGTAATTCCGTCGTAAGGATTTGGAGAGGCTAGAATTTTAAAAAATTCTTCTTTAATTCTTTCCTTGGCAATTTTATTAATCAGAGGCGCATTTTTCTTGATCGCTTCAAAAGTTTTGTCTTCAATCAAAAAACCGAGCTCAGAAGCGATCCTTACCGCACGCATCATTCTAAGTGCATCCTCTCCAAATCGGGCGTCTGGATCACCTACAGCCCGGATTAATTTATTTTTAATATCATCCTGCCCTTTATATAAATCGATAACTTTATCGTTTTTATCAAGGGCCAGTGAGTTAATTGTAAAATCACGCCTGGCTAAGTCCTCCTTTAAACTTTTTCCCCAAGTAATCTTTTCCGGATGGCGGAAATCTGTATAATTTTCCTCTTTTCTGAAAGTAGTGATTTCATGAGGACGCGACGGATCGTCAGGATTATCGGTAAAAACAGTTCCGAATTGGTTATTATAAAGTCCGCCGGGAATAATCTTCAAAATCTCCTCAGGGGTGGCGTTGGTGGTAAAGTCCCAATCGTTTGTAATCCTACCCATGATTATGTCACGGACAGCTCCGCCGACAATATAAATTTCATATCCGGCTTGGCTAAATTTATCCAAGATATCCTTAACGGATTTTGGCAACTCGACTTTGATCATAATATGATTATAACAGCATTCAAGAACGTAAAAATCTGTTTTTACCTGAATTGAACACTGATATATGATACGAAGTATCATATACTACCGTTATGATGAACCAAACGAAGAAATGGGAGATTCTGAATAAAGAAACACCGAAGGATGCGGACAAGATTGTGGCGCTGCTACTTAAAAACAGAGGGATAAAAACAATCAAAGATAAAAAGGAATTTCTCTTCCCGACAAATCCCTCAAAAATATTCTTAAAAAATTTTGAAATAAGCGAGATTCAAATTAAGAAGGCCATCGAAAGAATTAAAAAAGCCAGAAAGGATAAAGAAAAAGTAATAATTTACGGAGATTACGATGCCGACGGCATAACTGCGACGGCTATTATGTGGGAGACGCTCCACACCTTTGGGCTAGACGTGTTGCCGCACATCCCCGACAGATTTGAGGAAGGATATGGAATCAACTCTCAGTCTATAAAAAATTTAAAATTAAAAAAGAATGCATCATATGATGGGAAAAATTTAAGCCTGATAATAACAGTGGATAATGGGATTGTAGGTTTCGAGGGGATTAATACTGCTAATAAGTTGGGAATTGATGTAATTGTTATAGATCACCACCAGAAGGGAAAGGAAGACCCCAAAGCATACTCCATTATTCATACGACAGAAATCTGTGGTTCGGCATTGGCTTATTTTTTTGGAAAAGAATTGCTGGGGAAATCTATGGATCTTGAACTGGCGGCAATCGGGACAGTCGCGGATCAAATGCCCCTAATCGGTGTTAACAGATCAATTGTTAAATATGGTTTGGAAAGCCTAAATTCAACTAAGCGCCCGGGTCTTCGCGCAATTTTTGAAAACTCAAAAATCGAAAACATTGGAACTTATGAAATTAATTACATAATCGCTCCGCGCATTAATGCCATGGGGCGCTTGGCTCAAGGAATCGATTCTTTACGGCTTCTTTGTACCACCAGACCAAGTAGGGCTAAAGAACTTTCTGCACTTTTGAATAAAACCAATCTAGAAAGGCAAAAAATTGTTGATCAGGTTACTCTTCACGCTCTCGGGCAAGTCAAGAATAAGGCAATTCCGTCAATTATCATCATGGCAAGTGAAAACTATCATGAAGGCGTCATCGGTTTGGCAGCCGGGAAATTGGTGGAACAATTTTACAGGCCGGCGATAGTATTTTCTAAAAATGGGAAAATTTCTAAGGCTTCAGCAAGATCTATCCCCGGATTTAATATAATCGAAGCGATAAGATATGTGGATCTTCATTTGGAAGGCGGCGGTCACCCGATGGCGGCGGGGTTTTCCATTGAAACAGAAAAAATAGAAGCCTTCACAAAAAAAATTAATGAATACGCAGACACATTACTTACAGATGCGCTTTTGGAACGAAAACTTAAAATTGATTGTGAAATAAAATTCGATCAAATAAATCTTGAGTTAGTAGAACTGATAAAGAAATTTGAGCCGACAGGTCTGGGAAATCCGGGACCGACATTCGTATCAAAAAGTGTTGAAATTATTGACGCAAAAGCCGTGGGGCGAGATGCCAAGCATTTAAAACTAAAATTAAAACAACATGAACAGGTTTTTGACTCAATATTCTTTGGTGGGGGAGAAAATTACTCAAAATTATCCCCGGGGTCAAATATAAACATTGCTTATCATGTTGAGGAGAATTTATGGAATGGAATCAGTAGTATCCAACTTAGAATCAGGGATATTCATATTTGATGCAAGTTTTCCCCTTGCAATTACTCTTTCAGGCCAATTTGAGGCCATAATGCTCAGAATTTTTTGAGCTTTTTCAAATTCCTTTAGTTCAACCGATATTATAGCCAGTTTACGCAATTCTTCGTAAAGTTCATATTTCCCGCCGTTTCCGTCTTTTTCCATTTTAGAAGAAGTATTTTATCATTTGCTTAACAAATGACCAAGCCATGCTCGTCAGAGTGCACAGATCAGGGTAATGGTAGATTTAGCTCACGATGTGCATTAGAATAGGAACAATGGAAAGAACATTGATTTTAGATACAGTTAAGAAAATTGGGGAAAAAGTTAAGATTGATGGTTTTGTTCATGTTGTCCGTGCTCACGGTAAAATCGCCTTTGCGGACATTATTGATCGATCAGGAGTGCTTCAAGTTGTCGGAGGCACAGAAATTGCTGACCTAAGGCCACAATATTCTGTGGAGGTTGAAGGAATTGTTAATGCGCGGCCGGAAAAAATGATTAATGACAAAATTGAAACCGGTAAAGTCGAACTTTCTGCCGAAAAAGTAACAGTTTTGGCAAAATCCGACGAAATGCCATTTGATATGGGTGCGGAAGAACTAAATCTTGAGTTACCTACACTTCTCGACTACCGGAGCCTTACGCTGCGTCATCCAAAAATAAAGGCAATTTTCAAGGTTCAGGCCGTCATTATTGACGCGTTTAGACAGGCTCTTATTAAGAAAGATTTTATTGAATTTCAGGCCCCTTCAATAATCTCTTCGGTACCTGAAGGCGGAGCAGAAGTTTTTAAAGTTGACTATTTTGGTCATGATGTGTATTTATCTCAAAGCCCTCAACTCTATAAATCACTATTGGTCGGAGCTTTTGAACGGGTTTTTAGTGTTAATCAAATATTTAGAGCTGAACCTTCTGTGACAACGCGTCATTTGACTGAGGCGACAAGCTTGGACGCAGAATTTGGTTTTATAAATTCTTGGGGGGAAGTACAAGAAATGGAAGAATACGTTATCCGTTATATTTTCTCTGAAGTTGAGAAAAAATGTGCGGGTGAATTGGCATTATACAATGCCACTTTACCGAAGCTTTCAACCAAAATTCCGGTGATCAAATTGAGAGAAGCACAGGAAATTGTTTTCAAAAGAATTGGGCGTGACTGTCGAAATGAAAAGGATTTGGCGCCTGAAGACGAACGCGAAATTTGTAAGTGGGCTTTAGAAGAAAAAGGTAGCGATCTTATTTTTGTTTCCCATTTTGTTACTGAGAAGAAACCCTTTTATGTTTATCCGGATCCTGCCGATCCAACTTACGCATTTTCCGTTGATCTCTTGGGTCGTGGAGTTGAATGGTCAAGTGGCGGACAAAGGTTGAATGATTACAAAACTATTCTTGAACATGTTCGTGAGTGGGGTCTGAAGGAAAAAGATGTCGAACTTTATTTGCAATCATTCCGATATGGCGTCCCCCCACTTGGCGGATTTGCACTTGGAGCTGAGCGTATGACAATGCATATCTTAGGACTTAAAAACATCCGTGAGGCTTCACTTTTTCCAAGGGATATGGAGAGGGTCGATTTCAGATTTTCCCGGTAAGGCTAATGGCAATGAAACTTCTCAAAAATAAAGACCGTTTTTTGTATTTAGTCATACTGGCCTTTGTTTTTGTCTCCACTTCTACATTAGCCATTTCCAACCAGATTCCTGTAATTCAACGGCTCATCAGTCCGACGGTTCGTCAGACAAAATTGTTTCCTCCAAATCCGGTTTTAGTAGCAAGCTCCACATTTCCTGTTCTTTCGGCACAGGGGGCTTTAGCAGTTGATTTAGATTCCGGAGTTTCGCTTTATGAAAAAAATGCCGACCAACCCCTTCTTCCCGCTTCTACAACTAAAATCATTACTGCTTTAGTTTCACTGGATACTTATAAATTAGATCAAGTTTTGACGGTTAATAATGGGGTGGTTGTGGGACAAAAAATGGGACTTTATTCCGGTGAGCAAATAACTTTTGAGAATTTACTTTACGGACTATTGGTTTATTCGGCAAACGATGCGGCACAAACTTTGGCGCAAAACTTCCCGGGTGGATATGATGCCTTTATCGCTGCTATGAATCAAAAAGCTAAAGATCTTTCAATGACCGGATCAAAATTCCAAAATCCGGTTGGTTTAGATGGTCTTAATCAGATTACCACCGCAAGGGATTTAGTTCGGGCTTCAGAAGTGGCCATGAGAAACCCTGAATTTGCAAAAGTAGTTGGGACCAAATCGGTCGATTTTACTGATGTTACCGGGAAGGTAAAATACAATCTAAAAAATATCAACGAGCTTCTGGGCACGGTTCCGGGGGTATTGGGGATTAAAACCGGATGGACAGAGAACGCAAGAGAGAATCTTGTGACTTATATCGGAAGGGACGGTCATAAAGTAATAATTGCAGTCTTGGGAAGTGAGGACCGGTTTGGAGAGACTAAAGAACTGATTGATTGGGTATTTACGAATTATCAGTGGCAGGAAGTAAAAACCCCCTGAATTTATTGTCCGTAATATGTTGAGGTAACCGCAGGCAGGTAGGCAATAAATCCGTTATCTCCTTCAAAAACATAAATCGGTTGGTAAAACTCCGTGGCAGAGCCCGGATCAAAATATGCCAAGTGAACCCGCCTGATCTTTAAACTGTCTCCGTCTTTATTTTGCCCAAGCGCAGCAATATATGCTTGATTGGCCTGGAGTTCACTGAAGGCTTCGGCAGGTGTCTTAATCGGATAAGTGGAGTATTGTGATTCATCAACCGCAAAATAGTGATATTCTGCTGCTACTATTTCCTGACTCTGGTTAATTGAACCACCCATCATTGCCCAGACATTTGCCTGGTCGGGAATTGCAGTAACACTTGGCAAATTGTCATAATCTTTTCTAAAGAGGTTTACTTTTACAATATTAGATTCGGACAATGAAAGGGCCGAGACCAATTGTCCATTCGAAAGCTTCAAATATTCACTTGTGGTAGTTCCCGTTAGATCAGCAGGAAGAATATTAGCACCAGAAAGGAAAGACCGGAAATCAGATGCTGCGACTTCGGCAATCGGGGGTTTATTTGTCAGCGGACTTTTGTCTATAGAAAGATTGTAACTGATCGAAAAAGTTCCCGTAATGATATTAATTTGAAGTACTACCGGAGCTTTCGGATTATTAAATAAGTAAATGGTGTCTGAGACCCGTTGAGGATCGGAAGTGAAACCCAACGCATTCGCGGTTGATTTGGCAGTATCCAAAGATAACAGGTTAGGACTTACTTTTGGCATAAAAAAAACTTTCGCTTGGGTGGGAATATTTGTCGGAAGGCCACCTTCAGGTGTCTCGAGAGAGTAAGTCAAATTAGCACTGGGACTTGCTTCATAGAAAGGGATTTTTGTTAATTTTCCGTATTTCACTGTAGGTGGGGGAGGCGGAGCAGGAAACGCCTTTTTGTAGGCTGCAATTCCGGTGTCAAGAAAAACTTTTCCTACCATTAAAAAAATAATAAGAAAAATGCCATAACGAATGGTTTTCCGGGCGAGAATTGCGATTCGGGTCAGTGAAGTCATGTCAACTCAGTATATCGTTACGGAGCTTCCTGTTCAATGCATTACATTGTAGAAATTGTCTTAATGCGAAACTCATAGCATCACTTCTGAAAGTGCTGTAAAATTCGATTACCATGACCAAAGTTAGAACCCGTTTCGCGCCAAGCCCAACGGGATTTTTACATGTAGGCAGTTTAAGAACAGCTCTTTACGCCTATGCTCTGGCAAAACACGAAAAAGGTGATTTCATTTTGAGAATTGAAGACACCGATCAAAAACGTCAGGTTGAGGGTGCAACCGATGCCTTAAAGGAGACTCTAAAAAAGTTTGGATTAGTTTGGGATGAATTTTATATCCAAAGTGAAAGACTACCTTTATATTCTGAGGCTGCAAAGAAATTAATTAATGAGGGTCATGCTTTTTATTGTCAGTGCAAATCTAAGAATGCAAAAGAGGAAGGTTTTTCAGCCGAGCTGAGGGATCCGTGCCGCGATAAAAAACTGACCTCCGGCGCAATTAAACTTAAAATCCCGGAAGGGAAAATCATTTCCTATTTTGATTTTGTTCATAAGAAAGAAATTTCCTGGAATTCGGACACGGTTTATGATGCAACCTTGCTTAAATCTGACGGATTTCCCACATACCATCTGGCTGTTGCAGTTGATGATTTGGATATGAAAATTTCTCATATCTTAAGGGGTCATGACTGGCTTCCCTCAACTCCGATTCACCTTTTAGTTTTTGAATATCTGGGTGGAACCCGGCCCGAAATAGGTCATTTAACAGATATTCTATCGGTAGAATCAGGAAAGAAATTATCAAAGCGGCGCGATTCGGTTTTTGTGGAACAATTTATCGAACAAGGGTATCTTCCCGAAGCACTCTTGAATTTTATTATGCTTTTGGGCTGGGCGCCGAAGGACAATCGTGAACTTTTTACCCTTTCTGAGTTTGTAGAACACTTTGATATTAACGGTTTTCAAGACGCTAATCCGAGATTTTTTACAGATAAACTAGATTGGTTCAATGGATATTATATCCGCCAAAAGACCGATGATGAACTTTTGAAACTTCTTAAACCTTTTATTTCAGAAAATGCCACCGAAGAAAAACTGAAACAGATAATTCCACTCATCAAAGATAGAATTGTAAAATTATCAGATTTTGATTCTTTTGCAGGATTTTTTTTCAAAGCAAAACAAATCGATAAATCTCTATTTGGGATAAATTATCAGGATCATATCTCTACCGCCATTTCAATTATTGAATCGACCAGAGACTGGAAACTGGAAACCTTAAACGAAAAATTCATGGAAGTTGTAAAATCCAAAGGCTATAAAACAGGAGATTTCTTTATGTCTCTTAGAATCGCGATCACGGGATCAAAATTTACCCCTCCAGTTAATGATTCGATAATAATTTTAGGAAAGGAAGAAACTTTAAGGAGATTGGAGTCGGTTTTAAAAAACTGACTCCTGATTTCTAATTGCCAATTACTAGTTTTTATGACCCAACCTGCCAGTAAATCATATCGACATTTTGAAGAGGAAAAAGTCCAGTCTGAATTTTTACGAAATAAACTTAAACTTAAGAATTTAGAGGCGAAACGTTCGCTTTTTGAAAAATATCCGCATGTTGAAAAATTTCTTAAGGAAAAAGGACTGGATCTTTCAAAAATTCGTGAACATTCCGCCAAAATTATAACAACAAGTGCCCTTGCCGGTACACTTTTTTTTGCCCCACCCACTCTTGCAAACAATATGCCCAAGGTAGCAACCGTAGTAAAAAGTTTGGCGCAAATTGGGGACGATCAGTCCACAATTTCCAAGCAAGAAATTCTTCTCTCTTCATTACGACAAATTTTGCCGCAAAAAGTAGGTCCGCTTGAGAGAACTCAAGAGAAGACTTTGGAGCAAGTTTTTAATGAAACTGTTGGTATAAATACCAAGGCGACACTTGAGGGCGAGCATCTCAATACCACTTATGGTTACATTGGTGCGGAACAGCACCTTGCACGCTACCCCGGGGATAATATGTCCGTTCATCCAAAAATTCCTGAATTTGATGAAGGAATGGCGCCGGGTCTTGGAGCCTGGGGATATGTTCCGTCCGATGATGAGAAATGGTATGCAGTTGTGCAAACTTTGTATCTTCCCGATTGGGATACGCGTCAACCATATCTTTTAGACTGGTATAAATATAGAAAAATATTAATTGTAAATACGATAAACGGAAATGCGGTAGTTGCGGATATTGCCGACTCAGGGCCTGCGACATGGACGGGAAAACAGTTTGGGGGCAGCCCAGAAGTTATGAATTATCTGGGAGGACCCAGATATAAAAAGGGTCCAGTTGTGGTATTTTTTGTTGACGATCCAAAAAATCAAATTCCGTTAGGACCTGTAGATTATAATAATATCGATACGTTAGGAGTTACAGTAACACAAGTATAAGCGAAGACTGAAATTATGAGCAAACTTTTTTTCGATCATTTGGTTTATCTTGAAGAAGTGGAAATTGAAATTAGAAAAAATTCTTTCTCGAAAGAGGAGCGGGAAGAACTTTGGGGTTTGGTTGATGAAATAGTGACGCATAAGGTAATTGAAAAAGTGTTGGATAAAATTCCTAGAGAAAGCCATGAGGAATTTTTGGAGCTTTTTCATAAATGCCCACATGATGAGCAGGTGATTTTTGGGTATTTGAAAAGTAAAGCCGGAGAAAATATTGAGATTGATTTGAAAAACGATCTGGAATTTATTGCAAAAGATTTGATTAAAGAAATAAAATCATTTAAAAAATAATATATGGATCGAAATTTTGGCGGAGTTATTTGGACAAATCACGCACTCGATAGACTAGGGGAGCGTGGAATAAAACAGGGAGACGCTTGGGCTACCTGGAGAAATCCGCAGGAGTCAAGAAAAGGTTCGATTTCCGGTTCATGGGTTTACCACCGGAATTACGGAGGTACTCAGATTGAAGTTGTGGCTAAACAAAACGAGAGGAAAGAGTGGCTCATTCTTTCGGTTTGGTCCCGGCCCGTTTCTGAAAGTTATAAAAAACCGGAATCGCTCTTCAAATTGATTTTAAAGAGGTTATTCCACTGAGCCTTGCAGCAAGCTATACTTGAAGACAGAATTTAAAACTTTTTTATGAAAAAAATGTTTTCTTCAATTAAGTTATTCCAACAAAAAATAGGTAAATGGTTTTGGATTATATTTGTGACCCTTTTGGTAATAGCCTGGAGGATTATTGCCTCAGCAAATAAAACCACAAAAGTTCAGGTAACTCAAGTTACCCGCGGTGAACTAATTGAATCGGTTTCAACTTCGGGGTATGTCAAGGCAGATCAGTACTCACAGCTTACTTTCCCTTCAGGAGGCTTAATCAAATGGGTAGGAGTCAAGGTCGGACAAAAAGTGGCAAAAGGTCAAGCAGTAGCTCAACTTGACACGATATCTCTAAATGCCATTTATGAACAAGCATTAAATAACAGGCGGAATACACAGGCAAATGTGGATAACATTCATGATCAATTAAAAAATAACGATTCTGACGAAACATTTGCCCAAAAAGCAACACGGACTGCAGCAGAAGTTGCGAATGATAGTGCCTGGGACGCACTTCAGGCTGCAGCAGATAATTTAAGAAATGCCAGTTTGTATGCCCCGTTTGCCGGTGTTATTGATACAGCTGTACCCAGTTCAGCAGGAGTCCAAGTACTTCCGGGAGCTGCGAATTACACAGAAGTCAATCCTAGCTCGGTTTATTTTGACGCAGATGTTGATGAAACAGATCTTCCGCGTGTAGCTGTCAGTCAAATTGTAAATATTACATTGAACGCATATCCGGATGCCACCTTTACAGGAGTGGTGACTAATATCGGTATGGTTGCATTTACGTCAAGTACAGGAGGTAATGCTTACCATACTCGGATATCTCTTCCTGATAATACGGATACGAGGTTTAAAATAGGAATGGGTGGGGATGTAGATATTATTTACGACAAAATCGAGAATACACTAAAAGTTCCGGTTTCAGCCGTAGTAACGGATTCAAGTGACTATGTATGGATAGTTGATAGCGGTAAAGCGAAGAAAATTCAAGTTCAGACCGGTGGGGAAAATAATGATGAAATTGAAATTAAATCGGGGCTTAGCGAAGGCCAGACGATTATTTCTCAGCCACCCGCTTTATTAACGGATGGTCAGCGTGTGTCTATTTGAAATTTGTCATGACCTCACTCATTTCCTTATCAAAAGTTATTAAGACGTATAAGTTGGGAGATGACGTTGAAGTCTTTGCCCTAAAAGGAATTGATCTTGAGATTAAAGAAGGGGAGTTTGTCGCTATAATCGGACCTTCCGGAAGCGGTAAATCAACCTTAATGCATATTATTGGTATTTTAGATCAACCCACAAGCGGGGTTGTCAAACTTGAAGGATCGGATGTAGAGCTTTTGCCGGAACAAAAACTGGCAGAACTTAGAAATAAACATATCGGTTTTGTCTTTCAGGCTTTTAATTTATTGCCAAAAACTTCAGCAGTTGAGAATGTTGAATTGCCTTTGATTTATTCCAATGTTTCTGCGGGTGAGAGACGAAAACGGGCAATAGAGGCTCTGCAGACTGTCGATCTTGGTGAGCGACTTAACCATACTCCCTCACAGCTTTCCGGTGGGCAGCAGCAAAGGGTAGCCGTAGCGCGTGCACTTGTGACAAACCCAAGCTTGATTTTAGCCGATGAACCAACCGGGAATTTGGACAGTAAGGCCGGCGACGAAATTATTGATTTATTAAAAGATTTAAATAAAAAGGGGCACACAATAGTTTTGGTAACCCATGAACGGGAAATCGCCGAGCAAGCTAAAAGAATTGTCGAAATTAAAGACGGTTTGATAATTGCCGATCACAAAACCAGATGATACCAGTAAGTGAAATTACCAAATTGGCGGTAAGGAGTTTGCTCCGTAATAAAAGCCGGTCAATTCTTACAATGTTGGGAATTATTATCGGAGTTTCTGCAGTTATCCTTCTTGTATCGATTGGACAAGGTCTGCAAAGTTATATTACCCAACAATTTGAATCATTGGGGAGTGATTTAATCGTTGTTCTTCCCGGAAAAGTTGGGGGAGGGGGTATAAGTAGCGCACCGAATCTTGCAGGCAGCAAACTTACTCTGACAGATGTTGACAGACTGTCACGTTTGGGGGGTGCAATTGAATCAGTGGGAGCCGGAATCGAAATGCCTTCGACCGTTTCCTATTTAGGTAAATCCAAATATACAACAACGGCCGGTTTAACTGCAGAATATCAAAAAATGAGAAATTTAACCGTATCTGATGGTCGTATGATAAGCGACTCTGATAATAGATCAAATAGAAATGTTGTAGATGTTGGTCCGGGGATCGTGGATGCTTTATTTAATGGAGCGAATCCTATCGGTAAACAGGTTACGATGGGTGGACAAAAATTTCAAGTCGTAGGAATTTTGAGTAAAATTGCTTCAGGTGGATTTGGGGTTGATATAAATAGTTTTGTGGTACTTCCCCTGACCTCTGCACAACAGCTTTTTGGAATGAAAAGCGTTCAGGCAATCGGAGTCAAAGCTATCGACAAAGATAGCATACCTCAGGCAATAGCTCAAGTTAATAAAGAATTGGGAAAATACCACAAGAGTGATGATTTTTCAGTTGTCGACTCTTCTTCGCTTGTAGCCACAATTAATCAAATATTAGGAGTCGTGACCCTTGCTCTTGGAGGTATTGCGGCAATCTCTTTGGTTGTGGGAGGAGTCGGAATTATGAATATTATGCTGGTTTCGGTTACGGAAAGGACCCGTGAAATCGGGCTTCGAAAAGCGGTCGGAGCTAAACCTCAGGATATTTTGATTCAATTTCTTATCGAATCAGTCGCTCTTTCGGTTACCGGCGGGGGAATAGGTGTTCTCATCGGATATTTGGGTTCACTTGCAATTAATCAGTTCATTAATACAACAGTTACGTTTTGGTCGGTAGCTTTGGCGTTCGGAGTTTCGGCAGCAATAGGAATTATTTTTGGTGTTGCTCCCGCTGCCCGAGCCAGCAAACTAAATCCGATTGAGGCTTTGAAGTATGAATAGGAAACTAATGAGTTTGAAATCTTCGTGATCCCTCACTATTTTTCAGAAATTCCAATTGACCTTTTTGATCGGTTGTAGAAGATCTATCCGGTTTTTGTAATACCATCATCGAACTATCTCTATATTCAACAACAGGTATATTTAATAAATCAGCGAGCCAAAACGCATCTTCTAAAGCAGCAGTTAATGGTGCGTAGCCGTCAACAAAGTTGAACACCCCATCAATTCTTTCAGAAGAACTATCTTCCCGCCATCGCAGATCAACCTGCCATGTTCCGGGAAACTCCCTGGATTTCATAAGCGAGACATGTGGCTTTGCCTGAAACTCCTGCCCTTCTGGACTTGAATAGCAAATATTTTCTTTCATTTTTTGGTTGCTGTCAGTCTATCATTTTTGGTTAAAGAATCAAATATTAGTTCTTAATCACGCGTGGCCCAAATTTATCCATTTGTCTGGAATTTTCCAAATATCTTTTTGCAATTTCTTTCAAACTGTCTTGAGAATTAACATTATCGATTCCGTCAAATAATACTCTCCCTATGTCGAGAACTTTCTGAATATTTTCGGAATGACCCGGAAAGTTTTGGTTTGTGGATTTTTTACGAATTTTGATTAATTCACGATCTAATAAATTTATCAAATTGTCCAAATCCGTTTCAGATTCATCGAGTGTTCTTGACTGCATTATTACTCTTATCAAAGTCAGAGATGATTCAATAGAAAATGTATGCATTCCACCGAATGTATCAATTATGCTTCCATACGGACTTCTTGTATCCGTTCGGTAGGCTATGACAGGTACTCCTAAAACTTGCGCCGCGGCAATTTCACTAATCACTCCCGGATCTTGCGGTTCATCCATTCGTGCAATTACTACGTCAGATTTATTAATTGAGGTTATGTCTCGGCAATATATTATTTTTCTGACAGCTTCCTCGATTTTTTCGGAAGGAAAAAATTCTGCAAGGGCATTTTGTAAAAAAGTAAATTCAAAACCGTCTCGTTGCGGGCTAAATACTTTATAACCTTTTATCTCGAGGCGTGCGGTTACTTCAGCATTAAAACGGGTATTGGGGCCGTTGAATAATTCTGCAGCACTATAAATTTCTAACATACTTAATTATCCTGGCGCTTTTCTATTTCCCGAATAACTTTCGGATAACTCTTTTTATCAGGAGGGTCTTCGCCGCGGAGCTCTCCAAGTTGGATTTTTAGATTCGGATTTTGGGCAAGACAACCCAAGGCTAAACCAAGTTTAATCCTTTGCCACTCTTGTTCTTCGTTAACCATTTCTATGTCCCAATCAATTACAACCTGACCACTCTTTTGAATTTTTTCTAATGCTTCCTTCACTATTTCTTTTCCCCAACCACTTATCAAACTAAAACATTTTTGTGGACCTGTTGGATTATCTAAATTAAAGACGTGGACCAAACGAAGTTGGAGCCCTAAAGATAGCGCCATCCCTACATCAACCCTTGAACCTTCCGAAGGAGTCCCTCCCAAGTTCCATAAAATATCAACGCGTCCACCATCTTTTGCGGCTTGATCCAATGCGGCAAGCTCAGTCATAACAATGTTATATCCCGTAGGATCCAGTTGTGGTGCATTTTCGATCGGATTAAATACACGATCTCCGTCCCTTTTTACTTTTTCTACATGAGCTGTGATAATGGCGGATTGTTCGGGAGTAACTTTCCGAACGGGAGAGAGAATGTAAACCTGCTGTTCCTTGTTCATGGAGAGATTGTATTAATAGAGATACAAATATGCAAGAGGAATTTTCATTACTTTAAAACAAACCCTTTTGAGTTGCCGAAATCAATAAAGCCGTTCATGTCAAAATATGTTTTTTTGATTTGGCAGTCAGAAAATCCACAATTCGATATTTTTGCTTGGGTGAAGTCAGCCTCTTCTAAGTTACATCTTTCAAATACCGAGCTTTCGAGAATTGATTTTTGGAAATTTACTTTTTCCAAATTACACATTACAAATATTGTTCCTGTTAAATCAGCATTTTCGAAATTGCAACTTCTGAGGTCAAAATTTTTTCTTTCACTTTTACTTCCTCCTTTTAGTTTTTGGAAAATACAATTTTCGGCTACTGAATTGCTAAAATTACAATTTAATATTGAAGAGTTTGAAAAATCTAGAAAACTAAGTTTACTTTCGGAGAATCTGCACCCCGAAAAACCAATTGAATTAAACAGACTTTCCGAAAAATCACAACCAGCAAATATGCAATTTGCGAAGTTTATGAATTTGAAAGTAAGATTTATAAATTTGCAATTCGTAAAAGTTGAATCTTCAAAATCTACGCCCTGGACCTCACTTTCCGTAAATTCTTTCTTTCTATAAATCATTGGACAATCATTTTTTTCATCCAGTCGTGAACAAAAATCTCGCTTTCTCCCGTATTAATTCCCTCCAAAATTTTTTCAGCTACTACATTTGGGGTATCAGGTGGTTTAAAGTCTCCGCTATTTTCTTCAGGGTGCCACTCGGGTCCAAGTTCTTCCTTAATTGTATTTTTTTCAAAATCGGTTAGGGTGATGTAAGGATAAATTACACCGACTTTTATATTATCCTTTTTAAGTTCCTTGGCAGCAGTTAAACTTATTTGTGCCAAAGCCCTTTTTGCGGCTGAATATGTTCCCATGTTGGGAAGAATCATCAGGGCTGTACCGGAACTGACGTTTATAATACATCCTTGCCCTTGTTTCCTCATTATCGGGATAATTTCCTGCATAGCAACCAATGGGCCGATTACATCAAGTTCAAAGATTTGCCTGAAAGTATCAAGGTTTGTTTTTTCAATACTTGCGTCATAACCCTGGCCTGCATTGTTTATCAAAATATCGATTTGGCCAAAATGTTTATAAACTTCTGCCACCATATCCTTAACTTCCTGTTCTTTGGTCATGTTAGCGGCTACAAACATTGATTCCGGAATCTCTTTTGAAATTTTTGTAAGTTTTGCCCTGTTCCTGGCCACTAAAACGATTTTGGCCCCACATCTAGCGAGAAGTTTTGCGGTTGCCAACCCGATTCCGCCCGAAGCTCCCGTTACAATTGCAATTTTATCCTTAACCTCCATTATCTGATAATATCACCATTATCTTAATTCCGTCTGAGATAATTGAGAATTACCTTAAGTTATTTCTCAGGATATAAATATAGAATTCTGGCTGAAAGGGAGTGATAAAAAATGATGCGAAATTATATGTGGAATTCGGTTCATCCGGCTTTCGGTTTCGGTTGGATTTTTGGCGTAATTTTCTGGATTCTTATTATTTGTCTGGTTGTAGGCCTTGTAAGGTGGCACGTTTCAGCTAATAATAAGAACAGCCTGACTGACGAAGAAAAGACTTCAGGAAGGGCCTTGAATATTCTGAAAGAAAGGTACGCAAAAGGCGAAATTACAAAGAAAGATTTTTTGGAGATGAAAAAAGATATTGGCTAAACCTTTAATCTAGAGGTCAGATATTTCAATATTTCGCTTGAGTGGCTGAGTGGGTTTACTTTTTCGTAAAATTTTTCAACCTTCCCTTTTGGGTTAATTAGGTAAGTATTTCTGATCGTCCCTTCAAATTCCCTGCCCATAAACTTTTTGACTCCCCAGGATTTATATTTCATAATCACACTTTTTGATTCATCGGATAAAATCGGAAAATTTAAGTGATATTTTTCGACAAATTTTTTGTGAGAGACAATAGAATCTTTTGAAACTCCTAAAATCTGAACACCAAGTCTTTGAAGTTCATGGTAGGAATCGCGGAAATTGCATGCTTCTTTAGTACATCCTGGAGTATCATCTTTGGGATAAAAATATAGTACTACCCATTTGCCAAGATAATCGGATAATTTATGAAGCTTTCCGTCTTGATCGGGTAATTGGAAATCAGTTGCTTTCATATTAAATATTATACTTATTTTGACAAGCGGATAGCACTTTCTTTCTGTAAATTAGATATCTTATTTGATAACCATGAAGATAATCTTTTAACGTTTTCTCTATTATCTATATTTCCTTTAATTTTTATTGCTTTACCAATGGTTAGTGCATAAGGTCCTTTAAAATACCATCTGCCCCATTCTTCAACACCTTTAATTACAGACCTGATATTTTTGATATTTGTTTTTCTAATACTAATCCCCATTGGTATTATCGAAGCTCCTGAAACCAGGGCCAACCTTACTGCTCCGGTTTTTGGTTTATTCATCTTGTGTATGAATTTACTTAAATCACCTTCAACAAAAACAATAATTGTTATACCGTTTTTTAAAAGATAAAGAGCCTTTTCAAATGCAATTTGACCTTCTCCTTTAACGACCGGAATATGCCCGGCTTGATGTAGGTAATATCCGAAAATAGGTACGTCAAACAGTACATTTTTAATTAACACCGCGGCCTGTCCGTTTGAAACAGAAGTTAAGATAAACGGATCGCTGGTTGTGGGGTGATTGGCAACAATAATTTTGGGTCCATTCGGGATTGGGAAGTGTGAGACCACACTCATCCTAAGCATTATTTTCGTGTAGATTCCAACAATTCTCCCGCCAAGATAGTATAGAGGCTGGCTGATATTCAATTCAGTAAGTATACCAGTATTTGTTGGGATATAATTGAGAAGTGAATATTTTCCAAAATATTGTTTCCGGACTTACAATTTTTATTGCAGTTATCGCCGGACTTTTTCATTCATCCCAGATTTTGTCAATCGTTCAACAAACTCCTGAGACGTTAAATCCTTTAACCATTCAGGCGATGCGGGCCGGAAATTATCCGGGAAGTAAGATTACGATAGAGCAGACCCTTTCGCCGATGCCGACTTATAACCGGTATATCGCTTCCTATCAGTCAGGGGGACTTAAAATTTACGCACTTCTTTTGGTTCCTAAAGGAATCAAACCCCAAGATGGCTGGCCGGTTATAATTTTGAATCATGGTTATATAACGCCGGAATTATATACACCCGACGGAAATTACATTGCCTATGCTGACGCTTTTGCTAGAAACGGGTACATAGTTTTTAAACCAAATTATCGGGGTAACGGAAAGAGCGACGGTGCACCGGCTAGTACTTATTATTCACCCGATTATACGGTTGATGATTTGAACGCAATTACCTCAATAAAAATATATCCTGATTCAAATCCTGCAAAAATCGGTGTGTGGGGACACTCGATGGGTGGACAAATAACCCTAAAAGATGTTGTCATAAACCGGACGGATATTAAAGCGGCGGTTATTTGGGGTGGCGTGGTAGGTTTATATAACGATATCATAAATAATTGGCAAGACAGGGTAAGCTATCAACCTACAGCAGAAGACATGGCTCTAAGACTTCAAAATTTAAGTAATTTGGAAGGAATATACGGAACACCCCAGACAAATTCGGCTTTTTGGAATTCGGTTGATCCGAATAGTTATTTAAAGGATATTACCGCCCCACTTCAGATTGACGTGGGTCTTGCCGATATTCAAGTGCCTCCTGATTTTTCGACGGGGCTATATAACCGAATGACGGCGGCAGGAAAAGTTGTAGAGTATTATGAATACCCTGGTGCAAATCATGACATTAATCAAAGTTTTACGCTTGCTATGAAACGTACAATCGATTTTTTTAACCGCCACTTGAAATAATCCACCCTCAAATAAATGAAACAATATGTAAAATCGATAGATGCCATGAGGGTTATGGCCATTTTGGCAGTGATTTTAATTCATACGACAACCCGAACACTTGAGGCCGCCAAATTTAATCTGGCCGGTTTTCCGGTGTCAATTTTTTTAAATCAGATTGCACGTTTTGCCGTTCCTTTGTTTTTTATAATTTCAGGCTTTGTTCTCGAGATCAGTTGGGATGATGGTTTAAATTATTTTTCATTCATTAAAAAAAGATTTTCCAGAATATTTATTCCCTACATTTTCTGGAGCGTCATTTACTACTTTTTTGTTTACAATCAAAACCCTGAAAATTTTATTCAGGTTATTTTAAAAGGTGACGCGTCGTATCAATTATATTTTATTCCGACACTTTGTATTTTCTATCTTCTCTTTCCGCTGCTTCATAGGTTCTATAGTTTTATTTCCAACAAATCGATTTTGGTTTTACTGTTTGTTTCTGAGGCATTGCTTTTGTACCGTGATTATTTTATTAATACTTTCAAATACCCCGACCCGGTACATATTGCGATCCTTTCTTATTTTTTTTTCATAATCGGAATAGTTGCCGCACATAAAAAGGAAATGATCATGCAGTTTACGAAAAAATGGAAATATATTATTTTCCCTGTAGTAATTCTCTCGGGTATTTATGTCTTCTGGGAAGGTTTTAGCAGGTTTATGATAACAAACAATTATTTTAATTATTATTCCCAATGGCGCCCCAGTATCTTAGTCTACACAATCACAATTGGTCTAATATTATTTTATCTTTTTGAAAAACCGACATTTCAATTATATTTTATTCAAAAACTTTCCAAATTATCATTTCTGGTTTTTTTGATTCATGTAATTGTACTTGAAGAAGTTTGGTCATCATTTGGGAAGTCCTTATTTAACTTATTGAGTGGAAATATTTTTGCAAAAATTATTTTCGACCCGATATTCTTTGGAATAGTTGCCGGGATATCATTTGTTATTGCCTATATTCTTCACAAGATACCACGGTTAAATAAATTGCTTGGTTGATAATTATTTGCTTTTTCCTCGATCCCAAATATCCTTAATAAATTCTCCGGATTGTAAATTCAAACAAAAATGACAGAAATAGAAGACCTTCGTTTTGGTTTAATGTTCCAAGCCGGTCGCTTATCCAACTTTTTACGCGTTTCTAGCTTCCTGAAGTTTCGCCGTCTTTCTTCCGGCCATTCTTATTTTTTGATTTAATGCGGATTGTTGTCTTTTTTCGAGTTCCTTAGCCAGTGTTACCTCAACTTTTTTTTGACATTCGGGATCGGGACAGATTGTTTCTTTATAAACGACAACACTGTTTCCCACCCTTTCTTCATGTGTAGCCACGACAATTCGTTGCTTTCCACATCCAATACAGATGCTGGTATTTGAGATTATCATAGTTAAGACAAAGCCTTGGTCAGAGCCTCACGGATATTTTTACCGGCAAACCAACCGTTAAGAAAAACCACGGCGTGCTTATTCTTGTTCCACTCCTGAAGATAATACTTATTGACGTGTCCGCCTTTTTTGAGAAGAACCTCGACAAGTTTGTTTAATGAAAATTTATTATCTATGCCTCATTATACCACATAATTAGGCCTCATTTTGGCTCAGTTGCACACCTGAAGCCGACGTCGTCAATTCCGGTTTTTGAGGCTACTGGGCTTAGGTGGACGGTAAAAATGCCACTGTCGTAGCCATGCCTCCAATTTCCGGCCCTGATGTAGGTGTAAAGAGTCGTATCGGTATCGTCTAACTGATCAAAATGGTAAACTCTGCCCACGCCCTGGTTGGAATTCCAGTTCGAGTTTGATGGCCGGAAGTCCTTGTCTGCCAAAGTGCCGTTTGAACTGATAATGCTGGCACCGGCACCCGGAGCAAACTCACTCCATTGCCAACGATAGTCTAAAATTCTCCCAGTCTTGGATTGTGGTTCATCCTTTCTTGCAATCTCGGCATCAATCCACTGCCAGATGTTCCCTGCCAAGTCCCAAACGATTTCCCCGTTTGATAAAGTCAGTGTTCTTTTTTGGGAACTTTCACCCCCGCAGATATTTGACCCGTCGGTTGTTGTTCCAAAACAAGGTTTATTATCAGTTGAAGCAGTGAGAGCGCGGTTAGGATTACTATCGTTATGCCCGTTAGCTAAAATTTTTCCGGGGGTTCCGGGCGGGTTCCCACAATCAGTTCCATCTCGATTGCACCAGTTTACTTCGACCCTCTCAACATTTCTTGCAACCGTCATCCATTCATCATTTGTTACCAAATGCCAGCCGGCGTTTTGACAATATGTCTTGGCACTAACTTTTGTTCCGTCGTCTTCGGGTATAAAAGTAATTGGAGCACCTAACATAGTTGAAACAATTTGAAAATTACCCTGACATTCACATCCGGGTTCGTTATTTTTGTAGACACCTTCTTTTGTAACACATTTAGGGTCTGTATTTGTACATTTTGCATCATACTTCATCAAACAAAAATCGCTAGTCGAATAATCAGAATCTCCCGGAACTTTTATAAAACCATCAGGACAAAATTTTTCGCCGGTTGAAATTAATTTCCCGGGAATTGAAGAGGTATTGATTGCATCTTTTTTTGAGGAAAAGTATCTAATGGCCGCAATTGTAATTATGAGAATAATTAATGCGGTGATTGCAAATTTCCTCTGAGTAAGCATCTACTTATAAAGTATATTCTAAAAGTGGGGAACTATTTTTGATTTGTATTTTCCTTCCCTATACTCTTTAAGTAACTGAAAATTGGCAAACGCCGAAACAACTTTGTCGGGTTTTAATGTTGATTTTAAAATATTTCCCTCAAAGTCTATAATTTCGGCTAGTGAACCTGATTGGCCGCCAAATCCTGTTGCTCCTACTACATAGCGCTTTCCCATCATGGCGAGATCTCGATTTTGTAATAGCCAGTTTTTACGCAAATAACCAATTTTTGGATCGTCAAGATCAAAACCTCGTGGATTGACAAAAATATCGGAAGTTAGACCTCGAAGTTGTTGATCTAGTCTGAATGATTCAATACACATTACTATCGATAAAGTGCCAAGACTATTTTCCAATTTAAATGTTCGGGGAAAATTGTATCCGGCAACAATTCCGGATAATTTTTCGAATGAAGTTGGAGTGCTTTTTCTTTGTGTATCGATTAGTCCACTGGGACTTATAAACAAACCAGTTACATATTTATCACCGGAATCGGTCTGTTCAATCATCCCCGCAACAATATGGGCATTTTTTGTTTCGGAAAAATTCAATAAAGTCGTGACCATCGTGTCATCGATTGATCTGCCTCCAAATGGCTGTTCACCGTGGATAAAATATTCCGGCAAAACTATTAAGGACTTTTTCCTGACTCGACCGAAATAATTATCAAGAAGATTTACAAGTTCTTCATTATTTTCCGGACTTTTGCAGGACAATGTCTTAATATTTATTCCTCTATCGGTTTCGGGTGTTGCCATAGACCCGTCATTTATATATCAAAATTTTTATAATGTCCAGGCCTTGCCAATTAATGTCAACTTTTTCCTTCTTGGCCACTTCTTAATCTTTGCTTCGCGTCGCAGGGCTAAAGATTTGTTAGGAAATTCTTCCTCGTAAACTATTTTTACCGGTTTGTGACTTTTTGTATATCTGGCACCACGTCCTTTCAGATGGTCATTAAACCGCTTGGTGACGTTATTTGTGGAGCCTGTGTAGTAGCTCCCGTTGTGGCAGAGGATTATGTAAACGTAGTACATGACGGGTCGGAATTTATTTCATGTTACTTTGTTTTGGTGTAAACCACCATTTTTGCGGACATACCATTTTTGACTGTAGGGTATGCAGTCGTATCAAACTTGGCATAGATGGTGAATTGTTGTGTTGCACGTTCAGTCGAAGTAGAAAAAGAAAATGCTGGGGCAACAGCACTTGGAGAGATCTCGTCGACATAACCCCAATATGTGTTGCCCGGCAAGGCATCGACGGTAAAAGAGACCACTTGTCCGACTCGAATACTATTTAGTCCTTTATTTTCATCAATCGTGCCGGTAACTCTTAGATTAACCGGTCGAATCATTTGAATGAGTTGCGTTTGTGGGCCCACAGTTGATCCCGTCAGATCGCTGGCCGAAATAATAAGACCATCCGTGTCGGCACGGAGAATATCAGATCCGACTACCGCTAAAGTATCGCCCTGATCCACAGTTTGTCCTTCCTTAACATCGATTTCCTGAACTGCTCCGGAAATGGACGGGGAAATTGTAATAACAGGTGCCTGAATGAGAGAGTGGTCAATATAAACCCTTCCTGTTGTTTTTTGAAATATAACGTACGAAACAATAAGAGCTATAAATATAAATACACCGCCGGCAGTTTTTAAAAATTTCTTATTTTTAAATAGTAATATTAGTTTTTTCATAATATTTGGTATTTCATTGATGGAATATATTTAGGGTCGACTATTATTTTGTCGTTTGGCGAGAGTCCGCCTGTAATTTCAATTTCATTTCCGTGGACTTTTCCAACAGTCACTTCCCGAAGTTCAGGAGTTCCTCCGTTATCTATCCAAATATATTTTCCGGCAAGTACGGTCCAGGCGGGAACTAATGCAACGTTTTCGGCATTGGTGTAAATAATTGCTGTTCCTGTATCGTCTAATTTCGCAATCTTTTTTAATTGATCACTCTCAACATCTACCTGATAAACCGCCTCTCCGCTTAATAAAATAACTTTTGACGGATATATTTTTACGACAGTGCCATCAATCTTGTTTTGAATGCCGTCAACTGCGATTGAAACTTTACCTCCTTCGTTAATATAGTAAATATCTTGAGTGGGAATGTTTGCGCGAAAAACCATTGAGCTTGGGTCGGCAACAGTAAACGTTGTCGCCGGAGTAATGTTTATACCGGAGGTTGTAACTCCTTCGTGGGTAATTATGCCTCTCAGAGGTGAAATAAGCCTCGAAAGTTGTAGTGCATAGTTAGCAAGCTCAACATTAATCACTGAATTATCAAGACCGGCTTGAGCCTGATCAGCTATCCTTTGAATGGCGTTATTTACCGCGGTATTGTTATCGACTGCATTTGAATAGGTAGGGGTAACTTGGGATTTAAGAAGATTATCCTGTAAATTATCCTGTGTTTGGTCGAATGTATCACGGGTAGTACGATATGCATTGAGGGCCAAAGTAAGTGAACGCTGTAACGCGTAAGTATCAAGCTGTGCTACTACCTGCCCGGTAGATACAGTGTCGCCCTCTTTAAATGGAAGATAAACCAATTTTCCCGGTGTTTGGAAAGTGAGTGTTGCCTGATTTTGAGCGGTTACAGTTCCTGTAGCACTAAAAGTTGATGTTACAAACCGGACCGAAGCGGTTGTTACCGGATTGGAGCTGAAGCTGGCAGCTAACATTTTTTTGTAATTAATGAATACCCCGGCTACTATAAGTACAATAATTACCCCGATTAGTATTAAAACCCGTTTATTTTTCATTCTGTTTTTGTAATCTGTCGCCTAAAGTCCTAAAAATATTTAATAAATCAGCCTTTTCTTTTTCTGAAAGGTATGAAAGTATCTTTTCAAGCTTTTTCTTCCTTTGGTTCATCGCTTGTTCCAAAAGTTTCTTTCCTTCCTCGGTTAATATTATTATAACTAATCTTCTGTCTTTTTTGTCAGCATGACGTTCAACCAGCTTTTGATCACACAGTTTATTAATAAGACTTGTTGCCGAAGGTAACTCGATGCGAAAATAATCTGCAATGTCGGTCATCGAGACATCGTTGTTCTTGTTTTGTTTAAGAAAAACCAATGTTTGTATTTGTAATATACTTAAATGAGTTAAATTGTTAGTGAAAGACATCTCGTCTTTCATGAGTCGGGTAGCTTTGAATATCATCTCAACGAGTTCAATTGTATTATCCGCTTTCATAATAAGAGTTAATCTGATAGTTAGACTATCTAACTATTAAGGAGTATAATATGTTTATCTAAACTTGTCAAATAGATATGATTAAGTTACTAAAATACCTAAAACCGTACAAATTTCTGCTGGTGGTAATTATTATTCTTGCGATTTTACAGTCGTCGGCCAATCTATATTTACCAAATTTAATGGCCGATATCGTCAATAACGGTATTTCAACATTTAATACCACTTATATTTGGCAAACCGGGATTATCATGACTTTAGTCGCAATAGGTGGAATGATTTGTACACTTATCGGAATCTATTTTTCCTCACACGTTGCAGTTGGAATGGTTAAGTCAATCCGGGCAGTTGTTTTTAAAAGGGTCCAGGAATTTTCTCTTCATGAATTTGATTCTGTAAGCACAGCCTCTCTTATTACACGCACAACCAATGATACAAATCAAATTCAGCAAGTTATGGTAATGATACTTAACTGGTTAATCACAGCCCCAATCACTCTTGTCGTTGGAATAATCTTAGCCATAAATCAGGATGTCGGGCTTTCCTGGGTACTGGTTGCAATAATGCCTATTCTTATCGGGACGATCCTAATTCTTCTCTTTAAAGCCATTCCTCTATTCACTGTTATGCAAACAAAACTGGACAAACTGAATTTAATTTTGGATGAAAATTTAACCGGAGTAAGAGTTGTCCGTGCATTCAACCGGATTAAACACGAAGAAGAAAGATTTGACGTTGCTAATCACGATGTTACCAATGTGGCCATAAAAGTTAACCAACTCATGGCGTCGATGATGCCTGTAATGATGTTTATGGTAAATCTTTCAAGCATCGCAATTATTTGGTTTGGAAGCCTTAGAGTTGCGGGAGATCATTTGGCAACCGGCGCTATGTTTGCGTTCTTGCAGTATGCGGCCCAAATACTTTTTGCACTTCTAATGGTCGCTATTATGTTTGTCATGATTCCGAGAGCCGAAGCTTCAGCCCAAAGAATAAATGAGATTTTGGCGATTGAGCCGGAAATTAATGATCCAAAAAATGCCAAAAAGACCGGAAAAATTAAGGGCTACGTTGAATTTAAGGATGTTATTTTTAGCTACCCAAAGGCGGAGGACCCTGCGCTTTCCAATATTTCTTTTAAAGCCGCTCCGGGACAGGTTACAGCAATAATCGGAGGAACAGGATCCGGCAAATCTACATTGGTCAATTTAATTCCAAGATTTTATGATGTTCAAAAGGGAGCGGTTTTAGTCGACGGAGTTGATGTTCGCGAAATGGATCAAAAAGATCTTCGCGCTAAAATTGGTTTTGTTCCGCAAAAAGGAGTGCTCTTTTCCGGAACAATCAAAGATAATTTGCGTTACGGTAAAGAAGATGCAACAGAAGCTGAAATCAAACACGCGGCGAGCGTGGCGCAAGCTAATGAGTTTATTTCCAAAATGCCGGATGGTTTTAATTCTGTAATTTCCCAGGGCGGAACTAATGTTTCCGGCGGCCAAAAACAACGCCTTTCAATTGCCCGTGCCCTGGTAAGAAAGCCTGAAATTTACGTTTTTGACGATACTTTTTCAGCACTGGATTTTAAAACCGATGCCAAACTTCGTGCATCTCTCAAGGGCGAAACTATAAATTCTACTGTAATAATTGTTGCCCAGAGAGTCAGTACAGTGGTTGATGCCGATCAAATCATTGTTCTTGATGAAGGAAGAGTTGCCGGAATCGGAACTCATAACGAGCTAATGAAAACTTGTGAAGTTTATAGAGGGATTGTCTCGTCCCAACTATCCGCTTCCGAAATAGAAGAAGAAAAACATGAATCCAAGTAACACAACAAAAAGACCGGCCACAGATCATACCGGGGGGAATCCTATGAACCGTGGCGGCTGGGGAGCAGTTGGGCGGCCCGTGGAAAAAGCAAAGGATTTTAGCGGAACCCTAAAAAGACTTTTAAGATATTTTGAACCTGAAAAAACCCTTCTCTTTATAGTTTTGGGCGCGGCAATTTTAGGAACAATTTTTAATATAGTTGGGCCAAAAATATTAGGTCTTGCTACAACCAAACTTTTCAACAATTTAATTTCCAGTTTTATAGTCCAAGTCAAAAACTCCGTAATTAAAAAGGAACTCATCCAAAATCCGACACTTCCGCTTCAAACCTCTCCTGTACCAGGAATTGATTTTAGTTATATCGGGCACATTATGCTAATCCTTTTGGGACTGTATATTGTAAGCGCCATTTTTATTTTCATTCAGCAATATTTGATGGCGGGAGTTGCCCAAAGAACAATTTATAAACTTCGGCGCGAAGTAGACGAAAAACTTTCCCGACTCCCATTGAAATATTTTGACGGTAGAACTCACGGGGAAATTTTAAGCCGTGCCGTTAACGATATGGATAACATCAGCTCCACACTTCAGCAAAGTGTTACCCAGTTCATAACATCGATTGTTACTTTGGTCGGCGTTCTTATCATGATGCTTTCCATTAGTTGGCTTTTGACCCTAATCGTTTTGACTACTCTTCCTTTAAGCATCTTTATTGTTACGGGAATTGCCAAGCGTTCCCAGGAATTTTTTAGAAGACAGCAAAGTGATTTGGGAAATCTTAACGGACACGTTGAGGAAATGTATACCGGACATAAAATTGTCAAAGCTTTCGGACACGAAGGAAAAGCTAACGATCAGTTTGATGGGTTTAATGAAAAACTATACGACTCCGGTTGGAAGGCACAATTTGTCTCCGGTGTCATTATGCCTTTAATGAGATTCGTTGGGAATGTTGGTTATGTTTTAGTTGCCGTAGTTGGCGGAATTATGGCAACCCAGGGGACAATTTCTATCGGAGACGTTCAAGCTTTCATCCAATACTCTGCCCAATTTACCCAACCAATTACCCAGCTTGCGAATATTACAAATGTTATTCAATCTGCAATTGCTTCTGCTGAACGCGTTTTTGAACTACTCGATGAAGAGGAACAAGTTGCCGAAATAAAAAATCCGGAAGTAATTAAGAGTCCATTAGGCGCCGTAAAGTTTGAACACGTCCGGTTTGGTTACAGTGGAGATAAAACCTTGATTGAAGATATGAATATTGACGTAAGGCCCGGACAAATGATCGCCGTCGTTGGACCAACCGGTGCAGGTAAAACAACCCTTGTTAATCTCCTGATGCGTTTTTATGAAGTTACCGGCGGAAAGATTTTGGTTGACGGTGTGGATATTACCAAACTCAAACGCGGTGATTTACGAAAAATGTTCGGAATGGTTTTGCAGGATACCTGGCTTTTCCACGGAACTCTTAGGGATAACATTGCTTACGGACGTGAAGGTGCTACTGAAGAAGAAATCGTGGAAGCCTCAAAAGCTGCTTATGCAGACCACTTTATTAGAACGTTACCGGAAGGTTATAACATGGTTCTTAATGAAGAGGCTACAAATATTTCTCAGGGACAAAAACAGCTTTTGACAATTGCCCGGGCATTTTTAGCCGACCCCGAAATTTTAATTCTTGATGAAGCAACCAGCAGTGTTGATACCAGAACGGAATTATTAATTCAAACTGCAATGGAAAAATTAATGAAAGGCAGAACCAGTTTTGTGATTGCCCACCGTCTTTCCACAATCCGTGATGCAGATTTGATATTAGTTATGAATCACGGATCAATAATTGAAAAGGGGACTCACAAAGAGCTTCTGGCTGCGAAGGGCTTCTATGCAGACCTATATAATAGTCAGTTCAGAGGGAAAGCGATAAGTGAGGAAACGGTATAATTTTTCCCAAGAAATCCAGTTCTTAGTAGTTTCAAGATCATTCATTTACAAAAACATTTTTAATATGGTAGTGTGTATCTATATGAAGTTGGCTGATTGGCGTGGTGAGAAACTGGCACGGCTTCGCGCTTTGATTAGGGAGGCCGACCCCGATGTGATTGAGGAAGTTAAATGGAAAAAGTCTACAAACCCCGACGGAATTCCCGTCTGGTCTCATGACGGATTGATTTGCACCGGCGAAACCTACAAAGATCACCTTCGGCTGACCTTCGCAAAGGGAGCATCACTCAAGGACCCGGAAGGTCTTTTTAATACTTACCGCGCTATCGTTATTCACGAAGGAGACAAGATTAAGGAAGACGCTTTCAAAGATCTCATCCGTACTGCAGTAGAATTCAATCACGAATATAAGAACAAAGCAAAACCGCACAATTGAATTAGATCTTGTTCCCCCAAAATCCAGTTTCCGGAGGTTTTTGGACTTTTTGGTATAATCAACTTATGGAACAAACAAACATTTCCTATCACGAAAAAACAGACAGCGATAATAATTGGGTAAAAAGTGTGGTTTCGAAAGAGTGGGGATCAACAAAAATTGTGAGTAAAGACAAAGTGTATGAAACCGCCACCCTACCTGGTTTTATTGCGGAACAGAACAATAAACCGGTGGGGCTTATCCTATACGCCATAGAAGAAAAGCAATGTGAAATTGTGGCCATTTATAGCGCGGTAGAAAAACAAGGAATAGGAACCAAACTAATTGGTCTCGTAGAAGAAGTTGCAAAGAAAGAAAAGTGCAACCGATTATGGCTGCAAACAACAAATGACAATACATACGCCCTGCGCTTTTATCAAAAAAGAGGTTTCACAATTTCGGCTTTTAGGGCAAACGCTATGGAGGCAATGCGGAGAATAAAACCAATTCCACTTATTGGCAATGACGGTATTCCAATTAGAGATGAAATAGAGTTGGAGATAAAATTTAATTAATAATGCAGCAAAAAATAATTTTAGCGTCGGGGTCAAAATCAAGAAAAACCATCATGGATTCTTTAGGAATCCCTTACATTGCCATTCCTGCCGACATTAATGAAAAGGCGATCCGTGACAAAAATTTAAAACTCCGGGCCGGAAAAATCGCCAGGGCAAAAGCTGAAAAAGTTGCTGGTGAGCACGAAGGAATAATTATTTCGGCAGACAGTTTTTGTGTGTGTGATGGACACGTTTTGGAAAAACCCAAATCGTTAGATGAAGCCAGAGAAATGCTTAAACTTCAGGGGAGTAAGCCCTGTGTTATTTATACCGGCTTTTGTTACCTTGATAAGAAAAATCACATAGATTACTCGACCACTATCGCCGTAAAATACGTATTTAGAAAAATGTCGGATGGGGAAATAAATATATTCGTAGAGGACAACCCCGTTCTTACGTGGGCAGGCGCTTTTGCACTTGCCGACGTAAATCAATTTAAGTTTTTTGAAAAAATCGATGGTTCATTAACTGCTGCCACCGGTTTACCTGTTGAAGTATTAATCCCGTGTCTTGAAAGATCCGGAGTAAAAATTTAGTCATAACGAACTACGAAGAAAGAAAACCGCCGTCTACCGGAACGACCGCACCCTGAACATAACTTGCCAGGTCACTCGAAAGAAATATTACTGCTTTTGCAACCTCGTCCGGTTTTCCCCATCTTCCATTGGCCAATCTTTGTTGAAAATTAAAACCCGTCATCACCTGATCAAATCTAAAGTTTCTTAAAGCACCTTTAACAAGGGAATCTGTACCCGGCGTTTTAATAGCACCCGGTAAAATGGCATTTATCCTGAAACCTTCTTTTCCATAATCTCTGGCCAAAGATCTTGTAAGGGCGATAACCGCCGCTTTACTCATACTATATGGAGCCAAATCTTTTTTAAAAGGAAGTATCGCCTCGATTGAAGAAATATTAACAATTATGCCACCTTTCTTACCCCTAAGTCTGATGAAATTTTGGCACATCCAAATCGTAGAATTTATATTTATATCAATTGTTCTCTCTAAATCTTTCTCTGATAGTTTAAGAAAGTCCTGTTCCGGATAAATTCCCACATTGTTAATGAGCACGTCCGGTAATGTTTCAACATCTTTCCAAAATTCATCGATTTTATTTTTATCCGATAAGTCCAGCGAGTAGGTTGTATGAAGACCGGATTCTCCTGCGCATCCGTTTATGGTCGTTGTCAGTCCCTCCCCGTTGATATCCAGAAGAATGAGGTTGGCCTTAGCTTCGGCAAATCTTTCGGCTATGGCCCTGCCGATTCCTGAAGAGGCACCCGTAACAAGTACGTGTTCTCCTTCAAATGAAATTGTTTCCGATAACTGAGTTTTCTCCCTTTCCATTTTAACTAAAGTTTAAAAATTTAAATATTTTATTTCCAATACTATTATTGTCTAATTTTGTGGACTTGATTTGACGAATGCTGAGGAAATAAAAGTTCATACCCCAAAGGATCACGTTTCCATAAAACTGAGTTGGTCTTAAAATAACCGGGAAGTGGTTTGGATCTTTGAAAACCCAACTGACAAGAAGATAGGAAAAGATAAGCAGTCCCAATAGCACGACTTTTTTAGATTTAAATATGTTGATAAAAAGAACAACAAAAGGAAACATCAGCCAAACAAAATGATGTTGCCAACTTGTCGTATCGAATAGAAGTAAAGTAATTATAAAGAAGGAAAGTCCCAAATCAAAATCTTTATTTTTGAGCACCAAATAAACCGCAAGGGGAATAAGAATAACCATGGCGGTTGTATGTATGTAAATTCTTGCACTGAAATTTGAAACAAACCATGCAGCAAAACCGAACACACCCTGGTTTGAATAAACATACATATATGGTGCCGTGAAGCTATTTAGTGGGAGTATTGCTGATTGATACCAGGAAATCCAAATTTGAGGGGGCCAAAAAATTAATGTGGCAAGAACAAGAACGGTTACGGTTAATATGCTTATAAAAACCAGTTTCCAGGATTTCTTAAGTGTAAAGAACAATAGGAAAAAAGTGAAAATGGGTTTGATGGCGATTGCTACTCCTAAGGATAGTCCCGCCAGCAGGGAGTTTTTAGGCGATTTAATTTCCAAGAAAACCGCGAAAAGGAGCAGAAAAAGTACAATGATATTTACCTGCCCCATCCCTAAAGAAAATTTTACCGGGAAAGACATGAATGAAAAACCCAAAAACAAAAGAAAATAATACCAAGGGACTTTTTTCATAGCAATTTTTAATGTAAGAAAAACTGAACCGATAATTGATGCAAACGAAATGTAAGTGAAAATTACAAGAGCTTTTTGATGAGAAAGGAGAGCCAGAGGTAGGAAAAAAATCTCAGTGATTGGTGGGTAGGCGTTAGGCCAATAAAGATTCGGATCCAGATACGGCCCTTTAGTTGCGATCAGATCTTTTGCGGATATCCAAACCTCAGTGAAATCGGGGCCAATTGAGGAATATATCCAGGGAAGGTTTCTCCTGGTAATCAAAATAAAACTGGCAAGAAAGAAAATAACCGCCAATATTTTGAACCAGATATTTTTCACACCAGCATTCTAACACACGGTCGGCGGTGATGCATATTTACGAAATTTAACAGTTTTTACTATCATCTGTAGTATCTTCAGTTAGAAATAAGCCGTACCAGACCTGGCTGAGCATACCGGTCTGGAACCTTAAGATCCCGTAACCGTTTCAAATATTTTTATACATTAAAACTGCGTCTTCGAATTTGTTGTTTCTGGTTATTCCTCCAGGAAGAATTCCATACTCCGCAAATCCCATCTTTTTATATAAACCTCTGGCAATATCATTAGTTGAATAAACGTCAAGCGTAATAATTTTTATTTCCGGGATATTCTTGTTTGCCTCTTTCAAGATTAAATTCATTAGCAATTTTCCTACCCCCTCGCCTCTAAAACCCTTACCAATTGTAATTCCGAAAATTCCTATATGTTTTTGTGTTTTTTCCATCATATGTATTTCACTTTCACCAACCAATTTGTTATCACAAAATACCAAAAGCTGAACTGATTTTTTGTCTTCTATTGCCTTCAATTTATCGTCCAAATATTTTGTCTCGCTCTCCAAAGTCTCTTTTTCCCCTTGGTAAGTAATAAAGGTTCTTTCATCAGAAAGTTCGTTAATGAATCTAAGCATTTCGTCAACATCAGAAGCTATCGGATAACGGATAATGATCTCCCTACCTGTTTTTGTTTTTCCTTTGTATTCAGCTTTCATATATTTATCTTTATCAAGTACCGAATATCATGGTCTAAAACCATTTAGTTCCCCTTATTTAATTCCAGAATTGCCTGCTTCCGATCGTTTAACTTAAATCCGGCTTTTTCGAAAAGTCTAATTGAATGGGGGTTATCATTATTAACCAACCCAACAACTTCCTTGATACTTGTTTGTTGTGCCTTTTCAATAAGTTTTTTATAAAGTAATTCTCCAATTCCTTGGCCCTGAATTTCGGGTTTAACACCAATATAGCGAATATACAGTTTCCCGTGAAACGGTAAAGTTTCGTGAGCTAACACAAAACCAACAATACTCTTTTTTTCATCTTCAGCAACAAAACAATAACCCGTATCAACATTTATTTGAAATTCTGATTTTCTGGAAACCAAATGCGAATCTTTCTCCTCTTCGATCATCCGGTCAAATTTTACTCCTAAGTATTGCCGTTGAGTGAGTATGTCCACATTGTGTACTTGTTCGTAATCGTCAACTGTCATGGGTCGAATAGTAATATTCATATGTAGTTTATTTTACCAAAATTTGCTGAGCATCACAGTCTAGGACCTTACGATCCCATAACCACTTCAAACATTTTTATAGATTTCTGTCATATATATTAGGTTGGGTAAATAATATTGCCTTTTGGTTCTCCAATAACTTGTTCACCGTCGTAAACTGTCTTTCCTCTCAAAACCACCCTTGATATTTTTCCGGTTACTCTTTTTCCTTCAAACGGTGTCCAGGCACATTTGGTTTTCAAATTTCTGGCATCAATAACATACGACTCTTTCAGATCTACTTCTGTAAAAGTCTCAACTGATTCCCTAATACCAAAAATCTTCCTTGGATTTGTCGAAGTTAGTTTAACGACTTGATCTAAAGTTAGTTTTTCTTCCGCAACCGCCGTTAAAAGAAGGGGAAGAGATGTTTCTAAACCCGGAACTCCAAAGGGAGGTTTTTCAGATAATTTGTCTTCTCTGGTATGAGGGGCATGATCCGTAACTATTATATCAATTACTCCTAATTTCAAATTCTCCCAGAGAGCAAGTCTATCCATTTCAGTTTTCAGATTAGGTTTCATTATGCCAAATGGTCCCAAAGCTTGTACATCGGCTTCTGTAAGAAATAAATGGTGGGGTGTTACTTCACAAGTAACTGACAATCCTTCTTCTTTTGCTTCCCTTACCATTTCCACATCTTCTTTTGTCGCTACATGAGCAACGTGGAGTTTTCTATTATTAAGTTTTGCAAGCGCAATTGCTGTTACTAAGGTTTCTCCTTCAGCGTGAACTATGATAGGCTTTTCTCTCGGCCATGCCGCAAATACATTATTTAATTCTTCTTTATCTTCCATCAATAGAGTTCCTGTTGTGTGGTTCATATAAATCTTAAGTCCAAAGACTTGATCCTTAACATTTTCAAAATATTCAACTCCTTTTGCGGTTGCTCCAAAGTGGAATCCCACATCACAATAAATTCTATTTCCGGCAAGGGTAATTTTTCTTTGTAGCGATTCCGGGGAAGTTGTTGGTTCGGGATTATTCGGCATATCCAAAACAGTCGTAAACCCTCCGGCAATCGCGGCCCTCGTTCCTGTTTCAAAATCCTCTTTGTGAGTTGCTCCTGGCTCGCGAAGGTGGACATGGGGATCAACTAAACCGGGTAACTTTATATATTCTGCACCCATTGTTTGTGAATAAGCTAAAACTTTTATTTTAAAAAGTCAATGAAATCAGAAAGTTATAGATAAAATGGTAGATACCAATCTCTGGATGAATTAGGGGACACGGCCTATATCCGACACTGCCCAGTTCTGCTGGATACCTGGGACTATGTTAGAACTTTTTATTCTAAAGGTAAATATATTTAATTCTCATGTTCAGTTCTTCGATTAGTGTAAAATGTTTCTACAAACATAAATGTCAGAAAACATTTCTAAAAGTCACTTAATTGTTAAACTATTATCTCTTAAACTTCCTTCAGAAGATTATGCGATTTTCGGAAGTGCTCCACTTGCTGCAAATGGCTTGATAGATTTTTCCCAGATTGCAGACTTGGATTTGGTGGCCAGAGGAAGCGCATGGGAAGTGGCAAAAAAATTATCGAAAGAGCCCCCAAAGAAAACGGATCTTAAATTTGGTGATTATTTAGGTTTTTTTAGGAATGGAGAAGATTTTGATATTTCGATATATACAGGTTGGCCTCATGGAATTTGGAATATCAACGAATTAATAGAAACAGCAGATATAATTGACGGGATCAGGTTCGTTAATTTAGAAAACGTTTTGAAATGGAAAAAGGCGAGAAACAAGCCAAAGGACGCGAGCCAGATTGCACTTCTTGAAGAATATTTTAAAAATAGGAAATTCTAAACCTCACCAAAATTTGCTTAGCATGTCGGTCTAGAATCTTACGATCCCATAACTGCTCAAGAGTAGTGTATCACCTCGAGGCTAAATGAGACAAATATCGGACTTTGATATAATCACCCAATGAAAGAGCGGCAGTTAACCATTGGTACTCCGGAAGATAATTTTCGGCTAGTTTATTGCCGTGGAGAAGAAACTTCCAAAATCATCGAATGTTTTAGGGAAACTCCGTTAGTTTTTATATATGCGTATGCAGGAAATGGCAAAACTGCCTTCGGTGTAGAATTTAGAGAAAGGGTGCCCGATACTTCTCTGATTTTAGGAGCCCAACTTGGAATGGATGAATTTAAGGGAAAAGGTCTTTATGACGATAATTTCACTAAAGCAAAAATAATAATTGCGGACGAATTTGATGTCACAGCACACTTGGGCGAAAGAAACAATATCTATAAACTGTTATCAGAAGGAAAGAAGTTTATATTTATGGTTCATTTTCCAAAAAGCCGGTATATTGAATGGCGGAAACAACATCAAAAGTATTTAGGCCTTATTTTGGAATTAATAGATGACTATCCAGAGGCTCCCTGGATCCACCTGACTAGGTTTACAGGGATTTGAACGGAGGCTTTTCGAGAGACAGGGTCACTCGGGGTGCATAGATCTGCTGAGCATCATGGTCTGGAACTTTACGATCTCATAACTGATCATTCCCAGTGAAACCGGTTTTTCAGAAATATTCTAGCTACCCAGGTTCAGATTACTTGACTTTACGCACAAAAGGTGTATACTACAGGATAGTCTAGCAGTTTGCACCTTAAGCTGTCCTTATTCAAATTTATTCAAATCTATTGAAGGAGGAAGCAAAATGAAAACCGTTTTCTGGCTGGTCGTACCCGTGTTGATCGTCGTTTTCGGAATCACGGCTTGGGCTGGACTGGGTTCATCGGCAGCTACAAATGCTACTGTTCACCCTGTCACGATATATGGAGTCGCTTTCAAATTTGATTCCATCACGGTGTCGCCCGAACAGGTCATTCCCAGAAACACCAATCAAATCGTTGATTCAAAAACAATGACGCAATTGGCTGTTAACGGAACGTTCACGGGTAACTATGATACTCTGTTGAATAGCGGCCATTACGGCAGCTACAGTTTGTTCTATGTAACAGACGGAGCAGGCAATGTTTATAACTGGAACATTATCTCGCCGAAAAAAGCCACTGGGACCATCGAAGTAATTTTCGATATTCCCTCCGGGGCTCCGCACCCGTATGTTATGCATACGGACGTCGATAAGACCTGGTTATTCGACCTGGTCCTCAAATAAGCAAAATGGTGCCACAGTCAATAGGGAGACCTCTATCTTAAAAAGATATGTCTCCCTTTTTTTTGGCAAAAAAATGCTGAGCATGTCGGTCTAGACCAATTTTAACCTATAATGTTTTATTCTCCAAGCCCAACAACTCAGATCTAGATAAAAAACACTAGAACTTGTAGAATTCTAAGCAGGAATTACCCCTATGCTAAAAATTAAAATTCATCAAAAAAATCCATATGTTACAGCCAATACTAATCGTTTTTCTGGTTTTGCAAAAAATTATGATCGTTTTCGCCCCTCTGTTCCCAAAGAAATCGTAAAAATTCTAACTCAATTAGCCCATGTTACTAAAGCACGAAGAGTGGTCGATATTGGGTGCGGAACTGGACTTTCTACCCGTATTTGGGCAAAATACGCAGATGAGGTCGTTGGTATCGAACCAAATGACGATATGCGACACCAAGCTGAATTGCATTCCGATAATTCTAATATTCACTATCAAAAAGGTCTTTCTATTTCAACTGGTTTACCGAATAATTTTGCTGATATTTTAACCATTGTTGAAGCTTTTCATTGGATGGAACCAATAAACACTTTAAAAGAAATTTCCCGAGTGCTTCGTCCTGGAGGAGTTTTTGCAGCAATCGATTATGATTGGCCACCAACTATTAACCCTAAAGCTGAAAAACTCGACTTAGCTTTTGAAGATAACGCAAAAAAATTACTGAATGAAAGGGGTTATGATAAAGCTGCACGTAGATGGCCTAAAAAAGAACATATATTTCAAATTGAGAAAAGTGGGCTATTCAAGTCAATTAAAGAAATCATTGTCAGCGGAAAAGAAATTGGCGACTACAATCGAATGATTGGCCTGGCCATTAACCAGAGTAACATCCAAATCTTGTTTAAAAAAGGTATATCTGAAGAAAAAATCGGTTTACCAATATTTCGTAAAAAAATGAAATGTTTACTCGGGGAAGAACTTCACCCAATGTATTTTACCTTTCATATTCGGTTGGGAATCAAACCCCAATAATCTTTATTGCTGAGCATGCCGGTCTAGAACCTTATGATCCTATAACCTATTTTTTTAACTCTCCCAAAAAACAGTAGTGCCTTCCTTCAGAGTCAATCCAAATTTTGGGTATTTGAAAATCTTTAAATTCCTTTCTTATCAACTCTTTATTAAATAAATAATGAATCAAACCCATTTCACCACCCTCAATCGGTACATAAGTCCTGCGGTCAATCACACGATAATCATATTTCTGCTTTCCATATCTCTCAATTATCGTTTGATTCGGATAAAACTTCCTGAACTTTCTCTTACGAAATGTGATAAAGATGATACCTCCTGGAACTAAAACCCTCTCTATTTCCCGGATTGCCTTACGAATATTTTCAATTCTCCCATGATGGAGAGTTTGAGTAGAGATTACAACATCGAAAAAATTATCTTTATAAGGCAGTTTCTCGTAAATGTTACCTACCTTTAAATGTGCATTCAGCTTTTCTTCTTTTAACCACTCCTTTGTTAATTTTATTCCTGCCTCGGCAATGTCAATCCCATATACATCGAAACCACATTTGACGAGATAAACAACGTGTCTGCCAGAGCCGCACCCTAAATCCAAGACCCTCTTAACCCCATGTTTTTTAAACAATTTTTCAATCTTAATTACATCCTCCTGAGGTTTGAGAAATATACGCCCATATTTCTTAAATCCCTCGTTCCATTGTTTCATAACTGAAGTATATCACCGGGACTACGACTTGGCCGGGCATCATGATCTGGAACCTTACAATCCCATAACCTTAAATTAGTGTTTAATTAATTCGAGGGCTTTTGGATTGATAAAATTTGAAGGGATTTCGGAAATAGGACACCATTTCCATTCACTGAACTTTTCCGGCTCCATAAGTTTCGGTTCTTGCTTGGTTTCAGCCTTAAAGACATAAACCGTATCCCCTTCTTTCGCTCCCGGAACAACTCCCAAATATTTGGTTATTACTAAATCGTTTATACCGACTTCCTCAAAAACTTCTCTTCTTAGTGTTGTTTCTAAAGTTTCACCACTATTGCACCGTCCACCCGGCGCTGTCCAAACTGAAATGTTTTTCCATTTGTCGGGTGTATAGTTTCTTAAACCCATAAGTAGCCTATTATCTTTTAAGATAAAGGCTACTGGAGCATCTTTCTCGCTACCAATTTTTTGAAGAATTGAATTGTTTCTCATTTTCAAAAAGTGCTGAGCATTTTGGTCTAGAACCTTACGATCCTTATAATAATTCCAGTCCTATCGCATAAATCCCGTTTTTCTTTATACCTTCCTCATAACCATTAAGCGAATTGTAAGCTTCAATACCGTGTTCAATTGTTTTCGGTACGCTCGATAAAACTTTTTCTGGTCCCTCTTTTTCTAACATTTTTCGGGCAGAGGGATAATGGTGAATAAAAGACACTCTTGCTTTTAAGACTTCGTTTGTAAGATTGTTTATTAAATTTATCAAATCACCCGTCTTAAATTTGTCGTATGGTGTCTTATCATGTTCCACCGGAGTCCTACCTTCAACCTTTTTGGTCCCCGCCAAAATTGCCTTGAAAGGTCTATCATTTGTATCAAAAGTATATTCCATAAATATTTTGCTGAGCAGCAGGGTCTCGGACTGTTATGACCCATAACCATTTACAAACTTATTCAATAAACCTTTTTTGTCCTCTGCTTTGTTCCACCAAATAGTTTGCATTCCTAATTTATTTGCTGTTTCTATATTTTCTAAAGTATCATCCATAAAAAGACACTCGGTTGGTTTAACTTTTAGTTTGTCGCATGTGACAAGGTAGATTTTAGGGTCTGGCTTTCTGACACCCTGTAAGGCAGAGTTAACAAAAAGATCAAATTCCTTAAAACCAAATTTGTCGTCCCAATATTTCTTTGCTATTGCATTGCCGTTATTAACGACTGCTAGTTTATATTTCTTTTTTAACTCCGGAAGTAATTTCCATAAATCGTCAAAACGCTCAAATCTTTCAGGCATTATTTTTGCAGCCCTTTCTATCCCATCATCTGTAAGTCCAAGTTGTTCTTTTATATCTTTGATTAGTTTTTTATCATCAACGTGATTAAAAAGTCTTTCAATATTTTCAGTGTTCATTTCGTCGGCTGTCTGGGGGATATAATCACCTTTCTTGAACACCAACACACCAACCATGTCGAAAAGAATTGCCTTAAGCATAGTCTGATTTTAACATATGTCTTAGATTACCCATCATACGAGAAGATTGATAGGGGACATGGTCTATGTCTGACACCGCCCAGTTCTGCTGCGAACCGTGGACAGAGTTCGAACTTATTTGCTTACGGCTCAACAACTATTATATATTCCTTCTTACTGAAAAATAGTTATTCTGCTAGTAGAGATTGTACTTTTAGAAGCTTGAAGAATCGGCACCAGCTTGATTGATACCTGTGTCCATTTGATTTAAGTTGGTATTGTCTAACTGCTTGGTCGCTGAATCCAAATCAGATGTATTTTGGATTGCGGGTGCAGGTGTAACATTGTTTTGAGTTATCTGGCCAGGAAGCTTCTGTCCGTATTTCATAATATACAAGAAGGCGGCTAGAACTAGAACTAATACTATTACTATTACTAAAATAACCAATGTATTTCCTTTCTTTGTTCCTTTCTGACAATCAATTTACGCAGCTGGAGCGATATTTCATCTGAAATATTATTTCTCAGTTTCTGTTGTTGGTACAACGAAGGTTGTTTGATTTTCAAAGAGTCTTGCAGCTGTGTCGAAATTTTCTGCCGCCTTTTGTTGCGTGGCTTTATTTATATCAATAAGCCTAATATGTTCGAATAATGCAGTATTCTTAGATGCTTCAACCGGAGCTTCGCCCGAAAGTTCTTTTCTTATATCTTCAGCAGTTCTTCTTGCTTGGGATGCTTCTTTTCTAAAGAAATCTATGGTGTCAGAAACTTTTCCCTTACCGAAAGCCCCATTTAAGGCGTCAAAATGCTCATTCCATATTCTAAATGAAGATTCAGCTCCTATGCCTCCTTCGTAATCAGACAAATCTTGGTTGGCTCTTTCCCTCCAAAAATTTTCAGATATTTTTAAATAATTTATCAAAAACTCCCTCGTGATAAATTCTTTATTCAAGTTTCTAAGTGTTTCGCCCTCGATGCTTAGAGTTTTTTCATCGCCCTTCAAATACGGGAAACGTGTCTCAACATTTTTTGTTGCCCAAGCCCTAGTTTGCTGAACCGAACTAACTGGGTTTTCGACATGATCCTCTGACATAATTGAATATTATCATTATTTGAAGATTGCAACAATCAAACTCTGAGCCTAGGCTAAATCTGCGATAAAGTAGGTTCTAAATCCGTCTACAGAATGAGGCTGAAGTTTTTAGCTGAGCATCATGGTCTGGAACCTTACGAGCTCATAACCATTACTGGAAAGCCCTCGAAATATTAACTAATCCCTTTCTTAAAAAAGGGATTTTGGCTGTCCACAATTTCTATAAGGTTCCCATCCGGATCTTTTACAAAAAACTGTCTGGTAGGATTATCTAAATCTGTATTTATCAAAATTTTATTCAAGTCTTTGTCCAGTTCGAAAACTTTTACTCCATTGTCAATAAGTCTCTTAACGTATTCTTTAAAGGAATCTACCTCGATTGCAAAATGATAAAACGAGCCGGAAATAGATTTTCCTGAACTTTGGGTGATGTGTAAAAACTGATTTCCAAGTCTCATCCATGTTGATTTGCCTACTGGAAATATTTCAAGTCCTAATACATCTGAGTAGAACTTTAATGCTTTTTCCTTATCGTTCACTAAAACTGTGACATGATTAATTCCGACGGCACTCATAGGTAATATTATATTCCCTCTTGGGTGCACTTCCCAGAAGAGCAAAAAACAGTGCTGAAGCATCATGGTCTAGAACTTTACGACCCCATAATTTATTTATTTTCAGGAGGTATTTCATTAAACTTTAATGTAGTTATTTCATCAACAAGCGGATTTTGATAAAACCTTTTAGGTAAATCCCAAGAAGACTTGTCTCCATAAGCTTTTGATGCTGCTCGAAATGCTAAGTATAATTCTCCTGCCCGGTCCATCTTAAAGGGGTTGTTGTCTACCTCGTCTAGTTGTTTTTTAAAGTAATCAAATGCCTTTCTTAAACTTCTTCCGTCCTCGCTTTGCCAATTCCACAAATCAATAGCATATTTTTCACCCAAGGTTGCAAGCTCTGAATACGCATATAAATTGTATAGTTGATAATCATACGGAATTGCACGAGCTGCTTCTAATGGCATTTTTCCATCCGGTTCAATCTGGCTTTCAACTCTTTTTTTAACACCCTCAAGTGTTACTCTAACTAAATCTTCATCGCCTAGAAAATCTGCGATATAAGCAATCTGAACATCATAAAAGGTTCCATGATTATTCTGTGCGGCCCTTTCCTGATTTCCTTTAGGACTATTTTGCAACCATCCCAAATACTGTCTAAACCAGTTTTCTACTCCAGTTTTGGTTTGCTCATCGAGCGAGCCAGAATCCCTCAGACTTTTTATTCCTTCAACCATTTGAGACAACATTTGCCCCCTAATAATTCCATAAAAGGTTCCGTCTGTTTCTCCTTGCTTCATTTCTACATATTCAAGTGATGGAGTCATTCTGGTATCCTCATTTACAAACCAGGCTTTAAGAGTGGAAACTGCATAACTTGCAAATTTTTCTTTATCGTCTGGTATTTCGGATTGTTTTGCGGCAAGCGAAGTTAAATAAACATTGGCTGTAACTTGTGTCAATTTATCAGCGTCTGAATATTCCTTTGTTGCAGGGTTAACTTGTCCATCTCTTTGCTCAAGCTTTCCATCGACCAACCAAAAATATGGGCTTAAACAAACAAAATCTCTTTTATCCCCAGAGGGTGCAACAATATTTTTGTCAGTGATTAAGGGTATGGAGATATTAACAATTTTCTCAGCCTCAGAAGTAATATTATTCTTTAAAATTGTTTTTTCCATAACTTCTGTGCCGCCAGGTTCGGTCATACATAAATTCTACTCTCTTTCAAACTTCTAGCTAAATTGAAGACGAGCGGAGCGAGCTGAGCATCGTGGTCTAGAACCACTCGATCCCATAACCTTCCTAGTAGTTTTCATTTTGTAAATTTAAAGGTGGAGAGAATCTGATTATCTATTACTGAAGAGTCATTCAACTGAATAAGGTACATGTAGTTACTTTTACCAACAAGTATTAGTTTACGGCTAATTAGATCGTTGTATACAATATATTTTCCTTCAACTCTGTCAATTGTGAGAGAAGATGCGTCATTTTGATTAAATTGTTGCTTACTGAATTCGATTGGAAAATATACAAATTTATCGTACCAATCATCAGGATTAATTGCCGTGTCATTTTCCATAACCCACACACTGAAATTATCCGGGTATACATAGTCACGACCGGGAGTATCGGTTGGTTGCACATTGTCGGGTTCTAGTCCAAACAAAACGTTGGGGGTTGATGATTATTTAGCTCGATAAAATATTTTGTTCTATTTAACCCACCTTTATCAACTTTATTGAGCATACTTATGTCACTTGGTTGGAAATTTAGTTTAGGGTCATATCTAAATGAAAAGCCATACTTATCATTCTGGTATGTTTTCCAATTTGCAGTTGAGCCAACAGTAGGCTTTGTGGTAGTTATTACTTGTGTTGGAACATTAGTTGTAGCAGAAGATGGAGTCTGAGTAGGTGTCGGTAAAGCACTTCCTTTCTTCATTCTAAAATAAAATACTCCACCAATGGCAATAAGTACAATAATAATAATTATAATTGGAGCAAACCCCTTTTGTCTCACGATTCAGTATTTATTAAACAGTCAAAGAAGTCAATTAAAGGCTAGATCCTGAGCTGCGAACCGTGGACAGAGTTCGAACCTTTTTACTCACGGTCCAGCAACCATTGTACACTCCTTCGTACTAGATTTGGTATATCAAAGATTCGAACCTTTATCGTGAATTTCTGGGGTGAAGTAATTATTCCTCATCAAAAACAGGGCACCTGGTGACAATCATTGCTATACCTTCTTTTTGGGCGATTTTAAATAAATTTTTCGATATGGGACAGTTATTTTTTTCCCCTGGGAGGTATTTGTCACAATGGTAACAAAGACCTTCTTCCCCACGCAGACTATCGGTGAATGGATTTACCCAAACCTTTTTGCCATAATGTTCTTCCAGGATAGGTTTCTCTTTCATTGTTTTCGTTTATAACATAGAGATTAAAATAAGTCCATCTTTTATCTTCTTCATAAAATAGATTCTAAATCCGTCTACAAAATGAAGCTGAAGTTTTTAGCTGAGCATCACGGTCTGGAACCTTGCGATCCCGTAATCGTTTGAGAGTGTTATATTATCCTAAGGTCAAATGAGACATTTAAGACAGTGTGTAAAAGAAAATGTCTTAATCCACGGGGCTTGGATTCGAATTGGGATTTTTCGGTTTTTGGGACTCTTTTGATTCTTCATTGTGAATAAATTTATTGAATTCGGCCTCAGCATCCAAATCTCTTTTTATACTTTCGAAAGTAAATAAGCCAGGTTTAGGATTACCATTCTCATCGACCACACGAACCAATTTTGTCACTCCTTCACGCTCCATGATTGGATTATACAACAAGAAACTTTTAATACAAATTTATTGCCGGCACCTGAGACTATATTAGAACTCAACAAAACAGCACATTATTGCCCGAAGAGTTTCTGTATGTTTAAATCTACCGGGATTGTGCTGCCGGATTCCGACTGTGTATTAGGGGTTGGTTTTAAAAGATTTTCAAAGTTGGTAATTGAAGGCATTAGTTTGGGTAATACAAGATTAATAAATAAAATTCCGGCAATGAATAACAAGATTAACCAGATAAACACCCCCCCTAGTCCTCTACCAAATCCTACCAAAAAGTTTTTCCAAAAAATCTCTGCGGGAGACGCGTCATATAACGTTTTAGTTTTGGAGACAATATCGCCTTTATCCTCACCTTTTAGACTCAAGATCTTTTCATCCACAATTTCAGTTTATCACAATACAGCTAAAAATCTGAGACCACGAAAGAAATTCTTTGAGACTAAATAATCCTATACTGAACATCAATATCTGGAACTTTACGAACCTATAACTACTAGGTGGTTTTCTTAACATCCCTGACAGCATCCCCTTTTAATGCCTTGATAAGTTCCTCCGTAACCTTGGGCGGGTTTCTTTCCAAGCCCTCAAACACAAAAAGTCCGGGAAGAAATTCGACTAACCTGGGTTTAGTCTGCGGTTCTTCAGGCTCTAATTTATCTGCTCTTTCTTGCATATGATTATTATATCAGGGCCCGCAAAAGTGGCCAAAAATGGCAATTTTGCAAATTGGCTAAACATGTTGGTCTGGAACCATATGAATCTATAACTTATCTAAAAGAATTTGATAGATTTTGGAAAACTAGCACATACAGGCGACTTACAAATTATACCGAGCAAAACTCCCGTTACTCCCCAAGCAATAAACAACCCAAGCAGTAAATAAAAAATCCCCGCCACTACTGCACGATTTCCTTGTAGTTTAATCACAGGTTTATAAGTATTCCTTCCGTTGGCAATATAGTTAGCAATAGAAGTAATCTCTTGGTAATGTCTAATTGGTGCTGGTTTTTCAATTCCGGATTCTTTATAAAAAATCGACCAGAAACCAAAATAAATAATTCCAAGAGGAAGAATATATGCAAAGACAATTCCCCATATTTCTAGAAAGATATTAATAGTGTTATTCCACGGAGAATTTTCAATTAGCATGTTTCCTGAGTTGGAAAGCATTATTTTAATGATAAATACGATAAAACCAATGAAAATAAATACTCCAAGAGCAATATATATTTTAATAAATTTATTGGATTTGCGATTGGATAATGGAAGTTGAGTCGTATTTTGATTTAGAGTTTGATTATAATCATCGTTAGTCCATCCACTTTTTAGTAAATTGTTTTTAATCATATCCTCGTCCGTCCCTTTTTCTCTTTCAGTTTTTATATAAGTAAGTAACTCTGGAGTAATCATACCTAAATATACAATAAAGGCTTGAATATATCATTAATTAACGCGAGCTGAGCATTAGGGTCTAGAACCTTACGAACCTATAATTTCAATCAACCCTTTCGATGCTCAAGCCCTTCTTAGTAATTACAGCACTTTTTATGCATCCTCCAGCTGACGCCATAGCGTCAGCAACCAGTACTGCGTCTAACATTTTGAGCAATTCAGTTTCTTCCTTTTCTAAAACTACGCCATTTTCTACTTTTACCCGAATCGTCTCTATCAATTTCTGATATGTATCCTCCTGATCCTGATCAATACCTTTAAGATTATAAAGATCAAAACCGATAAGCATCTCCTTCATATGAAGACTATATTATCACCGAGCCTGTTGTTGTCAATTTTGCTGCGAACTGTGGACAGAGTTCGAATCTATTATACAAGAAGTATATCGCTGGGTTTGACACAAACCAAAACTGCATATACCATACCGGTATATGACTGAGAAAAAGGATGTGATACCTGAACTTTCGTGGTCGTTTCGTAGAAATCTAGAAACTGGAGCCATAAAAAGAGCCACACCTCTCCTCGAAGCAGCCGGCAGTCTTTTAGAAGCCTACAGAAATACCGGAGAAGAAGCACTAGCAGAGGAAGCCCAACGATTACTGGAAAAATATTCTGAGTTGGCTGGTGATTCAATTATATAGTACAAACTCCACACAACTTTTTTGCTGAGCATCTCGGTCTAGGCCCATTCTATCATATAACTCGTGTCTCACTCCAAGGCTAAATGAGACATTTAGGACACTATAAAAATATCACAGGGAGTCCAATTGACATTGTGTTGCGATTTGTTACAATCGTCCTCATGATAGAAAGTGGATCAAAGCCAGGCAATCAAAATCAAAGTGAACTTGAACGCGAACTGAGTGTTTTAGATGCTGCAGCAAATGTGGTTAACATGTTTGATCAGGTAAATACTAACCATGCAATCGAAAACTTAGGAAATCGAGGCACATTATTAAAAGATGCAGTTTCTGAGTTAAGAAAAAAGTTAAACTCCGATAATCAGAAAACAGCACTTAATTCAAAACAGGCAGGTGAGTAACCCCAAATAACTCGTTAAAAATTCTTGTTTTATGAGTTTTCTCCGGACAACGAGCGTACCGTCCGAATGTTTATGTTTTAAAATAGCACTTTTGAAGGAAAACACGGGCTATTCGAGAGAGCCGAGTCACTGAGGCTGCATACGCTTGCTGCGAACTGTGGACAGAGTTCGGACCTATTTTCTCACAGTTCAAGAACCATTATACATTCCAAATTATTTATAAAGTATTTACTGGGTAAATTTAAAAGTGGAGAGGATTTGATCATTAATTTTCTGATAATTTGGTAAATCCACATTATCTCCCAATGACGTTTGTGTTATCTCAAAAATCATACCTCTATGAGATATCAGGTAGGTAATTGAATCACCTAGACAACTTGCCTTATACATCAAAGCATTGTTGCCATCAATTTTTACTGCAACCGCCTTACCCATCTTACTTGGATCGCAAACATTATTAAAACTTTCCACTCGTTGTTTGTAAGCATCATTTAGACTGAGTCCACTTTTTGAGGTTACGGCAACTATGAAAAAATAGCCATCAGATAATTCCGCCTGTGTCCGGCCAGAATCAATTTGTTTCTGACCCATAAACATCGCTTTCGTAACATCCGTCTGGGTTGTGTCTATTGTGACCTTATTTGGGTACTTAAACTCATAATAATATTGAGTATTTGTATACGTTTTCCAATTTGCGGTTGGGTCGGGAGAGGAAGAAGCTTTGGGGATATTGGTAACTGTGTTTGTAATTGCGGGTGTTGTATTCACACCTCCATTTTTTAATTGGGTATTCTGGTAAACCAGATACCCCACAATTCCTATCAGAGCGATAATTATAACAACTGGCAGTAAAGCAAAACCCTTCTGTCTCACAATTCAGTATTTATTAAATGATTAAAGAAGTCAATAATCGAGGCTAAATCCTAAGCTGAGCACATCGGTCTCGAACCATTCGATCCCATAAGTTAGCTTGGCACTGCTCTAAGCATTGTAACCATTTGAAAGAAGTGTCACTGTGGAAGAACTTTTTCCCCGCTGCCTTTAAAAATCCCGCCCAGCCAGGAAAAGAAAGAGTTAATAGAGGTGGTGACGGTTTTAAATGCCTGGGTCAGGGGATTTGACTCGGCGGCGATAAACGTAAATGTCTTGTCGCTCATATCGCTAGCCAGTTCGCGGCGCTGGGTGGCCGATGCCCCTTCCGGTGTGTATGCTTGCTCCAAAATAACTTTAAACTGGTAACCTGACCCCGTGCTAATTTTTACCGCTTTGCCTGAATTATCTCCTTCTGTCCAGTAATATTCCGGTATAAACCCGTACGTTGTCTGGTTTTGGTTAATATCCAACTGGTAATCATCAAGGGCGTGGATATTACCCATTAATTTTCCGCTTTGCCAGAGCTCCAGACGATAATCATACGTTCCACCCTGCTCCTCATCAAACGTCCCGGAATAGTTAAACATAATGTCCACCCTTTTTTTAAGCGGCAAGTATTCCCCGCCATTGGGATATTTGATTGTTGCCTCATAACTTTCCGGCGCAAACATTTTCAGGCTTGCCGGTTTTGGCAGGAACGTAAATGTATTGTCGGACATGTCCTCCGCAATGTCCTGATACTTGGTGACTCCTGTTTGTGGGTCTGCATACGCCAGCATTAGGACAACGCGGAGTGCATATCCCGATCCGACCTCTGCCGTTTTCAGGCTTTCCGTTCCGAACTCGGGATTACTCTGGAAATATTGGCCGGGTTTCCAGCCGAAATACACGGATGACTGGTTTGGATTTAACGGATACTCGCCAAAAGCATCAACGTTCCCCAATAATTGGCCGTTACGCCAGAGCTCCAGACGGTAACCATAATTTCCACCCACACTCATATCGAATTTTCCGCCGTAAGTAAAATGGACTTCCGACTGCATATCCCCGATGGTAATTTTTTCCCCGCCGTTGGGAGACACTATCCGAGCGAAAATCGGCAACTCACTGACGTTCGTCAGGGTTTTTACAGGCAATATAATTTGAACCGGCGTTGGCGTAGGGATTACCCGGATTGGAGACCGTGTCGGTACAGGTGTGGGGGTGGGAGTAGCGACAATTCTGAGATTTGTTTGCTGCTGTTGTAATGTGAAGTTATTGTTAATAATACTTGCAGCAGCAACCGGCCGGAACAGTATGAAAACAAGTGATAACAAGATCACAGCAAATCCTGTTTTTTTCATCACAACCATATTATATACCCAATCGATTATTCCCAACTCCAGATACTATTTTCAGGGCTGAGCATGTCGGTTTAGAACCTTACGATCCCATAGCCGATTATTCTATTGATTTTCTCCACTCACTAAAGATTTCGTCTATTGCTAATTTATAGACACTTCCAACCGTCTTTACATTCGTTTCCGGAGAGGTGGTTTCCTTTAATTGAATATACATTTTTTTATATTTATTAACACTGTATGCATTTAATAAATATTTTGATAAAGAAGCTGTAAACGGTACCACAACTTTATTTTTAACAGATCCAAATCCATCAAGATTTATAACTTTTTCTAAATTTATTGGGAGTTTGTCTATTTGTTCTTTGCACCAATCGTCAATATATTTTAATTCCCCATCTTCCATTAATTTTCTCTTAAAAACAATATCATCAACTGCAATTGCCAAACCTTCCTGCATAAAAGATGTGGAAACCATTTCAATTTTCCTCTTTATCTTTTTATTGTTCCAAGTATCTAACTCGGTTTCTAGAATATAAGGCTTAGACCAAGTGTGTGCTACAAGATGGGTTATTTCATGAGGAAAATGTGGATTGTCAGAGGGAACCCAGAACCGATAGACAGTCATTTCATCAAATCTTGCACTTGCTTTACTTATACTATGATTGGGATCTGCTTCCTGCTTACTCTCTATGGTATCAAAAGTTTTAAATCCTATATTTTCCAAAGAAGATGCGTTGGTTTCTAAATATTCGCAAATCTTTTTAAGATCGTCCTCTTGCGCGGATTTAAATAAATGTTTATCTTTATCTGTATATTGTCCATTAAAAATATAATTCATAAGTTACCCACTAACTGGCTGAAGCGTCAGGGTCTCGAACCATTCGAACCCATAACTTATCACTCTGATTGTATCACACTCGAGGCTAAATGAGACAAATAAATATGCATTTATATTGACAGAATCGAAAAAAAATAGATAATTGGGGTATGAGTGTTGAAGCAGTAAATGGTGCTATCTTTGAAGGCGATGTTGTTGGTGCAATGAAGTCCGGTGCTGAATTATATTATAAGGCCGTAAAAGAAGCCTTAATTAGTAAGGGGTCTGAGGACAAATTCGAAGGAGTAATGATGGCAGCCTTTTCTCCCATAATGTTACCATTGGTTCTTTCTAGCGTTGCAATAGGAGCTGGAATTTGCAAAGTTGGAGAAAAAATAGAATCTAAAAAGTCAAACCGTGAACCTGGTAACAAATAGACTAGAACTTCAATAAAAACCAAAACTTAGCTGCGAACCGTGGACAGAGTTCGGACCTATTTACTCACAGTTCAACAACCATTATACATTCCAAACTATTTATAAGATATTTACTGGGTAAACTTAAAAGTGGAGAGAATCTGGCTATAAACTCTTAACATATTATTATCAGCTTTGTCGTAATCTGTTAATTTAATCAGGAATATACTGTTGCCATTTATTTTTGTCTTTAACAAAATCTGTGTATCCAGTTCATTGCCTCGCAATTCGTTAAATTGAATTGCCTGAGATCCATTTACCACAATATTTTTAACATTTTGTATCTCATTAGGATCACTAATTTTTATCTGATTCAATTCGTCTTGTAGATTGTTTACCGAATCTGGAAATTGCAGCATGGCAAAAGTTATTACGGGAAGAGCAGTTATATCTGAAGTTTTATATTGATTCGGAGCGAAGTACGCACTATCTTTCTGGGGCGATTCACTATAAGAATAATCTCCTGGGTATTCAAATGAAAATCCATAAGTGTCATTCGTATAGGTTTTCCAATTTGCGGTTAGGTTTGGGGTTGCGGTAGCAATTGGAGAAGGTGAATAAGGTCCCAAAATCGTACCTTTTGGACTGATGTAATTTTTATAAGCAAAATAACCAACAACTCCCAGTATGGCTATTACCAAAATTATTATTAATGGAGAAAAACCTTTTTGTCTCACAATTCAGTATTTAACGTAAAGACAAATAAGTCAACTTTTGAGGTTAAAATCCTGGGCTGAGCATACCGGTCTAGAACCTTTCGATCCCATAACCACTCAAGAATAGTGTATCACCCTGAGGCTAAATGAGACAAATGAGACACTATAGAAAAAGAGTTTGCTGGCGGTTGTTGTTTAACGCCATCTGTTGAACGGATTTAGAACCTACTTTTGATTGGGAGCTTCTACTTTAGTAGTTAATTCAGCTGGATTTCCATCTATAAACCATTTTGCCCACATTTCTCTTTCTGTTCCAACCTGATCGTTATGAATCCACAGATTAAAAACACTTTCTTTGAAACAAGTAAAAGATGTCAGGGAAATAACACCTTTCCAAATGACCCTTTCCGGTTCTTCTTTATCATAAATTGTTAATTCATCACCGTTTCGAAGGATGCGTAGACCTTCATAACTCGAATTTTTCTCATTTATAAACCTTTCATCTTGAAAAGCCCAATATGCTCCCTCTGTTCCTGTTTCGGTATAGAATTCAAGAAATCCTTTATAAGAAAGCAGGTCTTTACCGCTCTCTATGTTTGGATTTTGTTCCTCAGTCATCGAACAGAATTATAGAGCTGCTACTTTGAGGAGTCAATTTTAGATTAAATTGTTCAGTTGAGCATCACGGTCTAGAACCTTACGACCTATAAACCTTCATATTCCTACTTATCTCGGATCTCTCCCGTCTACTTTTGCCTCAAGCTTTTCATATAATAGTTCTTCTTCATCATTCAATTTAATCCTTTCGAACCACTTATTAATACCAGATCGCCTTTCTACTAACTTCTTTCTTGTTAAAGTAATATATAAGTCATTTTCCTCATCAGTAAGTCTGGGTGAAGGACCAAACATATTTGCCTCAACTGCGGCAAGTACTTTATCAAGCATTTTATTCAATTTCTCCCCAGCTTCTTCATTATCAGGGTCTGACATTAGTCTGATTGTTGCTTGCATGGCCTCTTCAATAGCAGTACTTTTCACTGCTGGATTAAATAAGTATTCCGCTAAATATTTGCTTCGTTCTGGCATTTTTTTAACTCACGTGGCTGAATAGTGCGTATTGTATCACCCTGAGGCTAAATGAGACAAATGACGGAAACAAAAATTCTAAGAAGATTGGCGGAGCTGGAAATTTTCGGGGTAGGTTATTTTCCAGTCAAATGATTAATCCAGCTTTTTTGATCTTTTGTCATTCTTTTGTCCGGTTTCCATAGAACGACATTGTCGATATTTTCATGGCGGATTACAGGAATATTCAATTCTTTACCGATAAGAATTGCACATTTAGATATCAAACTTTTTGTATCCCAATCGGTAAGATTTATTTGCCCGTGGATATTTCCACTACCATCCGGATCTTTTTCTTCCCAACTAAGGCAAACATACCAATCCTGATTCTTTTTGTATTTATCGCCATCTCGGAGCCAGTTGTGGGGGCTTGGGCTTGTTCTAAAAACAGAAATGTGGGGTCTCTTTTCTAGAAGTTCAGCTTCTTTATCTGAATGGTCAATTCTTTCGTGCATGTCGTCTTATAACGCCTAAAAACTTTTTTGTCAAGAAATCAAAATCCCGAACTTTTCACTGTTTCTCTAAATTAAATTAGAGGACACGGTCTATGTCCGACATAGCCCAGTTCTGCTGCGAACCATGGACAGAGTACGGACCTTTTAGTTATATTATTTCCTTAGAAACACCTCTATAACCCCTGTCCCATATTTCCCGACTAATTTGTGTTGAGCGTTCTCGATATTCACCCTCTGTCATCATTACTATTTTATATTCTGTTCCACAATTGCTGCACCATCTTTTTGGATGTCTATCAACATAAGAACAAGTGGGACATTCCCTTATGGGAATTTTTGTCTGTAAAGAAATTGGTAACAATGACATAATTTTGCTGGGCATGTCGGTCTAGAACTATTTAACTGTTATCTTGATCAAACTCAATCGTTGAGTCGAACCGTAATAAATGTCTTTCTTTAAGGTTATTATAACGCTCTATTATTTCTTGACCGGGTTTAAAAAGCTGGGTATCTGGAGTCACATCACCGGTCAGTTTTAGTTCACCGGCAGTTCCCAAATATAAAACCTCTTGTCCGTCAGCCAAATGAATCTGTCCCATTTCATCTAATGACGTTCCCTCTAATAGTAGAGTAGTGGTATTAAAACGAACCATCCAACTGGTAATTCTAATATAATATCTCTCTCCCTGTTTTAGGTAGATATTACGTTTATGTTCAATTTCATTAGTCATGTGTTTTTTAAAGAAACTATTTCTTGTAACTAAATGTTGCTAATTGTATCCTAGCTGAGCATCATGGTCTAGGCCCTTACGAGCCCATAACTGTTAAGATTTTTTGAAGAATTGCATTACTGCAACATTACCAAAAGCGGAATAATGTTCTAAGATGGCTTCTATTTGTTCCAATGATAATTCTTCAACAATTTTACTAAAAGGAAGCGTATCTGACCCTTCATGCAAGTCGTGCATTAAAGAATCATAGGTGTCGGGTGGTATGGCAATTAAATGTGCCTCAGCTGCTTTGAAAGGCTCTTTACCAAGACCTTTTAGTTGTCTTTGATACCTGCGACCCCATTCTTTCCATGTCTCGGTCGCTCTAACTTTTGAAGTCACATCAACTTCATGTTCTGCCATAGAGAAGCTGAATTATATA
>Ga0182021_10000168_pt1 | contig 62905 bp, 50 predicted proteins | sample 612E3MmetaG_FD_120493 | JGI IMG/M metagenome (GOLD analysis project Ga0182021, IMG submission 120493) | Permafrost microbial communities from Stordalen Mire, Sweden - 612E3M metaG (Illumina Assembly) | ecosystem: Environmental > Terrestrial > Soil > Wetlands > Permafrost | place: Sweden...
GCCGGGAGGGAGAAGCGCCTCACAAAAACGCTCTCCGGCGGCTGGAAGCAGAGGCTCGCGCTTGGATGCGCCGTCCTCCACAGGCCGAAGATCGTCTTCCTCGACGAGCCTACGAGCGGCGTCGACCCGGTCATGCGGCGGCGGTTCTGGGAGCTTATCAACAGGCTGTCGGTGGAGGGGGTGACGATACTCGTGACCACCCACTTCCTCGAGGAAGCGGAGTACTGCAACAATATCATCATGATCAATGCCGGAAAGATCATCGCCACGGGGAGCCCGGGGGAACTGAAGCGGAATTACCTGACGACGCCCATACTCGAGGTGCAGTGCGGCGAGGTGATCGACGCGCTCGAGGCGATCGAGAAGGAGCCGTGGGCGCTCGAGACGTCCGTCTTCGGCTCATATCTCCACGTCAGCGTGCCCGACGAAGCCCTTGCACGGAAGCAGATCGGGGAGGTTCTGAAGGCACGGGGGATCCACTACGATTCGATCGAGAGGATCACCCCGTCCCTCGAGGATGTATTCATTTACCTGCTTGACCGCGAAACACAGAAGGCCGCCTGACAATGTTCCGACGCCTTACACCGATCATCAAGAAGGAATTCCTGCAGATCCGGCGCGACAAGCGGGTCCTGGCGATACTGACGCTCTTCCCGGCCCTCCTGATGCTCCTGAACGGCTACGCGCTCAATTCAGACGTCCAGCACGTCAGGATGGCCGTGTGCGACCAGGAGAAGTCGCACGAGAGCAGGGAATTCACGGACGCGTTCGTCACGTCCGGCTATTTCGACTACGTCGCGATGCCCGGATCGACGTCGGAAGCGGCGGCCATGCTGAACAACGGGGACGTCAAGCTGGCCCTTGTGATCCCCCCGGATTTCTCGCACAAACTCATCTCCGGCGAACAGGCCGAGATCCAGGTCCTCGTCGACGGAATGGACGCCAATTATGCGACGACGATCGTCGGGTACGTGCAGGCGATCTCGCTGGAGTACTCGCGGAACATCATACTGAAGAACCTCGCGAAGTTCGGCAGGGGGAACTACATCCCCGTCGATTACGAGGCGCGCATCTGGTACAACCCGGAACTCAAGAGCGCGAAGTTCCTCGTCCCGGGGCTCATCGGTTTCGTCCTCGCAATCACCGCGGTCATCGCCACATCGCTCTCCATCGTCAAGGAGAAGGAAAGGAACACGATCGAGCAGATCGACGTCTCCCCCATCAGCCCGGTGGAACTCATCGTGGGGAAGATGATCCCGTACGTCCTCATCTCGCTCGTGGCCGCCGCGCTCGTCCTCACCGCGGGCTACTTCCTTTTCGACGTGGCGATCAGGGGGAGCCTGATACTCCTCTTCTTCACGACGCTCCTCTTCATCGTCGCGGCCCTTTCGATCGGGCTGTACGTCTCGGCCGTCGCCGAAACGCAGATGGTGGCGTTCCAGCTTGCCGCGCTGCTGGCAACCCTCCCGACGATGATGTTCTCGGGATTCATGTTCCCCATCAGGAGCATGCCATGGTGGCTGCAAATCATCTCCAACATGACTCCCGCGAAGTTCTACCTCGTCATACTCCGCGGGATCATACTGAAGGGGGTGGGGCTCGCCTCGTGGTGGCCCCAGGTCGTCTACCTTGCGATATTCACGTCCGTCATGCTTTTCCTGAGCGTGCGACGGTTCAAGAAAACACTGGACTGAGGCCATGAACATCCAGCGGATCGTCGCCCTTCTCAAAAAGGAGTTCACGCAGCTTTCGCGGGACAAGAAGCTCCTCCCGATCATCCTCCTCGCCCCCGTCGTGCAGCTCGCGCTCATGGGATACGCGGTCTCGGTCGAAATCAAGGATATCGGGATCGCGGTATGCGACCAGGACAAATCCGCCGAGAGCCGCGCGCTCATCGAGAAGCTCGTAACGTCGGGCTACTTTACCGTCGACTACGCGACCGATGATTACAACGACGTCCGGTCTTTTCTCGACGGCAACAAGGTGACGATGGTCATCGTCATCCCCCACAGGTTCGGCGACAGGATCGTCGGGAGGGAGCAGGCGAAGGTGCAGGTCCTTGTCGACGGGAGCGAAGGGAGCACGACGGCGATTGCGATCGGATACCTGAACCAGATACTCCTCGAGTATTCCTCCGGCATACTCGCGGAGGTCGTCGGGACGCAGCATCCCCTGGGGGGGATCGACGCGGAGGTGCGGGCATGGTACAACCCGGATCTGAAGGCCCGCAATTACATGGTGCCGGGGGTTCTCGTCATGATACTGCTGGCGGGAACGATGAACCTGACGTCGATGGCGATCGTGCGGGAGAAGGAGATCGGCACGCTGGAGCAGCTCATGGTTACGCCGATCACGCCCACGGAGCTTATGATAGGCAAGATTGTCCCGTTTACCGCCATTTCCGCCGCGAACGCGACGGTCGTCCTCCTCGTGATGGTGTTCGGGTTCGGAATCCCCATCCGGGGGAGCGTCCCGCTGCTCATCGGGCTCTCCGGATTGTTTCTCCTGACGTCGCTCGGACTGGGGCTCTTCCTTTCGACGATCTCGAGGACTCAGCAGCAGGCGATGATGGTCGGGCAGTTCTTCATACTGCAGCCGATGATGTACCTCTCCGGGTACGTGTTCCCCGTCGACAACATGCCGAAGATACTCCAGGCGATCTCGTGGGCGATACCGATGCGGCACTTCCTCTACATCGTCCGCTCACTGATGCTCAAGGGGGACGGACTGCAGAACCTCTGGCTCCAGGCGCTCCTGCTCCTCCTGATGGGAGCGGGGGTGCTGACAGGGAGCATACTCCGGTTCCACAAAAAACTCGACTGACGGGGGATTCCCGGTTCTTCCCTGCAATCACTGCGCGTTCAGCGTCAGAGTCGCGCGGATCAGCCCCTCTACCGCATTCGCACCGGCATCAACTTCCATCAGAAAGATCCTCCCGGGATCGATCATCGCGCTCCCCGAGAGATAGCCCCTGATCCCCGCCGCCCGCCTCTGCGCCAGTGACCTCAGGTCGCTGTCCGGCACCTGCGCGGAGTCCACAAGCCGCTCCCGGGCGCGGAAGACGACGATCGAATCCCGCGAGCCCGCTTCAGGCTTCTCCGTCCCGATCAGATTCTCCGGGTCATCCCTGAACGCCTCCCGGTAGACTTCCAGCAGACGCTTCTCTTCCGGATGCGTCAACCGCAGCGGGCCCCCTCCCCCCGTCCTGATTTTCGAGAGGACGGAGACCTCGGCAAGAGCCCGACGGTCCTCCGCGGGGCTGGATGCACCCCGGATCTCGATCTGGAGGGCCGGGCGGGCGGTCAGGCCGCGGGCGACTGTCTGAAGCTTCGGGAACTGGTCATGAGCGAGCGTGTCCACGCCGGGCGCAAACGCGACGAACTGCAGGTCATCTCCGCCGCCCCCGAAAAGCGATCCCAGAAGAGCGAAAGGCGCTGTCACCATCTTCCAGAGGAGGTTCATCAACACTTTGAGTATGATGGGGAAAAAGCTGAACTCGGGATCGTCGAGACTGCCGCTGACGGGGATATCCAGGTCGATGACCCCCTTCGAATCCTTCAGGAGCGCGACGGCGAGTTTTACGGGGAGCGACGTGGCGTCGGGGCTTTCCACTTTCTCTCCGAGCGTGAGCTGGTTCAGCACGATCTTGTTCTCCGCGTCAAGGTGACTCGCGTTCAGCCTGTAGCGGAGATTCATCGTAAGCTTCCCCCGCTCGATCTTGTACCCGGCGAACTTGCTGAAATACGGCGTGAACGTCGTCAGCTCGATCCCGTTAAAGGCCATCACGACGTCCGTGTATGCGACGTCGCTCAGGGGATTGATCTGCCCCCTGATCGTCACGGGGGCATATCCGTCGACACTTCCGGCGAGGTCGACGTCCGCGCGGGCAAGCTGCTTCGAGGAGAGCTCCGTGATCGACCCCTGAAGGCCCTGTATCCCCGTCGTGAAATTCGGGCTCAACGAGAGGTCGGCGAAATTCATGGAACCATCGACGATACGTATCCCTCCGATCGTCGTCAGGGGTGCGCCCGGTGCATCCGGCTTTATCCCCTTCGTCGTCAGAGACGCTCCCGCCGTATCCCGCTTCCCTCCTGTCGATGCCGCCGGGGCGGCGGACGAATCGGCGTTCCCCCCGGAGGAGGTCGAGTCCGCAATTCTGAGGTGCTGAAGGTTCAGCGTCCTGTCCTTCCCGACGATCACCCTGGCGTACGGTCGCGTGGCGACGATCTCGGCGATCGCCATCGACGGCGGGATTGTCCGGTAATCGACATTCCGGAGCTCAAGACGATCCCAGCGGATCAGGTCCTCCCGGACAACCGGATCGCCTATACGCCCCTTCTCGGATGTGACGCCTCCCCGGAACCGGATGTCGGACCCCCGGGATCCGGCCGCATAGGAGAATTTCCCACGGAGACCGTACGTGCCGCCAAGGATTTCGGCGCGGCTGTGCCTTGCAACGTAGGGTTCGAGCGCGGCCAGAGGCGAGCCCGCAAGAGTCAGATCGAGATCGCAGCGGCGGGGCTGGAGACTGAGCGAACCGCTCGCACGGAGCGTTCCTCCGCCGTTGAGGACTGCGCTCGCGGAAAGGCGCGCGGTGCCCGGGGCGCCGTAGACCAGCCCGGCGAGATCGAGACCGATCCCGGTCACGCTGACCGGAGCATCGGGGAGGGCCGTCCTGTCCGTGAGAAAAAACGAGAGGTTTGCCGCCGTGAGTTTCCCGATAGTGATCTGCATGGCGCCGCCCGAGGTATCGCCGGGGCGGGGAACCGGCGTGAGCACCTGCTGGAGCGTCAGCGTCCCGTCGGCCAGATAGCCCGTACGCAGTGAACCGCCGAGGACGCGGATCTCCTCAATCACGGTTGTGTTGCGCGGCTCGTCAAGCGCAATCCCCTTTATGTGCACTTCCGGGAGTTCGACAGGGGGCAGGGAGTCAGCTCCGGACGTGAGAACAAGATCCGCAACGTCAAGGCTCCCCGAACGGAGGGCAAACGCCGCTCCACCGGGAGCGTCGTTCAATGCGTATTCCGCGCGCGCGGAAAACGTCCCGGAGGGGGCACTGAAGCGGAGACGATCGCCCATGAAGTCCGTCAGCGTGCGCACGCGGATGCCGGCCATCTCGATGAGCCCCGCGGAACGCAGCGGCGAGAGTGCAATGTTCCCCCGCCAGTGCAGGCGTTCGTTCTGCCTTGTGACGGCTTCGAATTCATACGTCCCCTCAGTTTGCGGCACGGTCGTAAAGTCCTTCAGCACCAGATCGAGCGAGTCGATGACCTTTGAGAGCGGCTCCGTTCTCGAGAGGTCCTGGTACATGATCGTCCCTCCGGCGATGCGCATGTCGCCGATCTCCAGCGCGCGCGCGGCGTCCCCCGGAGCCGACGAATCGGCACGCTGAGAGGCGAGCAGGTCGCTCACGCTCAGACTGCCGTCGGAAAGGATCCTGAGGGCAACGTACGGGGTATCCAGATGAAACTGTGCAAGCCCCCACGCGTGGCGGAAGAGGGATGTCACCCTGTACCGCACGTAAAGCTCCTTAAAGGAAACCAGTATCGAACTGTCACGGTCCAGAAGACGGAAGTCGCCGAGCGTTGCGGAGAACGTGAATGGGTTCGTGCGCAATGTGGCGAGGTGCACTTTCCGGCCCGTCGACTGTTCCAGCGCAGAGACCAGTTTCGGCTTCACGACCGCCGGGAGGAGGAAAAACCCGGCCAGCGCGTAGACGATGAGGAGGGCAGCGAGGGTGGAGACGAGCTTTTTGTGTCTCATGCGGTATCCCAGGAGGATGATCAGTGTGCCTGAATATTAATGAGTACGCCGGATGGAGAACGAGCATGAATCCCCTTCCCCCGCGGCAGGGAGAATCAGATCGTACCCGGCCTCTCCCTGGCTCCGGAGCGCGTGAAAGGGTTTCGCCGCACGGCCATTTATCGTGACCGTAATGTCGTCATTCCCCGAACCGAGGGGAAAAGAGACGAGGAGATGCTGGTCCGCCGGCCCCGCATATGCCCCGGCGGTACTGTCCCGCGTCATCCGGTAACGGAGCGTGCGCCCCCGGTACCGGAGAGTCTGCCCGAACCCCCTGTCCCAGAACTCATCCGTCACTGTCGGGTTGAGCTCTATCGACCCGTCAAGCCTGAATTCCACGCCCAGAAGGAACCGCTGCATGATCCTGATATAATTGGCGGGATACTCGCAGTAGGTATTCGGTCCTGTCGCCACGGCTCCCCCTTTCCCGTCAGGCTCATACCGTTCGCGCCAGTAGTAGCCGCTGTCCCGCCCCACATCGCTGATCTTCCGGAGCCCCCGGAGGAGCCCAGCGGCATCCCGCATTCGCGCGCGGGCCCACGCCTCAAGATACCATACGCGCCCCATCGAAGCGAGATCATGGCTGTCCGGGTAGTTGAACTCCCATGGTTCGTATCTCTCAGGATGGGTGGCTATCCCGGTGGGGATGCCGCCGTAGTGAAATCTCTCTTCGTGCTCCAGCTGCGGCCAGAGAACGGATTCCTGTTCCGAGGTGGCGGTTCCTGTCGCGATCGCGGCCCAGTCCACATCGGTAAGGCCGTGCCCCCACACGTACCCGTGCACCGGATTGAAGTACTCCGCAAAGTGTCCTCCCGTCCAGAAGTTCGTCACGAAATGGCGGCGGATTTTCTCCGCGAGCCGCTCGTACCGGGCCGCGGAGGAATCATCACGCACGATTCTGTTGAGAGCGGCCGCCATCCGGAACGCGTCAACGGCATAGCACTGAGCGACCCCGTCGAATTCGAGCCTCGGAGGGCGCTCGACGTAGTATCCCCCTCCTCTCACCGCCCCGGAATCCGTTGTCAGCGAGCCGAGAAAGTCCGCGGCAAGATTTACCGACGGGAGCTGTGCGAGGAGCCAGGCGGTATCGAGTGTCGAGCGGTAGATGACATCGGCGTTCTGTATGTATGTGGGGCTGGCAAGACATTCAAGGGGATTTCCGGGAACCCAGTGAACGTATAACGCCCCGTTGGGAGAAATGATGCCGGGGTACCCTTTGGGGCCGATATCTTTCCCCGGCATTGAGGGGAATATGCCGATCGGAAGAAGTCCGTCCGCTCTCTGAAACGATCTCACGTATTTCCAGTTCGCCTCGACGACATCAACCTGTCCGAGCCAGAGGAGCGCGTCGCTCATCTGGTGGCCGTCCAGCGAGGGATACGTGTTTCCGTACCCGAACCCGTGTCCGTCAGCGCAGACAGAGAAATACCCGTAGAAGACTTTCGGGTTGACGGCCGCGAGAACGTTCTGAACGGCGGCCCGCTCGTACGTCCGTGCGAGAGCGGTGTCCGGAATATCCGGAAGGAAGCCCTGCGTCCGGGCCTGACCGGCGATGACTGCCGCGGCCAGGGCGAGCCGGAATGCACCGGACGGTGTGACGCGATTGATCACGCGAGGAATGTCGATGGGCAGGAAATACGTCCCGGGAAATCGCATTTGATGGATTGGGAATTCAGCGTGTTCGTACGGGATCCGATTTGAATCCGAGCGGGGCCCCGGGGGAGCGCCGGGCATGAACCATCTCGGCCACGATACTGACGGCAATCTCTCCCGGGGAGACCGCGCCGATATCCAGCCCGATGGGGGTGCGGACGCGCCGGAGCGCGTCAGGAGGAACTCCGCGCGCGATAAGCCGCTCGAACGCGGCGGCGACCTTTTTTCTGCTCCCGATCATGCCGATGTACCCCGCCGGAGTCGTCGCCGCGACGCCGAGAACCGTTTCGTCCGCCTTGTGCCCCCGCGTGACGATGACAATCGATGAAGAAGGCTTGAGGACGATCTGCGCGAACGACGCGACGAAGTCCGCGGCGATTGTGCGCACGGCTTCAGGGAACCGCTGAGGGTTGGCGAATTCCGGCCTGTCATCGATTACCGTCACCCTGAACCCCGCCACTGAGGCTATCTTCGAGACCGCGCTCGAGACATGTCCACCCCCGAAAATATACAGACCCGGGGCCCCGGCCACAAGCTCAAGCATCAGCCGGCCTTCCCGGACAGCGATCGTGCCGGCGTTCCCGGTCCGGGTTATCCCCTCAATCGCGTCGACGAGCGATTCGCGCTCCGGGAGAAATCTCCGGAAGAGGCGGGCCGGGCCGCTCTCCTGACCGGCCACCGTGGGGGATTGCCCGGGGAGAGGTGCCGGGGTACCGGGCGGAATCAGAAAGCGGTCGAGTATGGCGCCGTCCTCCCCGACGAGCGTGGCCCGTATGGAATCGTCTCCGGCGTCGCGCCGATCGCACAGCGACTCCACGAAGGCGATGTCCCGGTCCGTCACGGGCTCGAGAAACACCTCGAGCGTCCCCCCGCAGAGCATGCCGCTTTCCAGGTGGTCCTCATCGAGCGTGAATGTCATCACGGCGGACTTTCCGGCCGCAGACAGACCCCGCGCGGCGGCAATGACGTCCCCTTCGACGCACCCCCCGCCGATCGTCCCCTCAAGCCTTTCCCCGGATTCGCTGACGAGCATTCGCGCCAGGGCGGAAGACGGAGTCGATCCGGAGACGCCGACGACCGTGGCAAGGAGAGCCCGGGAGTGCGCGCGGAGAACCTGAGGGAGTATGTCGAATGCGTCCATCACATTGTCAGGGCCATGACCGACTTGCACGTATGGAGGCGGTTCTCCGCCTCGGGGAAGACGCGTGAACGGGGCCCGTCGATGACCGGATCGGTCACTTCAAAACCGCGGTCGGCGGGGAGACAGTGCATATAGATGGCCTGTTTCGATGCGAGGCCCATCCGGCGCTCGTCACATATCCAGTCCTTGTATCTCTTCGAAATCTCAAGCGCCTCCTGCGGGTTCCTGAACAGGGACTCGATCCCCCACGATTTGGGGTAGACAATGTCGGCGCCCCGTATGGCGTCGTCCATCGAGTCAACAACCTCGAACTTCGTTCCGTTCTTCCCCGCCACTTCCCGTGCATATTCCATGGGGCCCTTCATCAGCGCATATTCCGGGGGATGGGCCAGCGTCACGTCGAGGCCGAACCGGGTCATAAGCGTGATAAGGCCCTGCGGGACGGACATCGGTTTGGCGTAGCTCGGCGCATAGGCCCAGGAGACAGCGATCTTCAGCCCGCGAAGGTTCTTCCCGAATTCCTCGCGGATCGTCATCAGGTCGGCAAGCGTCTGGAACGGGTGGTCGATGTCGCACTGCATGTTGAGGACGGGGATTCTCGCGTGCTCCGCAACCGTGCGCATGTACGCATTCCCTTCACCCGGGAGAAGGTCATGCCTGATCGCGATGGCGTGGCCGTACCCCGAGAGTATCGTCCCCATGTCACGCGGGGATTCCCCGTGAGCGACCTGTGACGTCTCGGCCGAAATAAAGTGCGCATGGGCGCCGAGCTGCGTGGCCCCCGCCTCGAAGGAGTTCCGCGTCCGCGTGGATTTGTCGAAAAAGAAGAGAAACACCGTTTTGTCGGGGAGATACCGGGTCGGCTTCCCCTGTTTGAATGCCTTCTTGAGCTTCGCGGCGGTATCGAGTGCAAGCTCGATTTCCCTGACCGTCCAGTCGCGTGTCTCGATGTAATCCCGGCCGCGGACGGTACCGGGGAGCTTCTGCAGCTTTCTGGCAGGCATATTCGCAGGCTCTCAGTTGTTCAGACGGCGTTTCGATTGATCAGGTGACGCGTTCCGACATCCGCCCGGACCTGAACGGTCAGTGCGGGAAATAGACTCCCGGAAAAGCCGCGTACCAGGCGGTCGCCTTCACGAGATTGTCGACGGGAATCTGTTCCGTCGACATGTGCGCGTAGATTTCGTTTCCCGGCCCGAAACCGATGCAGGGGATCCTGTGCATTCCCATAACGGCTACGCCGTTCGTGCTGAACACCCACCTCCCCACACGGGGCTTCCCGCCGAAGAGCTTCCCGTACGTCTCCACACCCGCCGCGAGGAGCGGATGCGATTCGGGGAGGAGCCATGTCGGGTAGTATTTCTGCGTGGGATAGGAGAGGCCGCGCCAGCTCGGGGTATTGTAGGTCAGCACCGCGACCTCCGCACCAGCCGCCTCGACGGAGGGAAGGGCGCGGATCTCGCGCAGAGCGGAGTCGAGCGTCTCGTGTGCGGCAAGCCGCCTGTCGAGATGAATCGCGGAGGAATCGGCAACAGCGCAGAGAGACGGCGACGTGGACCGGATCTCTGCAACCGTCACGGTCCCCTTCCCCAGGAACGGCTCGCCGGTGAGCCTCTCGTTCAGTTTTTCGATGTCCAGGACGATCGGGGCCATCTTGTAGACCGCGTTGACCCCCCGCTCGGGGGCGGAACCATGGCATGAGATCCCTTTTGTGCGGACCTCAATCTCCATCCTCCCCCGGTGCCCCCGGTACACGCCGAGGTCGGTCGGCTCCGTGATGACGACGGCCTCAGGCCGGATCCCGTCTTCATTGATGATGTACTGCCAGCAGAGTCCGTCGCAATCCTCCTCCTGGACGCTCCCCACGACATAGAGCGTGTAATCTCCCCCGAGGCCGAGCTGCTGTATCAGCTTGCCGCCGTGCACGATGGAGGCGAGCGCCCCCTTCATATCGCAGGCGCCGCGGCCGTAAATGATTCCGTCCTTTTCGGCTCCCCTGAACGGGTCGACGGTCCAGTTCCGCGGATTGCCCACGTCGACGGTATCGACGTGGGCGTCAAAAGCGATCACGCGCGCTCCGGTCCCTATCCGGCCGAGTATGTTCCCCATGGGGTCGACCGTCACCTCGTCGAATGCGCAGTTTTCCATTTCCTCGCGTATACGGGAGACGACCTCCTCCTCGTGCGAGCTGACGGATTTGATCGCGATCAAGTCGCGAAGGAATTTCACGACGGAGCGCTCGTTGCGCTTTGCCGCCGAAAGGATAGTATCGATCATATGCGGTTCAAGAATTGAATTTCCCCCGGCATCTCCGCGACGCACCGTGCGCCGGCCCGGCAGTCATCCCGGGGTCCGCCCCGGATTACGACGCAAGCGCGTTGAATCTCCCGATAAGGCGGTCGAACCCTGCGACTTCGTCTTCGAAAAGCGAGCGCCAGTACTCCGGGTCCCACTGCGCGTTCAGCTCTTCGGGAGTCTTCCCCTGCTGTTCCACCCACGTGTAGTATTTCAGGTTATGGACCGCTTTCCTTTCGTAATACGTCAGCTCCCTGAAGTGCCCGATCCCCTGATGGTGGAGCGGTCCGGCGCAGTCCCTGGCCGCGTCACTCTGCGTGTAGGGTCCCCTGTCTTTCGCGAGATCGACGAGCCGTGACCTGTACAGGTCGGAGGAATCCGTGAACACCGTGAAGACGACATCCTCCGCTCCGAGCTCGAAATACTTCGCCGTCTTTATCGACGCCAGGAGATTGCCGATGCCGGAAATCCCGAGAAGGGGGAGCATACCCGTCGCCTCCGGCCCGAGGCCGAGAGACCCGAGATAGTCCTGCCCCGCGGGATCGTTGAAGAGACGGAGAACCCGGATGCAGTCTTCGTCATCGACTGCCGCAACGGCATCGGTATTCATGACGTTGTGCACCCAGGGAACATGCTTGTCGCCGATCCCTTCGATCCGGTGCGCCCCGAACCCGTTCATGAGGAGCGTCGGGCATTGAAGTGCCTCGCCCGCCACAGTCCTGCATCCGGGATACCGCGTCTTCAGATAATCGCCCGCGGCGATTGTCCCGGCGGACCCCGTCGCCGAAATGAACGCCGCCGGCTGACGGCCGCGGAGCCCGAGCCCTTCGAAGACCTCCTCGATCGCCGGACCCGTGACATTGTAGTGAAATATCGGATTCCCGAATTCCTCGAACTGGTTGAATATGACGTTCAGGGGGTCCTTTTTCAGCTCCCAGCACCTGTCATAGATCTCCTTGACGTTCGACTCGCACCCGGGCGTCGCGATGACCTCCGCGCCGATCTCCCGCAGCCACTCAAACCGCTCCCGCGACATCTCCTCGGGGAGCACGGCGACCGGCGTGCAGCCGAGAAGAGCGCAGTCAAACGCTCCCCCGCGGCAGAAGTTCCCCGTTGAGGGCCAGACCGCCTTCTGGCGGGCCGGATCGAATTCGCCGCTGACAAGACGGGGGACAAGGCAGCCGAACGCGGCCCCGACTTTGTGCGCGCCCGTAGGGAAGAATTTCCCCGCGAGACCGATGATACGCGCGCGGACACCGGTGATCTCGCGGGGGATCTCGAAGAAATTCACATTCCCGTAGAGCCCGCTCGCGACATCGTTCTTCCATGTGATGCGGAAGAGATTGACGGGGTTCACGTCCCAGAGCCCGACCCCGGCAAGGCGCGACGTGATGGACGGAGGGATCGTCGAGGGGTCGCGCAGCTGGGCGAATGTCGGTATCAGGATTCCCCGCTCGCGGCACCGCCGGGCGGTCTTCTCTATGATATCCGCGTTCAACCGGCCTATGATTTTCGAATTCATCTCATTCATCAGATTCACCGTACACTGGTTCACGCCGTCCGCCCCGTGCAAGAGGCGCAAACGGGCGTTCAGGAAATTTCAGAAAGCGCAATGCACCCCTCGGGACAGACAAGGGGGCAGAGTCCGCACCCGACGCAGCGTTCCGGATTCACGAACGGGATCCGGTTTTCGCGCCTGTCAATCGCCCCGTGTCCCCCATCCCGGCAGGCGACATAGCAAACCTCGCACCCGATGCAGCGCGATTCGTCGATCACGCTCCGCACGTGCCTCCGGGGAAGGTCGTCGTGGACGGCGATGTGTGGGAGAGCCTTCCCCACGATGTCCAGCGGAGAGGAGAATCCCATTTCGTCAAGGTACTGCGACATCCCGCTCCGGAGGTCGTCGATCACCCTGAATCCGTGATGCATGACAAGCGTGCAGAACTGCACGCACCGCGCCCCCACGCTCATGAACTCCACGGCGTCATGCCACGATGAGGCGCCCCCGGTACCGAGCACGGGGATGCTCACGCTGCGGCAGATCTCGGCGATCGTCCGAAGCGTGAGGGGCTTTATCGCCGGGCCGGTGAGCCCGCTGTATGTCGAGCGGCTCCCGAGCGGGGGTTCGGGGACGAACGAGTGGATGTCGATCCCCATGAGCGCCTGAAGCGAATTGGCGGCGGTCAGCGCGTCGGCGCCGCTCCTCTGCACGGCCTTTGCGACGTCGACAATATCCGTGACGTGGGGCGTGATCTTGATTGACACCGGGATACGCTGCGCCGCTTCTTTGACCCACCGGGCGGTCAGCTCCGTCGCAGCCACGCTCTGCGCGAGCATTTTTCCCGGATCCTCGCCGATGTTTCCCTGCGGGCAGGAGAAACTGCATTCGATCATGTCCGCGCCGGCGTTCTCGAGGCGTGCAACGAGAGACTGCCAGTCCTCTTTCTTCCCGGCCATGATGCTTGCCGCGAGGAACTTCTCCGGGAACTCAGCCTTGAGCTCCCTCACCGTCTGCTCCACCCGTTCGACGTGATGGGCCGAAATAAGATCAATGTTCCCCATCCCGAACAGGAGCTTCCCGTCATGATCGAACGATGAGATCATGGGATAGGCGAGGTCGACGCGCGTCCCCTCCACCGATGTGGTCTTCAGGACCGCACCGGCCCACCCCATGCTGAACGCGCGCCGGACCATCCCGGCGTCGTCCGTGGAGGGCCCTGCCGCGAGTATGAACGGATTCTCAAGATGAATCCCCATGACCTCGTAGGAGAGGTCCCGCACGGGCCCGGAGCCGTTCGTCTTCCCGCGCTTCATGATTGCCTCATCAGGTACGCGTGAATCGCCTTCGCGGCCTCAATCCCGTGAGCGAGAGAACGGACCACGGTTCCCTCTCCGCTCGCTGCATCTCCCCCGGCGAACACCCCCGCGAGGGACGTCCGAAAATTCCCGTCGACGCCGATATGCCCCCGGCCCGTGCGGTCAAGCCGGGGAAGCCAGTCGGCGCGGAGATCCTGGCCGATGGCGACTATGACGGAGTCCGCCGGGAGGAGAAAATCGGACCCGGGGATCTCCACCGGCACGGGCCTCCCCGAATCATCAATCTCTTTGCCGGCGCGCGTCCGGCGGCACATAACCCCCTCGACATGATCTTCCCCCGCGATGGAGAGGGGAAATGAACGGAAACTGAACTCAACGCCCATACGGCGGGCCGCGGCGAGTTCCGCCGGCCAGACGAGCATCTGCTCCTCCGCGCGCCGGTACAGGAGCATGACGTCCGCGGCCCCGAGAGACCTGGCAGTGGCAGCAGCGTCGAGCGAGACATTCCCACCGCCGACGACGATAACGCGGGAGCCGATCGCGAGCGCGTGCGGCCTCTTCTTCGCCGTCTCAAGGAATTCAAGTACGGGGTATACACCGCGCAGACCCTCTCCGGGGATTCCCAGCACACGGTCGCGCCCGAGCCCGACTGCGACGAAAACTGCGTCGTGGGTTCCGGTGATCGCTCCGAACGCGGCGGCATCGATACGGACGTCATGCGTTCTGAAAAACCTGGCGAGGATACCCACGTCGCGAACCACGTCCTCCTCCGGAAGCCGGAACGAAGGAATGCTCTTCAGGGGCACGCCCCCCGGAGGACCGTCATTGTACAGGTCAACCTGATATCCGAGTTTCCCGAGCTCGAACGCGCATCCGAGACCGGCCGGGCCCGCGCCGAGCACACCAACCGTCTTCTCCGTGCGCGGGGACCTCTCCGGATGAAATTCCCGCCCCCGCTCCGAACGGGTCGCATACTGATGAAGCTCGCGTATGCGGACCGGCGTGTCCTGTTTCGCCTTTGTGCATGACGCCTGGCAGTAGATCTCGGAGGGGCAGATGCTGCCGCACGTTTCGGCAAGGGGATTCGCGTCCCTCACAAGCCACGCAGCGCCCGGGCCGTTGCCGCTCCTGAGCATGGCGATGAACCCCGGGATGTCGATGTGCACGGGGCATGCGGAGGTGCAGGGCGCGTCAAAGCAGTAGAGGCAGCGTTCGGCCTCCGCAAGCGCCCGCCTCCTGTCGAATTCGTGCACCCCGGTCCTATCGGGCTTCATGCGTCCTCCGCGCCGCGTCCTCAATCGCCTCCACAATCTGCTGATACCCCGTGCACCTGCAGAGATTTCCCGCAATCGCCTCGCGGATTTCCCTCTCCGGGGGGCGTGCAGAATGATCGAGAAGATCTTTCGCGCTCATCAACATCCCCGGCGTGCAGAACCCGCACTGGACCGCGCCGTGATCGATGAACGCCTCCTGGAGGGGGGCCAGAGTCCCGAGAGGCGCGAGCCCCTCGACCGTCACCACCTCACGTCCGGCGACCTGCGGGGCGAGAACGAGACAGGAATTCACGGCTCTCCCGTCGAGCAGCACTGTGCATGCCCCGCACTCGCCCACATCGCACCCGCGCTTCGTCCCGGTGAGCCCGATTTCTTCCCGCAGGAGGTCAAGGAGTGTCCTGTTCGGGGAAACATCGACCCGTTGCGGCCTGCCGTTCAGCGTGAAGGAAAGCGTGATTGTCGGGTTCATGCGGGCCTCAATCGTTGACGGCAAAACACTTTTCAAGCGTCCGCCTGACGAGCGCGGCGATGACCGGTTCCTTGTACTCCGTTGACCAGCGTCTCCCCGTTTCCCGTATCAGGACCCCGGAGACGACTCTCCCGGCCTCCGCAAAGAGAGCGACCGAAGGGGGGTTCCCGATGAGAATCTTCTCCGCCTCCATCGCCCTCTTCCAGACCGTCTGCGCGGCTCCGGGAACGATGCGCGCATCAGTGATCACGCCGGTCTCGTCAACGGCGACTACGGCCGCAACGCTCAAACGCGATATGGAGAGCGCGTTGCGCCTCCCGAGCTTTGTGAAGGCGCTTTTCGTCCCCCGGGGGAGAGCAGGAAACCGCACCTGCGTCAGCAGCTCATTGGGATTGGCGACGGTAGTGTACGGCTTGTTGTAGAACCCGGAGAGGTGACAATCACGCTCGCCGTCAACGGAGGAGAGCGTGACCCTGGCGCCCAGCGCGATCAGGGGAGGGACCGTGTCCGCGCAAGCCGCGCCGTTCATGATATTCCCTCCGAGCGTCCCCCTGTTCCGGATCTGCGGCGACCCGATCGTCGAGGCGGCTGAAGCGAGAAATGCCGCCTCCGATCGAATTACGCCTGAGCGGATCAGTTCCGCATGCGTCGTCAGCGGCCCCAGAAGCACATCGCGCCCTTCGAGCGAGATATCGCGGAGAGACTCAATCCTGGAGATATCGACGACGACGCGCGGCACCCTGGCGCCCGGGTGACGCCACTCCACGAGGAGATCGGTCCCTCCCGCCAGTACGCGCGCATCGCGGCCGTGCTCGTGCAGGGCGGCCACCGCCTCCTGAACGGAACCTGCGACGATATATGAAAATGGTCTCACAGCTTTTCAGGCCTGATTTTGCATGAAAGATCGGGAAGCGATTGTCCGTCGTCCTTCAGCGCGGAGCCGCGCGGGCCGGGCCGGCGAAGGGCGTGGCCGAGCCGGACGCGCTCCAGGTTCGCCGGAAGCTCGGTGATCCTTTTCTCCGTCGCATTGAATATCGCGTTGACGATCGCGGGTGCAGCAATTTCGTTCGTCGGCTCGCCGACGGACTTTGCACCGAAGGGCCCCGCGGGATCCTCGTTTTCGACGATGATCGTCGTCACCGGGGGGACGTCCATCGATGTGGGGATCAGGTATTCGTCGAAATTCAACTGGGCCGGCACCCCCTCTTCCAGGATAAACTCCTCCAGGAGCCCGTATCCAAGCCCCATTGCCACCCCGCCGATCATCTGCCCCCGCACCGCATCGCTGTTGATCGCCCTGCCGACGTCGTGGACGGAGACAAAATCGACGACATCGACTTTCCCGGTCTCTGTGTCCACGACGACCTCGGCGGCGTTGGCTCCATACACAAACGTGAAATACGCGTCACCCTGCCCCGTCGCCGCGTCCCATGTTGTCTTCGGGGAGCGGTGCCATCCGATGCCGTGCATCGGCCGTCCCTTCTCGAAGCATTCCGCAGCAACTTCCCCAAACGACGCGAGACGCGTCCCGTCAGCCGACCTCACGACGAATCCGCCTTCCATCGCCAGCTCGCGGGGTGAGGTGCCGGCCATCTCCGCAGCAACGTCAAGAAGCGTGGCGCGGACTATTTCCGCCGCGTTCTTTGCGGCGGCGCCCCCCACGATCGTGCCGCGCGAGGCCACTGTCGGACCCGAATCCGCAACGCGGTTGGTGTCCGTGTTCAGGAACAGCACTTTCCCCACCGGGATGCCGAACACGCCGGCGACGATCTGGGACATCTGCGTCCCCGCTCCCTGACCCATGTCGGTCACCCCCGAGGAGACGATGACGCTCCCGTCCGTCTGCACGGAGACGACCGCCTCCGCAGCGTCGGCCCCTTCGGCCCCGAGCGAAACCCCGCGGTAGCTGCATGCCAGTCCGACTCCTTTCCTGTGCATCCCGCCATCCGCCTCGCGGAACCTCTTCCACTTTTCCGGGAACCCGATCCCGTCGGCGGCCTTCTGCAAAACCTCCCGCAGGCTGACCTCATGGTCGAGCTTCTGTCCCGTCGCCGTCACCGACCCGCGGTGGAAGCAATTCCTCAGGCGGACCTCGAGAGGGTTCATCCCGACGCGCTCGCCGAGCTCATCCATCATCGATTCGATCGCGAAGTTGACCTGCGGGGAGCCAAACCCGCGCATGGCGCCGGTGTAGTTATTGTTCGTGTACACGGCGTAGACGTCGGTCTTCACGTTCTCGCAGGCGTACGGCCCCGTCGCCTGGACGACGGACCGCCACGTGACAAACGGGCTCATCGACGCGTAGGCCCCCCCGTCAGCGATGCACCGTATTTCCATCGCGGTAATTGCGCCGTTCTTCCTTGCGCCCCACCGGTAGTGCATCACGTAGGGGTGACGCTTATAGCTTTCCAGCATCGACTCTTCGCGAGAATTCACCATCTTGACAGGACGCCCCGTGGCGCGGACGAGGAGCGCGGCGCGGCAGCACATCGACGTCATCACTTCGTCCTTCCCGCCGAAAGACCCCCCGAGAGTGGCCTGGACAAGCTGCACGCGGTTCAGGTCAAGGTTGAGCGCGGCAGCGACGGACCGGCGGCTCGAGAACAGGTTCTGAATCGAGCCGGTGATCCTGACACCGCCGTGTTCGGCAGGCTCGGCGAGCACCGCCTCGGGCTCGATCGCTGAATGCTCGACAAACTGCGTCCGGAACGTCCTCTCAATAACGAAATCGGCGGAGGCGAATCCCTTCTCGATATTCCCTTTCCTGACCTTGTGATGGACGAAGACGTTCCCCTCGGGATGGACCCTCGGCGCTTCCTCCTTCATGGCGTATTCAGGGTCCGACACGACGGGGAGCGGCTCGTAGACCACGTCAATGAGCCCGAGCGCCGCCTCCGCGATCTCGACGGAGGATGCGGCCACGAGCGCGACGCCGTCCCCCATGTATCTGACCTTTTCACCGGCGAGGATTTCCTGGTTCTTCACGACGATGCCGAAGACACGGCTCCCCGGAATGTCATTCGCGGTGAGCACCGCGGCGACCCCGTCGAGATTCGCCGCCTGGCGGACATCGATCGAAACGATGCGCGCGTGCGGATGGCCCGAGCGGAGGACCTTCCCATAGAGCTGGTGGGGAAGCGAATAGTCGGCGGCGAATTTCGCGCTCCCCGTCACCTTTCCCCAGGCATCGACCCGCCGTTCGGAATTTCCTATTATCGAGTTCTTCTTCGCGTCCATCGCATGTTCAATCCAGTTTTTTCCAGAGCCGGGCCGCAGCGTCACGGGCCCGCGCCATCACCGACTCCTCGTCAATCTGCGGGAGGGTCCGTTTCCAGAGCACCCATTTCCCCGCCACCATCGCCGATTCCACCTGGCGTGAGGCAAGCCCGAAGAGGAAATGCCCCGCAACATTTGCCGTGTTCACAGGGGTCGGCGGTCGATAGTCAAGAACCGTAATGTCGGCAGCGGCCCCCCGATCAAGGGAGCCGAACGGGACCCCGAACACCGAGGCGGCGAGGTTCCAACCGCCTGCAACCATCCCCGCGATGTGATCCGGGGCCTGCGATCCTCCGTCACGTGCGCAAACGTATCCCACGCGCGCCTCATCGAACATATCCGCGGGGAACCCGTCCGTCCCCAGCGCGCTCCGCGCGGAAAAGCATCCCACGGGCGCGTGCCCCACGCCGTTGTTCATGTTCGAGCGGGGATTATGGACGAGCCACGTCCCACGCTCCGCGAGAGTCCGGAATTCTCCCGGACGCAGGTGAACGCAGTGAGCAAACACCGACGATCCGGAGACGATCCCCGCATTATCAAGCCGGCGGAGGAGACCACTGCCGGTCCTTTTGCGCGCATCCCGGACATCGCAGAGATCCTCCGCGACGTGGATATGCACTCCGGTACCGCATGCCGCCGCCAGTTCCCCGCACGCCTCGAGAGACGCCTTTCCGAGGGTGAACGATGCGTGGGCGCCCACGAGACCGCGGAACCGGGGGTCTCCTTCCGTCGCAGCAATGAACCTCCGGTTTTCCTCCAGTCCCGCATCCCGCTGCTTTCTTCCCCCCCTGTCCGTTACCTCGTAGCACAGGATGCCGCGAAGCCCCACTTCCGCGAGCGCCCCCCTTATGATGTCGAGCGAGCCTTCGATCGCGTTCGGCGACGCGTGATGGTCAACGAGAAGCGTCGTCCCGCATTTCAGCGATTCCAGCGCGCCCGCAAGGGCGCTGTAGTACACGGTCTCCTCATCGAGGGCACGGTCCAGTTTCCACCAGATGTGGCCGAGGATCTGCCGAAAATTGAGCGGCCTCCGTGCGGGGGAAGCCATACCTCTGGCAAGGCTCGAATACAGATGCGTGTGGGCGCAGACCATTCCAGGGATGACGACGTTCCCCGCGATGTCGATCGTCTCTTCCCCCCCGACAGCGGGAAGTGATTCCCCCCTTTGAGAGATAATCCCGCCGTCGATCCGCAGGTCGCATTTCCCTGCAAACGGGGGATCAAGCGTCATGAGGAAACAGTTTTTGAGGAGGGTGCTCATCCCGGCGTTCTCAGGGAAACGTCACTCCCCTTTCCGCGAGCTCCGCTTCGAGCGATGAAATGTCGGGGGCAATGCTTACCGGGTCCCCCGCCGCCTTCCGCGCGGTGTCGATATCTTTGAGCCCGTTCCCCGTAATCACGACGAGGACCGATTCGTCGCCTGCAATGATCCCGCTGCGTATCGCCTTCCGAAGCCCGGCAACGCCTGTCACGCCCGCGGGCTCTCCGAATACCCCGCCCAGGCGGGCGGTGATCCTGATCGCATCCAAAATGTCGTCATCGGGGACGGCGACCATGGATCCGCCCGAACCCCTGATCTGCGCGAGCGCGCGGCGCCAGTTCCGCGGTTTACCCACGGCGATGCTGTCGGCGACCGTGTCGGCGGCCGTCGGCACGAGATCGGACCCCGACTCGAATGCATTCACGAGCGGCCTGGCGCCTTCGGCCTGAACCCCGAGGAGGCGCGGCATGCGCTGGATGAACCCCATGCGGTACATCTCACTCAGCCCTTTGCCGATTCCACCGATCGTGCAGCCGTCTCCCACGGAAACGACGACCCAGTCGGGGACGGACGGACCGAATTGCCCCGCAATCTCGAGCCCCGCGGTCTTCTTCCCCTCAACGCAATACGGGTTTGTGCCGCTGCTCCTGTTGTACCAGCCGAACCGCTCGCACGCCGCGCTGCAGAGATCGAACGCCTGCTCGTACGTCCCCCTGACCTTGATCACTGTCGCGCCGAAAACAAGAAGCTGCGTCACTTTGGGGACGGGAGCGTGTTCCGGCAGAAATATCACGCTCCGGAGCCCGACGGAAGCCGCAAGCCCGGCAAGCGATGACGCCGCGTTCCCTGTCGACGCGCATGCAACGGTGGCGGCGCCGAATTCCTGCGCTTTCATTATCGCGATGGCGCTCGCCCTGTCTTTGAACGAGCCGGTCGGGTTCCTCCCCTCGTCCTTCAGATACACCCTCCTGGCCCCCACCTCCTTTGCGAGACGGGGAGCGGCGTACACGGGAGTCCACCCGATATGGAGCGGCGGCTTCTCCGCCGCCGGTGAGACCGGGAGGAGTTCTGCATAAAGCCAGAGGTCCCTGTCACGGATTGAGAGGGAATCGCGCGTCAGGGTGGTTGACGCCCGGTCATAATCGTACTTGACGTCGAGAATGCCCTCCGGCCCGCATGCGCCGCAGGTCTGGACGTTCCCTTCCGGAACGCGCCTGCCGCACGAGAGGCACACAAGGTCAGTCACGAAACTGGATGCCGATGTGCTCATGTATGGGCCTCTGACGTTGATCTCCTCAGTCGCGCGGCCGAGAGGGCAATGATCTCATTCGTTGCAGGAATCTGGAAGTCCGGCTCGAACGCATGGCCGCCGACCGCAGAGACCGCGTCCTTTATCGCAAGCCACGCTGAGAGCGCCAGCATGAACGGAGGTTCGGCCACCGCTTTGCTCCCGTGCACGGCGTTCGGGTTGGGGTACCCTTCGAGGAGCTCGACGCGGAACTCGGCCGGTATGTCCCGCACGGCCGGGATCTTGTACGTGTCCGGAGAGTGTGTCATAAGGTTCCCTCGTCCGTCCCACAGTATCTCCTCTGTCGTACCCCATCCCAGACCCTGCACGTATCCGCCTTCGATCTGCCCGATATCGATTGCGGGGTTGAGCGAATCGCCCGCGTCGTAGAGCACATCCGTTCTCACTATCGAGTGGGAGCCCGTGAGCACGTCGATTTCGGCTTCCGTCACCCCCATCCCGAACGCATAGTAGTTGAACGGCCGCCCCCAGCCCTTTTCCCTGTCCCATCCGATGTTCGGGACGGCATAGAAGCCGGTCGCACTCAGGCTGACCTGGCGAAGGACCATCAGGTCCATCGCCGCCGCAAACGGCATTGTCCGCCCCGGACGATTCCGGTCGGCGATGACTCCGCCGCCGAACTCAATATCCTCCGGAAGCGTTGCGCCGCCGGATGGAGCGCCGGGAAAGGCGCCGTCATTGAAATAGCCGGCGAGTGAGGATGCAATGCGGGCTTTCAGCGTCGTTATCGCGTCGCGGACCGCCATGCCGTTGAGGTCCGTCCCCGACGAGGCGGCGGTCGCAGAGGTGTTCGGGACTTTGGACGTGTCGGTCGCATTCACGCGGACCGCTCCGGGCGGAACGCCGAATTCCCCTGCAGCGATCTGACGGATCTTCGTGTGGAGCCCCTGTCCCATCTCGATGCCGCCGTGATTGACGAGTATGCTCCCGTCCCTGTACACGTGCACCAGAGCCCCGGCCTTATTCAGGAACGTCGTCGTGAACGATATCCCGAATTTCACGGGGGTGAGAGCAAGACCGCGCTTGACGAACTCGTTCTGCGCGTTGAACGCATCCACCGCTTTCCGCCTTGCAGAATACCCGGAAGACTCCATCAACCGGTCGTACAGGACGTGCAGCCGGTTGTTCTCGACCGTCTGGCCGTAATGCGTGACGTCCCCGCGCTCCGGTCCGTAAAAGTTCCGCTTTCGTATTTCCGCCGCGTCGGTCCCGCACTCACGCGCGATCCTGTCGAGAATTGTCTCCATCGCCGCCATTGCCTGCGGGGCGCCGAATCCCCGCATGGCGGTATTGGACGGAAGGTTCGTTTTCCAGACCCTCGCCGCAACGCTCATGTGCGGGACAAAATAGGCGTTGTCGGCATGCAGCATTGCCCGCTCCAGAATGGCGAACGAGAGGTCGGAGGCCATTCCTCCGTCGCCGTTCAGTTCGAATTTCACCGCCAGGAGGACTCCGGCGTCGTCGAATCCCGCCTCGTAACGGACCAGGTACCGGTGCCGCTTCCCCGTGATGATCATGTCGTCGTCGCGCGAGAGACGGATCTTCACGGGACGGCCTGACGCGCGGCACAGAAGCGCCGCCCAGGCCGCGACATGGTTTGCCTGCGTCTCCTTGCCGCCGAATCCCCCGCCGAGGCGGCGGACCTCCACAACGACATCATTCTTCCGGACTCCGAGGACCTCCGCGATGATTGCCTGCGTCTCCGAGGGGTGCTGCGTGGAGCTGAACGCCGTGATCGCACTACCCTCCCCCGGGATGCAGAGGCACACCTGGGATTCGAGATACCAGTGCTCCTGCGCGCCCGTATGCAGTTCGCCGCGAACGACATGCGGCGCGGTGCGGAGCGCCGCGTCAGGGTCTCCGCGGCGCATCGTCCGTTCCGGGCCAAGGAGCACGTTCTTCCGGATGGCCGATTCGATGTCAAGGATGCTCTCCAACGGTTCGTATTCGATCCTAAGGAGCCTCTCGGCGCGCCATGCCGTGTCGTCGTCTTCGGCGGCGATGAGGACGACCGCCTGACCGACGCACAGGACTTCCCCTGCCGCGAGACACACCTCGTCCCGGATCACCGGGCCCATCTGATTCTCCCCGGGGATGTCCCTGTGGCAGATCACCGCGTGAACCCCGGGGAGAGCGCGCGCCTCATCCATGTCGATCTTCAGTACCCGCGCGTGGGCATGGGGGCTGTAGTGGACCCGTCCCGCGAGGAGGCCGGACGGGGGCGCAATGTCGTCGATATAGACCGCTTCGCCCGTGACGTGGAGTTCGGCGCTTTCGTGCGTGAGAGACCCCGTATGTTCCCGTGCAGTCATTTGTCAGACGTTCGAGTCGAGCCAGAACTTGAGAAGGAGATTCTTTGCCGCGAGCAAGCGAAACTCCGCGGAGCCGCGGACGTCGGTGATGGGACTGAAATCGCGGCCGAGCAGCCCCGCGGCCTCTTCAACGCGCTCGCGCGACCACTGCTTTCCGATAAGGAACCGTTCTGTCAGATCCGCCCTTTTCGTCCGTTCAGCCATCCCCCCATAGGCGAGGGTCAGAGATTCCACACCCCCGCCGTCGCCCGTGCTGAGGCGAAAACATGCGCTCAGCGTGGCAATGTCGAGATCACGCCTCTTCGACACCTTGTAGGAGCGGATGAATGCCCCATCCGGGGGAGGAATGCGAAGAGCGAGAATGATCTCATCGGGCTCCCGGAGCGTCTTCCTGTATCCGGTGAAGAATCCATCCAGAGGTACTTCACGAGAACCCCGGACGCTGCGCAGAATGACGCTCGCACCGTACGCAATGAGCACCGGAGACGCGTCACCGATGGATGAGGCTGTGCCGACGTTACCGCCGAGCGTGGCAAGGTTCCGTATCTGGCGGGAGGCAAAGAGTGAAAGCGCTGATGCGAGAGCGGGGTATTTCCCTTCCAGGAACGGCCCGAGATCAGCGAGCGGCACTCCGGCGCCGACAAGAAGCCCCCCGCCGTCGGTGCCCACGCGCTTCAGGTCTTTGATGGCGCCAAGATCGATGACGGTTTTCAGGCGCTCATGCCGCTTTGTGACACGAAGTGCGGCGTCCGTCCCCCCGGCTATGACGCATGCATCAAGAAACTTCCTCAACGCGTTACAGGCTTCATCCAGCGAATCGGGGCGGAAATACAACTGCCCGGGTGTGCGAATTTCAATGCTGCCGCGCGGAGACGCCGCGAGCTCGGCAAGGACGGCCTTTTCCATGACGCTGAAGTGATCGAGCGGGCCGCGGGCGCAGGCAGCCCGGGCGGCATCAACAATGGGCCGATACCCGGTACAGCGGCAGAGATTCCCCGTGAGGCAATCTTCGATTTCGCTCGTTGACGGATCAGAAGAGCCTTTGAACAGGGTGAACATCGACATGACGAATCCCGGGGTGCAGAACCCGCACTGGCTCCCGTGACTCCCTATGAGAGCCTCCTGCACGGGGTGGAGGGAACCGTCGGGCGAGCGGAGGTTTTCGACTGTGATGAGCTGCTTGCCGTCGATCATGGGGAGAAACAGAAGGCATGAGTCGACCGCCCGGTAGCGGAGACCGCCGGTTTCCGAGGGCTCCGCGATCACGACCGTGCAGGCGCCGCAATCCCCTTCGGCGCACCCCTCCTTCACCCCCCTGTGGGAAGGGAGCGAGCGGAGGTAATTCAGAACGGTCGTGGTGGGCCGGATCGACTTCTCCCGCGAGAAATCGACTTCCACCGGACTGTCGTCCATCAGAAATGTTATCGTATTCCGCATATACCGAGTGTTTACGGCACGCGAGGAAATCAACACTCGTGGGCATAAACGGCGAGGCCCCAACCGATTGAATGATGGGACCTCAGGAATTCAAATAGCGGATTGGCTACAGTGTCATTGTACACATTCCCGTCGCAGAATTCAACAGTCGTGCCCGATATTGCACGCATGCGCTCACTTTACAGTATTTTGCGACAAATTCTCCCCCACAAATTCCACTCCCGAGTGAGTCCTATCATTGATTCCCGAACATCCGGAGGGTACATTGAATCTACGCGCGTGTTCGTTGAAAAAAGCCCTTGATCCCTCTGGATTGAGGGCTATTGTGTTCTTGGATGATTTCATTGAATGAGGAAGGAGTTCTTCATGAACCGGATCTCGAGAATTCTTGCTTTGACTTGCGCCTTTGTGCTCACGGTGTCGGGTGTGTACGCCCAGATCGTCTGGCAGAAATCAATCGCGAATCCCGTCCTCCCCGAATGGAGCGGGCTCGTGGACGACCCGAGCGGGTACAAATACGCATTCGAGGGTTCGGTGATGTATGACAGCACCGCACAGGTGTATCGCATGTGGTTTACGTCACTTGCCGAGGGCTTCGGGACGAGCTTCGTGATTTCACGGGCGATCTCCCTTGATGGACAGGAGTGGTACGCCAGCATGAAGAACCCCGCATACAGAGTCGCCACAGGCGGTTTTGACAATCTGGTGCGGGCCCCGAGAGTGATCCGGGACCACCAGGGATACAAGATGTACTACACCGGGCAAAACCAGAACTCCTACGCCATCGGGCTCGCAACATCATCCGACGGCAAGACATGGCAGAGGTACTCGGCTACTCCGATCCTTCATCCGGACACGGCAGGCTCCTGGGATTCACTTTCTCAGGCATTTTGCGACGTCTATTACGACGATACAACCTATTACATGTGGTTCGCCGGGGGAGACGGCGTCCACGGCGCCATCGGGCTCGCAAAGTCGAGCGACGGGATTTCGTGGACGAGCGTCCCCGGGAATCCGGTCTTCACGCCGTCGACGTCGGGGTGGGACTCGGGCTACGTTTCAGGTCCCAACGTCGTTCGGGTGGGAAAGACGTTTTACATGTTTTACGGCGGATCGACAAACGCCGCAACGGTGAAGTTCGCCATCGGCCTGGCGACATCACAGGACGGGATTCACTGGACGAGAGTCGGGACGGCTCCGGTATTGTCCGTCGGTTCGGGCTGGGACGGGGGCGCGATGGGTAATCTCTCCGTGCTGTACCGCAACGGCACGTTCGAGGTGTGGTATTCAGCGCTCTCGGACGTAACGGGGCACTGGCAAATCGGTTATGCAACGTCGCCGCTCGTCACTCTCGGGCTCAGGAATCCCGCCGCCATTCCCAATGCGTTCGCGCTCGAGCAGAACTATCCGAACCCCTTCAATCCCACGACGACGATCCGGTATGCTCTGACGAAGCGATCGCACGTGATGCTCTCCGTCTTCAACACGCTCGGCCAGCAGGTCGCAACCATCGTGAACGAGAGCCAGGAAGCGGGTTACCACGACGTGCGATTCGACGGGAGCACGATCGCCAGCGGCACGTACTTCTACCGGATTCAGGCGGCCGACAACGTTCAGACGAAAAAACTCGTATTCCTGCGATAGTATCTCCTGATACCAGGTGCGGGCGTCCGGTCAGCTATCACTGACCATCTTGCACCTGGAGAACTGCCTCGTACAACAGACGGAGCTTCCTGTTCATGAACCTGTTCGTCATGATGCGTGCCACGTGGCCAAAAAGTGACATCGCACAGAGGATGAGAGCACACCCAAAATAGAAGACCACCTTGTTGTGGTCCGCACCCGCCGAGGCAATGACAGTTATCGCGCCCCCGAGAAATACAACCCCGAAAAGTGTCTCGACAGCCTCCCAGAAGAAAAACAACCACCGCGCATTCGCCCCCTCGTTGGCGTGCTTGATATCTTCAAGCTGGCGCGTCAGCTGCATTCGAGTCTCATGGGTCATGATTTCCTCCTGAATGAAAATTCGGTCCGAGACTATTGGGCGGGGGTGGCGACTTCTACGGCGATCACCCATTTCCTCTTTGCGTCCTTGTGCCAGACACGCACGTAGTAGCCGCTGGGGTCATTCGCATTCTTGTTCATCCTGTAGGCCCCGTACGTGTAGCCCATATCACCCGCCTGCGAGACTTCGGCGCGCATCGGCTCGAGCGATCGAAGGGCGGTCCCCTTCACCAGGTAGGCAAGTATCGCGTCCTTCCCGGTGATCGGCACGAGGCCATCCCTCATCGCGCACGCATGGACATCGAGAAGTTTCTGATAGGCGCCGCGTACACCTCCTGTTGTCACTGTCTGCAGGAAGGCCTTATCAAGGGCAATTAACTCGCCGGAGGCAGCCTTCCCTCCCGCAGCCACCACGCGTGTTTTGAACGTCGCATGAATTGCAGGCGAGGTCTGCTGGCCGAAGTACTTTTCCACGACGTTCGTCGAATTGGTCCCCACGTCGACCGACACTTTCCAGTTCCCGTCATCCTGCATCTTCCAGACCGTGAAGTAGAACCCGTACCACTGGGGAGAATTCTGTTTCGCACTGTCTTTCAGCGACGCTGGTCCCATGGTGTAGCCGAGATCCCCCGAGGAGGAGACATCCGCCAGAATCGGTTCCCAGTAGAGAGTTTTGGCCAGAGGATGCGCCAAGGGAGGGGTCTTCAACATCGTCTCTTTATAAAGGTGCGGCCTCGGGGATATCGAGACTCCGTCATCGGCGAAGTACTTCATAAAAGAGGCGCGTATTCCTTCCCGCAGACTCGCGGAGGCAAACTCCCGCTCCGTATTCACCAGCGTGGACAGGGGCGGCGGGAGGGCCTTCTTCTGTTCTCCCGCAGCGGGAAGAAGGAGTGCGATAAGCATGACTGAGATCAGATGATTCATGAGAGGCGGCCTCCGCAATTCGGGCTGGATGGACGGTTCTTTGCCCAATGTACTGTTTTAGGATCAATGACAAAAGGGATCACGGGAAGAGCGAAAATCGCAAATCTCCGACCCTTTTCGTATATTGATGCATATAACAGAGTAGTACGACATATTCATAGTTCGTCACCAGAGCTGAGGGAGTCCGGGAATGCCGACATACGATTATCAATGTGCGGGGTGCGGCGCAACGTACGACATCTTCCACAAAGTACGCGAAGTCAAGGAAGACGTCATCTGCCCGCAGTGCAGTTCGAAGGAACACGTGCGCCTGATCTCCGCTCCGAGCGTCAGCGTGAAGGCGTCCGGACGGTCGACGCCTGAATCGATGCCTCCCTGCGGCGACGCATCGTGCTGCGGGGGTTCCTGCAGCATGAACTAGCACGCTCTCAGCGCGGAGCCCGGCATGGAATACGGATATACGCGCACGGTGAGTCTGCCGTATGATACGGCGGTGAAGCGCGTGACGGAGGAATTGAAAATGAGATGACGGACACGGTCGGCTTGAGCCAGTCATTCCGTTTCCCGGTCTTCATCCCCCCTCCCGTCCCCTGCGCCACTTCCCTCCGCAAGCTTCCCCGCATACGTCTGAGCCTGCACTCCGGCCGACCGCGGCTGTCCTACCACAGGCGCACCCGCGCCGGGAACCCGTGTCAGCACGTCTTCAATCGATGTCCTGAGGAGAGCCACCTCGGCCGAGAGCTGCAGAATCGATGCCTGGTTGGGTATTTCGGATTTCGGATCCTCAGCATCCCGCCCGATGATCACTGCGGCAAAAACCGCAGTGAGATACCCGAATATCGCAACGGCAAAAATAGATATCCCGAGACAGAGGGCCTGCCCGGCAGGCGTTGCCGGCTGGTACGCGGAGCCGATATTTGTCATCTGCATTGCGACCCACCAGAGAGCTTTCGGATAGCTGTGAATGCCCTGCGGAGCGGGGGCATTGCTTTCAAAATGAAGCATCCCCGCGGCACCGGCCAGGATCACGACCACCGTGAATGTGAGCGCATAGCCGGCACCCCTGCGACCGATAGTCCGGCGGAGCGAGCGCAGTCCCAGACCGGCCGAGGCGAACATCCAGATCACCTGCATTCCAAATGTCGCTGTCAGCGCACGTGCAAGAGGAACCGTCTGAAGGAAAGGGAAGAAGCGGAGTACGGGTACGAGAACAGCGAGGATAAAGAGCCAGTTCTTCTTAAGATAGATCAACCGATCGGAAGCGATTGCAAATCTGAGTCCAAGATAAAGAACAAACAACGCCCAGAGCACGGTTCCAAGGCCGAGCAGGAACGGGCTTATGCCATTGACAAGCTCGGTGACAATAACGAGAAACCACACGAAGCTCAGAAGCAACATGGGGCGTTCAAGGCCCCGGGAGAGCGCCTGAAGACCTACCGGCCCGTGCGGGACCTCATGCGTGTCGTCGTTCATACTCAGTCCGAATTCAATGCCGGCAAGCGACGTGAGGCGGCGTCATCGCGAATGGTGCCGGAAAAGCCGGGCGGGATTACATTGCATCAACTTTTTCCCCGACCCGACCCGACCCGGGCCGTACCGACAGGTCCTGGCTCATCACGTAAATAACCAGCCCTGCAATCATCATTATCACGGCGACCCAGACACGCCAGTCACGATGGGCTCGTCTCCAATAAGGGGACCGGGTCTCCTGAATGCCGGCAGGCTCCGTCGCCCCGAACACGTGGTGGCTTTCCTCGTTATGATTCATCGGTTCGCTGCATATTGTTCCCTCATGCACTCATTCGTTCGATCGCCGCATCGTACTCGCCGCGGCGTGCAGCCCGGTTACACATGGCCCGGTGATACAGAGCTTTCTGGGCCGCCGGCACATTCGATTCTTTCCCCTCCCAGATCTCCAGCGCCGGCCCCTGGATGGCCCGGGCAAATGAAAACGCCAGAGCCCATGGAAGGCGCGATCCGAACGTCGCATTCATTGCATTGAGGCGCGCCGACGCCAGTTCGGCCGATTGGCCGCCCGACAGGAACGCAATCCCCGGGACGGCCGCCGGGACGCTGCGCAGGAGACACTTGACAGTGGCGTCCGCAGCCTCATCCACACCCGGCTGCGCGGGGCACAACAGTCCCGGAAGAACCATGTTGGGCTTCAGGATAATCCCCTCCAGCATTACCCCCTGCAAGAACAGTTGGGTGAACACCGAATGCAGGACCAGCCCGGTTACGTCGCTGCACCTCTCAAGCGTATGTCCGCCGTCCATGAGCACTTCGGGCTCGACAACGGGGACAAATCCGCATTCCTGACACAGCGCCGCGTAGCGAGCCAGCGCATGCGCGTTCGCCTCGACGCAGGCTCGGCCCGGGACGCCTTCTCCCACAGCGATCACCGCGCGCCACTTTGCAAAACGGGCGCCCATGCAATAGTACTCAGCGAGGCGGTCGCGCAATCCGTCCAGACCCTCCGTAATTTTCTCCCCGGGATGGCCCGCCATTTCTGCGGCACCGGTATCGACTTTGATGCCGGGAATCACGCCCGCGTCAGAGAGAACTTCGACGAACGGGGTGCCGTCAGTCGTCTGCTGGCGGATTGTCTCGTCGAACAGGATCGCGCCGCTTATGCATTCCCCGAGACCGGGCGTCGTCACAATCATTTCCCGGTACGCCCGCCGGGATTCCGCGGTCTGCACAATCCCCAGCCGGGCAAACCGTTTGTTGCAGGTCGGGTTGCTTTCGTCCATCGCCAGAAGGCCCCTGTCGCCTGCGACAAGCACCCGTGCGGTGTCCATCAGCGCCTGCGCGTTCATCGCGAGTCTCCCCACTTCCAGTTCCGGATCTCCGGCATGTCTTCACCGTTTTTGTCGATGTACTGTTTGTGCTCGACGAGCTTTCCCTGGACCATTTTTTTCAGTGCGGCTCCGCGTGCACCCAGGGCGGGCAACCGGTTGATCACATCCTGGACCAGATGAAACCTGTCAAGCTCGTTGAGCACGGTCATGTCGAATGTCGTCGTGATTGTCCCCTCCTCTTTGTATCCCCGCACATGCATATTCTCGTGATTGGTACGACGGTACGTGAGCCGGTGAACCAGCCAGGGGTAGCCGTGGAACGCGAAGACGATCGGTTTGTCTTTTGTGAACAGCGCGTCGAAGTCCTGATCGCTCAGCCCGTGCGGATGCTCCGTATCCGGTTCCAGCTTCATCAGGTCGACGACGTTTATCACCCGGATCTTCAGGCCGGGGAGGTGGCGACGGAGAATTGACACTGCGGCCAGGGTCTCAAGCGTGGGGACGTCGCCGCAACAGGCCATCACCACATCCGGCTCGACACCCTCGCTGCTCCCGGCCCAGTGCCAGACGCCTATTCCCTGCGTGCAATGCTCGACCGCGGCACCCATTGTCAGCCACTGGGGGGCCTGATACTTTCCCGCGACGACAACGTTGACGTAATGCCGGCTGCGCAAGCAATGGTCCCACACCGACAGGAGACAGTTGGCGTCCGGCGGAAGGTACACGCGCACAATTGAAGCTTTTTTGTTCACAACATGATCGATGAACCCGGGGTCCTGGTGGGTGAACCCGTTATGCGCCTGCTGCCACACATGGGATGCGAGCAGGTAGTTCAGTGACGCGATTTTCCGTCTCCACGGCAAATTCGCCGTGACTTTCAGCCACTTTGCGTGCTGGTTAAACATCGAATCGATGATATGAATGAACGCCTCGTAGCAATTAAACAGCCCGTGCCGGCCCGTAAGCAGGTATCCTTCGAGCCAGCCTTCACACTGATGCTCGCTCAGCATCTCCATCACCTGGCCATCGCTCGAGAGGAACTCATCGCTCTTGAGCGTCCGCGCCTCCCATTGCCGGTTCGTGACTTCAAAAACGACGTTCAACCGGTTGGAAAGGGTCTCGTCCGGACCGAATATCCTGAAATTCCGGTGTTCACGGTTGAGACCGGCGACATCGCGGAGAAATTCTCCGAGCACGTGCGTGTCGGCGGCCTGAACCGATCCGGGTGACGGCACCGCCACCGCATAGCTCCGGAAGTCAGGCATGATCAGATCGCGCAGGAGCATCCCACCGTTGGCATGCGGGTTGGCGCCCATGCGCCGGTTCCCTTCGGGAGCCAGGGCGGCCAGTTCCGGCAGAAGGCGACCATTCCCGTCAAAGAGCTCATCCGCCCTGTAACTCTTCATCCAGGCTTCAAGCTGCCCGAGATGATCCGGATGGTCGGCATCCACAAGGAGCGGCACCTGATGCGCCCGAAACGTCCCCTCGATCTGAAGCCCATCCACGAACTTCGGCCCGGTCCAGCCCTTGGGTGATTTCAGGACAATCATCGGCCAGCGCGGCCGGGAAGGGTCGTGCCCCCCACGCGCATGGCGCTGAATCTGCCGGATGCTCTGGATTGCGATGTCCAGCGTACCGGCCATACGTTGATGCATCTCTTCCGGCTCATCTCCTTCTACAAAGTAGGGGGTCCAACCGCACCCTCTCAGAAACTGGTCCAATTCTTCGTGTTCGATCCGGGCAAAGAGGGTCGGGTTTGCTATTTTGTAGCCGTTGAGATGAAGGATCGGGAGCACCGCCCCGTCGGTGATCGGATTGAGAAACTTGTTGGAGTGCCATGCGGTGGCCAGAGGACCTGTCTCGGCTTCCCCGTCTCCGATAACGCACGCAACGACAAGTCCCGGATTGTCGAATACGGCTCCGAAGGCATGGCTGAGTGAATATCCCAGCTCGCCGCCTTCGTGAATCGATCCAGGGCACTCCGGCGAGACATGGCTGGGAATCCCCCCGGGGAACGAGAACTGCTTGAACAGCTTCTTCAGCCCCGCCTCGTCACGGCCGATGTCCGGATACACTTCGCTGTACGTCCCTTCGAGGTACGTGTTACCCACGAGCGCCGGGCCACCGTGACCGGGTCCGGCGATGTAAATCATATCCAGATCGTATTCTTTTATGACCCGGTTCAGATGTACGTAGATGAAGTTCTGCCCCGGCGTCGTCCCCCAGTGCCCGAGGAGCGTCGGCTTCACGTGCGACTGTTTCAGCGGCTCTTTCAGAAGGGGATTATCGTAAAGATAAATCTGACCGACGGACAGATAATTTGCCGCCCGCCAGTACGCGTTCATCTTTTGAAGAAGATCGGGGGACAATGGCCTCTCCCTCGTCTCCTGCTTATCGGTTTCACCAACGCTCTTCTCCGTATCGAGTTTTGTCACATTCATGGCAGTATTCCTTCCAGACCTTCTTTGCTGATGTTGCTTTCCTGTTCTTTTTCACACGGCAGACCCAAAACAGCACATACCATCTTCGCAATCATCCATTCCTCGTCGGTATGAATCATGCGGACCGCGACCCGGCCCGCGTCAATGGAAATCACGCTTTCATTCGCCGCGTTGCGCTTTTCGTCGATTTCGATACCGAGAAACCCAAGCCCGTCGCATATCCGGGCGCGGACAACAGGCGCATTCTCCCCGACGCCACCCGCGAACACAAGCGTGTCCACTCCGCCCAGTGCCGCAGCAAATGCACCGATCCATTTCTTGACCTGATAACAGAACAGCGCGACCGCCTCGGCCGCCCGCACATCCTGCGATTCGATCCCGAGGAGGTCGCGCATGTCGGAGCTTGTTTCTGAAACACCGAGAAGCCCGGACTTCCCATTGACCATTTCATTGAATTGCTTCGCGGTCATGTTTTCCGTCCGCGCGAGGTACCAGATCAATCCCGGATCAAGGTCGCCCGAGCGGGTGCTCATGGGAACTCCGGCTGCAGGGGTGAAGCTCATGCTCGTGTCCACGGATTTGCCGTGGTGCACAGCCGCGAGGCTCGCACCATTGCCAAGATGGGCGAGTATGACACGGCCGCGCGCCTTCTCCTTTCCGGCCACGCGCGAGAGTTCTCCCATGAGGAACGCATACGACAACCCGTGGAATCCGTACCGCCGCACCCCCAGCGCTTCATAGCGGCGCGGGATGGGGAGCAGCCGGGCCACGCGCGGCAGATCCTTGTGAAACGCGGTGTCGAAACATGCCACCTGCGGGAGGTCGGGAAACCGGCGATGAAAGGACTCGGTCAGGAGAATTTCCTCGGGCAAATGTTCGGGATCGAAGGGACTCAACCGGCGCAGTTCTTCAACCATTTCCGACGTGATCCGCTGCGGCGCGCCGTAGTTCGGCCCGCCGTGCACAACACGATGCCCAACACCGGCCAGTGCGTCACGCCCGGTGTGCTCCTCGATCCAGTCCATCAGCGTCACCACCGCAGCACCGTGATCAGGCGCCGTGACCGGCCGTGAAAAGTTGTCAGCCGGTTCGGGACCTTTCGCATGCATGCACGCCCCGGGCATTCCAATCCGCTCGATCCCCCCCTGCAGAATCCACCGGAGCGGCCGGCCGGCATCGAACAGCGCGAATTTTATGCTGGAGGAGCCGCCGTTGATCGTCAAGACACGCGGGTTACCTGATTCCATGTACCCTCGCCCCGTCATCATGCAATCCGAGCGAAGCCAGTTTCGCGCGGGTGGACGCGTAATCCGTGTGGAGAATGCTCCGGATCCCCAGGCCTTCAGCGATCTGGACGAACATCGGGGTGTTCTCAATGTAAAGCACCTGGCGGGGGGCCGCCTGGGAGATGTCCAGAGCGAGCCGGAAAATATCCGCGTCGGGCTTTCGGATATGGACAAAACACGAGGAGACAAATGAATCCACAAACCTGTCCAGTCCGAACTTCCGAATCCGGTGTGAATTCAATTCGCGTGCTTCGTTGCTTACTACGGTGATTTTGAGCCTGTGCCGGATCTTAAGCCGTGCGACGAGGGCGATCATCCCGGGGCGGGGTTTGGATTGCGCGAACATGAAGCGCCGGAACCGAGCCCGGGTGAAGGGGCGTCTTTTGTAGAAGACCACACCATCCAGATATTCTTCGAGCGTAAGCTTCCCCTCTTCATATGTGGCGAACGTCAGAAGATGCCGATCGTTCAAATCGGCAAGATCCAGCCTGAATTCGGCGGCCGCCCGTTTGCGGGCACGATGATCCCACCCGTCGGTGAGCAGGACACCTCCGATATCCAGAAACAGATCCGTGATCTTGGGAGAGCCGTTCATGACTTCTTCAGGGCATCGCTGACAATCGAGCGGGCCTCATCCTGGATGCGGCGCAGATGATCCGCTCCCCTGAAACTCTCCGCATAAATCTTGTAAATGTCTTCAGTCCCTGACGGACGGGCGGCGAACCATCCGTTCTCCGCCACCACCTTCAACCCACCAATCGGAGCGCCGTTCCCCGGAGCGTGGGTGAGGACGGCCTGAATTTCCTCACCCGCCAGATCAGTGCTCTTCACCTGACCCGATGAGAGCTTCGCCAGCAGTTTCTTCTCATCCGGGGTGGCCGGAGCCTCAATACGATCGTAGAACGGGTCCCCCAACTCGCGCGTGAGCTCGCTGTAGATCTCGCCCGGATCGCGGCCCATCCGGGCTGTGATCTCCGCCGCAAGAAGAGCCGGGACCATTCCATCTTTGTCCGTGGTCCATACGGAGCCGTCCAGACGGGAGAATGACGCTCCCGCGCTCTCTTCACCGACGAAACCGAGGGAGCCGTCGAGAAGCCCCTCGACGAACCATTTGAAACCAACGGGAACTTCGTAGAGCTTCCTACCGACCTTCGCAGTGACGCGATCAATCATCCGGCTGCTTACGACCGTTTTCCCGACCGCTGCGCCCTTCCCCCATCCGGGCCTGTGCTGGAAGAGATAGAATATGGCGACTGAGAGATAATGATTGGGCGGGAGCAAACCGGAGCTCCGCGTGACGATCCCGTGTCTGTCATGATCGGTATCGCATGCAAACGAGAGATCAAAGCTGTCCTTCATCCCCGTCAACCGCCGCATCGCAAAGGGGGAGGAGGGGTCCATGCGGATTTGGCCGTCCCAGTCGACAGTCATAAATCGGAATGTGGGATCGACGGCGTCGTTTACGACCGTGAGGTTCAGACCATAACGGTCGGCGATGCGCCCCCAGTAGTGGACCCCTGCGCCGCCGAGGGGGTCAACACCCATGCGGATCTTCGAGTCGCGGATGACGTCCATCCCGATCACGCCGGCAAGATCGGCAATGTAGGGACCGACGTAGTCGTACACGTGCGTCGTGGCGGCACGGAGCGCTCTCTCGAGGGGTACTCTCTTCACATGCAGAGTGCCGGTCCCGAGAATTTCATTGGCCTTCGCCTCGATCCAGCCGGTGACGACGGATTCCGCCGGACCGCCGTTCGGCGGGTTGTATTTGAATCCGCCGTCACCCGGCGGATTGTGGGACGGCGTGACGACGATCCCGTCGGCGAGCCCTGTCTTCCTCGTGCGATTGTACGTCAGGATCGCATGGGAAATGACGGGGGTAGGGGTGTATTCGTCATCCGCCGCGATCATCACATCGACTCCATGCGCCGCCAGCACCTCCAGCGCGGTTGCGCAGGCCGGGACCGACAGCGCGTGAGTGTCGATGCCCAGAAACAGCGGACCATCGATTCCCTGACGCTTACGATAGAGGCAGATCGCCTCCGTGATCGCCACAATGTGACCTTCGTTGAAAGACCTGTCAAAGGCCGATCCGCGATGCCCGGAGGTGCCGAAGGCCACCCTCTGCGCAGGGACCGCGGGGTCGGGAGCATCGGTGAAATAGGCCGTGATGAGCCGGGGAATATTGACAAGCATCCCCGGCTCCGCCGGCTTTCCCGCCAGGGGGCTTTCATTCGCGACAATCTGGCCCGAATCTGCAGGTCGGGTGGGGCTTTTTTCGGACATAATGAAGTATACCGGATGGGGTCCCGGGATAAATCAATCTGAGGAATGAATGTGTAGTTAACCCCCCTCTTGACATTGAAACATCCGCAAACTATATTCGTATAGACGAATATAGTTTCCGGGAGTCAACAATGAAGTCGTTTTCCGCCGTGTTCAAAGCCCTCTCCGACGATTCGCGGCTGCGGATCATCAACCTCCTTTTTTATTCCGGCGAGCTGTGCGTGTGCGACATCGAAGAGGTCATGGGATTCACGCAGACGAAAGTGTCCAGGCACCTGGCCTACCTCCGGAAGGCCGGGCTCGTCGACGACAGGAGGAGAGGGCTCTGGATGCTCTACTCGATCGCCAAGCCGAGGGATGAAGAGCACAGGAAGATACTCGATTTTCTCTCAAGCCTGCTCAGCTCGAACGAGGTGGCACGCAGGGACGCCGAGCGTCTGGCGAGCAGGATACGGAAAGGGTGCTGTGCAACCTATTCGGTCGTGAAACCGGGATCGATCCCGGCAATACTTGAACTCAACAGAAACTAAAGGAGATCACAATGTCAGACAGCGAAATCAAATCCGCGGTAAAGGAAAAGTACGGCGAGATTGCCAGGAAATCCGGCTCATGCTGCGGCCCGTCATGCGGGTGCGGCACGGACGACGGCATCGCCGGAACAATCACGATGAACGATCTTTACGCAGACGCCGACGCAGAGGTGCGCAAGAACGCCGACCTGGGCCTCGGATGCGGAACACCCACGGCGTTCGCCGATCTCGAGGAGGGGATGACGGTGCTTGACCTCGGCTCGGGCGCCGGGATCGACGTTTTTCTGGCCGCAAAGAAAGTAGGGAAGACCGGGAGGGCAATAGGCGTCGATATGACCGAGGACATGATCAGGCGCGCGGATGAGAACAAGACCAAACTCAAGGCTGTGAATACCGAGTTCCGTCTCGGGGAGATCGAGAACCTCCCCGTCGCATCCGGGTCCGTCGACAGAATCTTGAGCAACTGCGTCATCAATCTCGTCCCCGACAAGAGGCTCGCGTTCGCCGAAATGTACAGGGTCCTGAAACCGGGAGGGAAGTTTACCGTCTCGGATATCGTGTCCGTGGGAGCAATCCCCGAGGACGTACGCAAAGACCTGACGGAATGGGCCGGATGCGTGGCAGGCGCGCTTGACAGGGATGAATACCTCGGGATTGCAGTCAAGGCCGGATTCAGGGACGTCAAGGTGGTGTCGGACAAGTCGTACACGCTCGACGCCTCGGTTCCTTTCGGCCTTCACAGCATCACTGTGAGCGGAACCAGATGACAGCCCCCCGGATACAGAAGGCACGTCCCGGGGACACCGGGGAGATCGAGGAACTCTTGAAGGCCTCCGGTCTCCCCGTCGAGGGGGTGGGCGCGCACATGGAACATTTTTTTGTAGCGCGAGACGGCGGATCCCTTGCCGGGGTGATCGGGCTTGAATTGTACGGAACGGACGGGCTGCTCCGCTCGCTCGCCGTCCGGGGGTCAGACAGGACAAAAGGGATAGGGAGCAGCCTCTATCTCCGGCTCGTCGAAGAGGCCCGTGCGCTCGGTGTGAGGCGGCTCGTCCTTTTGACGACGACAGCCGAAGCGTATTTTGGCTCACGGGGTTTCCGGAAGGTCGGCCGGGACTCCATCAAGGGAGCCCTCAGGGAATCCGCCGAGTTCAGGGGAGCGTGTCCGGACTCAGCCGTTTGCATGGAGATTATACTCTGATGCGCGTTCTCATACTCTGTACGGGCAATTCCTGCAGGAGCCAGATGGCGGCGGGATTTCTTGCGTCGTTCGACAGGCGTCTCGACGTCAACTCCGCGGGGACATATCCCGCGAGGTACGTCCAGCCTCTGGCGGTCGCCGTCATGAAGGAAGCGGGGGTGGACATCAGCTCCGCGTTTCCGAAAAACGTCGACTCCTATCTCAATCAGCCGTTTGACTACGTCATCACCGTGTGTGACAACGCAAAAGAGTCCTGTCCGGTCTTCTCCGGAAAAGTGCGAAAGAGAATCCACATGGGGTATGACGATCCTTCCTTCTCCACGGGAACAGAGGAACGGAAAATGGCAGAATTCCGCAGAGTGCGGGATGAGATACGCGCCGGCTTTGACACGCTCTACCGGAGAGAAATTGCCCCACAACTGGAGGGAAAGTAGCAGGATGGCTTCGCTCAGCCGAAGGCTTTCATTCCTGGACCGCTACCTGACGCTCTGGATATTCGCCGCAATGGCAGCTTCGAGCTTGCGATCGCGGTTGCGGTGGCGGTCTTTGGCATCAACTCGGGGGAGGCGTTCGCCACGGTGATCGGCCCCCTCGTTGAGGTCCCCGTGCTCATCGGCCTCGTGAACGTCGCGCTCCGGCTTCAGAAGAGATACTACCCGACGGGGTTTAGTTCGAGGCGACAGAGGAGCGGATAGAGAAGTCGAATCCCACCGTCACGGTCTCACCGGCCTTCACCGTGATTTCACGCGAATTGGTATACGGTTCTTCTACGACGGGAGGCGTCCCCGGACCCCCCTTCGAGGCGCGGGCGGCTATCCCTTCATGCCACATCTTCAGCGTGTACGTCCCCGGGGGAACGTCCCCGAACCTGAAGTTCCCGTCCGCGTCCGTCACCGCGCAGTAGGGGCTTGAGGCACGGATGACGTACGCGCACATCCAGGGATGGCCGGCGTCGCACGTCGTCATCATCGTGCTTATCCCGTCGAGATCGGATCCACGGACGTGCGTGTGGAATCCACGAATGGGCTGGGCGATATTGAAAACCGAACGAAGGCCGGCGTTCATATCGTACGAGTGGACATTGTGAAGCAGCGGATCTTCGTTCACGATTTCGAGCTCATCCCCGGGATTCAGGAGAAGCACATGAGGATTGTATTCGCATTTGTGCTGCCTGAGCGTCGCGATCCCGGACGGGGTGCACTTCTTTCCCCGTGCGATCCGATCGATCCAGACAACAGCGTACCGAACACCATTGTCCGCTCCCGTGAGGAGCCGGGGAGAAGGCTTGCGCCTGCCGCACACAGCCTCGTCCTTCGTCACCGGTTCGATTGCTCCCTGCGACGGGACAGATGTCAGCCGGACGTGCCCCTTCACGGTGCCTCCGTTCTCGACCGCCGTCCCGCGGTACTGCGCCTGCGCGCACAGAGGCGCGCAGGCTGTCACACAGAGCAGTGCAAATGCCATAATCGATCCACGCCATCCATCACGCATAGGAATCCTCCTCCCCTGCAAAATTCATTTCCCTGATCCGGGAGCCGCGGCCGGCGGAATCGGATCGTGGACGGCATTCTTCACCGGCTTGAGGCTCTTGAGATACGCGAATACGGCCTTGAGGTCGCTATCAGTTGATTTGCCGAAATCCTCCCAGGGCATCGGAGGGAGGATCGGCCGTCCCTCGCCCATGTCCTTGCCGGTCCTGAGCGCCTTGATGAACATCTCCTCCGTCCAGCTCCCGAGCCCCGTCTCTTTGTCAGGCGTCAGGTTGCGCGCAAAGCTCGTCCCCCAGGGTCCCACCCATGCGGTCAGATCCATCGACACAAGTACACCCCATTTGTCGGGGGCAAGCACACCGGCCGGGACGGCCGGAACGGGGATGCCGCCCGGAGACCCGGAAAGAAGACGGCTCTCATCCACAGCCGGCCCCATCGGTGTCATGATCTTGGGGGAATGACAGTGATTACAACCCCCGAAATTCACGAGATACTTCCCCCGTTCCACGATTGCGCTTATCTTTTCATCTTTCATCTGAGCGTAACCCGCCGAAGCGAGCAGAGCGCAGGACAAGCCGACCACAAGAAGAGAAGATTTACCTTTCATGAGACCTCCTGGAGTTGGGATTGTGAGTTGTAGAACGGATGTGCAAGACCGGTGAAACGGTCGACACCGCAGCGTGAATGCAAACGATTGATTTTCAGGGGATAGGGCGGAACTTGAAGGTCGAGGCATGCGGCACGGAGTGCTTTTGCTCCGGCGCAGGATGAGGATATGCGGGGCACGATTCGTCGAGATCTGGTTGAAAGGTGTGCTGAGTAATGTGCTTGATCCTCCCGCGATGGGAGGGGTTTCTCGAGAATCGGTAATCCAAAGAACGGTGGTTCAAAAGCACAAAATTGTACAAACAGCGGGACTCAATGTCAAGACAAAAGTGTCGCGGAATTCGGCGGGGGGAGGCCAAACCGGCGTCAGGAGAGGGTCCCCCTCGATTTGAGGAGAAGCACGGGGACACCCACGCTGTGACGCACGCGCGTGGCCGTCGTCCCCAGGAAGAGATCGGCGACGAACCGGTGGCCGTGGGTCGTCATCGCCACCAGATCGCATTCCCCTTTCTGAACCCACTTGACGATCTCATCGGCAGGCTCGCCGAATGCCAGCTCCGCCTCCGCCTGAATTCCCGCCGCGTCGAATTCCGCCCGGACATCTTCGAGGTACGCCCGGTCTTCGACGATTTCCGGACTCACAGCATCCGCACCGAACGTGCGGGCCGCCCAGCCGTCAGCCACATGGAGAAGTACGAGCTTGCTGTGCAGAAGCTGCGCGAGCTGTTTGACGTGTTCTATGATCGTCCTGTCGCTCGGCGTCCCGTCGAGCGTCACAAGAATTGTCTTATACATGCGGGATCCTTTCGGGGGTCTTCATCAATTTCCCGTTATGACGTGCCATGCGGTAAGGAGAGAGTCGGGGAGCCCGTAGATGTCAAGGGCGGTAATGAGGATCGCGCTCCCCCACCCCGCGATCATGAGAAACCAGCCGTTCTTCCATGCGCCCATCCGTTTTCGCGACGACGTAAACTGGAGAAGAGGGAACATTGCAAACGGAAGCTGGAGCGCGAGAACAACCTGGCTGAGAGTCAGAAGATCGTTGACGCTGCTGTCACCCCGTATGCCGATTATAAAGACCGCGGGGAGTATGGCCAGAAAACGGGTAATGAGACGGCGGACCCAGGGACTGATCCTCCAGTGCATGAACCCTTCCATGACCACCTGCCCCGCAAGCGTTCCCGTGATCGTGCTGCTCTGTCCGCTCGCGAGAAGCGCGACGGCGAAGAGCGTGCTGGCGGCGGACACACCGAGGAGCGGCGCGAGCGTCAGGTACGCTATGCGAATCCAGTCGGCGTCAGCCCCGAATTTGACGACCGTCCCTCCCTGCACGACCATGCTCTCCCTTCCGAAAAACACCATCGCGGCAAGGACCAGGATCGCCGCGTTGACAAAGAACGCGATCGTCAGCGCCACCGTCGAATCGATCGTGTTGAACTGGATCGCGCGCCGCACGGAGGATTCATCCTTCTGCAGCTTACGGCTCTGGACAAGCGCCGAGTGAAGGTAAAGGTTGTGGGGCATGACGGTTGCACCGATCATTCCGATCGCAACGTAGATCATCCCCACATGCCGGAAACCGGGGGTGATCAGCGCACGGCCCATTTCGAGGAATCCGGGCTGCGTCTGGGGGAGAATAAAAATCTCTATGAAATAACAGACGCCTATCGTGGCCACCAAAAGCAGAATTATCGCCTCGATCGTCCGCATGCCGAACCGCTGGAGGGCAAGGAGAAGTATGACATCGAATCCCGTTATGAGGACCGCCCAGAGGAGCGGAATATGGAACAGGAGATTGAGCGCAACGGCGCTCCCAAGAACCTCCGCCAGATCGCACGCTCCGATCGCCGATTCGCTCAAAACCCAGTTGGGCCACCGGGTCCAGCGCGGGTACCAGTCACGGCAGCACTGCGCGAGGTCTTTCCCCGTCACGACGCCCAGACGCGCGGCAATGACCTGCATGAATATCGCCATCAGGCTGGCCAGGCCGACAACCCAGAGAAGGCCGTACTTGAACTGGGCTCCGCCGAGAAGGTCGGTCCCCCAGTTCCCGGGATCCATGTATCCGACGCTCACAAGCACGGCCGGTCCGACGAACGCCCGCCACTGCCGCCAGAAACCGGCGTCGTGGTGCGGCACGTCGACACTGCCGTGCATTCCTTCGAGCGAAGGGTGGTCGCCGTCCAAGGCCGGCTTTTTGCCCTCTGCGGGCGTTCCGGGGGATTTCATCGAATCGGGCTGCATTTCTCCTCTAGCCGGTTTTCGCGCATGCAGTGATCACGGAAAGATCCGGCAAGTTACTGGCCGCGGGAGGACGAACTCTCACGGTATCCCTCACCGGTTCCGTCTTTCGCCAGCATGCCGTGCAGGTTTGCGGTTTTCCATCCGGCATAGTACACAACCTGTCCTATCTTCACGATCCTGTCGAAGAGTATCTTGTCGATCGTATCCGTCGGCCTGTGATAGTCCGCGTGTTCCCCCGTGAAGAAAAACACGATGGGGACGCCGTGTTTCGCGAAATTGTAATGATCGCTTCTCCTGTAATACTGGTGCGGATCGCGGTCATTGTCGTACGTATAATCGAGGCCGATGTCGTTGGACTCCCTGTTTGCGACACGGAGTATGCTGTCGAGCTCTGTGCTGATCTTGTCGGACCCTATGACGTACGTGTACGGGCCGGAGCCGGATGCCTCGTGCGCAGGATCCATCCTGCCGATCATGTCGGTGTTAAAATCAGCAACCGTGTTCTCCAGGGGAACGACCGGATGAGCGGTGTAGTACGTCGATCCGAGAAGGCCCTTTTCCTCCCCTGAGACTGAGAGGAAAAGGAGGCTGCATTTCGGCTTCACCGGGTTCGTTTCGAACGCTCGTGCGAGATCGATCACCATGGAGGTCCCCGAACCGTTGTCGTCCGCACCGTGGTAGATCGCGCCCCCCACCCCGGTCCCCAGGTGATCGAAGTGCGCGGAGAAGACGACGACGTCCTTTTTCATCACCGGATCGCTCCCCTCGAGAAGTCCGACGACGTTCTCGGCCTGCTTCTCCTCGCGGTCGACCTTCTCGTTCAGCGCGACGGTCACGCCACGCATCATCATCGGGTAAAATACCGAATCCTCCGATGCAAGCCGGAGCGCTTCGGCAAGCGACGTCCCTCCCGAGCGAAGGATGGCGCCGGCAAGAGCCGGAGAAACGATAAACGTGGGGGGACCGGGCCGTCCGGGACGCTGCGGTTCTCCGTGGAGCGTCATCCTCCCGTGCCCGGCGGCGTCGGAGAAGACACCCGAGACGATGCGGGAATAGGATGAGGCGCCGGTGTCCGCGGCCACAATCAGCATCGCCACTGCCCCGGAATCCCTCCTCGACATTCCGAGCAGCCTCCGCATCGAACCGCCGGAAAAGCCCGCCGGCCCGGGCCGGGAACCTGAGAGGACGAGTACCACTTTTCCTGCGAGCGAGGCTTTCCGGTCCTCCGGTGTTTTGCTGTCCATGTAGCCTACGAACGCGACGCCTGCCGAGAGGGCCGTGTCGCGACCCGCGAACGAGATGAAATCATTCGTCCAGTAGAATTTTTCATTCTCTTTCCCGTTCACCACCGTCAGGGAGGTCGAGTCGCTCACACGGACGAGATCCACGTCGTAGTGCTGCAGGTACGTGCCGTTATCCCCCATCGGTTTGAGGCCGAACTCCCTGAACCGGTCCGCGATATATCCCGCCGCCATTTTCTCGCCGGTGTACGCGGTTTCCCTCCCCTGGAGAGCGTCGGAGGCAAGATACGAGAGATAGGACCTCAGGTCTTCGGCCTTGATCGACTCAAAACCGATCCGCGCGTCCGGATCAACGCCCGAAACCTGGGCGATCGCAAACGCGACGGGGAATACGACAAGGTACGCATACTTCATGGGAACCCCTCCCGGAGAGTTCAACTGCACGGAAGCTGCAGGTCTATAATATTGAAAGACCTCCCGTGTTGCAAGTCGTTCTCCGGCGGGATTTGTCGTGTAAATGTCGGTTGATTGCGTTAGATTGGTCTATTACAGAAGGGAGCGGTAATCATGAAAATGCGATTCATGGGGAATACGGGGATAAAGGTTTCCGAGGTCTGCTTTGGCGCGATGACATTCGGCGGCAAGAGCTTCTGGGCCGTCATCGGCGGACTCGGGCAGAAAGAGGCAAGCGCGCTCGTCGGGCAGGCGCTCGACGGGGGGGTCAATTTCTTCGACACCGCCGACGTGTATTCGGAGGGGCTCGCGGAGGAGATGCTCGGCAAGGGACTGGGGACGAAACGGAAGGACATTGTCCTGGCGACAAAGGTAAGGGGGAGGACCGGGAAAGGACCGAACGACGTAGGACTTTCGCGCCTCCATATCATAGAGAACTGCAACGCCAGCCTGAAACGGCTCGGGACGGATTACATCGACCTCTACCAGGTTCACAGCTTCGATCCGAAGACTCCCCAGGAGGAAACACTCAGGGCGCTTGACGACCTTGTCCGATCCGGAAAGGTGCGGTACATCGGGGCGTCCAACCACACGGGGTGGCAGCTCATGAAGGCGCTCTCCATCTCCGAACGACAGTCGATCGAGAAGTACGTCACGCTGCAGGCGTACTATTCGCTCATCGCGCGGGATCTGGAGAACGAACTTGTCCCCCTCTGCCTCGATCAGAATCTGGGCATACTCGCTTGGAGCCCGCTCGGGGGAGGATTCCTGACCGGAAAATACAGGAGGGGGAAACCCCGCCCCGACGGGGCCCGCAGGACGAACCCGAACGACCAGTTCCTGCAGTTCGACGAAGAGAAAGGGTTCGCGATCGTCGACGAACTCGAGCGGATCGCCGGGAACCACAACGGAACGATCACGCAGGCGGCGCTCAACTATCTCTTGAGAAAGCCGGGGGTCTCATCGGTCATCACGGGCGCAAGAACGAGGGAACAGCTCGCCGACACACTCAAAACCACCGACTGGGAGATGACCGCAGAGGAGGTGAAGAGGCTGGACGAGATCAGCAAGCCCCCGCGGGTTTACCCGTACTGGATGCTTGAAGGACAGCTCAGGGACAGGTAAGCGTCAAGGAGACTCGCACATGAAGTCATTCCAGGAAGCCAGGGTGTTCGCGGAACGGATCACGACCGACGCCCGTATGGGATATCTCCTCTCGCTCCCGGAGGGATACGATAACGGGAAAAAGACGTGGCCGCTTGTTCTTTTTCTCCACGGGGCGGGCGAGCGGGGGACGGATATCGAGCTTGTCAAGAAACACGGACCGCCGCGACGCGTGGAAGAGGGAGAGCAATTTCCGTTCATACTCGTTTCCCCGCAGTGCCCCGCTGACGAATACTGGTCTGTGCCGATACTTAAGGCGCTTCTCGATAAGATCCTGACAGAGGATCGTGTCGACCGATCACGGATCTATCTTACCGGGTTGAGCATGGGGGGAAACGCCTCGTGGAGAATGGCCTCCACGTACCCGGATGTCTTCGCCGCAATCGCACCCGTATGCGGATGGGGCGATCCCGCGAGTGTGCTGCCGCTGAGGGGCGTTCCCGTGTGGGCGTTTCACGGAAAGAAGGACCCGGTGATCGCGTTTGCCCGGGGGGAAACCATGGTGAAAGCACTCAAAGCCGCCGGCGGGAACGTCAGGCTCACCGCCTACCCTGACGCAGAGCACGATTCCTGGACGCAAACGTACGGAAACCCGGAGTTCTACGAGTGGCTTCTTGCACAGAAGAAAAAGTAACGGGGGGCAGAACGGGAGTTTTCCAACGCACACAACCTCAAGAGGAAGCATGACAACCGGGTCACACAGTGTGCGCGTAGGGCTTTTCGGCATCGGCCTCGAGACGTACTGGGGCCAGTTTACGGGGCTCCGGGAAAGACTCGAGGGATATCTGGATACGATCCAGACGAAGATCGGGGACGCGGAGGTCATATCCGCCGGGCTCGTGGATACGGTGGAGAAGGCGCGTGACGCGGCTGTCCTGTTCCGCACGCACGACGTGGACATCGTTTTCCTCTACGTCTCAACGTATGCGCTTTCCTCCACTGTTCTCCCCGCCGCAAAGGACGTCCCGGTCGTCGTCCTGAATCTCCAGCCGGCGAAAGCGATCGACTACGCCAGGTTCAACGCGCTCGGCGACCGGGGCACAATGACAGGGGAGTGGCTGGCGTTCTGCCAGGCGTGCGCGGTACCCGAGATCGCCAGCGTGTTCCTCCGTGCGGGGATCCCGTTCCGGCAGGTCACGGGGACGCTCGACGACGCGGAAGCATGGGAGGAAATACACGGGTGGGTCGAGTCGGCGCGCGTAGCGCGTGCGCTCGCCTCCACGCGGCTCGGGATACTCGGGCACTATTATAACGGCATGCTCGACGTCTATTCCGACCCCACGCAGATTGCCGCGTCATTCGGCACGCACATCGAGCATCTCGAGATCGGTAAGCTCGTGGATCTCCGCAAAAAAGTCACGGATGAGGAAGCGGAGAAGAAGCGGCGGGAATTTGCCGCGGAATTTCAGGTTTCTCCGGAATGTCCGCCTGCTGAAATCACGCGAGCGGCGCGGACCGCATGCGCGCTGGACCGGATCGTGGAGCAAAAAGAGCTCGGTGCGCTTGCCTACTATTACGAGGGATCGCCCGGGAGCGAAGAGGAGGACGTTATCACTTCGGTGATCGCAGGAAACTCCCTTCTTACGGTCAGGCACGTTCCCGTCGCCGGGGAATGCGAAGTCAAGAACGCAATGGCGATGAAGATCATGGACGTGTTCGGCGCGGGGGGGTCATTCAGCGAGTTCTATGCAATGGATTTCAACGACCAGGTGATACTTCTCGGGCACGACGGGCCGGGGCACCTTGCAATCGCGGAAGGAAAGCCGAAACTGAAGCCGCTCGGCGTGTACCACGGGAAACCCGGCAAGGGTCTCTCCGTGGAGATGAACGTGAAACACGGGCCTGTCACGCTCCTCTCCGTTGCGCAGACGGCAAAGGGAACGCTGAAGTTCCTCGTCGCCGAGGGAGAATCGGTTCCGGGGCCGATACTCGAGATCGGGAACACGAACAGCCGCTACAGGTTCCCGCTGACTGTCAAAGAGTTCATCGACGGCTGGAGCAGGGAGGGACCCGCCCATCACTGCGCAATCGGGCTCGGGCACATAGCCCCGAAGCTCCGGAAACTCGCATCGCTCCTCGGCCTGGAGTTCGTTCAGGTGTGCTGACTCAGGTACCCCCCCGATTCGGGACGAAAGCGAATCACGCTTGCGTCTGCTTCCTCTTCCTCGCGATCCTGGCTGCAATCATCCAGAGCGCGATACTCACAATGAGCGAAAAGAAGAGCGCCCGCCGGATGAAGTATGTTTGCCCCCCCTCCGTCGGGTAGAACGAATACGCAAGCTGCGGCTTGAAGAGATATCGCTCGAGATTTGCCGTGAGAAACGTCCGGTCTTTCCAGAACCCGGTGTAGATGTCCCGCACGTCTTCGACATTCGGCGGCCGGCGGTACTTGAGTATGGAGTTCACCGGGAACTCGCTCCGGATCGCAATATTGCAGAGAGTGAGGGGGACAGTCACGATTGTGTCCGTCCCCGGGATCCCCGGATGGTGCTCCCAGAGCCAGTCGACGTAGAGACGCGCATACGTGCTGTCAAAAGCGTTCTGCTGGTTGAGCTGGAAGAGCTCCGCGGTGTTGAGGACCTGCCCCTCCCTGTTCGTGATGTAGCACTGCCCCTGCGAAAGGTCAGCGTACGCCCAGCGCCCCTGCTCGCGGATGTACGATTCGGCAAATGCGTGACCAGAGTACGCGATCCTATTGTCCTGCGTCCGCGCATTAAAGACAAACCGCGTGGGGACCCCCGCCCTGTTCGCCCAGAACACCCAGACGCGCGCATGTTCCGTACACCATCCTTTCCCCGTCCCGCCGATCATTTCGTTGTACAGCTGCAGGGGGTTTTCCCACCGCTCATCGTCTTTCGGGACACCCACGGCGCATTTCAGTTTCGGCCTCAGGTAACGTGTGAGTTTCTCCAACTTCGTGAATGTCGGGTCACTCTCGCGGATACCCGCTTCCTCGCGCACAATGCGGTCCGCCGCAGCGAGCCCCTCCTTACCGACATAGCTGTAGTCATCGACCCAGTCCGCCACAGAATACTGGTCGAAATCGCCGCACGGCACGGTGGGGCGCACCACGTACACGTCGGGGCGTTCGAGACCGAGGGAGGCGTAAAATTCCCGGGAATAAAACCGGATGGAAACCTCCACCGGGAGGCAGGCCTCCTTCGGGACGGGAACGAGCCGGTACGTGTGAAGCTCGCTGAACGTCGTGTCAATTCTGAACGACGGAGACATCCCCGTCGCGGGTTGCTCCTTTCCTCCGTCGGTCAAAACCGTCCACTCCTTAATCTCTCCCGTCCACGCGAGGTCGAGGCGGATCCGGTTCCTGTCCGGGATGTCCCACCTGCGGATCGTGGGGACGTCAAGGGGATAGTAGAGCGTCGCATACGACGCCGGCGAGAATGATGACTCCCACTCCCTCGAGAAGAAGACGTACAGGTTCAGCGCGAGAAGGACGATAACGAGAAGAACAGACGCAACGACCGGCCATTTCCGCCTTATCATGGCACTCTCCATTCATTGTAACGTGGTGTGCAGCGGGAACGCGCGCTACTCCCCCCAGAGCGTCGCAACGATTGTCCTGCTCCCTCCCCTGTCCCTGTGTTCGCAGAGGTAGATACCCTGCCACGTCCCCAGGTCCAGACTCCCGTCGGTAACGGGAATCGTGAGACTGCTCCCGAGAAGCGAGGCCTTGATGTGCGCGGGCATATCATCGGGACCTTCCGTGTCGTGCGTGTAGTACGGGGCATCTTCCGGGGCAATCTCATGAAAATGTCGTTCCATGTCCGCGCGAACAGACGGGTCGGCGTTTTCGTTGATCGTGAGGGAGGCGGACGTATGCTGGATGAAGAGATGGAGCAGACCATGCCGGACCGTCGAGAGCTCGGGGAGCCGGGAGGTAATTTCGGACGTCACAAGATGAAATCCCCGTTTACGCGGAGTGAGAACGATCTGTCTCTGATTCCAGGGCACGGTGAGGAGGGTCAGGTAGTGATATGCACGTAATGTACTGCCTCCGCCGCTGCATGTCAACTGCACGGGGTGCAGTTTCCGGCGGCGCGTGCGGCCGGGCTCAACGGTGAGTTCGAGGGAAGCTGCGGGCGCTTCTTACGGGAACTTCAGCTCGACAGCCGAGGAATTTCTCGCGGGAAACGTCAGGATAAACGTCGCCCCATGGTTCTTCTGCGTCTCAAGCCGGATCCTCCCCCCGTGATGTTCCACGATCTGGCGGCAGATAGGAAGGCCATAGCCGTGACCATCGGGCTTCGTCGTGATATTCTCGTGAAAGAGCTTGTTCCTGACGACCTCGTCGATGCCGGGGCCGTCGTCCATCACCGAGATCCGCACTGCATTGTCGATGATGTCGTATTCCGTCCTGAGGGTCAGCGCGGCCTGGGGATATGCGTCGATCGAATTGTTCACGAGGTTCAGAAGCACCTGCTGGACCTGATCGACGTCGGTCATGATCTCGGGAACGTCCTCGCCGAGGAGAAGGGTCAGCGAGTTGAACTTGAATTTCGGCAGAACCCTGATGAACTCGACAAAATCGCGGCAGAGGACGTTTGGATCGACGGGCTGATGGGTGCCTGGCGCGCGCCTCCCCGTGAGGAGACTGTGCGAGAATTTCTCGATTCTTCTGGCACCCGCCATCGTTTTCTCAACACTGTCCTTCAGCTCCCCCGGCGTCATCGTCTTCAGCTTGCGCGAGAGCTGCTCAAGCTGGGCCAGCATGATCGCGACGATGTTCCTCAACTCGTGGCTTATTTCGCCCGCGATTTCTCCCTTGAGCGCCATCCGTTCGGATTTGATGATCTGCTCATTTGCGTGTTTGAGATCCTCGTAGGTGCTTTTCAGATCCTGATACAGACGGGCATTCTTGATTGCAATCGCCGCCTGTCCTGTGAGGATCTCGAACAGCGAGAGAATGTCCGTCTTCTCCACGGCCTGTATGCACCTGCTGTCCACGTAAATGACGCCGATTGTCTCTTCCTGCGTGCGAAGCGGGCTGCAGATTATCGTTTTCAGTTCAAGGTCCAGCACGCTCTGGCGCCGGTCGAATCTCCCGTCGTTGAGCGCGTCTTCCACACAGAGCGACTCCCCTGTCGTGAACACGTCGTCGAGGACGCTCGAACTCACATGGAAGCCGTCGGCCAAAATGGACTCCCCTCCCGCATTTCGGCCCGTCACGAACTCCAGCTTCCGATTGCCGTCGGCGAGCATGAGAAACCCCCGTTCCGACTTCGTGATCCGGATCGCTTCGTCAAGCACGAGATCCAGAACGTCGGAGAGGACGAGCGAGGTGCCGACCTTGCGCACGACATTGAGGATCATCTCCAGATCCTGCATGCGCGAGGCAATCGGCTGCTCCCCCGGAACCGGCAACCTACCGGCAGACTCCTCTTGAAGCAGACCCTGGAGGTTCATCGCACTTTCCCTTCCAGCGCGTTGATCCGGTCCTGCGTCTTTTTCACGTCTTCCCGTGCTCCCACTTTGTTGAACACCGCTCTTGCTTTCTGGAAGGCTTCGATTGCTTCTGCCGTCTTCCTGCGGTTCGTTTCCAGGATTCCAATCTCAAAATACGATTCCGCCACGTTCAACTGGTTGTTGATCTCCGTGTTGATCCGCAGGCTTGTCTGCAAATACGACTCTGCCGCATCGAAGCTCTTCATGTCGCGGTGGATCATTCCTTTCACTTTGTAGGCGTCCGCCAGACTCAATCTCCCGCCTGACTTCGTAAAGAACTCGATCGCCTGCGACACAAGCTTCAATGCGACCGGCAAGTCATGAAGATCATAATACGCTCTGGCCTTCCCGAGACTCGCCAAACCCATGAGAGAAGTGTCCTGCAACGAGGACGACAACGCATAACTCGCGTTGAACTCTCGTATAGCCTCCCCGGACATACGCTTGGATAAATACGTCATCCCCACATTGTGGTGCAATTCCGCGAGACGATTGAGATCTCCGACTTCCTCGAAATAGGACTGCGCGCGCTTATAGTGAACCACGGCCGAGTCGTAGTTGCCTATGATGTTGTATGTAATGCCGAGATTCATCAGCGCAACGCCAGCCATCTGAGTCTGTCGAGTTCGTTCGAAGAGTCCGAGGGCGCGTTTGAAGTACTCAACGGCCTTTTTGATTTTTCCCTGTTCCGCGTAGTTTGTCCCCAGAATATTCTCAACCCGGGCGAGTGCCTCGGGCCGGTTCAATTCAGAATAGATCTCACGGCTGCATCCGAGATCGGCGGCTGACTGCTTCCACTGGGCTTTGCGGGAATAGATCTCTCCCCGACGCAAACGCGCATCGGCGATGTCTCCTTTCTCCCCCCACTTCTCTCCCTGAGCCAGCGCCATCGTGTACATCTCTTCAGCCCGATCTGTCGCGCCGTGTACTTTGAAGATGTCGCCGATACCCAACATCACCTGGCACATCTCTTCCGTCGCCAGTCGCTCCTGGCAGAGCGTAATCAACCGATCCAGTTTATCCTGATCACCCAGCGAAATCCCCTGGCGCTGTCCTCGCGCCGCTCCCGGGATCTTCCCTCCCATCATCCTGCGCTCAAGTGCGTCCGATTGCCGCAGGTCCTTCATCAGACCGGTGACTACTTTGGGGGTGCAGTAGTTCCTGACAAGCGCGAGGATTTGATTTGTGACGATTTCGGCGGTCATTGCGTTCACGTCGGTACGTTGGGGGAGGGTGATTTCATGAGTCGCTCTCATTATCGACCGAAAGCGTATGCCGAGAAGTGCGGAAGCTTACCGTCCTGGCACCGGAGTTGACCTTTCTTGACGTCAACATCGACGCGCTTTGCATCCATCCTGATCCATGTCCCGGTGGTGTCTACATACCAGAGGTATACTCTGTCGCGTGGGTTCAGTCCTGATAGGTCCATCCCGCTTACATTGACATCGAGCAGCGCCGGCTTGAGGAATGTCGTGCCGTGCGGACCGAAGGTTAGGTCAACGTTTGATTGCAGGACCTGATCGTCAAGCGACATCGTTGCCACAAGAGTGTCCGTAACACCCTGGGGCTGGAATGTCACTGAGAGGTCGGCATCCAGTTTCCGGGTCACGCCATCGCTGTCCACGTAAGAATATTTGAAGTCCAACTCGAGCCGCCCGCCGTGTTCGGGCGTTATCAGCGCGGTGTCGGCGACCATCTTCGCCAGGGCATGAATCCCCGGAAGTTTGAGGAACTGCGGCCCGGAAGCAGTCACAGGGTTATCCTGGAAACTCACAGGTGAATCGTTCTGGCAGCCAGGCAGACATATCAAGAGCCCGAAAAGGTTCCCCAGAACCAGTGCGATCAACGACCTCGAGATTTTCATGTTGTTTCTCCCCCGATGATGTACAACTGACGATCCACACATCATGAATTCGTCTCACTCTGTCCCATGCCCTCCCCCGAGAGCTACGCGTCTAGCGGCCAAACGCATATGCCGAGAAATGGGGAATTGCAGCGCCTGCACTAACCGAAGTACTACCACGTTTCTTTGTGACGCTTCCCCAGCTATCAGGCATTAGCTGCATAACCCCATTTGCGTCATAATAAAAATTGACCACGTCATTCTTCTTGACAAAGTCGATGTTCGTTGCACTCAGCGATAATGTTCCCGGGGTGTGGAAAACAATACCGTGAGGCCAGAATGTGACAAGACCGTTATCAGCGAATGTCCTTTTGTCGAACGAGATGCTGATTGTAGCATCGTAGGGCAAAGCGCCGGCCGGGAACATGATTGACAGGTCGTAAGAAACGGAATCTCCATGCTTGTCCGGGAATGCACCCCGTAGCCTGACGCTCCCGCCAAGGTTGGCGATAATTGGTTGCGAAACTGTAATGATGTTGGTATCGGCCGCGCCGTCCGTCAAAGCGGGCTCGAACCCCATTAACACGGGCTGAATGCCGATTAACCCGGGCTGGACGCGATCTTCTTTCTTGACCCCGGAAATGGTTGAGGATGTCACGACGCCCGACGTCAGTGCCGGCCCGACAGGGTTACTTTGTTCGGAGCACCCAAAGAAAACAAATGTTATCACTGCCGCGATGATTGTAGCCCTCTTCATTCTCATTTCCCCCTTGAATCTTCTCATGAGCATTCGCCAAGCAACATTGAATCCCGGTCACCTTTCTCTGCTCGTCGTCCGAAATTCAGTGGAATGAATATGACATCCCGCGTCATGGACATGCAATTCCGATGCCAGAAGTCGGGCGACACTAGAATGGCATGAATTGAATCGTGCTAAACGAGAACCAAGGTTATAGAGGCGGAGTCGGGGTCTTGCAGAGCTGGTATTCGGGTGATCCCCATCATGCAGTGGAACAAAACGTTCCACACGCACGTTCAGGATGTTACATCAATCCTCAGAGCCACCCAGGGGATTCCTCAATATGCGGTTGAGCCGGGGCCTGGATACACGCATAATCCTCGCTGCTTTTACCTTATTGCCTCCGAGGTGATCCAGCACTCTTTGGGCGAACATTCTCTGTACTTCAGGGAGAGACGCTCGATCGAGAGGGATGAGAAGCATGAGCGTATCCACTTCCTTCGGCGGAAGACTCTCGGGCTTGTCGACGACAATTTTCCGTCTCGGGGTACGGGGTTTGATGTTTTCGAACTCGAGATCACGCTCGGAAATCCACTCGCCATCCTCCAGCAGGACCGCTCGCTCAATACTGTGCTTAAGTTCCCGAATATTGCCTTCCCAGTCGTGCTCCATAAGCATCTGCAATGCAAGAGGAGTGACTCCCCGAATCTTCTTCTTGTACGCCTCATTAAAGGATCGAAGGAAGCAGTCCACGAGCAGCGGGATGTCATCCTTTCTCTCCCGCAGCGGCGGGAGATCCAAAGGCAGAATCTTTAGACGATGAAACAGATCCCTTCGGAACCCACCCGATTTCATTTTGGCCTCAAGGTCAACGCTCGTGGCCGCAATGATGCGCGCACGGACGGGGATATCCCGAACACCGCCAAGCCTCCTCATCGTGCGGCCTTCAATCACCTTCAGGAGTCTCGATTGCGTCACGAGAGATATGTCACCGATCTCGTCGAGGAATATCGACCCGTCGCCTGCCAGCTCGAAGAGACCGATCTTTCTCTCCTTCGCGTCCGTAAACGCTCCCTTTTCATACCCGAACAATTCTGACTCAAGCAGAGTTTCGGGGAGCGCCGTGCATGCGATGTCGACGAACGGACTGTTCCTGTTCTTTCCGTTGTAGTGAATAGCACGGGCAAACAGTTCCTTCCCTGTTCCGGTCTCCCCGGTGATCAGTACCGTCATGGTGCTGTTCTTGATGACCTTCTGTGCGCGATCCATCGTGACTCTCAACAGTGGCGCGCTACCGATGATGTGCCTGAAGTCGTACTCCTCCTGCTGGATTTCGACAAACCTCCCCTTCTTCTTCCGTGCGATCCAGTCATTGAAGAGCGAGGTGATGTGGTCTGCGATCTTTCGCTGTTCATCAGGGACAATGAAATATGCGGACACGCCCAGCTTCACCAGATCAACTGCGAAAGCATGATCCGGATCCGTGGCCATAGCCAGAATGGGAACGTCGGGGAATTGCGAACAGAATTCCTCGAGCGCCGATCGCAATGTGACCGTATCGTTTGTTACGTCGAGCAGCACGATATCCGGGGATTTGAAAATCGCTCTACCGGTCAGAAAGTTCGGGGAGGACGCAAACTGAAGATGCATTTCTTCGGGTGGATGAATGTATCGCCGCACCCGCTCCATGATTTCCTTCTTGCCGGAAAGGAGGATGACGAACCGCTCCTTGCGGGATGACACGCCGGGGAATCTCCTACGTTCGTGTGAATAGTTCGATACCTGCAAGCGCCTCTTGCTTGCTGTCGACCGCAAGATACTGATTCTTCAGCTCAGATGACGTGAAAAGTCCGACGAGATACTGCAACACGAGTTTTGCCTTTGAAAAGTACTCCTTTGCCCTTTCCGTTTGACCACGCCCGGCAAATTCCTGACCGAGAGCAAGGGCCAGTTTCCATGTAATTTCCGTCACCGGCTCCTGTTCCACTGCGTCCATGCCCCGCCGGAAGAATACGATCGGTTTGTCCCGGACGGCAGACGGAGAGGACCTGGCGATTATGCCCATCAGATGACAAGCTTCAGCCACAACCAGTGGCAGAGCCTCCCTCTCACCGGAGGCCAATGCAGCCCCGGCAATGACCGCCGCAGCATCGGGCTTCCCCATTCGATTCTCACATTCGGCCATCCGCACTTTAAGCAATAGCCGCTGAGCGCCTCCTGTAGTGTCATGAGTACAGTCCTCCGACCTCTTGAAGAACATCCGTGCTCCCTCATTCTCACACAGCATCATCAGGTGCATCCCCCGCAGATACAGCAATTGAGCCCGGAAGGTCTCAATATTCTTTTCGTTTGTCAGGGTCTCGGCCTCGTCCAGATTGCCCGCCACCGATTCACTGTCGCCCAATACCAGATGCACCTGAGCAAGCTGCAGCATCGTCTCGACAATTCCCCTGCCATCTTCCATTTCACGATACAGCTCACGGGCGTCCTCCCACAGCAGCAAGGCCTGTTCGTACTGACCTTCAGCAAATGCTACATCGCCGAGATTCGTGAGAACGAACGCGCTCCCCTGCTTCGACTCCAAACGATCAAAGATCGCCTTAGCGCTGCCATAGAAGCTCCGCGCTTCGTCAAACCGCTTCAGCTTGTAGTGCGCAATGCCGAGATTGTTCTGGATCTGTGCCTGTTGATTCAGGGTTCCGTAATCCTGGCTTATCTCGAGTGCGTTCCTCCAGTATTCGACCGCCTTCGCGTAATCCCCCTTTGCACTCATGACATTGCCGATATTCATCATCGCATCGGCAACGCGCGTGCTTTGCCTCGAGTCAGCATAGATCTTCATCGCTTCCCGGAAATACCCGACCGAGCGATCAAACAGGTCCTGAAAAAACGTTGCAATTCCCAGATCGGTGTATATCGACGCGACAATGTTCTGGTTGCCAGTGGCGTGTGCCCGATCCAACTGGGCAATGCCGGCACGTTCCGCCTCGAGAAAATTACCGAGGGCAATATCGATCCCGACCATCTCCTGTGTGAGCGTCACTCTCTCCCTGCTGTCGGTGCAGGATTCCAGAGCAACAGTTGTGTGGTTCTTTGCATCCTCGTACTCCCCCAGGCGTGACAGCGCGAGGCCGGCAATCTTGTGCAGTTCGGTTCTCTGACCGCGATCGAGATCTCCGTTGCCCAGCATGCCGTTTGCCAGATCAATGGCCTCACGAAACGAGCCAGAGCCGGACATGGCCCGGGCAAGTTTGACATGAAGCCGCATAGAATCCCGAGTATCTTCGGTCGTGACCAGGCCGACAGCCTCCTGATAGAGTTCCCTTGCCCGGTGATATGCCGCGAGCCGCATCCCCTCATCAGCAGCAGCTTCAAGCCAGACCCTTGCTGCGGCCACCTTTCCGCCTTCCCTGTACTGATACGCAAGCTCCTCGAGGTCGGGAAACGAGCGGGCACCAGGGAAGGACTCCAATGCCGACGCGATGGCCAGATGGATCTCCTGACGGCTCTCCCTGATCGCTGCGCCAATCATGCTCTTCAGCTTTGCATGGCGGATCGCACACCGTTGCCCGCCATCGTGCGGTGCAATGATCCCCAGGGCTTCGAGCGACGAAAGATACGCCGACGTCCGCAGGCGCTGGAACGGCAGGAGCGCAAGGATAACCTCATTGAGCACCGGTCCGCTGAAGCATGACAGGATGTCCAGGGTCAGCTGGCGTCCTCGATCGAGGGACCTGTAGCGACCGAACAGAAACTGATCGAGATCCCGAGGGAGCTTGCGCAGAATCTTCTCAGCAAGGACCGTGGAATCACCTGTCTCCGCCGCCTCTTCCATTCGCAGAAGGTTGTCGACCGCGTAGAGCGCTTCAACGACAATCAATGGCGTGCCTCCATACAACTGATGCAGGCGACTCCCGATTGATTCACTGACACTTACAGGAGAAAGGATCGACGCGCTCATGGCGGCAACACTCCGGGGGTCCAGTTCACCCAGTGGGACCCGGGTTGCGGCACCTGACACACCCCCCTCCTGCCGCTCAGTGAGGAGGACCAGAAGGCAGCCGGGGGCACCGTCGCGGACCGCCATATTCAGGACCTCCCTGGATTCAGGGTCCATGATGTCCACATCGTCAACTGCCACGACAAGGGGAAAAAGCACCGATGCCTGATTTATGAAACGTGCCAGTGACTCAATTGTCGTTTCCCGTTCGCTCGACCGTTCCTCTTGAAGTTCCTTTGAATTCTCTCCACGGGTCCGGGAGGCTGTTTCAATGACGCCCGCGAATTTATCCATGAGCTCGACTCCCTGCGCGGAACGAGACAGAATCTCAGCGCGCAGGAACGGCAGGAAGGCAAAAACCGCGCCGAACGGAACGTCCCGCAGGGCCTTCGTCACTTCGATTACCGGGACATCCAATGCCCGCGCACACCGGACCATTTCGGTCAGGAGAGCGGTTTTGCCGATTCCCTCCGGTCCCAGGATCAGAATGGCAACCTCCGGTTTCTCAGGATGCCCCGCCCCCAGCGACGAAATGGCCGCGCCGATCTGCTTCCTTTCTTTTTCACGACCCACGAAACCCGGTTTCGCGACGTGATCGAACGCCGTGGCGGTCGCGCGCTCCGACCCCGGGCGAAGGAAGCCCTCCGCTTCTCCTGCAGAGTCAAACCGACGGGAGGGATCCTTCTGAAGGAGCCGTCTGAGAAGGGGGAGAAAGGGAGCATAATTCACGTCAGCTGACCGATGAAACTCCGGCTCAGTTGTAAGCACCTTCTTTATGAGCTCGACCGGGTCGCCTGCTTCGAATGGACAGCAGTTCTCGATCAGCTGATACAGCGTGACGCCGAGCGAATACAGATCAATCCGATGGTCGAATGGGTCTCGCCGCAGTAATTCCGGTGCAGTATATTCAAGCGTACCCCGAAGCGGGAATTCAAGCGCCGTGTCCTTCCTGATGCTGAAACCAAAGTCAGTCAGCTTCAGCAGCGGCTTGTCGTGGTCCTGCTCGTCGCCTGCAATCAACAAGAGGTTGTCCGGCTTGATATCGAAATGGATAATCCCCTGACGATGAACATAGGCGAGTACGTCGAGAGCCTGGAGAATTACATGCCTCAGGAGTAAAGCCCGATCCTTGTCGGTGCGCAGACCGCGAAACCACTCCCCGACAGTCACGCCACGGATATATTCCATCGTGATGAAGTGACGGCCCTGCAGCGCCGCGTCGTCGCTGCCGCGTATCATTCCGAAATCGAATACCTGTACAAGGTTTGGGTGCCGCAGCACAGCAAGGATCGATACTTCATCCCTGAATTGTTCATCGGCGACGCGATCAGACCGGTCCTGTCCGTGTAGAATCTTCATGGCGGACTGCCGGCCCTCCTTCAGAACGTCTTCAACAAGATACACCTCCCCGCCCCCGCCTGCCCCCAGTGCACTCAGCGTGCGGTACCGGAAATTGATCATTGCTCATATCCTCCCGTCGCATCCGAGTTTCCATCAGCTGTCAGATTCTCGCCCAAGGTATGGGCGGCAACAAGGACGACCGCCAGAAGAATCCCGGGGAACACACCAACCCACCATGCCGATGCGAGATACCCCGTCGCCTCTCCCATCATGTTTCCCCAGGTCGCCGTCGGGGGCTGAATGCCAAGCCCGAGGAACCCGAGGGACGCTTCACCCAGAACCGCGCTGGCAAACTGCAGAACGGCAGCCGTCACGATCACGGGACGGAGGTTCGGAAGAAAATGACGCGTGATGATCTTCCCTGGCGGGACGCGAAGAAGCTTCGCTGCAAGAATGAACTCCCGCTCACGCAACGATACAACTTCGCCCCTGACGACCCTTGCTATCCCCATCCACCCTGCAATGGAAAGCACAAGGACGATCGTCATCGCGGACTGGCCGATAAATGCAAGGATCCCGATAACAAGGAACAGTCCGGGAATCGCCAGGAACAAATCCGTGAGACGCATGAGAATACTGTCAAGAACGCCCCCGGACATCCCCGCCGCGAATCCGACCGTCCCGCCAATCAGCAGCGCTCCCAGCGCAGAACAAAGGCCTATGCCGAGGGACACCCTGGCGCCCGCAACGACCCGGCAGAATACATCCCGGGCATTGTCGTCAGTGCCAAAAATGAACACCGTCCGGAATTCCCTCGTCGGAACGCCGGAACTCCGGATGCTGGAACGGGAATCATCGGGGGCGTTCCCCTCCACGCGAACGATCCGGTGAAGCAAATAATTGTTTGCGACTGTAAACGCCTCCTGCGGCCCCCCCGCCGAATCCGCGCCCGCGATCCCCAGATCATACGATTCGCTCACGAATCCCGTGGAAAGCGGCGGGAGCAATCGCGTCGTGACGAGGTTGCCCTGGACATCCGGGCCGACAAGCGTGAGGAACGGGGACGTGAGGGCAACGAACCCGAGGAGGACGATGATGCGCGCAGGGACGACACCGGGATGCGACCGTGCGGAGGAGGGGGCCTGATCAACACTTTTCCCCCGGTTCCCTCCCGGGACGAAGATCCTGCGCACGAGCCACATCGCAGCGGCGATCCATACCACTGCGGCGACCCAGTACTCCACGAGCGCCGGGCTCCAGTACCCGTTGAAACGGAAGAGGCTCCCGGCCTCGAGAGCACACCACGCTCCGAGAGAGACGAGACTCGCGACGATCAGCCGGTACTGCACCAGGCTGATCAGCGCGAAGATGACCGCAGCGAAGATGAGCGGGAGACGTTTCACTATTTCCTACGTTAGCCGGACGCGGGGATCGATCCATGCCCTGAGGAAGTCCGCAAGGATATTTGCGGCCACCACCAGGACACCTCCGGCAAGCGTGCATCCGAGTATTAAGGGATAATCCCGGCTGAATATCGCCATCACGGCAAGCCTCCCCATTCCGGGCCACGCAAACAACGTTTCACTGACGAGCACGCCGGTAAGCAGGACGCCGATCTCGACGCCGAGGACCGATATGACGGGCCCCAGCGAGCCGGGGAGGATGTAGGAGCGGAACACTCTCCAGTCTGACAGTCCCATGCCGGAGGCGGCGACGACATGGTCCCGCTGCATTGTTTCCTCCATGCTCGTCCTGAGGTATCGCGTGATCGCGGCGATGCCGGGTATCGCAACCGTCAGCGCGGGAAGCGCGAGGTGCTTCAGCATGTCACCGAACCCGGCCAGGGCGCCGAGCTGCTCCGCCCCGACCGATTGCATCTGCGACGACGGGAAGATCCTGAGCGAGAACGAGAAGAGCGACAGGAGGAGGATCCCGATCCAGAACGACGGAAGCGAGTAGACGACAAGTGTCGCGTTCGACAATGTCCGGTCGAACCACGACCCGGCGAATCTGACAGCAAGCGCCGCGAGAACGAACGCAGCGGCGCATTCGAGAACGAGGGCGGCAGCCCCGAGCAGAAGCGTGTTCGGAAACACCCGGAAGAGAACGTCCCTGACGGGTGCACCGTGGGCGAACGAATACCCGAGCTCGCCGCGCACGACAGAGGAAAGCCAGGCCAGATACTGATCCCACAGAGGACGGTCGAGACCGAACTGCAGACGGAGATGCTCGGCAACACGGGGGGGAATTCCCGGCGCAATGTACAGACCGGCGGGATCGCCGGGAAGCAGTCGGGACACAAAAAAAACAAGCGTCACCAGCCCGAACAACATAGGGATCGCATGAACCACCCTCCGTGTCAAGAACTTCACAAGGGACAACGCGCCTCCCGCATCCGCTGATTCACGTTCCTCCCGAAGAGACTGTCGAATTCCAGGCTAGTGTGATGCCGGTGTATCAGCCTCCGCTGCGCCGCCGGCATTCCATTCCCACGCGTTGTGCATCGTGCCGAGCACCCCGATGCCCGTGCCGCGCACACCTTTCCTGACCGCGACGATGCTGTTGATCCAGTAGAGAAACGTGCACGGCTGCTCCTCCCGGACGATCCGCTGAAACTCCTTCCAGAGCGCCGCGCCGTCGGTTTCCGATTTCAAGTCCCGCGCCGCAGCGAGAAGGCTGTCCACGCGCGCGTTCTGAAATCCCGTCAGATTAAACGGGTACTTTGCGAGATCGGAACCCCAGAGATCGTCAAGCTGCATCTGGAGAGGGACGCTGAAGCCCGCCAGCCAGGCGTCGTATTTTCTTGCCGTGACCTCCTGCCAGAACGTCGCGCGCTCGACCTGCTCGATCTTCATCTCAATCTTCACCTGCTTCAGCTGCTGCTGGACCGCTGCCGCCACGACGGTCCTGAGCTGATCGCCTGCAGGGACTTTGAGAACGAATGAGAACCGGACATTGTTCCGGACGAGAACGCCGTCGCCGCCGGTATCCTTCCATCCTTCCCGCCCGAGAAGTTCCATCGACTGCGCAGGATCGTACGGGAGGGAGGCCATCGTGTCATCGTACGCCCACCGGAACAGAGGAGAGATTCCTCCGAATGCCACCCTCCCGTGCTCCCCAAGGTAGGCGTGAACAAGCTCTTCCCTGTTGATGGCGAGCGTGAGCGCCCTCCTGACGATGCGGGAGCCGAAGAGCCTGTGCGGCCGGACTGCGGGAGAGGAAGAACCGGCGTGCGTTTCAATCTCGATATTGTTCCAGCCGAGGAAGTCGTAGTCTCTCCCGGGGGTCGAAATGATCTCGATGTCAGACGCTTCGACTGCGAGCTTCTTCGCATCTTCCGGCCTCACGCCGCTCACAAGGTCGACTTCCCCCGATTCCAGCTGCGACAGACGTGAACGATAATCCGGGATCACGCGGAAGATCAACTGCGGGAGCTTCGCGGGATACGGGAGCACGGATTCCGGATTCGATTGAAGGACGATTTCCTGGAGGGGGCTCCACCGGGCGAGTGAGAAGGGCCCCGAGGTAACGGGAGCCCTGTTAAACGCATCAGTCCTGATCGCGCCGCGCGGGATCTTCTCAAGAACATGGGCCGGAAGCACGGGAAGGCCGGCATCGAACAGCTCTCCCGGGTAAGCCCGTGCAAAGTGAAAGATCACTGTCGAATCATCCCGCACTTCGACGCTCTTCCGGACGTCCAGCTTTCCCCGCGTGCGCCTCAGATTGTCCACGGCCGCCTGCCGGACGCTCCCGACGTCAGGATCGCCGTACAGCTCGTACGAGAACTGCACGTCGCGCGCCA
>Ga0182021_10000169_pt1 | contig 62842 bp, 49 predicted proteins | sample 612E3MmetaG_FD_120493 | JGI IMG/M metagenome (GOLD analysis project Ga0182021, IMG submission 120493) | Permafrost microbial communities from Stordalen Mire, Sweden - 612E3M metaG (Illumina Assembly) | ecosystem: Environmental > Terrestrial > Soil > Wetlands > Permafrost | place: Sweden...
CAACGTCAACTTCGCCGATTACACGATCGCGAGGAGCCGCGAGAAATGGGCGGCAGCCGGGTTGAGCGGGCCGCAGATGGACCGGGCGGAGAAGTTCACTCGCACGATGCTCGGGCCGGCGGTCCAAGCACTTATGACGCCGGTCATCACAGTGCTCATCGGTCTGGTGCTCTCCTCAATCATCGCCGCGTTTCTCGAGAGCAAGTCTCCTGCAGTCCCGGACGCCGCGTCCCCGGCCTCATAGTTCGACGCAGCAGCCCTCCCGCTCCTACGCTTGCTCCAGGGTCCGGCTCACCGGCAGGTAGGGATTCGCCGTAGCCCGTCTTGAGCTACGCGCGGTTGGAAAGACCAACACAAAGGGTGGACAGCAAAAGGGACAGGTCAGATGTCGCCACCGAGGCATCCGCTGGTGGTCGCGCCGTTGACGCCGCCCGTCTTGACTTTGAGGCCCACTTGTGAGAACATTCTCAAATGAATACGACTGACAAGCTCCTCTCATCCGCATCGGCCCTAATGGTCTTCCTCGTTGTTTTGAGCATCCTGGGCTTTTGCTCGACGAGCGGTTTCGCACAGACTCAACATCCTGCATATCTGCACGCCCTTACCGATCTACGACACGCAAGAGCCCATCTGCAACGCCCCGATTCCGGAGAACTGCGGGAACAGGAAAGAAAAGCGATCTATAGAATCGACGAGGCCATTAGCGAGATCAAGAAAGCTTCGATTGATGACGGAAAGGACCTCAACGACCACCCGCCGGTTGACGCCAAACTCGATTGGCCTGGCCGCCTGCATCGCGCTCTTGAACTGCTCAACAAGGCCCACAGCGATATCTCGCGTGAAGAGGACAATGCTTTTGCGCAGGGGCTACAACAGAGGGCGCTGGGGCACATCGATAAGGCGCGTCAGCACGTCAAAGAAGCCATTCAGGTCGTCGAAGGCGCCCGCTGATCAGCACATGCCTGTGTTCCTTATCGGCGGCGCGGAGCGCTGGCATTCGCGCCGGCAATCATGGCCGCCAACGCGCCAAGAACGTCCCTGTGTGTAGCCGAAACTCCATGGTGTAAAATCAGCAACTTGCGGCCTACGGCACACGAGCCCGCCGAGGCCACATTACGGTGTGTCATAGCGGTTCTTTCTCGCTATACTAGCCGCGAATGGGCGACCTGGCGTAGGTCGCGACAAGGTTGCGGGCACTGGCTCGTCCGAAAGCGGAGGTGGAGTGTGGGTGCAGGTGCAAAGGTCGGGTTGACGCGGATGATCTCGATGACGGTCATGTTGGGCATGGCGGCCCTGGCGAGCGCCGCCGACAGCGGGGACAGAGTCGGCGCGATGAGGGCGCTCGCAGCCAGGATCGATCGGGCGCAGGCGGCCGAAGCGGTCGTGGCGCCGTCGGTCCTCGCCAGTGGTGGCGGTTTCGCCCGCGCGTATGGGGGGGCCAAGGCCGACTTTGGGTATTTCATGGCACAGGTCGGCAACGACTATGTTCTCTACGGCACGACACAGTCGTTCGGGCTCGGCATGTTCAACCCCTGGCTTACCGAGTTGGACGGGAACGGCAACCTCGTCTTCCAACAGGTGTGGGGGACGGCGCAGACCGAAACCGGCACGATCAATCCGACGCCCGACGGCGGGTTCTTCGTCAGCCTGGTCTCCCAGCCCACACCGGGACAGACGGTCGTGCAGCTCGTCAAGCTCAACAGCTCGTTGACAAGCGTCTGGCAGAAGCAGTACGGCACCGGCAGCGAGGGCCTGAAATCGGCCGTCGTGCTCAAGGACAACAGCTTCTTGATCGAGGGTTCGACGGTTCAGATCTCTGGCTCGACGATCACCTATGTCGGCACGTTGATCAAGACGGACTCCTCCGGCAACATCCTCTGGCAGAAGCAGTCCAGCTCATCGCAGCCGGTCACCCTGTATTTCGGCCAGCTCTCCGACGGGAGCTACATCGGCGTGGGCACAACCTCCGCGGCGTCCAACCCCGCCGACACCGACATCCTCGTCGTCAAGCTCGATTCCAGCGGCAACGTCACGTGGCAGAAGAGCTACGGCCCTTCCGCCGGGAGTTACGCGTACTCGGCCCTCCCGATCAGCGGCGGCTACCTGATCGCCGGTTCGACGACAGCCTTCGGGGCCGGCAAGTCCGACGTATGGCTCATCCAGATCGACACCTCGGGCAACGTGGTGAAGCAGGAGACGATCGGCGGCGCCGGCGACGACGTCGCGGTCCTCCAAGCCGTGACGGGTGGGTACCTGCTTTCCGGGTACACGGACTCCTCCGGCGCGGGCTCCTCGGACGGTTGGATGGCCTTCCTCGACTCCAATCTCAACGTGACCTCGTCGAAGACCTACGGCGGGTCCGGAGCCGACGAGGTGTTTGCCTTGCCCGATTCCACTGGCGGCTTCCTGCTGATGGGCACGACCTCCTCTTTCGGCGGCGGCGGGAAGAACGCTTGGGTGATCAAGACCGACGCCTCGGGCAATCCGGTCTGGCAGAACGCCTACGGCGGCACGGGCATCGAGTCCGGCGAAATCGCCAGGCTTTCCGGCGGCGGGCTGATGCTGAGTGGATCGACCACGTCATGGGGCGCGGGCGGCGACATGTTGGCGGCGCTTCTCGACGCCAACGGCCAACTCAACGGCTGTGAGCTGGTTCACCCCACGAGCGTGACCCCGGAGAACTTCTCGCCCACGGTGACTGCGACGAATGTGACGCCCGTGACCACGACCATCGCGGAGACGAACGCGACCATCACGGCCTCGACAATCTCGCTGAGCCCCATCACCACGACTGCCACCGTCACCGATATCTGCGGCACCACCAGTGCGCTCACCGCCACGGCGAGCGCCAACGCGACGTCGGGGACCCCGCCGCTTTCCGTGACCTTCACCGGCTCGGCCGCCGGCGGCACCTCACCGTACAGCTTCGACTGGAACTTCGGCGACGGCAGCGCCCACTCCAGTCAGCAGAATCCGACCCACAGTTACACCTCGGACGGCTCCTACAACGTCGTGCTCAAGGTCACCGACGCGACCGCAACAACAGCCACCGATAGCCACCTCTCTATCACTGTCTCGGCCGCCACCTGCACGCTGACCTGCCAGGCCTCCGTCCCCACCACCGGCACGGTGGACGTTGCGGTCAGCTTCACCTCCTCGGCCACCGCCTCCAACTGCGGCGGAACGATCAACTACCTATGGAGCTTTGGCGACGGCCAGACGTCGACCGCGCAGAATCCGACCCACACCTACGCCCAGGACCAGACCTACGCCTGGACCCTCGTCGTAACCTCTGGCACTGGTAGTTGCAACAAGAACGGGAGCATCACGATCTCATCCTCCGCCGCCCAGCAAATCTGGATTCCGGTTGGGAGTCATGGCTCGGGTCTGAACAACAGCCAGTACCGGAGCGACCTCGGACTGCTCAACACCGGGACGGTCAGTGCCGACGTGCAGATCAAGGGGTACATCGGCGGCAGCTTGTTCACCAAGAACGTGGTGGTGGCGGCGGGAGCGCAGTCGATCCTCACCGATATCGTGCAACAGCTCGGGGCGAGCGGTTCGGGGGCGATCGAGATGATCTCCGACCAGCCGTTGAAGGTCACGACGCGGACGTACGACCAGTCATCGACGGGGACGTACGGGCAGGACTACTTGGCGGCGACGACGAGTCAAGGTCTCTCAGCGGGGCAGAGCGCCTGGCTGGGGGAGTTGACCGAGGATGCGGCCTACCGGACCAACATCGGGGTGACGAACACGGGAAGCGGGAACGCATCGGTCACGGTATCGTTGTACAACGCCACAGGGCATCTGCTGGCCAGTTACCAGGTGAGCTTGAGTGCGGGACAGTGGCAGCAGGTGACACAGCCGTTCAAGAACAAGGCGGCGCAGACGGCGATGGCGGCGGGATACGCAAAGATCGCGGTCAACTCGGGATCCGGGGTGCTGGCCTATGCATCGCTGATCGACAACGCAACCAACGACCCGACGACGGTCAACCCGCTCGTCGCGGACTCGGGGACTGCCGTGTGGATTCCGGTAGGGAGTCATGCCTCGGGTCTGAACAACAGCCAGTACCGGAGCGATCTCGGGCTTCTCAACATCGGCTCGGTCAGCGCCAACGTGCAGATCAAGGGGTACATCGGCAGCAGCGTGTTCACCAAGAACGTGGTGGTGGCGGCGGGAGCGCAGTCGATCCTTACCGATATCGTGCAGCAGCTCGGGGCGAGCGGTTCGGGGGCGATCGAGGTGACCTCCAACGAGCCTCTGAAGGTCACGACGCGGACGTACGACCAGTCGTCGACGGGGACGTACGGGCAGGACTACCTGGCGGCGACGACGAGTCAAGGTCTCTCGGCGGGGCAGAGCGCCTGGCTGGGGGAGTTGACCGAGGACGCGGCCTACCGGACCAACATCGGGCTGACGAACACGGGAAGCGGGAACGCATCGGTCACGGTGTCGTTGTACGACGCCACGGGGCATCTGCTGACCAGTTACCAGGTGAGCTTGAGTGCGGGGCAGTGGCAGCAGGTGACACAGCCGTTCAGGAACAAGGCGGCGCAGACGGCGATGGCGGCGGGATACGCAATGGTCAGGATCAACTCGGGATCCGGTGTGCTGGCCTACGCCTCCCTGCTCGACAACGTAACCAACGACCCGACCACGATCAACCCGCTACGGTGAGGTTGAAGGGTGCGTTGCCGGTCACGTGCCCGGCGTGCCTCAGTGCGGCCTCCAGTTCTGCCGCGACCGGCGGGAGGCCGGAGGCTCCACGAACTCGGTCGGCGTGACTTTCGCAAGGAACGCCGGGCCGGTGGGCAGGCCGGCGTCGGCGACCAGCTTGCCTGTTTCGTTCTGGATCCGCGAAGAGGCGGTTGACCCACGGTTCCCGGGGAACTGTGACGTCGTGCCAGTTCGACGCACAGAGAATGAGATTGTCGAAGGAACCCATGGCTCATCGGTCGGGTTTCGTCGCTAGGGCGCGATCGTCGGAAGCCCCTGCGGCGGCGGCCTGTCCCTCGAGACCGGCGACATCTGGCAGACCCACCAAGTTGTCGATATGGGCGACATCCGCCGGCCGGCGAGTCTTGCGGTCGGCGCGGACACCATGCTCGGACCCGTCTACTTTGCCTCCGGCGGCAAGGACTCGCACTACCCCTCCATGGCCGGAACCTCCTGGTCTCCCTACAACACTCCTCGCAAGGGAGTCGGGCGGTCATCGCGGGCGAGCTGTATCGTTCCGGACGACCTCGCCGCCCTTCATGACGAAGACGACCCGCTCCATCGCGTCGATGTCGGCGAGCGGGTCCCCGTCCACGGCCACCAGGTCCGCGAGCTTTCCCGCCTCGACCGTTCCGGCGTCCTTCGTCCAGCCGAGCAGCTCGGCCGCGTTGACGGTGGCGGCCCGGATGGCGTCCAGAGGCGACATCCCACCGCGCACCAGCGCGCCGAACTCGTTCGACACGTAGTCGGCGTCGTCGTCCACGCCGTAGGCGATCCTGACGTTGTGCTTGAGCGCCCTCTCAAAGCCCGACCGCTGCATCGGCAGGATCGCTTTCATCTTGGTGACGCTGGCTGCGTCCGCGCCGAGGGAGGCGGCCACGACCGCGCCGCGCTGGAACGTCTCGAGCGTCGGAACCAGCCAGGTGCCTCGTCCGGCCAGGAGCGCGGCCCCCTCCTCGTCGAGGCACGTGCCGTGCTCGATCGAGTCCACGCCCGCGCGCACGGCGGCCTTGATCCCCTCGGTGCCTTCGGCGTGCGCCATCACACGTTTGCCGGCGCGGTGCGCCACCTCGACCGCACGCGCCATCTGCGCCTCGGAAAGCTCTTGGACCCGGAAGTCGCTCGTTGGGTCGCCGACCCCGCCGGTGGCCATCAGCTTGATCCAATCCGCGCCGAACTTGATGTCGTGCCGGACGGCGATGTCCATCTGGTCCACGGTGTCGGCGATGTTCGGCAAACGCCCGAGCGCGCGGTCAGGCGCGAGGACGTCCTCGTCTCCGTGCCCGCCGGTCAGCGAGATGCAGTTGCCTGCCACCGTCATTCGCGGGCCGCGAATCAGTCCCTTTGCAACGCTGTTTCGCAGCGCGACCTGACCATACGCCCACCCGGCATCCTCGCAGGCGTCCCGCATGCCGGTGAAGCCGTGGTCCAACATCACCTGCAGGTTGTGAACGCCCCAGATCGCGGCCTGCGGCGCCGACATGCGCAGCGCAGCGGTCGAGGACAGGTCCTTCAGGTCCCCCATGATGTGGTCGTGCGCGTCGATGAGCCCCGGCAAGACCGTGAGGCCGGAGAGGTCGATCACCGACACGCCCGACGGCACCGCGCCGCCGACGCTCACGATGCGGTCACCCTCCACGAGGATCACGACGCCTGACGCCGCCTGGCCGGACCGCACGTCGAGAAGGCGGCCCGCTTTGATGGCCACCTTGGCCGGACGCTGTGTTTCGGCCGGGGGAACCGCCGCCTGTGCCCACGCTGGTGACCCGAGAGCGACGAAGAGAATCGGAAGCACAACGTTTCCAGCAATGAGACGCTCCACGGCGCACCTCCTCAGCCTGTCCCGATCGTAGTTCGGTGCACTCGCGCGGCGCAAGCGGGCGGCTCCTCGATCAGTCGTGAGGTTCCCCGACGCGCCGCGCGGGGTCGGGATGTTCGCCGCCTCGTCTGACGCGAAACAGGGGGCGCTTACGAGATTCGGCCGAGGCGAATGTGACCCGCCTTGATCAGCCGGAGGAACACCAGCATCGCGTCGAGCTGGGCGACCGGGGTGATCTTCAAAATCGAGCCTACGGTGCTCGTGCCGTCGATACGGGTGAGGATGAATCCCTCCTCCGGAGACAGGTTCAGCCGGGCCATTTGAGAGATTTCCACGACGAGCTTCGGCACCCTGTCCAGCTTCACTCCATCGGCCTCGATCGTCTCGCGCAACGCTGCCTCGAGACGGACGACATCCTCGCGTACGACTGCGTTGTCGGGCCCCAGCGCGGCCGCCGCCCGGGCATGCCGCAGGGCGTGCTGGTAGTCCCCCGCCCTGAAGAGCCTCCCCGCCTCCGCGACGAGCACCGCTGGGTCGCTCACCTGGACGGCAACGGCCGGCTGCACGTGCCGCGGGCGGACCACCTTGAGCTTGCCGGCCTCGACCATCCGTCGGAAGAGCTTCGCAACGAAGAACTCACTGGAATGGGTGTGGAGGCAGATCTCCCCGACCGAACGGTCGTCGTCGACGGACGCCAGGACAGCCCGTTCGCCTTCTTCCAGCTCCAGGCCGTCGAGCAACTCCCCGATGGCGACCGGAACTGCCTCCGCCGACGGGATCACTTTCCTGATGTCGTCCCAGTCGTCGAGGCGCTCCATCGCCTCGAGGGTGACGCCCGTGACACCGATCGATAGAGGTACCATCTCGTAGGCTGGAAGCTGGCCCTCCATGAACCGGAACTCCCCGTCGCGCCACGTGAAGAGGTCGTAGATCCCCTCCCGCGCCTTCAGCTGCAGCATCCGGTCCAGGTCCCCGGAGGAGATGTAGCCATCGTCGACGAGGATCTTGCCGAGGAGAACCCGCGTGAGCTCCTGCTGTGTCATTGCGGTGGAGAGCTGCTGCTCGGTGATGAACCCGTGGCTGACGAGGAAGTGACCGAGATACTCCCGCGGGTCGCTCGATCCTGCCGCGATGATCTGGCCGTTCCGGAAACAGACCTGGCGCTCCAGCACCCCGTTACCCACCACCAGGGTGCCTGTCGCCTGCCCTCCGGCCAACGACTGCAGGAGGTCCGGAACGGGCATGGTGCGGAGGTTGCCGGAGAGGCCCGTCGAACTCATATGGCTTTATTCTAGTGGCTCCGAGACTGGGGTGAGATACCGACACCGACCGGGCAAGAAGGACCGCATGGATGGTGACCCGGCGCGTGATGTGACGCCCCCGAGAAGATATCGTTCGTGATGAAGGACGGAACCGTGGTCCTCCACCGGTAAGACCCCGACCGTCGGCCGTTCTCGATCGCACGGGGCCGCGGTCCGCGACCGCGAGGCGCGGTGATGGTGGTTCCTCACTGCTGGAACGCGTAACTCACTTTGAGGAAGAACTGCCTGCCAGCCGGCACCAGCTCGTTCGCCGCGTTCAAGGCGCGGCTGTCGCCGTAGCCGAGGTAGAGGACCGTCTGCCAGTCTGGCGTGTAGGCGAAGAGGGCCGAACCGGTGAAGCTGCGATCGTTCGCCGACACGGAGCCTTCGTAGAGCACTTGGTTCCGAGTCGCGGTGTAATACTGGCCGATCAGCCGCAGAAAGGCGTGCGACGTGAAGTTGTAGCTTCCCTTCAAGCGTCCAATCTGCGCCGTGAAGAGACGGCCCGACACTTCGCCGATATCTACATTAAGCCACTGCCGCTCGGCGTTGAGGTCGAAAGCCAGATGGTCGGTCGGTTTGAGCGTGCCCGTGAGCTGGACGTCGGCGCCCCGTCCCGGCCTGGCGTTCGCCACGTCCGGCTTGTCTCCGACGAAGCCGGAGAGCGTGATGCGGGAGATTACACGACCCGGGTCGAGCGAGAGGTTGTAGTAGACCGTGAGGTCCGAGTCGATCACCTTGTCGCCGACGCGGTCTCGCTCGCGCGGCACGACGTCAATCTCGCCGTTGAGATTCAAGATGCCCACCGGACTCAAGAAGACGCCGCACTGCGTCTGGATGACGCCTCCGCTCGGGAGCGCGGTGTCGTTGCAGAAGGGCCCTAGCGTGAGCTGGGAGAGGATGCCGGCGTTGTAGACGCTGTAGCCGACCACCGCCTTGTCAAATTTGTACCCGACCTGAGGCATGAACCCAAGATCGGCACGAAAATCCGCACCCACGTCCTGGTGCTGGGCGATGACCAGCCAGTGGTATCCGTCGTGCCTCCACTGCAGGTAACCCGCGTGGGAGGCGAGCCGCTGGCCGTTCCACGACGGGTCGAGGTCGGGAAGGTCGGGAGTCCGCGTGTCCGATAGCAACAATTGTCCGGCCACCTTGTCGCGTTCGCCCAGCCGCAAGAGGAAATCCGGGCCGAACACGCGGTTGTACCCGCCCCCCTCGCCGGTGCCGTTCTCGCGGTCGGTGACGAGCAGCCCACCGAACGAGGCGCCGAGGTCGTGCCGAATGCGGCCGATCGCTGCGACCGATGAGAACGCCTGGGGCGCGAAGCTGGAGGCCGTGGGGCCCGGGACAATCACACTCCCCCCGCCCCGATCCTCCGTGACCAGGACGGTGTACGCCGTCGAGTCGACCTTCCCCGTCGCCCTCGCACCCCACCTCGGCGAGGTGATTGTCCGGGTATACACTGCCTGGAAGGGAGTTTGGAACAGGTCGGTGCTTTCCAGGAAGAACGGGCGCTTCTCCGGATAGTTGATAGCGAACTGCTTGTTGATGGCGATCTGCCCGACGTCGGACTCGATCTGGGAAAAGTCCGGGTTGACGGTCGCATCGAGCGCGGTCCCGGCCGTAGGTGTCCACTTCACGTCGATGCCCCCGTTGCCGCCGACCGGGCTGTTGCGGAAGGAGGTGCCCGGGCCTTCGCGCGGAACCCCGTCCTCAGTCAGGGTCCCGTACGGCGCGACCACCGTGTGCCCGCCGACGGGCAGGCCCTCGAGCCCCCTGATCGCCATTGCATGGCAAACCTGGCAGCTCGAATTGCGGGGCATTGGGTTGCTGTAGATCGCGTAACGATAGGCCCGCGGGTAGTTGCGCCAGACCGTGATTCCCCAGTTGAGCGGCTTGTCGCGGTCGTACCGCAACGTCGAGAACGGAACCCGGATCTCCGCCTGCCAGCCTTGCGGCGTGATCCGGGCGGCGGTGTCGTAGAAAAAGTCGGGAGAGAGGTCTTCGTTGCCTGTGCCGTCGTCGTAGATGCCGTCCGTCTGTTGCCCTCGCGGGTTGACCCGAAACTCCATCGCTGCCCGCCTATCGCCCCGGGTGTCGAGAAACACGGCGACGTTGTCGTCCGTTCCGATGATGCCGTCCCGTCCCACGAACGGTGCCCGGATCTTCGCCGGCTCCGGGTCGTCGCAGATGAGTCCGATGTAGAAATAGCGGTCGTCATAGGTAACGAGCGCGACCGTGCGGACCGGCGGTTCGACATTGTCTCCACGCGTAGTTTCGTAGAACTTCTCGATGCGCGCCGCACCATGCCATCCGGGGTCGTCGAGGTTTCCGTCGATTGCGATTGCCTGCGACGTCCGATGCAGTTCAAGGGGTGGCAGTGGCCCGGGCCGGCAGAACGCGTCGGAGGACGTGAGCGTACCTGCGAAGAGCACGATAGCGAGCAGGGGCCTACGCATCATCTTCAGATACGCAAAGGGTGCACGGAGAGTTCTGCTCGGGCCCAGGACCCGACTTTGCCCTCGACCGCGGCGCCCTCATCGGGCGGTGCGGAAGCGGAAGCCAGCATCTGCCGCGGTGCTCGTGTCGCGACGGCAAGCCGGTCGTCCTAGCCGGGAGCGGCCAGAAGATGCAAGTGCCCCGCATCCCTCACCACGGCCGATGGGGGCGGCGCGGTGCCGGCGGCTTGGCGTCCTTGAGGTTCGGGAGAGCCCCGCTCGCGAGAAAGGCGTCGACGTTGCGGAGAAGCCGCGCCACGTCGTTTGCAGTCATCCACGGGTTCGAAAGATGGTCCACGACCTCCAGGTCGGTCATCGCGAGCCGCCGCCCCTCCTCGATCGCGACCGCGTACCCCTCGACCTCGGTTGGCCGATCAACGTAGGCGAACCGCTCGTCCCACAGATCGAAGCCCTCTTCCAGCTGCCGGAGATGGGTGAGTTCGTGGAGGAGATCAAGGTAAATGTCGAGCTCTGCGCCCTCGCGAAAATACCGCTCTGAGAGAACGATGCAGGGTTTCTCCACATCCACGAAGGCGTAGCCGCGGTCGCCCCGAATCTGCACGAGCGCACGATCGAGGAGCCTGGCCCGCGCGGCCGGCTCGGCGGTGATCCGCGCGAGAGCCGGGCTTGCGGCCACTCCCGGGAGGATCGCGAGAAAAGGGTGGTCCCCGGCCGAAAGCGACCGGTCAACGCGCGCAAACACGGGCAGTGATTCAGGCATCGGCGTTTCGGGGACCATGGGCCGAACCGTGGCCCCGCGGCCCGGCACCCTAACGTCCCCCGGGACCAGATTGTACACAGGCGGGTACCACGAACCTTCACCGAGCGCGCCGGCCAACCGGCGTAGACTGCGCTCGAGGCGGTGCAACAGTGCCGCAAGGAGCCGGTGCCCCATGTCCGAGATTGCGTACGAAGTTGTCAGCAGCGCCCCGACCGACGCCGTCGTCGGCCTCTACCAGGCCGGCGGCTGGTGGCACGAGGATCCGGTGAACCGCACCATCATCCCGCAGATGATCCGCGGCAGCTTCTGTTTCCTCGTGGCGCGGGAGCCGGACGGCCGCGTCGTCGGGATGGGCCGCGTCATCTCAGACGGCGTGAGCGACGCCTACATCCAGGATGTGGTGGTGCTCGACGCTTGCCGCGGCCGCGGCATCGGCCGCGAGATCGTCCGCCGCTTGACCGAGCGCTGCCTCGAGTCGCGAATCGGCTGGATCGGCCTGGTTGCCGAGCCGGGGACGCGGGGGTTCTACGAGCCGCTGGGGTTCCACGCCCTCGCGGGTTACGAGCTGATGATCCACGGAGGCGAGCCCGATGGACGTTGACCTCCTCGGCCTCAGCTTCACACCAATCGAGATCGGGGACCGGGCGCGCCTCGCCGATCTCCTGGAGCGCTACCCGCAACCCCTCTCCGACTACACCTTCGCGTCGCTTCTCGTGTGGTCGCCCGTCTATCACTACCACCACGCCCTCGTCGAAGGTGACACGCTGTTCGTGTCGTCCATGTTCGGGGGCCAGCGCCGCCCGAGCCTCCTGCAGCCCGTCGGCCAGTTCCCCGAGACGGTGCAGGAAATACTCTTGCAGCGCGCCCGTGAGCTCCCCGAACCGCTGCGGATCGAGTCCGTGAGCGAGGAGTTCCTGCTGACGCACGCGGGTTTCGCCGCTCACTTCGAGGTCGCGCCGGTGCGCGACAGCGCGAACTACATCTATACCGCCGCGGACCTTGCCGGGCTTCCTGGCCGGCGCTACGCCGGCAAACGCAACCTGATCGCACAGGCCTCGCGCCTCCACTCATGGTCGGTCGAACCCCTCGATCCGAGCCGGACGGACCAGTGCATGGAGGTCGCGGACGACATTGCGGCCAAGCGGACCACCGACGCGGCGGTGACCCTCGAGCAGGAGACCCACGCCCTCGAGTGCGCACTTCGCCTCTTCGCACCGCTCGGTCTCCAGGGGCTCGTCCTCCGGGTCGCTGGACGCCCGGGAGCGTTCTCGATCTTCGACCGCCTCAACCCGACGACCGCAGTGGTCCTGTTCGAGCGCGCCCTGCGCACCGAGAAAGGCCTCTACCAGGTGATCAACCGCGAGACCGCGCGAGTGATCGAAGGACAGGGGTTTTCCCTCATCAACCGCGAGGAGGACCTCGGCGACCCGGGGTTGCGCAAGGCCAAGCTTTCCTACGAGCCGACGCGCCTGGAGATGAAGTACACGCTGACGCTTCGCGCGTGAGTTCCGGCGCGGCCCGGAGCCTGCCGCAGCTCGCGCCCGCTCGGAGACATCGCCTCCAGTGACGCGACCGTCGTCACGGGAGCTGGACGATGGTCGAGCCGCCCTCGTTGACAACGAAGGCCTGCGACACCTCCACGGCCGGGAGCGACAGCACATAGCTGCCCGCAGGGACGTTCCGCAGCTGGAGGTTGGGTTCTGAGAGCGCGATGCGCCCCACCATGTTGAACAGCGAGAGGAGCGCCGGTTGCCCGGCCGCCGTGGCGATCGTTCCTGTGGCCGTGCCCGGGGCGAGCGTTTTAGGCCCGGCCTGAATGAGAAGGGTCCCGCCGGGCGTGAGCGAGATCGTCACCATCGACGACGGGACAGCAACGCCGTCAAGGCGCACGGGAGCGTAACCGGCTCCTGCGGCGATGATCGTGTAGGTCCCGGGGGCCAGGGAAGGAATTTCGCCCTGACCGTTGCCGTCAAGCGCGATCGAGGCGGGGCCGAACACGGGAGCGCTCTGGGGATCGAGCACGCGAACCGTCACGCTCGACAAGGGCACGCCCGCGAGGCCATCCATGACCTTGATGCCGATTCCGGCACTCCGCTTCAGCGCCACCACGAGGGCGTCGGAGCTTTGATCGCTGGCGACCGCGTCGCGCGTGTCGAGCTGGTAGTCGGGTTTGCTCGTCGAAAGCGTGTAGGTCGCGTCGTCGAGGCCGCTGAACGAGAACTGCCCGGTGCTGTCGGTGGTCGCGGGGCGCTGGCCGGCCCCCCCGGCCGCGCCCGGGTCCTGCGACCGGATAGCCACCGTCGCGTTCGCCAGCGGCATGCTGGAGTCGACGTCCACGACCTTGCCGGCGACCGTGGCGCTTGGGAAGGTGATGTCCAGCGTCTGGTCGGAGCTCACCTCAACCGTCTGTCGCTGGGAGGCGCCGGCCTGGGCGGACATCGCGCTGACCGTGTACGTCCCCGCCTGGAGACCGGTGAGCTGGTACGAACCACCGTCATCCGTAGTCGCCGAGGCCTGACGGCCGCCGCCTCCCTGCAGGTTGGCGACGACCATCGCGCCGCTGATCGGCTGCCCGGCCTGCGAGACGCGCCCCGAGAGCGTGAAGCCCTGGTCGAACACGAGATCGACCGTGATGACCGGCTGGTCCGCGGTTGTCGTGATCTGCTTCGTGACGCTGCGGGTCGAGCCGGTCGGGTCCGTCGCCGTTCCGCGCAGCGTCGCAACACCGGCCGGCACGTTGTCAAACTCGAAGTGGCCGTCGGATCCGACGCGGGTGGACTGGAAGTACGAGTCGGCCCCCGCAGCGGTCACGGTCGTCCCGTTGATCGCCGTTGCGGGAAGCCCTGAAACCGTCCCTTGCACCGTGATCCCGAGCTGGAGCTGGAGCGCGACTGTCTGCGGCAGCTGCCCGGCCTGCAGCACGACCTCTGACGGCGCCGAGGTGTGCGAGCCGAGAGCGGCTTCAGCTGTGTAGCGACCGGAGGCGAGGTGGTCGAAGCGGAACCCGCCTGCGGCGTCGGTCACGTTGGTCTGGTTGACTGCCCCGCCTCCGAACCCGGCACCACCGGCTCCCGCCTGCACGAGCGTCACGTTCGCACTCGGGACCGGCTGGCCGGTGTCGGAGGCCACCGAGCCGAGGAGCACGCCGCCGGCCGTCAGCTTGACCTCGACGGTAGCGCCGTCGTCCGTCACCTGGACGCTCTGAGTCGCGTCGGTGTAGTCGGGGTGCGACACGTGCAGCAACTGCTTGCCGGTCGGAACGCCCTCCATCTCGAAATTCCCGTCCGTATCGGTGGTCACGTCGCCGTCGGACGCGGCGGCAGGCGCCGGGCCGCGCCCTGCCGCAGAGCCGGCAGAAGCGGTGGAGACCGTTGCGTTCGCCACGCCGGCACCAGTCGTCGCGTCGGAAACACGGCCCTTCAGAGTGGTGCCTCGGGTGATGAGCACCTCGACGCCGTCCGCGGTTCCGCCCTCCTCGACGGTCACTCCCGAGGTGCGAGCGGGCTGGTACCCCTTTGCGGTCACCGTGACGCTCCACGTCCCGGCGGGAACGTCCTCCAGCGTGAAGGTGCCGTCGGCGCTCTGCACGTCGACCGGCTGCCCTTCCCCGCCCCCGGTTCCGCCACCCCCTCCGCGCGGTCCGGCGCGCCCCGGGCCGCGGAAGCCGCCTCCCCGGTCAGGCTCGTAGGAGACCTGGAACTCCGTGATGGGGTGCCCGTCGCCCGCATCGACCGCCTTCCCCGTGATCCGGCCCGGACCAGCCGCCGTCAGCACCAGCCCGGTGGCGGGCGCCAGGACACCTCGCTTCCCCTCACCCATCCCGCCGGTCCCGACGAGCTGCAGGTCGTAGCTCTGCCTCACCTTGAGGCCGTCGATCGAGAACTCTCCATCGAAACCGGTCGGTTGGGCGGCCATTGCGGCAGCATCGAAGCGCGGACGGCCCGGCGAGGTCGCCCGGACGACGAACCCATCGGCACCCGCTCCCGACTTTCGCACCACGCGTCCGGAGATCACCGCGCCGGGGGTCAGCGTCACTTCGAGCGGGGCCGGCGATCCGTTCTTGGAGACCTTCACCGGCTCGACCCGCTCGGTCGCGTACCCCGAGCGCTTCACGGTCAGGACGTACTCCCCTGGCGCCACGCCGCGGACGGCGAACTTCCCGTCGCCGCCCGTGGAGCCGCTCTTCGGTTCGGCGGCGCCTCCGGCTGCGCTGAGGATTCCGAGCGCGCGGCCGGGACCACCGCCTCCTCCGGGACCGCCACCCCCGAAGGGAAGCGATCGGGACAGTGCAACCTCGGCGCCTTGGATCGGCTGGGTGTCCGTACCCTTGACGACTCCACTCAAAACGGAGCCGCGCTTGAGCACGATCGCGAGTCCGGCCTTCGTGGCGCCGCCGACGAGTGTGAGGCCGCCGATCGTTGCCCGCTCGAAGTCCGGATGCGCCACCGCCAGCAGCTGGCTCTCGCCCGGAGCCAAGCGCGCCGCCTTGAACGTCCCATCGGCGCGCGTCCGAAACAGCGGCGACTCGTCGCCGAGCATCCGTCGAACGATCCGCTGCACGTTGACGGGGCCCATGCGGGTCAGCGACCCCTTGGCGTTGGCGACCGGCTGCCCGTTCTCGTCGGTCACCCGCCCCGACAGGGAAGCACCCAGGACGAGCGGGATGTCGAGCTTCTTCCTCTCTGCGGATTGCAGGGGAACTCTGGCATGCGTCCAGGGCACGAATCGCGGCTCGTCCGCGCGCATTTGCCATGACCCCGGCGGCAGGTCCTGCAGGGCATAGGTTCCGTCCGGAGCGGATCGCGTCGTATGGTGTCGGGCGGCAGTGCGAAGCTCGATCCTGGTTCGCGGCACCGGGCGACCGGTCCCCGCATCCACGGCTCGTCCCACCAGGGCCGACGGCGGCCGGAGGACCAGCGCGAGCATCTTCCCCTGGGCCAATGGGAGCGCGACGCCGGCCTGCTCGAAATACCCGGCGCCGGCGGCATCCGCGACGACCGTGACGGTACCCTTCGGGGCGTCGGGGATCGTGAACGACCCGTCCATGCCCGTCTCCACCCAGCGAGTCATGGCCCTCCCCTCGAGTCGCACCAGGGCGCCGGCCGCGGGCGAGCGGCCGTCGGGCCGCCGGACGGCCCCTGAAACCGGCGCGCCGGCTGAGAGGACGATTGGTCCCACCGGGGCTCCGGCCTTCACGGTTCTGAGCAGTGCGCTGACCAGTCCCGCCTTTTCCACAGTCAGGGTGTTGCCTGTTGCGCTCGCGGCATCGAAGTGAAACGTGCCATCCGCGCCCGTTCGCGCGAAGCATGGAGCAGCCTCGAATTCGGATTGCTCCGCGCGGTCGACCGGTGAGACGAGCACCACCTCCGCGTCAACTACGGGCTTGCCAGATCCGTCGTTCACACTTCCGTTGAGCTTGGTGCCGGGAAGCAGGGCGTGCTCTCCGATGTCCGCCGTCTCGGCGGCGTCCCAAGAACCGGCGACCGCGGCGGCCGCGGCGCCGCCGCCCTCGACCTGCAGGGTGACCAGCTTCTCCTTGCCGGGTTCGGAAGCGAGCGTGAGCACGAACGACCCGTCCTTGCCGGTCGTCACGGAGGCGATCGGCTGCGGGCCGGGTTGGCGGTGAGCCTCACGCCGGGCCTGATCGAACGGCCCCTCGTAGGGGACAGCCGAAACCGTCACACCTACGGCCGGTTGCTCGCCGATCAGGAACCGCCCCCGAAACTCCCCGGCGCTGGCCGGACAGACGACGCGGAGGAGCACAGCCGCGACAAATCCCAGCCGTAGCGTGAAACCTCTCACGAACGTACCTCCGTGTGAGTGTGGCACGGAATGTTCCCCAGTATGCCGCTCGCGACGCCGGCCGCCCGCCCTGTGTGACCGAAACCGTCCGGCTCTACTCCCAAGACGCCACGCGAGCCAACGGGGTTACACGTGTGCTGAATCTCGCAACCCTTCACGCCGGCCCACGGGGCACCTCGCCGAGCACGCCCCTGGTATGATCGCCGCAATGAACGCTCTCAAGTTGGCTGCCGTTCACGTCCTGACGCTGGTGACGTTCCTCCTGCTCGACGCCGTGTGGCTCGGCCTCGTGGCTCGCGAGATGTACAGACGGGAGATCGGCCACCTGCTCGCACCGAAGGTCCGGTGGGGCGCCGCGGTGGCGTTTTACGTCCTGTACATCGCAGGGCTCCTGCTTCTGGTGGTGCTCCCGAATCAGAGATCTCCCTGGGTCCTCACGGCCGGGCTCGGAGCGGCTTTCGGCCTCGTTGCCTATGCGACGTACGACCTCACGAATCTGGCGACGCTCGTTCGCTGGCCGATCTCCGTGACGCTGGCGGACCTCGCCTGGGGCGCGTTCGCGACGGCGATCGCCGCCGCTGCGGGCCGCGGTTACGCCCGCTGGCTGCTGCCCTGAGCGTCGGCCTCCCGAGGCGCGGTCACCGCTTCGGCAGCTTCGCCAGGAGCACTTCCACCGCCTTCTCGAGCTGCTGATCACGCCCCTGTGCTACTAGCGCCGGATCGTTCGCTACCAGGTAGGTGGGGGCGAGGTGCTTGTTCTCCATGATGTCGCCCTGCGTGTCGACGAGCGCAACCTCCGGGATCCCGAACACCAGGTTGCGATCCTGCAGGCGCTCCCACCACACCGACGTGCACGTCCCCGGGACCGGCATGCCAACGGTCTCGCCGAGCCCGAGCTGCGTGTACGCCATCTGGAAGCAGTGGGCGTCGGAGTAGTTCCCCTCGCCCATGATCACGATCGAAGGCTTGGTCCAGCGCTGCGAGGGCTCGATGCCGACCTGCTGGCCGCGCGGCACGTCCTTCGCATACACCTTCCCGCTCAGGAACACCGTCAGCGCCTCCACCAGGTTGCCGCCGCCGTTGAACCTCGTGTCGAGGATGATCGCGTCCTTGTCGACCGCGCGCCCGAAGATTTCCTCGAAAATCTCGCGGTAGGCGCCATCGTTCATCCCGCGGATGTGCGCGTAGCCGAGACGGCCGCCCGAGAGGCGATCGACCTCCTCGCGGCGCGACCTCACCCAGCGCTGGTAAAGCAGGCGCGACTGCTCCATCCAGGAGATCGGCTTGACGCTCTCCTCCCAGCGGGCTGCGCCCTTGGGGTCGAACAGAGCGAGCCGCACCGGGGTGTCGGCCTTGTGGTTGAGCAGGGGGTACCAGTTCGCGCCCGCCGCGATCTTCGCGCCGTCGATCGCCTCGATGACGACGCCGGCCTTGATCCGGGTCCCCTGCTTCCCGAGCGGACCGCCCTCGACGACCTCGAGAATTCCGACCCCGTCGCCGGTGTGCTTCGGGTCGGGGAAGAAACCGAGCGCGGCAGTGGCGTCACCTTCCTGGTGCATCGGCCGGTAGCGGCCGCCGGTGTGCGAGGCGTTGAGCTCCCCCTGCATCTCGGAAATCAGCTCAGCAAAGTCCCGGTCGTTGTCGATGTACGGGAGGAACCGGGCGTACACCGCCTTCATCGCCTTCCAGTCCACGCCGTGCATCTTCACGTCGAGGAACTTCTTGAGCGTCTCGCGCCAAGCGTGCTCGAACATGTACGCCCGCTCCGCCGCCGCCTTGAGGTCCATCTTCGCCGACGCCTTCACCGGTGACGTCTTGCCCGACTCGAGGTCTACGGTCGTCAGCCGGTTGTCAGCGAGGACAAATGCTCTCTTCCCCTCCCGGTCGAGCTTGAGGTGGGCCTCCTTGGCGTCGAGCTTGGCGAGGAGCTTGACCTCCTTCTTGCGCTGGACGTACTTCCAGAGGTCGAACCCTTTCTCGAACTTTGCGAGGTAATAGAGCGTCTCGCCGTCCTGCGATAGCACCGCGCCGCCGATGTCGGCCGAGTGCAGCGAGAGACGGGTGATCCGGTCGTCGAGACCGGCAAACTCGATCGTCACGGGCTCGGGGAGCTTCGGGCCCTTTGCTTCTTCGGCGCTCTTCTCCTTGCCCTTGTCCTTCGCCTTGTCCTTGTCCTTCTCCTTGGCCTTCACCTGGTCGAACGCGGCCTCATCGAGGCGGTAGCGGTCCCACGCCTTGCCGGTGAGGAAGGCGGCGTAGACGTCCTGCTCCCGCCCCTCGCCGGCCTGGGCGCGCAAGCCTTGTCGGTCGGTCAGCCAGAACAGGACCTCGCCCTTGCTGGCCCAGTGCGGAAGCACGTCCTCGTACCCGCTATTCGTCACGTTCACCAGTTGGCCCTCGCCCGACGCCGGGATCAGCCCAACCTCGGACGACCATCGGGTGTGGCTCAGGAACTGCACCGCGAACCATCGGCCGTCGGGAGACCACTCGTACCACTGATCGCCGTCTTCGTACGAGTAGTTGAGGTCACCGGGAAGGATCGTGCGGCTCTTGCCGGTTTTAACGTTCAGCACCTTGAGCGTGGTGCGCTCCTCGAGGTAGGCCACCTCGGTCCCGTCGGGCGAGAAGTGCGGCTGGAACGCCTCGAGGTCGCTCTCCAGCACCGGCGTCTCCTTGAGCGCCGTCGCGTTGAAGAAGTTCGGCTCGTCCTTGTCGGTCAGGTCGGTGCGATAGAGTTTCCAGCTTCCGCCGCGCTCCGAGGCGTAGAGCAACGTGCGCCCGTCGGGCGAGAAGCTCACCGAGCGCTCCTGCTCTGGCGTGTCGGTGATCCTCTTCGTGGTCCCATGCTCGGTCGAGGTCACGAAGACCTCGCCGCGGGCAATGAACGCAATCTCGCTGCCGTCCGGGGAGACGTCGAACTCGGTGATCTCGTCCGTCACGTCGATCGGCTTCACATCGAGCGTGCGCTGGTCGGCCGCCACCGACACGTCGAGACGCTTGCTCTGGGAGTTTCCGGCCGGTCGTACCCAGATCTCGCCGTCGAACGCGTAGCAGAGGTCGCCCTTCCCGGAGGCGCTCAGGAAACGCACCGGGTGCGTCGTGTGCGTGGTGATCTGGACCGGATGCTGCAGGTCGGCTAGGTCGAGCCGCCAGACGTTGAACGAGCCGCTTCGCTCAGACAGGAAGAACAGCGAGGTGTCGCCGGGCGCCCACACCGGCTGCCGGTTGTCCACACCGGAAGGCGTGAGCTGCGTGTGCTTCCCGCTGGCCACGTCGTAGAGGACGAGGTCGCGATTGAACGAGGAGTTGTCATGCTTCCGCCACTCGTGCTCGAAGCCCTTCAGGTCCGAGTAGGCGATCCGTTTGCTGGCCCGGTCGTAGACGGCGTACGGTGCCGGCGTGGTGAGCACCTGCTCGGGCATTCCGCCGTCGAGGCCCACCTTGTAAAGCTCGGGTTGCGCGGGCGTCGGAAACAGCACGTTGGCCGCGGCGTCGAGGATCGCAGCGGTGAAAAGCACCGCCTTTCCGTCGGGCGTGAAGCTCGTCGGAGTCTCGTCGGCCGAGTGGAAGGTCAGCCGCTTGGCCTCGCCGCCCTCGGCGGGCATCACGAACACGTCGAAGTTTCCGTAACGGTCCGAGGCGAACGCGATCTTCGTTCCGTCCGGCGACCAGACTGGCATCGTGTTGTGGGCGTCGCTCACGGTCAGGGGCTCGGCCGTCCCACCCGTCGCCGGGACCTTCCAGAGGTTGCCGTGGTAGCTGAAAACCACGGTCCGGCCATCCGGCGAAATCGCGGGATAGCGAAGCCAGAGCGCAGGTTGCGCAGCCGGCGCCGGCACGGCCGCCGCGAGGCACACCGCCGCGAAGAAACCAAACAATGCCGTTCTGAAGCTACGTCCCGTCTCGATCATCGTCCCTCCTCGGGCAAAGTCTCACCGCCAGGCACCGGCGGCCCGTGAAGTCTACGTGTTTCCGGTGTTCGGGTTTTGCGAGGGAGATCCCGACCGCGGGCGCCTACGCGGCGCTAAGGCGGAAGACCTCGACGAGCATCTTCACGGCTTTTTCCATGTCGGCGACGGCGACGCACTCCTCGGTCGAGTGCTCGTTCTGCGCGCCTATCCCGACGACCGCCATCTCGATCCCGTGGTTGTTGTAGATCGAGGCGTCGGTGAACCCGGTTATGAACACCGCCCCCGCATCGATGCCGAGGGTCTTCAGCGCCTGCTTAGCGACACGCACCGCCCAGGCATCCTCGGGGATGCGGACCGCGCGGCACTTCTCGTCCGCTACGATCTCGGCCTTCGCCCCGGCGGCTTCAACCTCGGCGCGAATCGTGCGTGTCATCTGCTCGGCGAGGGCGGCCGCCTTGGCGTGGTCCCCGGAGCGGCACTCGGCGAGGAAGGTGCACTCGGCCGGAACGCCGTTGCGGATCAGGCCCCCGTTGATCACCCCGACGTTCGCCGTCGTCTCGTGGTCGATGCGGCCGAGCGGCAGTGCGCTGATCGCCTTCGCCGCGGCGCGAATGGCGTTGATCCCCTTCTCGGGGTCCATCCCCGCGTGGGACGCGCGTCCGGTCACCTTGACGTCGAGCGCGACGTAGGTGGGACCGCCGATGACGATCGTGTCGAGGGTGTCGTTGTCCATCAGGAACCCGCGTCGCGCCGTGATGCGCGAGAAGTCCATCGCCCTCACGCCCAGCAGGCCGACCTCCTCCTGCCGGCTGACGGCGAACTCCACCGGCGGGCGAACTGACGCGACGCGCAGCGCCTCGAGCACTTCAGCGATGCCGGCCTTGTCGTCGGCGCCGAGGATGGTGTCGCCCTTCGACCGGATGATCCCGTCGTCGCCCAGCACGGGCTCGATGCCGACGCCCGGCTTGACCGTATCGCCGTGGCACGAGAGCAGGATCGGCTCCGTCGCTTTGCTCCCCTTGGGCGGGAACGACGCTATCAAATTCCCGTAGCCGTCGAGCGCCGGCGCCCCGCCGAGCGCGACGATCTCCTTCAGAAGGTATTCCATGAATCGGGCCTCGTTCCCGGATTCCGAGTCGATCCGGACCATTTCCATGAACTGGCGCACCATTCGCTCCGACACCCAGCACCTCCCTCGCGGACCACGGCTGGGACGAAGCGTACGAGCTTCGATCTCTCAGAGCAACCCGGCCCACCGCTCGTTTTCCCAGCCACCCGCCTGCTACTTGCTGGAAACGGCCTTCCGCTCCTCGGCGGTTTTCTTCTGCATGTCGGTGTACTCCTCGGGCGCTTTGCCCGCCGCGTCGGCGAGCGCCTTTCCCATCAGGGGCAGCGCCCAGGCTGTACGCCCCTCGCGCAGGAACAGGCGGCCCTTGAGACCGAAGGTGCAGAACATCCGCTTGCCTTCGAGCGCATGCCGGAACGCGCGGACGGATCGGGACGGCTCGCGGGACAAAACACTCCCGCCCGGCCACGGAACCTGGCTGGAGACGCGGGCAGAACCCGCCCGCCGGGCCGACGTTCGATTCAGTACGCGATGCCGGGCGCCCGTGCACCCCGGAGGTACGAGTGGATCAGTAGCGGTTGCGCCCGCCGCCGAAACCACCACCGCGCCCACCGCCGGAGCCGCTGCGGCCGCCGCCGTATCCTCCGCGGCCTCCACCGAACCCACCGCGTTCGGTCTTCGGCCTGGCCTCGTTGACCACGATGGCCCGGCCACCGATCTCCTTGCCGTTGAGGCTCGCGATCGCGGCCCTGGCTTCACCCTCGTCGTTGAACTCGACGAATCCGAAACCCTTCGACCGGCCGCTGTCGCCGTCGGTGAGGATGCGGACCGATTCCGGCGTGCCGCACGTCGCGAACAGTTCCTTCAACTCGTCTTCAGTCGTGTTGTATGACAGGTTACCGACGTACAGCTTCATATTTGAACCCCTTTCGCGGCCGCGAACCCGGACTCTCTCCAGGCCCGAACATCACACCATCGCCCGTCCGCCTGACGATGTGTGGGTGAGTATAGCCGGGTTGAGGCGCACGCAACAGCGGGGGCCACAGTGACCAGACAACAGCACACGCGAGCCGCGCCGCAAGTCTGCGACTACATCGAGGCGTCCTGCATGATCAGCCAGCGACCGCCGCGCCGCAGGAAGACGAGGAGCGTCAACCCGGTGCGCGCCGAGCCGTCCGCCGCCCGCAGCGTCCAGCGGGCAACCAGGCTCACGCCGTGGACCCGGGAAGGGAAGGCGTCTCCCAGCAGCGTCACCTCGGTTCCCCACGCCTCGCGCGCCTCGAGCGGCTCGAGGGCCAGCGTGCCCATCGCGTCGCGCGTCGGGTATCGAGCCGTGTACCGGTCGAGCACCGCCTGCCGGCCCCGGGCCAGGCCCGACGGCGTGAGGAACACCGCGTCCTCGTCGTAGACCGCACAGAATGCGGCGAGGTCTCCCCGGTTCCACGCCACCGCCTGCGCCCGCAGGAGGTCAGCCACCTGCTCTCTTGCCTCCTTCGATTGTCGCTCGTGAGCCACGTGATACCAGAGCGAGCCTCCCGGCTCGTTGTCGTAGCGATGAGACGTCGCGATCGCCGGGTCGGCGAGCACCTCGTCCGCCGGTGCGAATCGGTACCCGCGCGACTCGAGCCACGTGAAGAGCGCGTCCCACTGCGCCGACCCCACCTCGTTCGCGTGCAGCAGGAGAATCTGCGGGATCGTCCGGCCGAACAGCTTCTCGCCCATCTCCGTCTGCGTCGCCACCTCGTGGCGCAGCGCCGCCTGGTACTCCTCGGCGATCCGCTCCATCCCTTCGGAGTCTCTCGCGCGCCGCGCCTGAACCCAGCGCTCCTCGTACGACCAGTCCTGATCGTCGATGGTGACGGGCACCGACATCTGACCCGAGTGGCCGAGGTACTCGCGCATCGCGTCGAGCTTCGCCACGGTGTTACCCTCCGTCAAGTAAGGGAACCGGAAGAACCGCACCGTGCGGCCGTGCCTCTCGAGCAGGCCTGCAAGTCCGGCGCGCCCTGCCTCCACGTCCGCGACGTATGCCTCGGCACCGATGTCGGAGTAGTCGGGGTGGCTCTTCGAGTGGTTGCCGAGCTCGTGGCCAGCCGCGAGCCACCTCTCAAGCAGCGCAACGTCGGCGGGGCCGGAGACGTTCCCCCATATCACGAACGCCACGGCCGGCACGTGGTGCCTGGCGAGAACGGCGAGCAGGTCCTTCGTGATCCTCTCCCGCTCCGCCGGATCGTTGTGCAGGTGGCCCATCGCTACCGGCAGGTCGTCCACGGTAACGAGAAGGGGCCTCGACGGTGCGGGGCCTTGGGCTGCAGCAGACACGGCCGCTGCCACGACCCCGATCGAGAACATCCTGCACAACCACATCATCGTGACCTCCCAACGGCAGGTTTCGCGCCGGCCCGAAGAGAAAGGTAGCACGGGGACGACGCACCGCGCGCCGCTTTCCAGAGTGCGTTTCATCCCAGTCAAGATGCGGCATGGAGCAGCCCGAGAACTTGGCGACCGAGGTGCAGAACGACGGCCCATGTACCTCGCTTGCAAGGCACGCCGAAATGTGAGACACTCTCTCCGTCGCAGCTTCGACACTCTCCGTTGTGATCTGCCGAGGCCGCTCGAACATGGTGCACGGCCCTCCAGGGCCCGGACGGCAGCCTCGCCGGCAAGTCTCCCGTTCCCCAACCAGCCGGAACCGAACCCGACGGTGCGTCGCGCCCTGTGCGCTCGCCCGCAGAAGGACAAGTGTGCAGATGAGCTTCAAAGACTTCAGTCTCGACCCCGCGCTGCTGCGCGGGATCTCCGATCTCGGTTTCACGGACCCCACCCCGATCCAGGTGGCCGCCCTTCCCGAGGCCCTGGCCGGCCGCGACGTCCTCGCGGCCGCCATGACGGGCAGCGGCAAGACCGCCGCCTTCGTGCTGCCGATCCTACAGCGACTCAAGGGCCACGGCGGCGGCGGCGTCACCCGCGCCCTCGTGCTTACCCCGACGCGCGAGCTCGCGGCTCAGGTGCGGGAGCACGTCGTGATGCTCGGGCGCCACACCAACGTGCGATCGGCCGCCGTCTTTGGCGGCGTCAAGCAGGGTCCCCAAGAGCGCGCTCTCCGGTCCGGCGTCGATGTCGTCATCGCCACCCCCGGTCGTCTCCTGGACCACATCGGCCAGGGATCGGCGCGTTTCGACCGCCTCGAGATCCTTGTCCTCGACGAGGCCGACCGCATGCTTGACATGGGCTTCCTGCCCGACATCCGGAGGATCCTCGCCAAGCTGCCGGTGAAGCGTCAGACGATGATGTTCTCCGCCACGCTCCCCCAGCCGATCGTGCAGCTGTCGCGCGCCATGCTGACCAACCCCGCGCGCATCAACGTCGAGCGCCAGGCCGCACCGGCCACCGGCGTCACCCACGCCGTGCTGCCTGTGCCCGAGAGGCTCAAGGCATCGCTGCTGGTCGAGTTGTTCCGCCGGGACGAGGTCCGAACCGCACTCGTCTTCACCCGCACCAAACACCGCGCGAACCGCCTCGCGCTCCATCTGGGCAAGGCCGGCATCGCGTGCGACAGGATTCACGGCAACCGAAGCCAACCGCAGCGCGAGGCCGCACTCTCGGCGTTCAAACGCGGGCAACTGCGCGTCCTGGTCGCCACCGACCTCGCCTCGAGAGGGATCGATCTGGTTGACCTGCCGCATGTGATCAACTTCGACGTGCCGGCGCAGGTCGACGACTACATCCATCGCGTCGGCCGCACCGCCCGAGCCGAGGCCACCGGGAACGCCATGACCCTGGCCACCCCGGGCGACGAGCAGGCAATCGCGGCCATCGAGCACGTCGTGGGCCGCCGCATCCCCCGCCGCACGCTGGAAGGCTTCAACTACGCCGATATGCCTGCCGGAAACCTCGAGGTCCCGATCGCCGAGAGGATCGCCGCGATCCGAGCCCAGAAGGCCGGAGAGCGCACTCGGGCCCGGGCCAACGCCGAACGGCGTTCCCGGACGGGCACACCGTCCCGAAACGGAGGGGGCGGGGCCGGCAGTCGGCCCGCCGCTGGTGCGGGCTACGGCGCCGGTGCTCATCGTCGTTCCAGCAACCAGCGCCGGGGAAGCGGCCGATAGACCCGCATGGCGGGGAATCGGCCGGAGGCACGGCGCCTTCAACGTATGTCGGAACCCCGACGGCCTCGCATCCTGCATCATCAAGAGACGACCGCCGGAGCAAAGGAGATCTGAAATGAAGCTCTACATTGGGAACATTCCGTTCGAAGCGAGGGAGGACGAGCTGCGCGACCTCTTCACTCCCTTCGGCACCCTTGGCAGCGCAACCGTGATCGTCGATCCGAGGAACGACCGCTCCCGCGGATTCGGGTTCGTCGAGTTCGTCGACCCTATGCACGGCAAGGCCGCGATCGCAGGCATGAACGGCCAGGAGGTCGGTGGTCGCAAGCTCGTCGTCAACGAGGCGAGATCGCGGGATGGCGGATCCTCAGGATATCGGGGAAACCGCGGCTCTTATGGCGGCGAGCGCGAGCGCGACGGCGGCCGTCCGAGGTACTGAACCCGCCGCCCGGGTACCGGCCGCGGGCGGCATGCGGGTCACACGACCCTCGACGATCCGCCTCGTTTAGGAGCTTGTCCGAGTAGTGGGGCGAGTCGCGCGCAAGAGGCTTGCGAGGCGCAAGCAAGGCGCGCGGAGGAAACCGATGCCGGGGCATCGTCGACAACCGGCAATGCAGTATGTGCCAGCAATACACCTGTGGCCGGAGATTTACGACGGCACGGGGCCATTTGCTGCGTTGGTGCTCCTTGCCGAGGGTCCAATCATGACGTGACGTGGGCCGCCTCGCCTCCGCCTTCTGTCGCACAGTCCTACTCGCGCTGGCGCACGCCTCTGAGGTTGCAGCCGCCGTTCAGCCGTTTGTCATTGCGCAACCGACGGTGGTGACGGCGCCGATGGACGTGGGCGACGTCATCGTCGTGGACGGCGGCTCCCTCATCGTGGCGGGCGTCGCCGAGCCCGGTTTCCGGCTCAGCGGCAAGCTGCTCGTAGTCGGCCACGGCGCGGTGCGGCTGGCCGACTCCGCGTCGTGCAGGTGATGAGCGTGTATCACGGACAGCACGTCGTGGTGGCCTCGGAGAACAGCACTCTGGTGGCCGAGCACTGCCGTTCGGACATGGAACCTCTACAGGCGGGCACCGCGGCGATCCAGGTGCGCGACTCGCAGATCGGGGAGCTGCTCGCCATGGACTCATCCTCGGGGCCACTCGACGAGGTGGTGGTAGACGGCAGCGACGGCTACTTCGAGGGAAACGGCACTGCCAAAGTGGAGGCGTACGGCTCTACCTCTACCTGCGACGTTCGAGCTTCGGGCAACGCAACCCTCGAGCTTCACGGCAGCCGCCTGCTGCCCTACCCGACCGACACGACGGACGCCTTCAGGTGCTTCGGCGCCTACGACGACGGCCGGCTGCTCCTCGACGCGACACCGGCCACCAGCACCGCGAGAGTGACGGGCCGAGGGGTGGTCGCGACCGTCTGGCTCAGCGACGCCCCCGCGCATCCGCCGGCGACCGGTCTCCCTCTCTACGGCACGGTTGCTCTCTATCCGCTCGATCCGGCGGTTGCGCCTTTCTCATGGCGCCTCGAGGCGGTCGATCCGTGGTCGGCCGCGCCGTAGCTCCTCGGCCAGGGGCAAGGCAGCGTCCAGGGCGGCGTGCCCGGCACGTGGGGCGGCGCCGACCCGCGCATGACCCAAGAGCTTCGCACCGTCGTGACCGACGGACTCGGCCGCAATCTGATCGCGCGCCTCGCCGTCCCGGGCCTTCACGCCTCCCGCCGCCATCTCGCCCGCACCCGCTGAATCGCCCGGGCGAGGAGAGCGACGGCAGACCGACCGGGGGTCCGTCACCAGCCGCGGACGGGATGCCACTCGCCGACGACGTCGGCGCCGCGCAGCACCGCGTAGCGGTCGAACAACGCCGCCGCGAGGCACGAGTGGTTCGGCACCGCCCGGAGGAGCGAGCCGATCGGGAACTCTCCCGGCCTGAGATCCCGGGCCGAGCGCACGACACCGTGCTCCTGCGAGAGCGAAACCACGCGCAGGTGCTCGATCGGTACGCCGCGGACATCGAGCACGATGCCGAAGCCGCACTCCGGAACCACGTGTAACGGCCCCGGGTCCTTGGAGAGCGCCAGCGCCCCGCCGTCCACCAGAAGCTCGCGCCGCCGCGGGTATCTCCCTATGACCCGCACGAGCACGGTGAAGGCGACGTCCTCCAGGGCACAACTGCCGATCGCGACCTGGGTCGCGTCGAAGAAGACGTAGTTGCCGGGCCGCACCTCGGTGATGCCGGCCAGGTCCTCTGCGACGGCCAGCGTCGGCGTCGAGCCGATGCTGACCTCCTCGACCGGAACGCCGGCGTCCCGCAACCGCGCAGCCAACACCACCATGACATCGCGCTCGTGAGCCGCGACGGCGCGGATCTCGTCCCTCCCCCGGCAGCGGTACGACTGGCCCGCGTGCGTCAGGATCCCCCTGAAGTCGATGTGCGGCGATGCTGCCAGCCGTCCGGCCAGCGCTACGGTGCCGTCCCGTTCAGGGTCAACACCGGCCCGGCGGCCACCGCAGTCAACTTTGAGGAACACGGAGAACCGGATGCCATGCTCGCGGGCGCAGACCTCGACCGCGTCGGCGGCAGCAGGATCGTCCAGCAGCACGCTGATGCGGTCGAGTTGCTGTGAGAGCCGCGCCGCGGCCGCGAGCTTCGCCGGCACGATCGGCACCGCGTAGGTGATGTCGCGAAAGCCTCCGGCCGCGAAGAACGCCGCCTCCGCGAGCGTCGAGACGGTGATCCCGCCGAAATGGCCGCCCACCTGCAGGCGCGCCGCCTCGATCGTCTTGTGCGTCTTGACGTGCGGCCGCAGGCGTACCCCCAGGCTGGATGCCTTCTCGCTCATGCGGGAAGCGTTGCGCTCAACAACCTCGAGGTCCACAAGGGCGGCGGGAGTGCCGAGGTCCTCCACACGCATGACCGCAAGGGTAGCAGGCGGCGCGGTGTCCTCGGGCGCGGACACCGGTGGCCCAGCGCTCCACCCGCCAAGGCCCAGCCGCGGCGCAAGGAGGGGGCCTGATCGCACGACCATGTGCACGCCGATAGCGCGATCTCAAGTCGGTGAGGTGAAGACTTCCAACTGCGCCTTGTTGGCACGGTCTATGCGTACAGCTATGACGAATTGGTGCAAGGGCACCGCGGCGAGCGGGCAGAATATCCTCACCCGCCCGGCGGGGAGGGAAGACCATGAAGACCAATCCGCTTCGTCACTTGTGGCTTTTGAGCGCGCTCGCCCTCAGTCTGTATTGCGACGCCGCGGTCTGGGCGCACACAACGCCGGTTCCGCTCGAGACGACCAGGCAGGTCGGCGCAACCGCGATTGTCTACAAGGGACCTCAGGTGGAACTCGTGCTGTCGTATCGTTTCGCCAAGCAGAACCCGACGGGCAACTGGCTCATGCTGGATACCGTGATGACTGCCGCCACCGCGCCGCTCGAGCTTCCGCGGACCGCGATCTCGGTGCGCACGCCGAACGGCGATGTCGTGCCGCTCGCGACGCAGCAGTCGTTCGGCAAGGCCTACCCCGAGCTTGCGGCCAGCATCGCGCGGGCCAACGCCTTCCTGGAGCCGATGGGTTACCTGCTCCCGCACCGACCCAGGCGAATGGACTACTTCTCGGAGCCTGGCCGCCACCTGGCGTTCGCGTCGGTCTGGCTGGATGAATGGCACAACACCTATGGCCGCCTGTACTTCCAGTTGCCGGAAGGCGTCCAGAAGGGCAACTACGAGCTCCTGGTCAACCTGCCCCAGAGCCAGGTGACGATCTCGTTCGCGATCTGACGGTACGGTACCCTGCGGCGAGGCCGGAGGCGCCGGTAACGGCACTCCGGCCTTCGTTTCTCCACTCCAGTGCTGCGCTGCGTCCCGGCCGCAGTGGCCCAACGCGGCGGTCGAGAACCTCCGGATGAATTTCGACCGTAACACGGTTGGAGCAAACGTGCGTTGCGTCGCCCAGCGACGGCGGATGGTTATGCTGTCACCCGCAGGAAGGGGCCTTTTTCCAATCTCGCATTCGCTGTCGAGACCCGGATGGGCGCCGCACTCGAAGGGAAGGGAACAACCATGGCCGAAACCACCGAGACGCCCGTGAAAACCGCGCAACCGATGCCCGTCATTTTCGTGGCGCACGGTTCGCCGTTCCTGCTCGACGACGAGGGGTGGGTCGGGGAGCTCAACCGGTGGGCGACTGCGCTCCCGCGGCCGAAGTCTCTCCTCATGCTCTCAGCACACTGGGAGCAGAAGCCCGTAACGGTCGGGGCAACCCGCACGGTACCGCTGATCTATGACTTCTGGGGGTTCCCGGAAAGGTACTATGCCGTGAAATACCCGGCGCCGGGCGCCCCCGCCCTGGCGCAGCGAATCCTGGAGTTGCTCCGCACGTCGCAGCCAGTGGCCGAGGAGCCCGCGAGGGGCCTCGACCACGGAGCGTATGTGCCGCTCGTCGCGATGTACCCGAACGCCGACATCCCGGTGCTTCAGGTCTCTCTTCCGACGATGGATGCTCCAACCCTTTTCGAGCTCGGTCGCGCGCTCGAGCCGCTGCGCCGCGAGGGCGTGCTCATCGTGGGGAGCGGTTTCCTCACCCACAACCTGAGGGCCTGGGACACGCGGCCCAACCCTGTCACGCCCGCCTGGGCAGCGGAGTTCGACGCGTGGGTGGCCGACGTCATCCATCGCCGGGACGTCGATGCCCTCGTCGACTACAGGAGGCGCGCCCCGGCGGTACAGCAGGCGCTCCCGACGCACGAGCACTTCGTCCCGGTGGTGGTCGCGATGGGCGCTGCGGCCGGCAGCTCCGGCCCGGTCACGTTCCCGATCACCGGCTTCTACGGCGGCTCGCTCACGCGCCGGTCGGTCCAGTTCGGGTAGGCGCACTTTTCCACGACACGCCAAGAGGCTTGATGCAGGTCGTCGAATCCTACCGTCCGTGGAGCATTGCGTCCGTCAGGGCTTGTTCCGCATCGCCTTCGCGAACTCCTCGCCCGCTCGCTGCATCTCGGCCTCGGTCATGTCCTTCACGTGGGTGGCGAACGTCCACATGTAGCCGAACGGATCCACCACGGTTGCTGTGCGATCGCCCCAGAACATGTCGGCCGGCGGCATCTTCACGGTGGCGCCCGCCGCCACCGCCTGCTTGAACGCCGCATCGCAGTCGGCGCCGTACAGCCAGAAACCGACCGGTGCCGGGGTGGCCGGCGATGGCGGCTGTCCCGTCATCCCCGGCATCTCGTCGTTCATGAAAACCACTGAGTTTCCGATGCGCACAGCCGCGTGCCAGACCGAGTTGCCGTCGGGCGCCGGCGCCAGCATCAGCAACTCCGCACCGAGTCCGCGCTTGTAGAACTCGATCGCCTTCCCGCAGCTCCGAATCGTCAGTGCCGGCGTCACCGCGTGCAGGGCCTTCGGAACCGGTTTCACCTTTGTGGCCATGATTTCCTCCTTAAGGGGGTGTCTTCCAGAACCACTGCAGGCCGCGGAGATTCCCTCCCGGCTGCCGACCGTTGCACGGGCGAAGAAGGTCGCGGGTTCGCTGAGACCGCGTTTGATTAGGCGCAGTCGGGGTTGACACCGGCAGCCCGAAGGACGTAGAAGTCAGCTTGTGCATCAACGCTACAAAAAGGAGCACGGTATGCGGCAATTCCCCGTCCTGTTGATCGGGTCCTGCCTCTTCTCGGGCTGGCTCTCGGCGCAGCAGCCGGGCGCGGTGACCGGTTCCGGGGTACCTACGGCAACCGCCAAGGACTGGCAGCTGCTCCAGCAGTGGCGGTTCGGTGCCCCTGCTGTCGCCGTTCCCGGAGACGGGATCGTGATCAGCAAAGACACCGCCGCCTGGACTCTCGAGTCCGGGACGGTCGTGCCCATGGAGCCTGTTGCCGGCGGTCGCGTGACCGGTTTCGTGTTCGAGGGGAAGGGGCGGTTCCGCATGGAGATCCCCGACCGCTTCGAGCTCGCCCAGTTGCGCCGGTTCACCCAGCAGCCGGCGATCGAGCGCATCGACGAGCCGTTCACCCGGCTCGTGGTGCGGACTACGGGTCAGCTGCCACTCGCGATTCCCGCGGCGACGCCCTCCCCAAGTTACACTCCAAGTCCGCTTGCCCGCGACCGACACGAAGCCTGGCTCAAGTACCTCCGCCAGGATGTCGATGCGCGTGTCATCGCGGGTCTGCTGACGCCGGGCGACGACTACCTCCTCGTCGACGCCGACACTGCGGGGTTCGGCTGGCTGGCGTACGAGTGGGAGCCAGCAGCATCGCAGGAGCAGATCACCCCCTTCAAGATCCAGAAGCTGAACGAGTTCGTTGAACAGTGGGTGAGCCTTGCCCGGCCCGAGGAGCGCGACGCCGCCGGCCGGCCCACCGCGTCGCGGCATGCCCCGATCCACATCACCCACGTTGACATCGACGTCAACCTCACGAAGCACGGCGGCAGCGTGCCGAGCCTCCAGGGACCGCCCCTGCGCGACAAGGCGTCCTTCCGCTGCCGCATGACGTTCCAGCCCCTCGTCGAGGGCTCCCGGGCGCTCCTCCTCCGGCTCACGCCTGAAGCCAAGGTGACCGCAGTACTCACGAGAGACGGCCGCCCCCTCGAGTTCCTCCGCGACCACATCGGCGCGCGCTTCGCCTCGATCGACAACGAGATCTACGACGGTTCGTTGATCGTCCTGCTCGACCGGCCGCTCGTCAAGGGCGAGGAATCGCAGCTCGATTTCGAGTACGAGATGAAGACGTACAACTACGTGTTCGGCCGGGGCTGGTACCCCGGCACCGGCGCTGCCTTCACCGACCGCCACACCTCCCGATTGACGTTCACGATGCCGAAGAAGTTCGACGTTCGCGCCGTCGGCGTGCCGGAGAGCGACCGGATCGAGGGTGACGTCAAGAAGGCCGTGTGGGTCATGGACAGGCCCACGAGCCAGGTTGCCTTCTCCTTCGGCGAGAGCTTCAAGGAGGAGAGGCTCAAGATCGAGGGCGTCCCCGAGGTCGTGTCGTTCGGGACCCCGGGCGGCCTGTTCTCCGGCGGGATGGTGCGCAACGTGGGCGTGGACATCGCGAACAGCCTCAACTTCTACCAGCAGTACTTCGACGTCAAGATCCCGGCGCAGCGAATCTACGCCACCGCGATCCAGGGAAACCACGGGCAGGCGTTCGACGGGTTCCTCCACCTCTCCGCGTACACGTACGACGCCGAGCACCCCGGGGCATCGGAGCTGTTCCGCGCCCACGAGGCGGCCCACCAGATCTGGGGTTACATGGTTGCGCCCAAGTCGTACCGCGACAACTGGCTCTCCGAGGGGTTCGCGGAGTACTCGGCGATGCTCTTCATCGAAGCCACCATGGCCAAGGACCGCTACTACGACGAGATCGTCGACATCTACAGCAACGAGCAGATCGGTTCGATGGCGAGCAGCTTTTCCAAGTTCGCGCGGCCGTGGGACCTCGTCATCAACACGGCCGACCGCGCGTTCGTCGGCCCGATCACGGCCGGGTACCGGGCCAGCGCCTCGCGGGTTCCGGGCGCGTCGTTCACGCAGACGTACGACAAGGGCGCCCTCGTCCTCCACATGCTACGGGCCCTTCTCTCAAACGCATCCAGGACGGAGAACGTGTTCCAGTCGATCATGCGGGACTTCCTCAAGCAGTACAGCGGGAAGGAGGCATCCACCGCCGATTTCCAGCGCGTGGTCGAGCAGCACGTCAAGGGCGACTGGCAGGCGTTCTTCGACACCTGGGTGTACGGCACCGTGGTGCCGACCTACACGTGGAGCTGGGCGTGCCCCAAGGCGGCCGGCCCCGACGGCAGGTACGACCTGACCGTCACCGTGAGGCAGAGCGACGTCCCGTGGGGTTTCAGCTCGTACCTTCCGATCGCGGCGGAGTTCGGAGACAGGGCGGGGACCGTCTTCGTGTTCATGGACCAGCCGGAAAAGACCTTCCACATCTCGATCCCGGCCCCGGCGAAGAAGGTCGTCTTCGACCCTCGCCACGCCGTGCTGGCTCGCGTGAAGACGTGATCTCGGAATCGACGACGTCCGGTCCGAGCCCCTCAAGAGACCTGACCTTCGCCCGCTGAATCGGACGGGCAGGTCCGCCGCGGAATCGGCTCTTCCCATCCACCGTTCCATCCGCGAAACTGAACCGTGTGCGCCACCGATTCCGACCGCTCGCACCTCACGCGCGGATACACGATCGCCTTGGCCGCAGCAGCCATCCTGTCGACCACGGCGATCTTCATCCGCCACCTGACCCAGACGTACGGTATCCCGGCGCTCGTACTGGCGCTCTGGCGGGACGGGTTCGTGTGCCTCACCCTGCTGCCGGTGCTGGCGCTCGTGCGTCCCGCCCTGCTGCGCGTCAAGCGACGCCACCTTCCCTATCTCGTCCTTTACGGCCTCGTGCTCGCGACGTTCAACGCAACGTGGACGCTCTCGGTCGCGCTCAACGGTGCGGCCGTGTCCACGGTCTTGGTGTATTGCTCGGCCGGGTTCACCGCGCTCCTCGGCTGGTGGCTGCTCGGAGAGCGGCTCGGCTGGGGCAAACTCCTCGCGGTCGCCCTCAGCCTCGGCGGGTGCGCGCTCGTTTCCGGGGCGCTCGACGCGGCGGCGTGGCGCGCCAACCTCCTCGGCATCCTGACGGGCACTCTCTCCGGCCTGTGCTACGCCGGCTACAGCCTAATGGGTCGAACGACCTCGCAGCGCGGCTTGAACCCGTGGACGACCGTCCTCGCCACCTTCGGATTCGCGTCCGTGTTCCTGCTTGCCGTCAACCTGACCTTGGGAGGGATCGTCCCCGGCGCGGCGGCGCACCCGGCCGATCTCCTCTGGCTCGGCAGGGCCTGGGCCGGGTGGCTGGTCCTGTTCCTGCTGGCGGCAGGCCCCACCTTGGCGGGGTTCGGGCTGTACAACGTCAGCCTGTCCTACCTCCCATCGAGCGTCGCGAACCTGGTGGTCTCGGTCGAGCCCGTTCTCACGGCTGCCACGGCGTACGTGCTTTTCGGGGAGCGCCTCGATGCGACGCAACTCACCGGCAGTGCCATGATCCTGGCCGCCGTGGTCTTCCTCCGTCTCTACGAGGGTTGGATCGACGGCCTCGACCCGCCGGGGCCGCGCCGGGACGAACATATACTCGCCTCGGGGTGACGCTCCGCGGGATCTGCCGCCTCTCGCGCCACGTCTCGCCTCGGCGGCCCGGAGGGGCCTTCCACGCCGCTCCTATTTCGCAACGCGCACCACGACGAACGTGATGTCGTCTGCCTGCTCCCGCCCACCGCGCCAATCGGTAGCGGTCGCTTTGAGACGTTCGACCACCTGCCGGGCCGGGGCGCCCGCCGCGCCGCGCAGCGCCTCGACGGCGCCCTCGAAACCCAGCACGTTCCCCGCGGGATCCAGCAGCTCCGGAAAACCGTCGGTCGCGAACAGCACGGTATCGCCCGGGGCGAGCGGGGCATGCTGCTCCCGGTACGAGGGCAAGAGCCCGCTGCCCAGCGGAAGGCCGCCGGCGCCCAACTCCTCGACCGCCCTCGTGCCCGCACGCCAGACCAGCGCCGGCGCCATCCCGGCCGAGCAGACGGCGATCGTGCGCGGCGTGACCCGGGCGACCGTCAGACACATGTGGAGCGCTTTGACGTGGAACCCGCGCAAGACGCGGTTGCACTCCTCAACCATCTCCGGGAGCCCGGGCGCCCCGCCGACCGTCGCGAGGACCGCCTTGACCGCCGTGACCATGATCCCGGCCGCCACGCCGTGTCCCGTCGCGTCGCCGACCGCGACCACGAGACTCCCGTCGGGCCCGGCGCTGAAGTCGTAGTAGTCTCCGCCGACCTCGCTCGCTGTCGTCATCGCGGCGGCGATGTCCAGGCCTTCGACCTCGGGCAGCAAAGCCGGGAGCATCGAGAGCTGCAGCGCGCGCCCCTCCTCGAGATCCCTGCTCTTGCGCGCACCTTCCGCCTCCAGCAGGCGGGCGCGCAACTCGTTCTCGTGCGCCGTGCGCTCCTTCTCGATGAGCTGGCCCGAGAGGAGCTCGACCTCGTTCAGGCGTCGCTCGAGGCTCACGCTGGTGCGGGCGAAGCCTCGCGCGAGCGAGAGCGAGGTCATGACGGCACTGACCACCACGCCAACGATGTAGAGGTTGTGGACGCCGCCGATCGCGGGCAACACGCCGAACTCGATCAGCACCTGAAACACCAGCACGACCGCGAACACGATCATCCCGAGGTGAAAGAGCGGAGACCCTTCCCTCGCGGTCGTCCTGCCGCGAATCTGGATCCGGGCGACCTCGCCGGCCACCGCTCCGAAGTACACGCACCAGACGATTGTGCTGACGGGGTGCGAGAAGAAGTAGAAGACCGGCGCCAGGCCGGCCGCGACGACGGCGAACGCAACCCAGGTCCGCGGGAAGGGTCCGTCGACCTCCGCGTAGTAGGTGAGGAGCCCGAGGAGGATCACGGCGACGGGGAACGGAGTAGTGATCGAGTTGAGGACGTCCGTCGCCACGGGACCAAGGTCCTGAGCGCCCCCGAGGTCGTGAAACGCCGCCAGCGCAAAGACACCCATGAACAGGGAATAGAAGAGGTTCTCGCGCGCCCTGGGGAAGAACCAGTACAGCGCCAGGTGCAGGAGCGCGACCGCGGCGAGCAGGGTCACGAGTCCGCCGCGCAGCGCGGTGTCCCTCAGGATCCCCCTGGTCCGGTTCAGAAACGCATCGTTCTCCGCGACCAGGGAGAGGATGAAACCGGCCGGGAGGGCGCGCACCGTGGGTGCCGGGCCCGAATACGAGTAGCGTACCGCGAGGACGTGGTCGGGACGGGGAGAGAAGACCAGCCCGCCCGGACCGCGCGCTCCGGGAGGTCGCCCCTCAGCGGCGCTCCGCTGGGCGCCGGTCCGGTTGATCAGCGAGCCGTCGAGATAGACATCGGCCGAGCCCGCGGCGGCGACCCGCAGCTGGAGCGGCATCCCCCACAACGCCTGCTCGATCCGAAGGTGCCGCCGGAACCAGCCCACGCCGGGCCACCCGCCCGGCGGCAGCTTCCCCTCCCCCATGAGCGGCTCGACCGGCTCCCAGCCGGCGTCGTCGAACGCCGGGTCGGCCCACCTCGGATCGTCGCCCGGGTGGAACCGCCACGCGCGCGAGAGCACGACGCCATCGGCGTCCGTGACGAGCGTTTCCGCATCGGGAGATACCGGCGCCGGCTCCTGCGCCACCGCGGGGGCGGCGGCGCCGAGCAGCAGGAGTGAGACGATTCCGAGGGTGAGTGCATCGCGCATGTCGTGCGCGCTCATACTACGCTCGCCCGGCGCGCCGGTTCATCGGGGCGCGACCGAGCCGGCGCGATGTCAACGGTGATACCGTGGGCCGGCCGAACGAGCCTGGGAGGAATCGGCTTTGGGCGACCCGCAGCAACCCGCAACGCCGGACCGGACTGTGACGCCGTTCGATGACGGCGGGCTTTACGACGTCGTGTTCGGCGACTTCCGCTTCGACCTCGATTTCTACCTCGAGCTCGCGCGGCAGGCGCGCGGCCCTGTGCTCGAGATCGCATGCGGCACGGGTCGGGTCCTCCTCCCCTGCCTTCAGGCGGGCGTGGACATCGAGGGGCTCGACCTCTTTCCGGGCATGCTCGAAGCCTTGCAGCGGAAGGCCGCCACGATGGGCGTCACGCCGACCACCCACCGGGCCGACATGCGCGACTTCGCCCTGACGAGGCGCTTCGCCCTCGTCTTTTGCGCATTCAACGGCTTCGTCCACTGCCTGACGACCGATGACCAGCTGCGGGCGCTCCGCACATGGCGCGGCCACCTCGCCCCCGGCGGCGGCGTCGTGTTCAACGTCTTTTTCCCAGGCCGCGAGTACCTCGCCGGATCCGAGGGCACGCCCGTGCTCGAGGCGGAAGTCCGCGACCCCGCGACTGGGCTCCCCGTCCGCATCTACGACACCCGCACCATGCATCGCGTCGAGCAGGTCCAGCACTCCTCGATCGAGATCCAGGAGCTGGACACCGAGGGTCGCGTTGCCGCAGCGCACCGTTCCGAGACGGACATGCGGTGGACGTTCAAGCCCGAGATGGAGCTGCTGCTCGCCGCGGCCGGCTTCGCCCGCTGGGAGATCTGCGGCGACTTCGACCGCCGACCGCTCACCCGCGACGACGAGCAGATGATCGTCTTCGCCTGGTGAGCCTCTTTGGTACGCTGGGGTCGTGACATTCTCGGAAACGCTTCGCGACGTCGCGGTGCGCCGCCGCTTGATTCTGCCCGACTCGCGCCATCCCGAGCCGCTCGCCGCGCTCGACTACGCGGAGGAACTCTCGCTCAAGCAGGAGGCTCTCTCGGCGTTCTGGGAGGAACAGGGCCTGCCGGCCCGCCCGGAGCCGGTCATCGCCGCCCCGTCGCCGCGCGGCTACCGCACGACGACCAAACGTAGGGCGACACTTGGTCCCAGGGGCCTCGTCCTCACCTTTCCGGGCGCCGCGACGTCCGTACGTGGCCTCTCGTCCTCAACGCTCGACCTCCCGCAGCACATTGCGGTCTACACTTTCCTCATCGAGCGGCTGTCGCGGCCCCCGGCGCGCGCCCTCGCTGCGGCGCTCAACTGGGCGATCGTCCGCGGCCCGGCCGGGGCACTCGCCGTGATCCTGAACGTGCGCGTCTTCGACGCCAAGGTCGTACGGGCGGGCAAGCTCCTCGCCGAGGACATCGGGGCGGCCCCGCTCGGCGTGCGCTCCGCCTTTCTCTACCTCGACCCGACCAGCTCCGAGTACTACCTCGAGGCGAAGCGGCCGGCGAAGACGCTGTCCTTCAAGCGACTCTTCGGACCGGACTGGCTCCAGGTCGAGGCAAACGGAGTGCGGCTGCGATATCCCCCGACGGTCTTCTCGCAAGTCAACGAGGCGATGCTCGGCGTCATGACGGCGACCGCGCGCACCCTGCTCGCACCAGTCGGAGGGTGTGCCCTTCTCGACCTCTACTGCGGGTACGGGCTCTTCTCGTTCACGGCCGGCCGCGAGGCCGCGGAGGTGGTCGGCGTGGACTTTGACGGCCCCGCGATCGAGGCTGCGCGCGCCAACGCGGAGCACCTCCGCTGCGCCGGACGGGTGCGCTTCCTCCCCGGCCGGATCGACGGCGAGTTCCTCGCCGCCCACGTCCGGCCGTCGCGCCTCCCCGAGGTCGCGCTGCTCGATCCACCGAGGCAGGGCACGGGGCCCCGCGTCGCGGAGGCTCTTGCCGGCCGCCGCCCGGAGCGCGTCGTCCACATCTGCTGCGGCGCCGAAGAGCTCCCGCGCGAGATCGCGGCGTGGTCGCGCACCGGCTACCGGCTGCAGCGCGCCGTCCCTCTCGACCTGTTCGCCGGCACCGCCAACCTCGAGACGATGCTCCTGCTTACCCCGTAGCCCGGGGCTACTTGAGGGAGAGATCCGCTCGAGTCGTGGGACCCTTGCCGGCCGGCGGCGCGCTACAGTGCCTCCGTGCCGCACGTCTACATCCTGCGCTGCCGCGATGGGTCGCTCTACACGGGGTGCGCGATGGACCTCGCCGCGCGTCTGCGCCTGCACGAGGCGGGCCGCGCGGCGCGCTATACCCGGGGCCGCCGCCCGGTCGCCCTCGCGTGGTCGCGCGAAGTGACGACGTGGAGCGAGGCGATGCGCGAGGAGCGCCGGATCAAGCGACTCCGGCGCGCCGACAAGGAGGCGCTGATCAGCCGCCGCCGGTAAGGGCGGCGAGAAACGCAGCGCCGTAGCGGGCGAGCTTGACCCGGCCGACCCCGCTCACCCGCAGCAACTCATCCGCGGTCTGCGGGCGCACCGCCGCCATCGCGGCGAGCGTCGCGTCGGAGAACACGACGTACGCCGGGACGCCCTGCTCGTCGGCAAGCCGCCGGCGTAGAGCCCGCAAGCGGCCGAACAGCGCGTCGTCGACCGCGCGCCCGTCGGCCGTCAGCCGTGCCTGCTTGGCCGGATGGGGACGAACGGCGGCGCGGTGGACCGCCAGATCGAGCCGCCGCTCGCCGCGCAGCAGCGCGCTCGCGGCGGCGGTGAGCTTGAGCACCGAGTACTCGGCGATGTCCTGGCGCAGGAAGCCTCCGTGAACCAACTGGCGGATCACCGAGAGCCAGGCGTCGGCCGAAAGGTCGGCGCCGATGCCGTACGTCGAAAGACGGTCGTGACCGAGCTCGCGGATTCGGGCTGTCCCGGCGCCGCGCAACACGTCGACGATGTAACGGGCCCCGAACCGTTGGCCGACCCGGTAGACGCACGACAGCGCCTTGCGCGCGTGCTCGGTCCCGTCGTAGCGCTCGGGCGGGTCGAGGCAGACGTCGCAGTTGCCGCAGTCATGTCCCAGCATCTCGCCGAAGTACGCCAGCAGCGCCCGCCGCCGGCACGTGAGCGATTCGGCGAAGGCGACCATCGCGGAGAGCTTGTGCTGCTCCACGCGCACCTGCACCGGGTCGCTGCCGCTCTCGACCAGCCGATGCGCGGTCACGACGTCCTGCATCCCGAACAGCAGCAACGCCTCGGCTGGCATCCCGTCGCGCCCGGCGCGGCCGATCTCCTGGTAATACCCCTCGATGTTCTTCGGCATGTCGTGGTGGACGACGAAGCGGACGTCGGGCTTGTCGATCCCCATCCCGAACGCGACCGTGGCAACCACCACCTCGATCTCGTCGCGCAGGAAGGCCTCCTGCACGCGCGTCCGCTCGGCCGCTGGCAGACCCGCGTGGTAGGCGGCCGCGGCGATCCCGGCAGTCGTCAGGCGCGCCGCGACGTCCTCGGTGCGTTTGCGCGACAGGCAGTAGACGATGCCGGAGTCGCCGCGACGGGCGCGCAGGAACGCGAGCAGCTGCTCGGCGGGCGCGCTCTTGGCGACCACGGTGAAGCGGATGTTCGGCCGGTCGAACCCGCCGGCGAACAGCGCGGCGCCGCGCAGGCCGAGCTTCTCGATCACGTCGGCGCGCGTCGTCTCGTCGGCGGTCGCGGTGAGCGCGATGAGCGGCACGCCCGGGAACAGCTCGCGCAGTCGCCCGAGGGCGATGTATTCGGGGCGGAAATCGTGCCCCCACTGGCTGACGCAGTGCGCCTCGTCGACGGCGAACAGCGCCAGCGGCAGCGTGCGCAATCGGGCGAGGAACGAATCGGTCATCAGCCGCTCGGGCGCGACGTAGAGCAGGTCAAGTTCGCCCGCGTGGAGGCGCGCCAGCGTCCGCCGCGCCTCGCTCTCCTCCATCGACGAGTTGTAGAAGGCGGCGGCGACGCCGTTGGCGACCAGCGCGTCGACCTGGTCCTTCATCAGCGAGATGAGCGGCGACACGACAACCGCGGTTCCCGGACGCACCAGCGCCGGCACCTGGTAGCAAAGCGACTTGCCGCCGCCGGTCGGCATCAGGACGAAGGCGTCGCCGCCGCCGACCACGTGCTCGATGATCTCGCGCTGGAGCGGGCGGAACACCTCGTAGCCGAACACCTCGCGCAGGACGGCGCGAGGATCGGCGCCGGGTATCCATTCGTGTCCCACGCACAGAACGTACCACGGACAGGCCGCCGCCTGCCCCGGGGGATTCCGTGCCGGCAAAGGCGGGAGACCGCTACTGTTGCGTGGCGCCCTATTTCAGCCCGCGCTTCTCGAGCAGCGCGTCCACCTTCGGGTCGCGGCCGCGGAAAAGCCTGAACAGCACCGCCGGGTCCTCGCCGCCGCTTTTCGAGAGCAGCTCGCGGAAGGCCTTCGCCGTCGCCTGATCGAAGATGTCGCCCTTCTCCTTGAACGCCTGGAAGGCGTCGGAGTCCAGCACCGCGCTCCACGTGTAGCTGTAGTAGCCCGCCGAGTACTCGTCCGCCGAGTGCGCGAAGTAGGTCGTGCGGTAGCGGGTGAGAATCTCCGGGATCAGCCCCCATTTGTCGAGGCTCGCCTTCTCGAAGGCGTCGGCGTCCTGGATCTTCGGTTCGGTCATGGTGTGCCAGTCCATGTCCAGCAGCGCGGCCGCGAGGTACTCCGTCATCGCGAACCCCTTGTTGAACGTCCCGGCCTTGCAGATCTTGGCCACCAGCGCCTCGGGCATCGGCTCGCCGGTCTTGTAGTGCCGGGCATACAGCTTCAGGAGATCCGGCTCGAACACCCAGTTCTCCATAACCTGGCTGGGAAGCTCCACGAAGTCCTGCGCGATGTTTCCACCGCTCCCGCGGAACCTGCAGTTCGAGAAGAGTGCGTGCAGGGCGTGCCCGAACTCGTGGAAGATCGTCTCCGCCTCCTCGGGGGTCAGGAGCGCCGGGGTGTCGCCGCTGGGGCGCGACAGGTTATGAACGTTGTAGACGACCGGCGTCACAAAGCGGCCATCCTTGATCCACTGGTCGCGAATGTTGGAGCACCACGCGCCGCCCCGCTTGCCGGGCCGCGGGTACGAGTCCATGTACAGGATCCCGACGTGCTTCCCGTCCTTCTCCTTCACCTCGTACACCTTCACCTCGGGGTTGTAGACCGGGATGTTGGTGAGCTCGGTGAACGTGATGCCGTAGAGCCGGTTCGCCAGGGTGAAGGCACCCTGGCGAACCTCGTCGATCGGCAGGTACGGCTTGATCACCTCCTCGTCGAGGTCGTACTTGGCCTTCTTCACCTTCTCCGAGTAGTAGCGCCAGTCCCACGGCTCGAGCTTGAAGCCGCCGTGCTCGGCGTCGATCATCGCCTGGATGTCCGCCGCCTCCAGCTTTGCCTTGGCAAGCGCCGGCCTCCAGAGCTGGTCGAGGAGCTTGTAGACGTTCTCCGGGGTCTTGGCCATGTACTCGTCGAGGATGAAGTTCGCCCACGTCTTGTACCCGAGGAGCTGAGCCTTCTCGACGCGCAGCGCGGCGATCTTGGCGAATACGTGCCTGTTGTCGGTCTCGCCGCCCTTGTCGCAGCGCATGGCGTATGCGGCGAGGATCTGTTTGCGACGCTCGCGATTGGAGGAGCTTCGCAGGAACGGCCAGATGCTCGGGGCCTTCAGCGTGAACACCCACTTGCCGGCGAGGCCCGCGCTCTTCGCGGCCTCGGCCGCGGTCGCGATCTGATCCTCGGAGAGTCCGGCCAGGTCGGCTTTCGTGTCAACGACCAGCTTGTAGGCGTTGGTCTCCTTCAGGAGGTTGTCCGAGAACTTCACGATCAAGCTCGACAGTTCGGCGTTGATCGCCCGCAGTCGCTCCTTCTGCGCCGGGGCGAGGTTGGCTCCGCCGCGAACGAATCGCCGGTAGGTCGTCTGCAGCAGCGTCGCCTGCTCTGGGTCGAGGTGGAGCTTGGCGCGCTCCTCGTAGACCGCCTTGACCCGTTTGAACAGCGCTTTGCTAAGACAAATGTCGTCGGCGTGACTCGCGAGCATTGGCCTGACCTTGGCCTCGACCGCCTCCAGCTTCTCGTTTGTCTCCGCGCTCGACAGCACGCCGAAGACGTTTCCGACATTCGCCAGGAGTTCGCCCGAGTCGTCGAGCGCCGCGACTGTGTTGTCGAACGTGGGGGCCTTCGGGTTCGTCGCAATCGCTTCGACCTCCTTGTTGTGCCGCAGCATCGCTTCCTCCAGCGCCGGCATGAAGTGCTCCGGCTTGATGAGGTCGAACGGCGGCACGCCGAAGGGTGTCGTCCACTCCGTCAGCAGCGGATTGAGGGGCTGGGCAGGCGCGGGTTTGGAAGCGATCGCCGGCGCGGCCAAGGCCACGATGCCCAGGAGAGAGAGGGTTATTCGCATTCGAGCTCCTTGAGGTTCCGGGCAGGTTCGTTGGAATCGAGCATGATCCGACGCCCGCATGCGCTCATGCAGCCAAATACGATACGCGCATTGCCCCCCCCGGTTGCACACTGCGATTCCCCGGGGAAGACGCACCGTGACTGCGCTCGACTCGGCGGGAGAAGTCGGAGCCAGGTCCTTTCGGGTGCTACGATCGGGCGCGAGGAGCACCGTCCATGAAGACGATCCGCATGGAGGAGATGACCTGGCCTGAGATCAAGGCAGCCATCGAGTCGGGATACACCACGGCCGTCGTCGCTGTCGGTTCGACCGAGCAGCACGGCCCGCATCTGCCAACCATGACCGACGCACGTATTGGCGACGACGTGGCGGAACGCGTCGCCCGTAAGCTCGGCCACGCGCTGCACGCGCGGACGATCGCCGTCGGGATGTCCGAACACCACCTTGCGTTCGCCGGAACGATCTCCTTCAAGGCCGAGACGTTGCGGCTCATCCTCCGCGACTACGTGGATAGCCTCGCGCGCCATGGCTTCATGCAGATCGTCTTCCTCCCGAGCCACGGCGGAAACTTCTCGACGGTCCAGAAGGCGATCGAGGAGGCGCGCGATGCCCATCCCGGAGTCGACGTCACCGGCTACACCGACTTGATGGGGCTGACAGGCTTCCTCAACCAGGCTTCCGCCGAGCACGGCATCACCGCGGAGGAGTCCGGGGCGCACGCGGGCGAGAGCGAGACCTCCATGATGATGACTCTCGAGCCGGACCTCGTCGCCACGCACCGATTCGCGCCCGGCTACCTCGGTCCCGCCGGCGAGGCCGAGGTGAAGCTGATCTTCGAAAAGGGCATGCCCGCCCTCACTGCGAACGGCGTCATCGGCGACCCTCGCAAGGCATCCGCCAACAAGGGCGAGGTCTACCTCGACCACCTCGCAGACTTCCTGGTCCGCGAGATCGGGAAGCCGCCCGCCACCTGATCGGGGCGCCGGCGGACGTCGCGCTGTGAGGGCGCTCTCCGCCGGGATAGCCGGCGGGCGGTGCAGGATGGGGCCCGATCCCGCCGGCGTTTGGCGCCTTGCGCAAAGCGCGCCGGAAACGTCGCGACGATGCCGCAAGCCGCCAGAGCGCCTGCACGGCCGATCGTCAGGAGGGTTAGGATGTCGTGCATGAGCGAGACATCCCCTGCCCTGGCACGCGAGGCGGATCGCCTCTTCGCGGAGTACCTCGACAAGATCGAGTGCGCGGCCGGCCTGCTCTCCGCCGAGCAGGTCTGGTGGCGGCCCAACCCTCAGAGCAACAGTGTGGGGAACCTCCTCCTCCACCTGTGCGGGAACCTCTCGCAGTGGGTGCTCGCGGGTCTCGGCGGCGAGGCGTTCGAGCGTCGCAGGCGCGAGGAGTTCGCCGCCGTCGAGGGTGATGACGGTGCTGCGTTGCTACGCCGCCTCCGCGAGGTCGTGGCCGCCTGCTGCGGCGTCGCCCGCGACCTGACCGAAGAGGATCTCGAAAAAACCTTCACGATTCAGAGCCACACGCGCACGGGCTTCGGCGTCCTGCTCCACGCGGTCGAGCACATGTCGTACCACACCGGCCAGATCGTCGCCATCGCGAAGCAGCTCCTCGGCGAGCAGGCCCAGATCGAGTTCTACCCCCGCCTCAAGTAGCGCGCGTCTCGGCCAGCGTGACCTCGAAGCGCGTTCCGCCGCCCTCGCGCGCGAGGCACGTGGCCGTTCCGCCGTACCACGCCGCTATCCGTCGTACCAGGTAAAGCCCGAGGCCCACCCCGCCGTCCCGTCCCTCCGAGTGGCCGGGAGGGCGGTAGAACGGCTCGAAGATCCGCTCGCGCTCGGATTCCGGAACGCCTGGGCCGCGGTCGGCGACCCACACGAGCAGGCCCCCCGAGGCACCCGGACGGGGCTCGACGCCTGCCTCGACCACGCTGCCGAGTCCGTGCCTGCGCGCATTCTCGAGCAGGTTGCGGAGCAGGACCCGGAGCAGCCGAGAATCGCCGAGGAAAGGCGCACACCCGGCGACGACTGATGCACCTGTGCGCGCTGCCTCCGCGGCCAGCAGCTCGCCGACATCCACCGGCTCGACGGTGTCTGGCCGCTGCAGCTCGAGCCGACCGGCGATCAGCAGCTCTTCGACGAGGGAGTCGATCTCCTTCACCTCAGCCACGGCTTCGGCCAAACGCGGTCCCGCGGTGTCCGCATCCTCGCGCGCCAGCTCGAGACCCATGCGCAACCGCGTGAGCGGCGAGCGAAGCTCGTGCGAGGCGGAAGCCAACACGCGGTGCTGCCCATCCACCAGAGCCTGCAGGCGCTCCGCCGCCTGGTTGAAGGTCGCCGCGAGGCTGGCCAGTTCGTCGTGCCCCTCGACCTCGACGCGCGCCGACAGATCGCCGGCGCCCAGCCGCCGGACGCCGGCCTCCAGCTTCTCCAGCCGGCGAGTCACGAAGCGAGCGGCCGGGTAGCTTGCGAAGGCGAGCAATGCCGCCACCGCCAGCACCGCCAGCAGGAACCTGCCGGGCCGGGGGAGACGATGCGGCTGCACCACCAGGCGGCGGCCGTCGGGAAGCGCGACGGCGAGCGCAGGCCCCGACGGCGACGGCAGCCACTCGTCGCCGGAGGTGCCTGGCCGAGGCGTGGGAATGTCGATGTCGGTGAAGGCGAGCCGGCGCCCGTCGGGGCCCCAAAGCGCCGCGTGCAAACCCCGCGACTTCGCGAGGCTCTCGAGCGCGGCCTGCTGCTCGGCGTCCGGTCGACCGGCTTCGGGGAGTCTGCCGGCAAGGGCGAGCGCATGGGCGGTCAGGGCACCGCCGACGTGCGTGCGCACGACCTCCGACAGCAGGAGATGGCTCGCGATCGCCGAGAGCGCCAGCGCAACCGCGATGAACAGGAGCAGGAAGAAGAAGATACGGCGGTACAGGCGGCCCCTCACGACGCGTCCTCCGGCAGGCGGGCGAACTGGTAGCCGACGCTGCGGACGGTACGGAGCCGGCGTGGTTTCCTGGGGTCGTCCTCGATCGCGGCCCGGATGCGCGAGACGTGGACGTCGATGCTGCGGTCGAACGCCTCCAGCTCGCGGCCGCGCAGGCGGTCGAGGATCGCGTCGCGCGACAGCACACGTCCGGGGTGACGGGCGAGCAGAAGCAGGATGTCGAACTGGTAGCCTGTGAGCAGGCACACGGCGCCGTCCCGCCGGACCTCGCGCGCGTCGGGGTCGATTTCCAGCCGGCCAAAGCGCAGCACGGATGAGCGCTCGTGCCTGCCTCCGGAGCGCCGCCGCATGATTGCCTTGAGGCGCGCGAGAAGCTCGCGCGGGTCGAACGGCTTGGGCAGGTAGTCGTCGGCGCCCAGCTCGAGCCCGACGACCCGGTCCTCCGGGTCGCCGCGGGCCGTGAGCATCAGCACCGGAACGTCCGACGCCGCACGAAGCCGGCGGCATACCTCGAACCCGTCGAGGTCCGGCAGCATGACGTCGAGGACCACCGCGTCGTACGCGCCCCGAGCGAGCATCTCGAGGCCGCGGGCCGCGTCGGCGGCAGCGGCGGCAACAATGCCGCGTGGGCGCAGGTACTCCACGAGCATCGCGGTCAGCTTGCCGTCGTCGTCGATGATCAGCACCTGCTCGCTCACGTTCCGGCTCCGGGTGGCCCGGCCGGCGGCGTCCGGATGGGCGCCGCGGCCGCCCGCCCCTTCGATGCTACTGCTGCATGTGCTCCTTGGCGAGCGCGGCGAGCTGCTGCCGCTGGGCCGGTGTGAGCACATCGGCGATATCGCCCACCGACTTGGCGAGGTCCTTCGATCCCTGATCGATGAGGGTGATCGCTCCGGCACGGACCGCCTCGATGGCGGCGCGGTCGACCGTCGGGCCCGTGAGGGCGGCGAGGAGCTGCTGGTGCATCTGCTGGTGCACGGCCGCCATCGCCTGGTGCTTCGCGAACAGGGAATCGACGATCGCAGCGATCTGCTGCTCCTGCGCGTCCGAGGCGTTGACCTTTGTGAGCGCCTTGTGGATCCGGAACTCCACGAAGTCGCGGCCCAACCCCGGCCTGCAGAACCCGTGGCCGAGCATCGCGGGCCCGACCCCCGCGGCCCAGGCGATCCCGGCCGCGGCGGCCAGCACCAAGACCAGGCCCAGGGCGATGACGCTGCGCCCCTTCCACCTTCTCGTCGACTGCGTGGGGGTTTCGAGTGTGTCCATGTTTTCTCTCCTTTCCGGCGCGGTGTCCGACCGCGCCGACACACCCACGCTGGGTTCCGGTCCTTTCCGCCGTGTGTCGGGTTTGTAAAGCTCTGTAAAGCGGCCGCGGGCGTCGGCCGGCAGTCGCGCACCGTGGCGTAGCGCACGGTCGTTCGGCTGGATATCACGCGAGAGGTGCGACCGCTCAATCGAAGGTGCAATCGGCCGCCCAGCGGGCGGCCGCTGCAAACGACACGCGCGCCACGACGGGTAGCGGCTGGCCGCTGGCCAACCGGAGCCGCGGCTGTGTAGCATTGGGCTCGAACCATGAAGGGAGTTTCTATGAACAAGCGCGACATCGTCCTCGGGCTTCTCGAACCCGGCAAGCCTCAGCAGTCCGTCCCTGCCGCATTCTTCTTGCACTTTGACCCTTCCTGCCACTTCGGCCAGGCGGCCGTCGATAGGCACATCGAGTACTTCCGAGCCACGGGCATGGACCTCGTCAAGATCCAGTACGAACAGAGATTTCCCCGTCTGCCCGAGATCCGGGGAGCTGGGGACTGGCGCTCGATGCCGCTCTACGGCGAGGATTTCTTCGAGCCGCAGCTCGAGGCGGTCGAGGGCATCGTCAAAGCCCTCAAGCGCGACGCGGTAGTGATCGTCACTTTGTACTCGCCGTTCATGTGTGCCGGCCACGCGCTCGGCGAGGAGACGGTGCAGCGGCACCTCCACGACGATCCCGAAGCGGTGACGAAGGGCACGGAGATCATCACCGAGAGCCTGATGACGTTCGTGAAAGCGTGCGCCCGCCTGGGCGTCGATGGCTTCTACCTCTCGACCCAGGGCGGCGAGCGCGACCGTCTGGCGGACCGCTCTCTCTTCGACACCTTCGTCCGCCCCTATGACATGGTCGTGATGATGGAGGCCGAGCGCTCCTGCGTGTTCAACGTCCTGCACATCTGCGATTACCTTGGGGAGTACGACGACCTGACGCGCTTTGCGGACTACCCCGGACACGTGGTGAGCTGCCCGCTTACGGCGGACGGCCATGCCCTGCCGCTCGCCGACGCCTACCGGATGTTCAACCGCCCGGTGATGGGGGGGCTCGATCGTCTCGGCGTGATCGCTACCGGGAGCGAGGCGCAGATCCGGACCGAGGTCGAGTTGGTGCTCCGGCACGCCCCCGAGCGCTTCATCCTCGGTGCGGACTGCACGGTGCCTGCCGAGACGCCGTGGCAGAACCTCCGCGCCGCGATCCAGGCGGCGCACGCCTGGCAGCGCCCGTAGAACCGGCGTCACCGCTCCCGCGTTGCCGGTCGTTGCGTGTCCAGCTTCAGGCGGGACGAAGCAACCACGTCCCAATTGGACGGTATCCCGTCGCGCAGTCTCCGGCGCGCCTCACCGAGTTGGTGACGTCCGGCACCCGCTGCCGCACGAGGGTGTGAGAAGATTCACTCGTCTGATCAAAGGAGGATCGAATGCGCATTATGCTTGCCGCCTTTGCGGTTGCACTGGTCTCGGCCACTTTCGCCACCGCCGAGGCGCCGCTCACAAACTCCGACATCGTCAGGCTCGTCAAGGCCGGCGTCTCCGCCGACGCCATCGTTGCGAAGATCCAGACCTCCGATAGCGACTTCGCGACGGACACCGACTCGCTCATCGTCCTCGCCGGGGAGAAGGTTCCGAATTCCGTCATCCAGGCGATGATGGCTCGGAGCGCTGCCGCTGCCGCACCGACCGCGTTGCCGCCGACTGCTCCGCCCGCGCCGCCGGACGCCGTGCCGGAGAAGCCCAGGGCGGAGATCACCCAGGTCGTGGTCAAGGGAATCTACCGCACTCGCGGGATCTGCACTGCCCGCGGCGAATTGACCATGACCCCGACGAAGTTCGCGTTCAAGGCGATCGAGAAGTCGCCGCTCTGCTCCGAGGGGGCGTTCGGTCAGAGCTCGGTCGAGTTCGCATGGGACGATCTCAGCCGGATCTGCTTCGAGTACGCCGCGACCGGCACCGTCCAGATCTGGCTGAAGGACGGCCAGGACATGTCGTTCAAGGCCACTCGCGCGGAGATCGAGGATCTTGCGGCCCGCACGAAGTCGCTACGCTCCGACCTGCCGATCCGCTGCGACGATTAGGGGCCTTCCTGTACGAACCCGCCGGGGTGCGCCGCACACCTTACCCCAGCGGGCAATAGGACGAACCTACTCGCCCTGCACCGTCGGCCTTGCGCCGGCGAGCGCCTTGCGAAGCGAGGCGATGGTGTCGTGGATGTGAATGAGCGCCTCGTCCTGCGCGGTCAGTTGATCGAGGATCGCCCGGATCTCCTCCTCCGCCTTCTGGTTGACGAGAAAATCGTTGTGCGCTTCGATGCGGTCCATCAAGGCCTGCCGGTTCTGGCTCATCATGATGACGGGGGCCGTGTAGGCAGCCTGCAGCGAGAGAAAGAGGTTCATGAGGATGAAGGGGTACGGGTCCCAGTGCTTCACCCATGCCGCTACGTTCAGCGCGGCCCAGACCATGAGGAGCACGGTCTGAATCACGATGAACGGCCACGAGCCCACGATCCCCGCGAGCTGGTCGGAGGCCCTCTGACCGAGGGTGAGTCTCTCGTCCACCATCTCGTTGACGTTCCGGACGGGCGGGTGCTCATGGCGGAATGGGGCCGGAAAACGGAAGTGGTTCACCATGGCGAATCCTCCATCAGCCGGCGCAATTGTGGCACGAGATGCGAGGCGGCGGGCGCTGAGGTGAAGTGGTTCTCCCCCATCCAGCCGGTGACGAAGGACACGAGCCACAGCCAGAACAGGAGGTGCAGGTTCGCCCACAGGATCTTGCCGTTGATCCGGTCGGCGAGGTGGAGCTTGTGATGGTGGTTGGTCCAGTAGATCCCGAGGAGCACGAAGCTCAAGACGTACGTCAAGAACACCGACAGGAGAGGGCGCAGCACCTCCCAGTCCCCGCCGCAGGCACGAAAACGCCGAATCTCGGAATCGGCACGAGGAGCTTGACCGGCATCTTGACTCAACGATGGCGGAGGAACCGAAGTGATCGCAAGTCTCGACCGATCGCCCTACTGCAGGCCGAAGGCGCGGGAGAGGAACACGGTGGCCTGCCAGCGCGGGAGCGGCTCGTTCGGGCAGAACAGAGGCTGGCCGTGGGCGTCGGTCCCGCAGCCGGCCGTGATCCCCTCGCGGTAGAACTCCTCGATCCAGTCGGCGGCGAAGGCGCCAATCGGGACATCGGCGAAGACCCCGGTTGCGGCTGGTGGCTGATAGGTGGCACCGTGCTCCGCGCGCAGCACGAACACCGAAGCCTGCGCTCGACTGGTCGCAGCGTTCGGGCAGAACAACGACGGGCCGCAACCCGCGGTCATCCCTTCGTTGTGAAACTGCTCGATCCACGCGGCAGCGAACGCATCGGCCGGCACGTCGATGAAGACCGTGCCGGTCGGGGGCGGCGGCCGGTAGCAGCCACCGTGCTCGGCGGCCAGGAGCAGCACCGCCATCTGCGCGCGACTGGCCAACGTGTCCGGGCAGAAGTTGCCGTCGCCGCAGCCCGACGAAATGGCGTGACGTCCCGCGATGTCCACCCAGACGTGACGAGGGTCGCTTGCCGGGACGTCGGCGAACCCGCCGGACACCGTGTAGGCCGAGAGGTGGCCGGTTTCATCGGTGCCGTACAGGATCCCCTCGATGACCACGGGGCTCTCCCAGTGCACGCCGGCGAACGAGGTGCTCCACAGGACGCTTCCGCTCGTCGGGTCGAGCGCCTCGAGGGTACCCGTGCCTTCCACGTAGAGCACGCGATTGGCGACGACCGGCGACGTCCCGGCGTCGGCCCGCTGCCACTGGACTTGCAGCGTCGGTGCAGCCGGCGGCGCAACGACCAGCTGCAAGCCGGAGACGCCGCTGCCGTTGGCCACGAACGTCCATGTCGAGCCGTCGGCTGGGTTCACCCAGACCGCCGGGGCGGTGAGCACCTCGCCACCCTGGGGGACCGCCGTACTGCTCAGCTCGCCCCCGACGTGGCCCGGTCCGCCCTGGCCGCTCAAATTGGTCAGGTCGAGCAGGCGTAGGAGGGCGTCTTTGCCGCTCTGGACAGCCAGCACGCCGGAGTAGGACGGGGCGGGAAGGATCGCCGGGGCCGTGCTTCCAAGGTCCAAGTCGAGCGCGTCGAGCTGCGCGTAGTTGGTCGGCGTGTAGCTGTCGAGCGGCCAGCCGCTGCTGCCGGTCCCGTCCGGGTTGAGGGCGAAAACGCTGTCACCCCAGTCGTGCCCGCCGGTGTTCGCGTCGAATGTCCCGTTACCCGTCGCCATGAAGATCCGCCCGGTGTTGGAGTCGAACACCACGCCTGCGCGCGCCCAGATCGCCGACTGCACTTCCTGGCAGTCGGGGTTGCCGTTGAGCACGAAATGCACCGTATTGTCGCTGCAGTTGGCGTTGAACACGTGCTGGCTGCCATCGGCGAGGAGGATGGAGGTGACGTGGCCCTGGTAGTCGCCCTGGTCGCCCGGGTAGCCGCCGTTCGCGACGTAGAGGTACGAGACGCCAGAAGCGGTCGTCGCGATTGCGAGCGCCGCGGATCCTTTCTCCACCGATGGCTTGAGCGTGGCCAGCTCCGGCCAGCCGCCGATCGTCACCTCGGTGCCGTCGCCCACCGCGTACTTGTGCACGTTCCCCTCGAGGCCGTAGGAGTAGACGTACTGGCCGCCCGGGTCGACGGCGGGCGAGGAGGTCGTGTAGTTGGGTCCGGTCGCCGCCTGCTTCGACCAGATCTGCGCGCCGGTGTGGGCGTCGAGCGCCACGCAGTGCCCCGCCTTCGTCGTCACGAAAAGCAGGTCGCGTACGCCGCTCGCGGTCGGCACGCGGGCGAGGAAGACGGGGGCGCCGTCCGCCACCGCCGGCAGGGAAACCTGGAAGATGCGCGCGAGGCGCGACACGTTGGCCGGCGTCAGGAACACCTCGCCGGGGTTGTTGCCGCTGTGCCGGGCGTCGCAGTTGAACTGCGGCCAGCTGCAGGGAAGCGCCTGCGAAGCAACGAGGGACAGCGCGGAGGTGAGGCTCGTGAGGATCGATCGTCTCATCATTGAAGCCCTTCCCACCAGCCCCAACAACACGGCGCTGCGTCAGATTCCCCCGCCGCTGCGCCTCTGTGTCGTGGATCACCATCTCGCCTTTGTGACGGTCCCGGCCGAGCAGCTCGCTCAGCGCAGGGTTCAGTCGGCCGCACGCCACAACAATGCCATCGTCAACCCGGCGGCGCTCCGCGACCCGCGCCACTCATCGAAGCACGCCCCTGCATTCATCCCAAGCGCCCTCGCCAAATCCTCGAACGCGAGGGGGCCTTGGTTCGCCATGACGCAACACCCCAGCACGTGAGCCGTTCCCGCGCCGTACCAGGTGCAACCCGCACCGGCGGCTGCCAGCGCAGACGCCTGGAGCCCGCGCCCGTGCGAACATGCTGCCATGCGAGACGAGAAACCGGAGTTCAGCCGCTACAACACGCGCCTCGACGAGAAGTACGGCCAGCTGACGGTGATCGACATCCCGCGCGAGGTCGCCGAGCACGAGCCGTGGTTCAACCAGACGCTCACGCGCGTGAACGACTGCGTCGTGCGCCTCGGCATCGTCCAGGGGGAGTATCACTGGCACAAGCACGACCAGGAGGACGAGTGCTTCATCGTGCTCGAGGGGCAGCTCCTCGTCGACGTCGAGGGGCGAGGGACCGTCGTGCTCGATCGCCACCTGGGCTACACGGTGCCCAAGGGGGTCATGCACCGGACGCGCGCGCTGGAGAAGACGGTTATCCTGATGGTCGAGGCGGCGGGCGTCACGCCAACGGGCGACTGAGCGCGCCGAGGCATTGTGGGCAGGCAAAGCCTTACAATCTCCTCCAGACAGGGGGGCTGCCGCATGCTCGGTGACAGAGGTTCGTCGGTCGTTCTCGCACTCGGACTGTGCGTGGGCTTGATCGGGGGCGCACTCATCCTCGCCCGATCGCTTCAGGAGATCCGCAAGGGCGAACGGTTCGTGACGGTCAAGGGCGTCGCGGAGCGCGACGTCAAGGCCGATCTGGCCGTGTGGGGAATGAAGGTCCGCGTTGCCGGAAACGACCTCGCGGAGGTCGGCCGGTCCCTGGAAGCCACGAGGGCCAAGGTGCTGCAGTTCCTTTCCGAGAAGGGCTTCACGGCGGATGAGGTCTCGAGCCAGGATTTGAAGGTCTCGGACCGCCAGGCCAACGACTACGGGTCGGGCAACATGAAGGACATGCTGCGATACGTCGTCGAGGCCACGGTCCTGCTGCGCTCCAAGAACGTGGACAAGGTCCAGGAGGTGAGCCGGAAGACGGACGAGCTGGTGCGCGCCGGCGTGGTGCTCTCGACCAAGGACGACTGGCAGGGCGCCGGCCCCAGGTTCATCTTCACGCAGCTGAACACAATCAAGCCCGCGATGCTGGCGGAGGCGACGAAGAGCGCCCGGTCGGCCGCGGTGCAGTTCGCCGCCGACAGCGGCAGCACCGTCGGCTCGATCAGGCGGGCGAGCCAGGGGCTGTTCTCGATCACCAACCGCGACCAGACCGCGCCGGGTCAGGGCGAAGGCGGCGGGGAGCGCTCCGAGGACGAATCGGACCCGAACAAGCGAGTCCGCGTGGTCGTGACGATCGACTACTTCCTCGAGCGGTAATCACCTGCATGGTGCCGTGGAGCGCTGGGCCGCGGGAGCAACCCCTTCCCGCAGGTGAGAGCGAGTCGATCAGCCCACCCTTCCTCAGTGCAAGGCAGGACTGACGGAGAGCCTTCGCGGCGGCCAGGCCTATCGCACTATCTCGGGATCGCGCGCCCCGCCGACTTCTCGACGGGCTGGCCGAACACCTCGGGGTGCAGGTAGAAGCCCTGGTCGGCCTCGGGCTTGTCCTCCTCGACGGGAATCCGGTTCGCGTTGGCCCACGCGTCCTTGCGGATGCCCGTCACCTGCCAGGACACCTTGACCAGGGCGAGGTTCGTCCTGATCACGAAACGGTTGTTCTCGATCTCCTGCTCGACGATCGCCTGCGCAAAACGGCCGATCACCGTGAGTTGGTACCGGAAATCGCGGTTCAGCGCTTCGAACCACACCGGAAGCTCGACGACCGCCCGACCGTCGGCGTCGGTGACCACGGTGCCATCGTAGATGTTCTTCATGTCCGGCGACTCGACGAAGGAGTGGTACAGGTACTTGCGAGCCGGATCGAGCGGGTGATCGATCTTGAACGCGCCGCCGCCCTTCGTCAGCGTGCCGGTGACGTTGACCTTGCCGTTGAAGTAACCCGCGTAGCCCGTCGTGCTGGTCGCACTGAGGGCGTTGCCGCTGCTGCTCCTGGCATCGACGCCGACTCCGCTGGTGGTGTTCGCCCAAAGCGCGGTGTCTGACGACGTCAAGATGGTCAATCCGCGGCCGCCGCCAGAGTTGGTGACGGTGAATATGTCCGAACCAACCGAGCTCGATGCGTAAATGCCCACGCGCCCTTCGAACTTGCCTGCGTAGCCCGAGTTGCTCGTCCCATGGACCCCGTTCCCTGTATCGCTCTCGCCGAGGACGCCAGTGCCGTCGCCGCTTACTCCGACGACGCCCTCCACAGCGCCAGTACCAATCACGCCAGCCTTATTGTCGCTCGTCCCGAGGACGCCCACGCCAGCGTGCGAAGCTCCCCAAACGCCCATGGGAATGCCGACGTCCCCCGTGAAGGTGCTGGCTCCGCCGCCTACGCCGAGAATCCCGGGCTGGTTGATGCCCGACACGGGCAGAGCGGTCCCCTGGATTGCGATGTTGCCGGTGTTGTTGGTCACGGCAAACGACGGCCCGCTCGAGGCGGCGGTCCCGGTGAACGGCAGCGAGAGCCCGGCGTTCGTCCATGTGAGGTTGGTGCCGTCGGTGCCCAGGACCTGTCCGCTGATGCCGCCCGACGCCGCCAGCTTGGTCTTGCTCACGCCTCCGGTGGCGATCCCGAGGGGAGTAGCAGTGGTGCCGTCGCCTTGAAGCGTGCCGTCGTGCGAGACCGAGCTCAGGCCGCCGCCCGGGTTGTTCGCCGCCAGCAAGGCGTCCCGGAAGCTCATCTCGAACGTCGACGGATCGTTCGACCGGTTGGCAATCCCCGACCCGAACGCCACCACCTGCCCCGGTCCCGACGTCACCGTCACTTCCAGCCGCACGTTCGTCGTGTTGACCTGCGGCAGAAGGTCGGTGATGTTGTACTGACTCGCCTGATATCCCCCCAGCGTGTAGCTCTTGCTCCCCACCGTCAAGCCGGTCTCGTCGAGCGCCGTCACCAGCACCGTGACCGTGTTGCCGGTGGTCTCCACGAAGCCGTAGTTGTAGCGGAACTCCGAGTTGGCCTGCGGCGTCGTCTGGAAGACGCCCAACAGCTCGGTTTTCTGTTGGGGACCGATGGCGAACGAGGCCGGGATCGCGGCGTAGAACTGGCCCACCGTGTCCATCGGATCGCCGCCGGGCGGCGTGGAATACGAGCGCGCGTTGACGATGACCGCCTGGCCTGCAGGGGTGGTCACCCGCACCGCGCCGAAGGTCTTGGTTGTGACGCCGAACAGGGTGGCGAGGGCGTCGTCGTAGCGCCGGGTGTCGCCGGCTTGGATGGTGTCGTTGTAGACCTGCGCGGAGGGGTTGGCCTGGTCGCGCAGGAGGAGACGGAACGTCACGTTGACCGGCGCGGCGTTGGGGTTGTGGACCCAGATGCAGGCGTTCCACTGAGACTGGGCCGAGCCGGGTCCGTGTCCCAGCGAAGGGATGAACACGTCAGTGCCGGCGAAGTTGGCGCGTCCGACCCCGGCAGCAAGGAGAGCCATCGCCGCAGCGGCCATGATCTTCTTACTCGTGAGCACGTTCACAAAACACCTCCCTTAGACCGTCGGCAGCCCGCAGCTCGGCTCGGGCGCCCCGATTCGATGTTTCCTCGACCAGTCGCGTCTCAAATCTACGCCCGGCGAGGAGAGACCACAAGACCAACGACGACCGGCATGGCGCCGGCTCCTGGTTCATCTTCATGCAGCTGAACACGGTCAAGCCGTCGGCGCTGGCGGAGGCGACGAAGGTCGCCCGTCTTACCCGGGGTAGAGGAATTGGGGCGCGGCCGCCCTCGGCCATCGTGCTGTGGCCTCGACCATTTCAGGAAGTCCATCGTCCCGTCCGCGTTGAAGCGCGGCTCGCCGAGGCCGGCCTTGGACTCCTGCAGCTTCCCGATGAATGACACAAACTCCTCGAGCCTCGCCCCGATCACCTGGCGCGCGGCAGCAGGGTGCGCGCGCATCTGGGTGATGAGCGCGTCCATGACGAGTGCGCTGTCTCGGGTCAAGTGGAAGAAGGAGTCGGGCTCGGGTGGCGTGCCCGCGGGCGCCGCCACGACCGAGCCGGGTGAGGCGATCACGGTTTGAAAAAGCACGTCGCCCACGAGCCGGAGGTGCGGGTCCCCGTTGCGGATCGCCTCCCGAACGAACTCCATTCTGTCGTCCGCGACGCATTTCGTCTCGAGCTTCTTCTCGACGGTTGCACCGCTCGAAACGTCTCGAAGCAGGCGCTCGGCCGAGGCCCGCGACTTCCTCGCGATCCAGGCTTCGAGGTCGGGGCTCGCAACGGCTCGCGACGGCCAGGCCCTTCATGCGCACAGGCGCCCGCGAGCGCAAGCAGAGTGGCGAGGACAGCGGCCCGGAAGTGGGGCACGCTGGGCACAGAGGAGCGGCCGGGCTGTTTCATGGGTGTCTTTTAGCGTTCACATCCTACACGTGCCCGCGCGGTTGCAAGGGCCCGGCCGGTTCGCAGGGGATCCGGCGTGGCGCTCCGTCCGCGCCCGCTTTCGCGCGCCAGGTGCGTGCGCGCGCCCACGGCGCGCATGGCCTATCATCGGCGTGCCATGAGCTACCAACCTCTGACGACCAGGTACGACACGATGCGCTACAACCGGTGTGGCCGCAGCGGTCTCAAGTTGCCGGCGATCTCGCTCGGGTGGTGGTACAACTTCGGTGGCGGCGACAGCTTCGAGACCGCTCGCGCGATGGCTTGCCGCGCCTTCGACCTCGGCGTCACCCACTTCGACCTGGCGAACAACTACGGCCCGCCGCCTGGCTCCGCGGAGGAAACGCTCGGGAGACTGCTACGGGAAGACTTCGCCGCGCACCGCGACGAGCTCGTGATCTCTACGAAGGCTGGATGGGAGATGTGGCCCGGCCCCTACGGCGACCTCGGCTCGCGCAAGTACCTGCTCGCGAGCCTCGACCAGTCGCTGCGGCGGATGGGGCTCGAATACGTGGATGTCTTCTACAGCCATCGCCCGGACCCGGACACGCCGATGCAGGAGACGATGTCGGCGCTCGACGCGGCGGTGCGGCAGGGCAAGGCGCTCTACGCCGGGATCTCCTCGTATTCGCCGGATCAGACCCGCCAGGCGGCCCAGGTCTTGCGTGGCCTCGGCACCCCGTGCCTGATCCACCAACCGGTCTACAACATGCTCAACCGGTGGGTCGAGGGCGAGCTCCTCGGCGTTCTCGAGCATGAGGGAATCGGCTGCATCGCCTTCTCGCCGCTCGCACAGGGTCAGCTGGCCGGCCGCTACCTGCAGGGGATCCCGCCAGGAGCGCGCGCCTCCAGAACCGAAGGGGTATGGCTGACCGGGAAGGACGTCGAGGCCAGCCGCGAAAAGGTCCGCCGGCTCCATGCGATCTCCGAGCGCCGCGGCCAGACGCTCGCCCAGATGGCGATCGCATGGGTCCTGCGCAAGCCGCAGGTCACCTCGGCGATCGTGGGCGCGAGCAGCGTCCGGCAGCTCGAGGAAAACCTGGGCGCACTCAGCCATTGCGCGTTTGGCGAGGGCGAGCTCTCCGAAATCGACGCCGCCCTCGGACGCACTCCGGCCAAACCATGAAACCGTCGGCCGGGCGGAGCAGCCCCGGCGTCGCCCGGTGTCGTTAAGAGGTTCCCGAACCCGGCGCGAGGACCGTGGCAATCCCGCAGGAATCCTCGAGATCGCCTCGTCGTCCAGCCTGCAACTGGACGCCCCGCAACGGCAGCGAGTTCGAAGAGTCGGACGACGCGTCCTACCGTGGCCGTGCTACGAGCGTCGAGCGTGACCCGAGCGGCCAAGGCAATTCTCGCCGCAATGACTGGCGGCGCCTACCGCACCACGACGAGTGCGAGCGACGACCGCGACGCGTTCTGGGTACCCTGGCCGGTTCACCGAACCGGAGGCTCCCCGGTCCCAGATGTGAGGTCGTAGACGCTCAAGCGGTAGCCGGAATCGGGGAACGACTGCCGGGAGCGAAGGTGCCATCTGGGGTCGGTCTCGACCGCTCGGCGCGCCGGGTCAAGCCAGGCGGTCTCACGTGTCCAACCGTCGCGCCACGCCGTTCCGTCCGGCTGCAGGTCCAGGATCAGGATGGCGTTGACCCCTCCCAGTTGCGCTGCACTCTCCGGGAGGCGATACGGGGCGGCGTCCCGCAGAGCCTTGTCGGCCGGCCGCGGCACGTCCCCGGACTCGAACCCGGGCACCGAGCGGTACCCCTCCCACTCGAGCAGGCCCGGGCTGAAATCGTTCCAGTACCCGACCAGAATGGAACCCCTTGCGGCCCTGGCGGCCTCGGCCGCCGCCCTCACCACCGGAGCGACAGCCGGCGGCACGCCGTTCTCGGCGAGACCGGCGGTGAGGCGACCTCGATCCATGGGCGTGAGCAGCGCGGCCAAGAGGACGAGCAGCGCCGCGCTTGAAAGGACGAGACTTCGCGAGCGCGAGCGCGACAGCAGGCGCGACGCGCCAGCCACCCCGACGGCTGCCGTCATCCAGAGCAGCGGCAGGAGCGGGAACAGAAAACGGGCGAGCTTGTAGGGATGCGCAAGCGTGCCGCCCAGGCCCAGAAGGAACGCAACGACGACCGGGCGCTGGTGCAGCGAGAGACGGGGCAACTGCCGGACCGCGAGCGCCGTCAGGATGAGGCACACCGCACCCGCCACGGCGCCGGGAGAGAACTTCTGGAGGTAGGCGTGCGGGTAGAAGAGGAGGCCCGGCTGCGTCCAGAGCGAGGGCCCCGAGCTCCGGTTCTCCAAGACACGGATGAAACCGCGGGCGTGCGATGGCCAGAGCATCCAGACGGCGATCGGAAGGCCAACGACCAGCGCCATGGTTTGGCGCCGCGGGTTGGCCTCCCGGAACCACTCCTTCAACCGCGCCCAGCTCCGACGAGGCCGCACGAGGGCCCGCATCAGGACCAGGCAATAGAGGATGCAGGACGGCGTCGCGATGGAGACCGACCGGCTGGTCTCACCCGTTGGGTCGGTCACGCGCCCGGCGAAAAGGGCGAGCGCTACGAGGCCGACTCCATAGGCGAGCAGGAACAGAGGCCACGGGCGCCGCCAGTCGGCTGAGCGCAAGCGCCCCGTAACCTGGGTACGCACCGCAGTCAGTGAACCGGCCGTCAACCAGACCTCGACGAGCATCATCGGCACGAGCCAGGCCAGACCGTAATTGAACTTGGTGAAGAACAGAAGCACCGCGGCAACACAGGCGAGTGCGAAGTCCCGCTGCACGCCGCTGCGCACGGAACGCACGTAGGCTCCGACTGCAAGGAACAGCAGCAAGGCACCCGGGATCTCGAGCATGACCAACATTCCGAAGAGCTGGAACAGCGGGCTCGTGGCGATCGAGACGGCGATCAGGGCGCCGGCCAGGTCACCGCAGCCATCGTCGAGCTGACGGCCGGCCCAGAAACCTGCCAGGATGCAAAGAGCGAAGAGCGCGGTCATCAGCGCGGCCGCCGTCGGGTAGGTCGGTCCGAGCAGCGCGAACGCCGGCGCCTCGATCAACGGAAACACGGGGCCCCAGAGGTCGAGGTGCACGACCGCGCGCACCATATCGGCGACGTCGAACTGCTGCGCCGAATGGGATAGGCGAGCGCCCGCCGCGCCGTACCTCGCCATGTCCCATTTGGGCAACGCATCGCTCGTCGCAGCCAGCCCCACCAGGGTGACGCTGGTGCGGAGCACGAGAGCCGCCAGCAAGAGCCGAGTCGCGAGCGTGAATGCTTGCGAGAGACGCATCGGGAATCAGGATCTCCCTTCGCGGATATTACGCTCCAACAAGCCCCCATCCACGAGACCCGTCCGGGCTGTGTGGCGGCACGTTTCGAGTGCCGGGAGCGGTGAGCGCACATCCGAGGACATTGGGTCACGGCTTTGCCGTGCAACCTGATATCCAGCTCCTCCACTGCCCTGCACTTTGTCTGGACCCGGGAGGGCACTTCATCACCAAGCGACTTCGTTCCGCAGACAGTATGTGCCCACCCCTGGCACACCAAAAAGAACACGGACAGCACGCACTGAGTTCGGTCTCCAGACAAGGGAAGGGCGACCGCGAGGGCCGCCCTACGAACAGCGCACGACGCAAGGCGTCGTCTACTTCCTCTGGAACACGAACTCCCCCGACGGATCCGAATACAGCCCGCCACCGGCAGTCATCCTGAGCGAGCGCAGGGAGCGAAGGATCTCCTGGGAGCGCACGGACCGGTCGCTCGAGGGTTCGGGGAGATCCTTCGTCGGCTCGCCTCCGGCGTTCCTCCTCAGGATGACAAGGGTCATCGGAAGGACTTGCTGGACAATGCCGCCCCGGATCGTCTCACGAAGAGCCGGCCCAATCGGGTCGGCCGCCCCGACTTGAGAGACGCCATGCTCGGTATTACGCGGATTGGGCCGCCGAGGCTTGGCTGCGCCGAGCGATGAGGATCCGGGCCGGAAGTCGGTGCTAGCGCTCCTTTGGGAATCGGATGTCTCTTGCGGCGATTCGGAGCCCGATTAGCTCACCCCTCCGTCATTGGGGGACGGGAAAACGGCGGCCCGAGTGCTTGCCGAGCCGGTCGCAGTGCAGAGAGCACCACTAACGCTGCATCGCCACCGTGGTCGGATCGTTGGTGACGTTGTCGATCACCGAGGCGAAGGCGAACACCCCCGATCCCGTCTGCACCGTGATCCTGGCGTACCCGCGGTCCATCGCCGTCTGCGTCGCCTTGGTGAAGAACGGCTGCGTCTCCTGCGCCCATTGTCCCGCCACCAGACTCACCGTGTAGTCGGTCAGCTTGGTCCCCACCCCATCGAACAGCTCCACCAGCACGGCCGCGCTCCCCGTGCCCGTGTTGACCACACCGATGTTGCACCGGTACGAGGCGTTCTCGGTCAGTCCCGCAAGGTACGCACCTTGTGTCGCCGCGAGCCCGGCGCTAGAGGTCACCGCCGGGTAGTCCTGCCCCTGCGTGCCGTCGGCGTAACAGTTCGCCGTGGACAACGCCTGGTTGTAGGTGCGCGCCGTGACCTTGAGCGGCTGGTCCGAGATGATCCCGAGGGCTCCCGAGCCGCTGGCCCCGAGTTGCCCGACCACATCGGTCAGGATCGATTGTGCCCCAGCCGGCACGTACGTCGTGTTGCTCACGAGGGCGCCGCCAAGGAAGAACGTGATCTGCGCGTTGGCCGTGACGCTGCCGGCGTTGAGCAAGCCGAGGTCGCTGCGCCACTGGCTGTTGTTCTTGCCGGAGGTGTGACTCGCAACCGGCACCCAGACGCTAAAGCTGGAGGCCGTGAAGACCCACGCGGCGCCCGTCCCTTGGACGGTTGGGCCGACGGGGATGGGGTCATCGGCGTATCCGCCAACGATCGCGGTGTTCCCATCCGCCGTGATCGCTACCGAGCCGCCCTGATAGGCCGCCCCGACGGCGCCCGCGCCGACCAGCTTGCTACGCTGCTGCGACCACACACCGCCGTTGCGCGTGAACACCCACGCGGCGCCGGCATCGTCATTGTCGCCTGGCCCGCCAACGATCGCGATGTTCCCATCGCCAGAAATCGCGACCGAGTGGCCCTGCACGACACAAAAGGACCGCTCGATGGCGCCGCTGCCGGTCAGCTTGCTGCCCTGCTGGGACCACACACCGCCGCTGCGCGTGAATACCCACGCAGCGCCGTCGCAGGAGTTGTCGTAGGACCCGCCGACCAATGCGGTGTCGCCATC